>Ga0207664_10000789_pt1 | contig 21390 bp, 23 predicted proteins | sample LARL83metaG_FD_184349 | JGI IMG/M metagenome (GOLD analysis project Ga0207664, IMG submission 184349) | Corn, switchgrass and miscanthus rhizosphere microbial communities from Kellogg Biological Station, Michigan, USA - LAR L8-3 metaG... | ecosystem: Host-associated > Plants > Roots >... | reverse complement strand
CGGGACGATGCTCGGCTGCATGGTCGAGTCCGGCCTCGGCATCGCCGCAGGCGCGCACATCGCGAGCCTGTTCGACCACGTCGACCTGGACGGGAACATCCTCATCGCGCACGACCCGTGGCCGGGGGTGCGCTTCGTCGACGGCGTGCAGGTTCCCTCCGACGAGCCAGGGCTCGGTGTCCATGCGCTACCTGCTGCTCGCTGAGGGCTTCTCGTCCGACCCGCACTACGGCAAGACGGCGCTCGGCGTGCTGCGCTACCGGCGCGACGACGTCGTCGCGATCCTCGACTCATTGCGCGCCGGCGAGACCGACGACGGCGTTCCGGTCGTCGGCACGGTTGCCGACGCGCTGCCGTTCGCGCCGACGACGGCGCTCGTCGGCGTCGCGACGCAGGGCGGCCGCTTCCCTCCTGCGTGGATCGAGATCCTCAAGCAGTGCATCGCGAACGGCATCGACGTCGAGAACGGCCTGCACGTCTTCCTCGCCGACGATCCCGAGCTACGGGCGCTCGCAGACCGGCACGGCGTCGAGCTGCGCGACCTGCGCCGGCCGCCGTCGGATCTCTCGACCGCGACGGGCGAGAACCTCGAGGTGCCGGGCACGATCGTGCTGACGGTCGGGTCTGACTGCGCGATCGGGAAGATGACCGTCGCGCTCGAGCTCGATCTGGAGGCGCGCCGGCGCGGCGAACGGTCGCTCTTCGTTCCGACCGGTCAGACCGGCATCGCCATCGCCGGGTGGGGGATCGCCGTCGACGCAGTGGTCGCCGACTTCATCGCCGGCGCGGCCGAGCGGCTCGTGGTCGAGGGAAGCGCGCGCGGCGGGGAGCTCCTGTGGATCGAGGGGCAGGGAGCGATCCTGCATCCGGTCTATTCCGGCGTGACGGTCGGGCTGTACCACGGAAGCGCGCCGCATCTCCTCGTCCTCTGTCACGAGGCGGGACACACAGAGATCGAGGGCGCGGGCGGCGGCCCGCATCCCATTCCGCCGCTGCGCGAGCTCGTGGAGCTGCACGAACGCCTCGCGCTCCCCGTGCGGCCGGCAAGGGTCGCCGCGATCGCCGTGAACACGCGCGGCCTCGACGAGGAGGGCGCGCGGGACGCGATCGCCGCCGCAGAGGCCGACACCGGCCTGCCTGCCGACGATCCCGTCCGGTTCGGGGCCGGACGCCTCGTGGACGCAGTCCTGCGCGCGAGAGGGTAGTTCCGGGGTCCGTAGAATATGGGTCGGCCGGCCCATGCGCTCGGGCGCCCGAACGTCGATGGTGTGGGTGCGGGGACGGGTCGACCGGAACTATGCGAATGAAAATTGCCGCGGTAGCCGCACTCGGCGCTGTCCTGCTCGCCGGCGCAATCGCCGGCGGCGCCATCGGCGCACGGGGCGACACGCCGCCGGACACGACGACGACGGCGACGACCGCCGACACGACCGCGACAGATACGAGCACGACGGAGACGACGTCGACCGAGACGACTCCGGCCACCACGACGACGCCGACGACGACGACCGTCCCGACGCCGGCGATGCCTCCCATCAACTACGGCGTCGCCGACGACATGGGGAAGTACGCCGACGACGGCGGCGCGTGGTTCGACACGATGCTGAAGGGCGCGAACCTCACGGAGGAGCGCTGGACGCTCGCCTTCGATCCGAGCAATCCGACGGTGATCGACGAGCTGCCGTTCCTCCTGCGCGCAGCTCCCAGAGCACAGGCCGACGGCATCCACGTCGTGCTCGCGCTGTATGCGAGGCCGGCATCGGTTCACAACCCCAAGCTGTTCTGCGGCTGGGCTGCGATGGTCGCCGCGTCCGTGCAGCAGTGGGGCATCAACGACTTCATCGTCTGGAACGAGCCGAACACCGCGCTGTACTGGTCCCCGCAGAACGCGCAGTCGCCGGCGGCATACGAGGCGCTGCTCGCACGCTGTTACGACCGGATCCACCGCGTCGACCCGGCCGCCCGGGTGATCGGCTTCGGCCTGTCGCCGCGCTCGAACGGCCCGAGCCAGACGGCGCCGCTCGACTTCATCGCCGCGGTCGGCGCCGCGTACAAGGCCTCGGGCCGGACGACGCCGATCATGGACCAGATGTCGATCCACCCCTATCCGAATCCGAACAGGCCCACCGACGGGCCCGATGTCGGCTACACGAGTCTCGACGCGTACGGGGTCCCGAATCTCGGCCGCGTCAAGCAGGCGCTCTACGACGCGTTCCACGGCACCGGCCAGCCCACGACCCGGAACGGCTTGACCTTCCGCATCGACGAGCTCGGCTGGCAGACGAGCACGACCCTGTACCCGCAGTACTACAACCGCGAGAACGTGGCCGTCGTCTCCGAGCAGGCCCAGGCGCAGGACATCCGGGAGACCGTTCAGAGGTACTTCGCCTGCGACCCGACCGTGACCGACGTGGACTGGTTTCTGCTCGTGGACGAGCCCACGCGTAACGGCCGGGACAAGAGCGGGACGTCGGTCGGAGGCGGGTGGCAGAGCGGGCTGCTCACGGCGGGCGGCGAGGGCGTCTCGACGCCGAAGGCCGCATATGCCGCCGTTGCGCCGCTCTTCGCGGAGGGCCGCGCCGCGTGCACGGCCGGGATGACCGACTGGACGCCGCTCAGCGCCTCGGCCGAGGCGAAAGCGGCCAAGGCGAAGGCGAAGGCCAAGCCGCGAAAGAAGCCGAAGAGACGGACGTAACCGACACTTGACACGAACACGCGTTCGCCGTACCATGGCGAACACATGTTCGTGAAGCTCCTCATCGTCTCCGTCCTCGCCGCCCTCGCGGTCGGCCTCGTGGCCCGCTCCTCCCACGGGGCCGGCCCGGCGCGGACGTACGTCGTGCGGCCGGCCGACACGCTCTGGTCGATCGCCGCCCGGACGTATTCCGGTGACCCGCGGCAGGGCGTGTGGGAGCTCCAGCAGCGGAACCATCTGTCCTCGGACACGCTGCGCCCGGGCCAGAAGCTCGTGCTTCCGAGCTAAAGGGGAGGCTCTCGCTTACCGAGAGACGTCCGGGATGTCGATCCCGGAGACGTAGACCTTCTCGCCGCGGAAGAGCCGCCGGTCGTCGTCCCAGGGGAACCAGATGACGACGTCCCACTCGAGGTGCTCGCCCGTCGGCTCGACGCCGAGCCATGGGGCCGCATGCGTCGCCGTGACGTGAGCCTCCTCGCACACGCCCTGAGGCCCGATGACGATGTCGGTCAGGTCGAAGGCGATGTCCGGGAACGCGGTCAGGAGCTCCGTGTAGAAGCGGGCCGCGCCCTCGTGTCCTTCCCAGCGATGGCCCGTCTGCACGAGCTCGTACACGCAGTCGGGCGTGAGCGTGGAGATGAGGCCGGGGAGGTCGCGCGCGTCCTCTGCGATCGAATGCGTCTTGTACAGCTCCCGGATCTCGGTGTAGAGCTCCGGCGTTACCTCACGCCGGTACAGGTCGAGGATCGCTGCGTTCGCCACGCGGGGAGCTTAGATCGGCGAGGCTCGTCGCGAAGAACGCATCGACGACCGCCGGTGCGAACTGCGTGCCGCGGCCGCGGCGGATCTCCTCGGCGGCCTCGTCGACGCTGCGGGCGCGGCTGTACGGACGCTCCGTCGTCATCGCGTCCCACGCGTCGGCGAGCCCGACGATCGCGGCCTCGAGCGGGATGTCGTCTGCGGCGAGGCCCTCCGGGTAGCCGGCACCGTCCCAGCGCTCGTGGTGGTGGCGGATGAAGGGGAGGACGTCGCGCAGGCGCCCCAGGTGCCCGACGATCTCCGCGCCGTCCTCCGGGTGGCGCTTGATCAGGTCGTACTCCTCCGGCGTGAGCGGGCCGGGCTTCGTCAGCACGGCGTCGGGCACACGCAGCTTGCCGATGTCGTGGAAGAGACCTGCGAGGCGGAGCCCCTCCAGCCGGCTGCGCGGCAGGTCCAGCGCCTCGCCGATCGCGAGCGCGAGCTCCTCGACGCGCTGCGAATGGCCGGCCGTGTACGGGTCGCGCGCCTCGACGGTGGCGTTGAGGCTCTCGATCGCCTCGAGCGCGCTCTGCTCCAGGAGCTTGTACGACTCGAGGAGGCGTGCCGACCGGTCGCGCAGCTGCGCGGTCCGCAGCCTCAGCGTCCGCGACGCGCCGCGCACGAGGAGCGCGAGCAAGAGCCAGACGATGGCGAACACGCCCCCGACGGCGAACCAGATCATGCGGACGCGCGAGCCGATGATGTGCTGCAGGCCCGCAGGGTTGGCGTAGATCTCGTATGCGCCGATCGCGCGCGTATGGTCGGCGCTCTCGAGTGGCGCGTACACCTGCACGAGCTGCTTGAAGCCGAGGCGCGCTTCGGCTCCGTCCTCGCCCTCGGAATCGGGAGAGATGACACCGGCGACCGCGCGATTGCCGCGGATGGCCTCGCCCAGATCGCTGTCGAGCGGGAAGCGCCGGCCGATGCGGCTCGCGTCGAGGCTCGTCCACGCAAGCGTGCCGTCCGCGCGCCAGACCTTCACGCTCACGACGTCGGGCTGGCCGCGCAGGACTCGCAGGATCGTCTGCGAGAGCTTGCGCGTCGTCACGACGTGGTCGTCATCCACGAGCACCGGACCGAGGACGCCGTCGACGTACTGCGCGAGCGACGTCCGCTCTTCGCCGAGTGCCTGGCTGTGGAGGGTGCGCGTGAGCATCGAGCCGAGCAGGAGCGCAGCCGCGACGAGGAGCGCCGCCGACGCGATGACGAACAGCCGCATCAGGGTCAGGGACCCTTCCAAGCGGCGGTCGGCCCGCCCGATATGCCGCAGACGCCCTCTCACATCTCTCCCGCTCGACGAGCTATCGGCCGCCCGGTTCTCCTCCTTGAGAGCCTCATAGACTCCTGCGGGTGGAGCTCGATCTCGTGTTTCTGGGGACGTCCGCCTCGATGCCCACCGCGCGGCGTGCACCGGCGGCGATCCTCCTGCGCCGCGGCGGCGAGCGCCTGCTGTTCGACTGCGCCGAGGGGACGCAGCGCCAGCTCCAGCGCTCTGCGGTGGGCCTGCCCGAGATCGAGGAGATCTTCCTCACGCACCTGCACGCCGACCACGTTCTCGGGCTGCCCGGGATGCTGAAGACGTTCGCGCTGCGCGGGCGCGAAGAGCCCGGGCTCACCGTGTACGGCCCGCGCGGGGTGCGTGACCTGTTCGGGCACCTGAAGCCGTTCCTCGGCCGCCTGCCGTACCGCCTGACGACCGTCGAGCTCGCGCCGGGCGAGGCGCTCGAGCGGGGTGAGTACCGGATCGAGCCCTTTGCCGTCGACCACGGCGTGTCCGCCGTCGGCTACGCGCTCGTGGAAGAGGACCGCCCGGGACGGTTCGACGTCCGTGCCGCGGACGCGCTCGGCGTTCCCCCCGGGCCGGAGCGGGGGATGCTCCAGGGAGGCGAGGCCGTCACGCTCGCGGACGGGCGCGTCGTCACGCCGGACGCAGTGCTCGGGGACGCTCGACCGGGCCGCAAGCTCGTCATCACCGGCGACACGGCGCCCACACCGAGCGTGATCCAGGCCGCGTATCGCGCCGACCTGCTCGTGCACGAGGCGACGTTCGGCGAAGACGACAAGGAACGCGCGCGCGAGACGCTCCATGCGACGGCCACGGAGGCGGCGCAGGTGGCGAAGCTCGCGGAGGTGAAGCTGCTCGCGCTCACCCACTTCTCGCCCCGCTACTCCGGGGGTGAGCTCGTGCGGGAGGCGCGGGCGATCTTCCCCGATACGGTCGCGCCCCGCGACTTCGACACGATCGAGGTTCCGTTCCCGGAACGCGGCGCGCCGCAGCTCGTCAAGCGGGGTGGAGCCGCGCGGGAACGAACCGCCTATGATCCGACCGCGATGAGCCGGATGATCCAGGTCGCAACGGCAGGAGACGTCACCGAGGCCGAGGAGCTCCAGGAGCTCCTGCGCAACGCCGGCATCGAGGCCGAGCTCGAGCCGGTCGACAACGAAGACGGTCTCAACGTGCTGGTCCCCGAGGCCGAGCTCGAGGCCGCTCAGGACGCGATCGAGGCGTTGAGCGAACCGGACGACCTGATCGCCGAGCCGTAGCTCGGTAGGATCTCGGGGATGCCGACGATGATGGTCTTCCGTGGCCGGCGCGCGCGTTCCGACGCGCGGGCGGCACGCACTTCGTAGCCGCGCACTCGCCGACGACCTGGTCCGCTGTGCCCGCGTCGAGCCGGGCGATCTCGTGCTGGACCTCGGCGCAGGCCGCGGGATCATCACCGCTGCGCTGCTGGCCGCGGGCGCGCGCGTCGTCGCGGTCGAGCTCGACGACGATCTCGCAGCCGGGCTTCGCCGCCGGTTTCCCGACGTTCGCGTCGTGCACGGCGACGCAGCACGCATCGCGCTTCCGCATGAGCCGTTCGCCGTCGTCTCCAACCTGCCGTTCGCCTCGGGCACAGCCGTCCTCCGCCGGCTCCTCGACGATCCCGCCGCCCCCGTCCGCAGGATCGACGCGATCGTGGAGTGGGGGCTCGCCGAGAAGCGGGCGCGCGTGTGGCCGTCCACGCAACTCTCCTGTTACTGGGGCGCATGGCACGAGCTGTCCGTCGCGCGGCGCATACCCCGCGCCGCCTTCGCTCCGCCGCCGGCGGTCGACGCAGCCGTCTTCCGCGCCGTGCGCCGGCCGCAGCCGCTCGTGCCGCCGGCCGATGCCGCGGCCTACCTCGGCCTGCTGCGCCTGGGCTTCTCCTCGGACGCCCCGCTCCGCCGCCGGCTCCCGCGCGGGGTCGTCCACCGCCTCGCGCACGAGCTCGGCTTCGCGCCCGACGCCGCGGCCCGCGATCTCGATGCGCCCCAGTGGGCCGCGCTCCACCAGGCGCTCGCATCCGTCCGCTCCCGCGGCTAGTCTGGCCGCTGTACGAGCCCTTTAACCCGGTCCAGCGAGGCCGGAAAGGAGTCGAATGACGACGCATGCCCCCGAAACGTCGGGGAAGGTCCTGCTCGACGCGGAAGCGCTGTCGCGGACGCTTTCCCGCATCGCCCACGAGATCATCGAGGCCAACCCGGAGCTCGACGAGGTCGCGCTCGTCGGCATCCAGACGCGCGGCGTGCCGCTCGCGCAACGGCTCGCGCGGCTCATCGAGGAGCGCGCCGGCGAGGCGCCGGAGCTCGGCGCGGTCGACATCACCTTCTATCGTGACGACGTCCACGTGCGCGGCGGCGAGGCGCCGTTGCATGCGCAGCCGATCGTCCGCGAGACGCTGCTCGACTTCCCGCTCGAAGGGAGGACGGTCGTGCTCGTCGACGACGTCCTCTACACCGGCCGCACGATCCGCGCCGCGATCGAGGCGCTCTTCGACTACGGGCGGCCCGCGCGCGTGCAGCTCGCCGTTCTCGTCGACCGCGGACACCGGGAGCTACCGATCCGGCCCGACTACATCGGCAAGAACCTGCCCACGGCGCGGACCGAGCGCATCCAGGTGCAGCTCCTCGAGATCGACGAGGTCGACTCCGTCCTGCTCGTCTCCGTGCCCGAGGAGGAATCCCGATGACGTCCATCCGCCTCGTGCGCGACGACCTCCGGCCTCCGGGACCGCCGCCGCGCCGCCACCTGCTCTCGGTGTCGGACCTCACGCGCGACGACGTCGAGCGGCTGCTCGGCACCGCCCGCACGTTCGGCGTTGCGCTCGACCGCGAGGTGAAGAAGCTGCCGACGCTGAAGGGCCGGCTCGTCGTCAATCTCTTCTACGAGTCCTCGACGCGCACGTCCTCGAGCTTCGAGCTCGCTGCGAAGCGGCTCTCCGCGGACACGCTCACCGTCAAGTCGGCAGGCTCGTCCGTGGACAAGGGCGAATCGCTGAAGGACACCGCGCAGACGCTCGGTGCGTACGACCCCGACGTGATCGTCATCCGCCACCCGCAGATCGGCGCCCCGCAGCTCGTCGCGCGCGTCACCGACGCGCATGTCGTCAACGCCGGCGACGGAAAGCACCAGCATCCGACGCAGGCGCTGCTCGACCTGTACACGATCCAGCAGGAGTTCGACCGCCTCGACGGCCTGCACGTCGCCGTCGTCGGCGACGTCCTGCACTCGCGTGTCGCCCGCTCGCTCTTGCAGGCGTTCGCGCTCGTCGGCGTCCGCTGCACGCTCGTCGGGCCGCCGGCGCTCCTGCCGCGCGGGCTCGACGCCGAGACGACGACCGACATCGACGTCATCCGCGACGCCGACGTCGTCTATGTCCTGCGCATGCAACAGGAGCGCATGGAGGCCGGCTCGAACTACGTCCCCAGCCTGCGCGAGTACGCGGCCCGCTGGGGCGTGACCCCCGAGCGCTTGCGGCCGGGCCAGAAGGTCATGCATCCGGGGCCGATGAACCGCGGCGTCGAGATCGACCCACGCGTCGCGGACTCGGTCGACGCGCTCGTCGAGACGCAGGTCCGCTCGGGCCTCGTCATCCGCATGGCCGTCCTCTACGACGTGCTCACGGGCGGCCCCGTCGGCGTGCGGGCGCTCGCAGCGGCGGAGGTGGCGTGATGTTGTACGCGAGGCAACGAGCCGCGGAGAACATCGTCGTCCGCGGTGCACGCGTGCTCGATCCGGTGGAGGGAATCGACACCGTCGTCGACGTGCGCATCGACGCCGGCACGATCGTCGGCATCGGCGAGCGCCTCGACACGAACGAGCACCGCGTCGTCGACGGAACGGGCCTCGTGCTCGCACCGGCGTTCGTCGACCCGCACGTGCATCTGCGCACGCCGGGCCGCGAGGACGAGGAGACGATCGCGAGCGGCACGCAGGCCGCCGCCGCCGGCGGGTTCTGCGCCATCCTCGCGATGCCGAACACCGATCCCGTCGTCGACTCCGCGGCGACGCTCGGCGCGCTCGTCGAGGCCGCGGGCCGCGAGGCCGACGTCGCCGTCGGCTTCCTCGCAGCCATCACGCGCGGCCAGCGCGGCGACGAGCTGACCGAGATGGCGGAGCTCGCCGACGCCGGGGCGGTCGCGTTCTCCGACGACGGCGTCCCGGTCGCGTCGGCCGGGATGATGCGCCGTGCGCTCCAGTACTCGTCCATCACCGGACGCAAGCTCGCGCTGCACTGCGAGGAGCGCTCGCTCTCGCACGACGGCCACGTGCACGAGGGTGCCGTCGCGGCCGAGCTCGGCTTCACCGGCTACCCGTCGGTGGCGGAGTCGGTGATGGTCGAGCGCGACCTCGCGCTCGCCGCGTACGAAGGCCAGCCGATCCACCTGCTCCACCTCTCGTCGATCGAGTCGGTCGCCGCGCTGCGCCGCGCGCGCGACGCCGGTGTGGCCGCGAGCGGCGAGGTGACGCCGCACCATCTCGTCCTGACCGACGACGCAGTGCGCTCGCTCGATCCGAACGTGAAGATGAATCCGCCCCTGCGGGCCGAGCCGGACCGCCTCGCGCTGTTGGGCGCGCTCAGAGACGGGACGATCGAGTGCATCGCGACCGATCACGCACCGCACGCGCTGCACGAGAAGGATGTCCCCTTCGAGGCGGCGCCGTTCGGCGTGACCGGTCTCGAGACCGCCTTCTCGATCCTGTACACGCGTCTCGTGCGGCCCGGGCTGCTGCCGCTGGCGATCCTCCTCGAGCGCATGTCCGCCGGACCGGCCCGCGTGTTCGGCCTCGACCGGCCGCGCGTCGCCGTCGGCGCCGCGGCCAATCTCGTGCTGCTCGATCTCGAGCGGGAGTGGAACGTGGACGCGCGGGCGTTCCGCTCGCTCTCGCGTAACAGCTGGCTGCTCGGCGAGCGGGTCGGCGGAGCGGTGACGATGACGATCGCAGGCGGAGCCGTGGCATTCGAGGCATGACGGGCTTTCTCGCACTCGAGGACGGAACGGTCTTCCGCGGTCAGTCGGTGGGCTCCGAGGGCTTCGCCGCCGGCGAGGCCGTGTTCACCACCGGCATGAGCGGCTACCAGGAGGCTGTCACCGATCCGAGCTTCGCGGAGCAGATCATCTGCTTCACGGCGCCGATGATCGGCAACTACGGCGTCTCCGAGCCCCGGTCGGAGTCGCGCCGCGTGCACGCCAAGGCGGTGCTCATGCGCGAGGCGCGCGGTCCCGAGTGGACCGACTGGTTGCACGAGCGCGGGGTCGTCGCGCTCACGGGCATCGACACGCGCTCGCTCGTGCTGAAGATCCGCGACCTCGGCTCGATGCGGGCAGTGGCGGTCGCGGGAGGCGGCTCGGTCGAGGAAGCGGTCGAGGCTGCTCGGACGCTGCCGCCTATGGAGGGCCGCGCGCTCGCCGCCGGCGTCTCGACCGGCGAGCCGTACGTCTTCGCCGCGGACGGACGCGTGCGCGTCGCGGTCGTCGACTACGGCGTGAAGCAGTCCGTGCTCCGCCGCCTCGCCGCCGCAGGTGCCGCGGTCACCGTGCATCCGCACGACGTCGGCGCCGACGAGCTCGCCTCCTACGACGGCGTGCTCTTCTCGCCCGGCCCCGGCGATCCCGGCCCACTGCGGGAGGAGGTGCAGACGATGCGCGATCTCCTCGGCCGCACGAGCGTCCTCGGCATCTGCCTCGGCCACCAGGTTCTCGCGCTGGCGACCGGGCACGAGACGTTCAAGCTGCCGTTCGGTCACCGAGGCGCTAACCACCCCGTGCTGCAGCGCGCGGACCAACGCGTGCTCGTCACGAGCCAGAACCACGGCTTCGCGGTACGCGCCGCGGAGGCGGAGGTGGCGACGCACGTCTCCCTCTACGACGGGACGGTCGAGGGGCTGGCGTTCCCCGAGCTCCGCGCCCGCTCGCTCCAGTTCCATCCCGAGGCCGGACCCGGCCCGCACGATGCGTGGCCCCTGCTCGAGAAGTGGGTGGACGAGCTTGCCGCGTAGGACGGACATCGAGACCATCTGCCTCGTCGGCTCCGGGCCGATCGTCATCGGCCAGGCCGCCGAGTTCGACTACGCCGGCTGCCAGGCGCTCAAGGTGTTGCGCGAGGACGGCTTTCGCACCGTCGTCGTCAACTCGAACCCGGCGACGATCATGACCGATCCCGGCTTCGCCGACCGCACGTACCTCGAGCCGCTCGACCTCGAGGGCGTCTCCGACGTCCTGCGCCGCGAACGGCCGGACGCGCTGCTGCCGACGATGGGCGGGCAGACCGCACTCAACCTCGCCCAGGAGCTGGCGCAGTCGGGCGTTCTCGACGAGCTCGGCATCGAGCTCATCGGCGCCCCGCTCGACGTGATCCAGCGCGCAGAGGATCGGCAGCTCTTCAAGAATGCGGTCGAGTCGTGCGAACTGCGCGTTCCGAGCTCGCGCATCGTCACCGATCTCGACCAGATCGGCGACCTCGGGCTTCCGGCCGTGGTCAGGCCCGCGTTCACGCTCGGCGGCCACGGTGGCGGCTTCGCGTACACGCGCGACGAGCTGCGCGCACAGGTCGACATCGGCCTGCGCGAGAGCCCCATCGGCCAGGTGCTCGTCGAGGAGTCCGTTCGCGGCTGGGACGAGTTCGAGCTCGAGGTCGTGCGCGACCGGCTCGACAACGTCGTGATCGTCTGCTCGATCGAGAACCTCGATCCGATGGGGACGCACACGGGCGACTCCGTCACCGTCGCACCGCAGATGACGCTTCCCGACGAGGCGTACCAGGAGCTGCGCGACGCGGCCGTCGCCGTCGTCCGCGCGGTCGGCGTCGACACCGGCGGGTCGAACATCCAGTTCGCGCGCTCGCGCGAGACGGGGGACGTGCGCGTGATCGAGATGAACCCGCGAGTGTCCCGCTCGTCCGCGCTCGCGTCGAAGGCGACCGGCTACCCGATCGCGAAGGTGGCGGCGAAGCTCGCGGTCGGCTACACGCTCGACGAGATCCCGAATGACCTGACCGGGACGACGCCGGCGAGCTTCGAGCCGACGCTCGACTACGTCGTGGTGAAGTTTCCCCGCTTCGCGTTCGAGAAGTTCCCCGGCGCCGACCGCACGCTCGGAACGCAGATGAAGTCCGTCGGCGAGACTATGGGCATCGGCCGCACGTTCGGGGAGGCGTTCCAGAAGGCGATGCGCTCCCGCGAGCTCGACGCCGGTGCAGCCACGCCGTGGCAGACGCTCGCCGACGTCCCCGACGACGTGCACCCGTTCTTCGTCGAGGAGATCTGGCGGATCCAGGAGGCGCTGCTCGAGATCGCCGGCGGCGACGTGGAGCAATTCGTCGCCGACGACTGGCTGCGCCTGAAGCGGCTCGGCATCTCCGACATCGACATCGCAGAAGCGGCCGACGTTCCCGAGAGCGTCGTGCGCGCCCGGCGCCGCGATTGCGGGGTGCGCCCCGCGTACCGGCGCGTCGATTCGTGCGGGGGCGAGGTCGAGGCCGCCTCGAACTACTACTACTCCACCTGGGGCGAGGCCGAGGAGGCGGCACCCACAGGTGCGAAGCCCCGCGTCGTCATCCTCGGCTCCGGCCCGAACCGCATCGGTCAGGGGATCGAGTTCGACTACTGCTGCGTGCACGCGGTGTGGACGTTCCGCGAGCTCGGCTACGAGGCCGTGATGGTGAACTGCAACCCGGAGACGGTCTCCACCGACTACGACACGTCCGACCGGCTGTACTTCGAGCCGCTCGACGCGGAGTCGGTGCTCGCCATCTGCGACCGCGAGCGTCCGGAGGGCGTCGTCATCCAGTTCGGCGGCCAGACGCCGCTCAAGCTCGCGCGCGCGATCGAAGAGGCCGGCTACAAGATCCTCGGCACGCCGTACGACGCCGTCGACCTCGCCGAAGATCGCGAGCGCTTCGCCGGCCTGCTGCGCGCGCACGACATCCGCTCGCCGGGATGGGGGATGGCGTCGTCGAGCGACGAGGCGGTGGAGGTTGCGAACGACATCGGCTACCCGGTGCTGATCAGGCCCTCCTACGTGCTCGGTGGACGCGCGATGCGCGTCTGCTTCAGCGACGAGGAGGTGTGCGAGGTCCCGGTGCTGGGCAAGGTGCTCGTCGACCGGTTCCTCGAGGACTCGGTGGAGATCGACGTCGACGCGCTCTGCGACGGGGTCGACACGTATGTCGCCGCCGTGATGCAGCACGTCGAGGAAGCGGGCATCCATTCCGGGGACTCGTCGTGCGTGCTCCCGGCGCCGGGTCTCTCGCCGACCCAGCAGGAGGAGATACAGCGGACCGTGCGCACGCTCGGCCGCGCGCTCGGCGTCGTCGGGCTGTTGAACGTGCAGCTTGCGCTCACGCCGACCGGCGACATCTACGTGCTCGAGGCGAATCCGCGCGCGTCGCGCACCGTGCCGTTCGTGAGCAAGGCCACCGGCGTCCAGCTCGTTCCGGCCGCGTGCCGACTCGCCGCCGGCGCACGGATCGTCGACCTGCGCCTGCCCCCGGAGCGTCCTCCGAAGCAGTGGAGCGTGAAGGCGGCCGTGCTCCCATTCGCGCGCTTCGCCGGCAGCGACCCCGTGCTCGGGCCGGAGATGCGCTCGACCGGAGAGGTGATGGCGAGCGCAGCGGACCTTCCCACCGCGCTCGCGAAGGCGGAGCGCGCGGCCGGGCGCAAGCTGCCGCGGGAAGGCGCCGTCTTCCTCTCCATCCGTCCCTCGGAGCAGAAGTCCGCCGTTCCGATCGCGGCGACGCTCGCCGGCCTCGGCTTCCGGCTGTACGCGACCGAGGGCACGGCCGGCACGCTCGCCGGCGCCGGGCTCGACGTCGAGGCCGTGCGCAAGCTGAGCGAAGCCGACGGCGACGAGCTGACGGTCATCGACCTCATCCGGCGCGGACGATGCGATCTCGTCATCAACACGCCCGAGGGGCGCAACGCGCGCTCGGACGGCTATGCGATCCGAGAGGCGGCGCTCAGCCGGCGCGTCCCGTGCATCACCACCATCGCAGGCGCTGCGGCGGCGGTGCACGCGATCGCGAACGCACGCGCGGAGCAGGCGGTCTCGCTGCAGGAGCGGATCGATGCCGAGACGCGAACGGCGTAGCGTCACCGGCGTCGAGGCGGTCGGCGCGTACACGCTGCTCCGGCTCGATCGCGGCGGGCTCGAGCCGGGCGTGCCTGGGCAGTTCTTCATGCTCGAGGCGCCGGGCCGGCTGCTGCCGCGTGCGCTGTCGCTCTGCCTCGCGCCCCCCGGCGAGCTCGCATTCCTGCTCGACCCCGTCGGTCCCGGCACGGAGGCGCTGTGCGCGCTCCAGGCCGGCGAGCGCATCCACGTCTTCGGCCCCCTCGGCAACGGCTTCCGCCTCGACGTCGAGCGGCCGCTCCTCGTCGGCGGCGGCATCGGCATGGCGCCGCTGCCGTATCTCGCCGACAGGATCGGCCGGCCTCCCGTCGTGCTCGGGTTCCGCTCCGATCGCCATGCGGAGGCGGCCGCGCTCATGCCCGGCGCCGCGGTCGTGGTCGACCCCGTGCTCGTCACCGAGCTGATCGAGCCCGGCTTCGACGTGCTGGCGTGCGGGCCGGAGCCGATGCTGCGCGCGGTCGGCGAGCGCAGCCCGGGCGCGCAGCTCGCATGGGAGGCGCCGATGGCCTGCGGGTACGGCGCCTGCTACGGCTGTGCGGTCGAGATCGACGGCGAGCTGAGGCGTCTCTGTGTGGAAGGGCCCGTCCTTGCGGCTGCTTAACGCCTCCGGGTGCCTCGATGCATCGACCGCCCCCGACGTGGCGCGTCAGCTGGACGGATTCGTGACGAAGACGATCACGCCGCTGCCGCGTGAGGGGAATGCGCCGCCGCGCATCGCGGAGACGGCGCACGGGATGCTGAACGCGATCGGGCTCGCCAACCCGGGCCGCGACCGCTTCCTGAGCGAGACGCTGCCCCGTCTGTACGAGCTGAAGCTGCCGCTCTGGATCTCGGTCGGCGGCTTCTGCGCCGCCGACTACGCGGAGACGTGCTCGGCGCTCGAGGGCATCGAGGCGATCGAGCTGAACCTCTCGTGCCCCAACGTGGACGAGGCGGCCGACTCGGCCGCGGAGATCGTCGCGGCCTGCCGACGCGCGACGTCGCTCCCGTTGTACGCGAAGCTCTCCGCCGCGCATCCCGATCTCGGCGAGGTCGCGCGCGCCGTGGCCGCCGCGGGAGCCGACGGCCTCTCGCTCGTGAACACGCTGCGCGGCACGGCTTTACATCCGCGCACCCTCGAGCCCATTCTCGCCCGCGGCCAGGGCGGGCTCTCCGGTCCGTCCCTCAAGCCGGTCGCGCTCGCGGCGGTGCACACGTGCTATGCGGCGACGAAATTGCCGATCGTCGGCATGGGTGGAGTGGTGACGGGGCAGGACGTCGTCGAGTTCGTGGCCTGCGGCGCGCGCGACGTCGCGCTCGGGACCGTGCTCTTCTCGGACCCGGACGCGCCCTCGCGCGTGCGCGCGGAGATCGCCTCCATCGACCTTGACGACGCGTTCGGGACCGCGCACAAAGCGAGTGAAGTGCTCGCTTGATCCGCGCCAGAGCGTTGGTAGTATCGGGCGCTCATGCCGACGGCCGCGAAGACGCAAGCGCACGCACCTCTCCGGTCGCTCGACCAACGCATGGACGCACTGAAGCGCGCGAACGACGTTCGCGTGCGTCGCGCGAAGCTCAAGAAGGACTTGAAGGACGGCCGGGTGGGCATCGAGCAGATCCTCGGCAACCCGCCCGAGTACGTGTCGACCGCGAAGGTGATCGACATCCTCATGGCGGTCCCGAAGTTCGGACGTGTGAAGGCTGCGCGCTTCCTCAACACGTGCCGGATCAGTCAGTCCAAGACCGTCGGTGGTCTCTCCGACCGTCAGCGCGCGGAGCTGATTGACCTCTTCCACAAGTAGAGCGCCCTCGCTCATCGTCGTCACCGGGCCCTCGGGCGCCGGTAAGGGGACGTTGATTCGCGAAGTGCTCGAACAGGTTCCGGGTATCGGCGCAACGGTCTCGGCGACGACGCGCGACCGGCGCCCGGGGGAGCAGGACGGGCGCGAGTATTACTTCCTCACGCTCGACGAGTTCCTCGGCCGGATCGAGCGCGGCGACTTCCTCGAGCACGTGCCGTACGTGTCCGGCCACCGGTACGGCACCCTGCGTGCCGAGCTCGACCGCATCCGGGACGCCGGGAAGACTCCGCTCCTCGAGCTCGAGACCGAGGGCGCGCTGCGGGTCAAGGGCGAGGTTCCGGGCGCCGTGACCATCTTCATCTCGGCCAGCGTCGAGGAGCTCGAGCGACGCCTCCGCGAGCGCGCGACCGAGAGCACGGGCGAGATCGGGGAGCGAATCGCGCTCGCCAGGCATCAGCTGGAGCAGGCGGACGAGTTCGACTACGTCGTCGAGAACGACGAGCTCGACCGGGCCGTGGAGGAGCTCACCACCCTCGTCCGCGGTCTTCTTGCACCTGCCGGTACCATGTCGCGACCATGATCCATCCTCGCGTCGACGACCTGCTGCAGAACGTGGATTCCCGCTACGCCCTCGTGATCGTGGCGGCGAAGCGGGCGCGGCAGATCAACAACTACCACCACCAGCTCGGCGAAGGCACCTTCGACGACAATCCGCCGCCGCTCGTCGAGTCACGCTCGAAGAACTACCTCACGATGGCGATGGAAGAAGTCGCCGAGGGTCTTCTGAGCTACGACTACCCCAAGTAAGCCCGCTCCGTAGGCACACTTTCCGCATGGCGCGGATCCTGCTCGGGGTCACCGGCGGCATCGCGGCCTACAAGGCCTGCGAGGTCTGCCGCCTCTTCGTCAAGGGCGGGCACGAGGTCGTGCCGCTCGTCACGCCCGGCGCCGAGCGGTTCGTCACCGCGGAGACCTTCCGTGCACTCGCCCGGCGGCCTGCGGGCGACGACGTCTACCTGCACCTGACGCGGGCCGACCTCCTCGTCATCGCGCCGTGCACCGCCAACACCCTCGCCAGGCTGGCCCACGGCATCGCGGACACCGTTCTCACCGAGGCGGCGCTCGCGCACCGCGGGCCCGTCCTCGTCGCGCCGGCGATGAATCCGCGCATGTGGTCGCATCCCGCGACGCGTGCGAACGCCGAGACGCTTCGCGTACGCGGCGTCGTCCTCATCGGTCCCGACGAGGGGGAGACGGCCGAGGGGGAGCTCGGCGTGGGGAGGATGGTCGAGCCGGACGAGATCGTGCGCGCGGCCGAGGAGTTGCTCGCCGGCACGAGCAGGCTGAAGGGCAAGCGGGTGCTCGTCTCCGCCGGCGGGACGCGCGAGCCGATCGACACGGTGCGCTTCGTCGGGAATCGCTCGTCGGGACGCATGGGCGTCGCCGTCGCGGCAGAGGCGCGTCGTCGCGGCGCGCACGTGACGTTGCTCGGCGCCAATCTCGCGGTGCCGGCACCGGTTGGAGTCGAGCTCGTGGAGACGCCCGCCGCCGCGGACCTCGAACGGGAGGCGCTTGCACGCGGAGCCTCGGCCGATGTCGTCGTCATGGCTGCGGCGGTCGCCGATTACCGCCCGGCGCTCGCCCTCGCCGGCAAGCGGCCGAAGGACAGCGCGGGGTGGACGCTCGAGCTCGAGCCGACCACGGACGTGCTGGCGACGCTCGGTGCGGCGAAGCGCGCCGGACAGCTGCTCGTCGGCTTCGCGGCGGACGAGGGCGAGCGCGGCCTTGCGCGCGCACGCGAGAAGCTCGATCGAAAGCACGCCGACCTCTTCGTCTACAACGACGTCGCCCGCTCCGACATCGGCTTCGACGCCGCCGAGAACGCGGTGACCTTGATCACGCAAGACGGGGAACGCGCCGTTCCCAAGGCACCGAAGGACGAGATCGCCGCGTCGATTCTCGACGCGCTCGAGTCCCTCCTCGGGTAGCGGTGCACGCGATCGTGATGGCGGCCGGGGAGGGGACCCGGCTGCAGCCGCTCACCCAGCGCTGGCCGAAGCCCGTCCTGCCGATCGACGGCCGTCCCGTGATCGCCACGCTGCTGCGCGAGCTCGCCGCCGCCGGCTGCGCGCCCGTCGCGGTCGTCACGGGCCACCTGGCGGAGCAGGTCGAGGAGCTCGTGGGCGACGGCTCCGGGTTCGGCCTCGACCTCCGCACCGTGCGGCAGCCGTCCGTCCTCGGCTCGGGCGACGCCGTGCAGCGGGCGCTCGCGGCGGGGATCGAGCTCCCCTGCCTCGTCCTGGCCGCCGACACGGTGTTCACGCACGGCGACGTCGAGGCGTTCGCAGACGCATTCGCCCGTTCCGGCGCCGCCGGGGCGATGAGCGGCCGCCGCGACCCGCCCGCCGAAGCGCCGCACCGGGCCGCGCTGAAGGTCGTCGACGGCCTCGTCGTGAAGCCGGTCGACGACGACCCGGCCAACCGTCTCGGCAGCGCGCCGCTCTGGGCGCTCGGGCCCGAGCTGCGCCCGTTCCTCGACGCCCTCACCGGCCCGCCCTTCGAGCTCGGCGTCGCCTTCGAGCGCGCGATCGCGGCCGGGCTTCCGATCGCAGGGTTCGAGATCGGCAAAACGCGGGATTTGACGTATCCGGTTGACTTGGTGAAGGAGAACTTCCCGTACCTGGAGTCATGAGCGAGTCGACGTACAGCCTCTTCCAGAAAGGCAAGGCGCACTTGAAGCGCGGCATGCCGGCCCAGGCGACGGTGGCGCTCGAGAAGGCGAAGAAGCGGGAACCGGACAAGGCCTCGATCCGCGAGGCGCTCGGCATCGCGTACTTCCGCATCAGGCGCTGGGACGCCGCCGAGGCCGAGTTCCGCAAGGTGCTCGAGCTCTCCCCGGTCAACGACTACGCCCACTACGCGCTCGGACGCTGCCTCGAGAAGCAAGGGCGCATGCACGAGGCGAACGGGCACTTCAAGCTCGCGAGCTCGCTCCAGCCGGACTCCGAGCAGTACCGCGCCCGGATCAAGGAGCTCGACTGATCCTTCGCCGGTGTCAGACACGCAAAGCGGTGTCTGACACCGGCGTCACGGACTAAGGTGCGCGCGCCATGAGGGCCGTCTGCCAGCGGGTGAGCGAGGCGCGGGTACGGGTCGCGGGCGAGATCGTGGCCGAGATCGGTCCCGGCCTGTGCGTGCTCCTCGGGGTGGGACGCGGCGACGCGGGAGGCGAGGCGGCCCGCCTGGCGGGCAAGGTGGCTCGGCTCCGCATCTTTCCGGATGCGGCGGGGCGGTTCGATCGCAGCCTTCTCGACGCCGCCGGCGCCGCGCTCGTCGTCTCCCAGTTCACGCTCCTGGCCGACACGGCGAAAGGCAACCGGCCGAGCTTCGCCGGCGCCGCGCCGCCGGACGAGGCCGAGCCGGTGTACGAACGCTTCTGCGAGGAGCTCGAGGCTCTCGGCCTCCCGGTCGGTCGCGGTGTCTTCGGCGCGAGGATGGAGCTCGAGCTCGTCAACGACGGGCCCGTCACGATCGTCCTCGAATGAGGATCCTCGTCACGGGGGGCGCCGGGTATCTCGGCTCCGAGCTCTGCCGTCAGGCCGTGGACGCGGGCCACGACGTCGTCGCCACCCAGCTCCGCAGGCCGGCGCCGTTCGGCCGCCCGCTGACCGTCGACCTGCGCGAGCCGTTTGCGGTCCCCGACGTCGACGTCGTCGTCCACACGGCGTACGTGCAGGCCGATCCGGAGATGATCGTCCACAGCACTCGCAACGTCGCGGAGGCGGCGCGCGGCACGAGGCTCATCCATCTCTCGACCGATCTCGTCTTCGACGGCGAGCACGCGCCGTACGCAGAGGTCGACCTGCCTCGCCCCGCGTCCGAGTACGGCCGCGCAAAGCTGGCGGCGGAAAGCCTCGTCGACGGTCTCGTCGTGCGCACCTCGCTCCTGTACGGCAGGCCCGGCCCGCAGGAGGCGCTCGCGCACCGCGACGGGGCCGTCTTCTACACCGACGAGATCCGCTGTCCGACGCACGTCTCCGACCTCGCCGCGGCGCTCCTCGAGCTCGCCGCCCTCGAGGTGACCGGCGTCCTCCACGTCGCCGGTCCGGACGCGGTCTCCCGGCTCGAGCTCGCCCGCCTCCTCGGTGCGCGCGACCCACAGGGTGCGCCGGCGCCGGCGGGCCGCGCGCGGAACGTCGCGCTTGACTCCTCCCGCGCCGCTTCCCTCCTGGCCACGCGGCTGCGCGGCGTCCGCGAAATCGAGCCCTGATTGCTACACTGCCGAGACCATTTTCACCGGTTCGGGAAATGGGCCTGCGGGCCCATTTTTTGTGAAGGGGGACTTTTCGGTGGCAGACCTACGGCAGAAGGAGAGGCAGCTGCAGAGCGAGATCGGCACGCGCGTCGAAGAAAGCGTCGACGGCGTCGAGGTGCTCGCGGTCGAGCTGCAGGGCCCGGACCGCCTCACCGTCTTCGTCGACCATCCCGAGGGAGTCGACCACGGGTTGTGCGCGCGCGTCACCGACGTGCTGCGCGACTACCTGCGCGAGTACACCGTCGATGTCTCCTCCCCCGGCATCGAGCGTCCGCTGCGCAAGCCGGAGCACTTCGCCGGCGTCGTCGGGCGCCGCGTGAAGCTCCGCACACGCGACCGCAAGCTTCGCGGCGAGATCGTCTTCGCAGACCAGAGCCGCGTGAAAGTCGACGAGACCGAGATTCCGTACGACGAGATCGTGCGGGCGAACCTGATCGACGGAGAGGTGTGACATGAGCCAGGAGATCATCGAGGCCGTTCGCGAGATCGAGCGTGACAAGGGCATCGAGGAGGGTGCGCTCGTGTCCGCGCTCGAGGACGCATTGCTCGCGGCTTACAAGAAGACGCCGGGTGCGTCGCGACACGCGACCGTCGAGATGGACGCCGAAGGCGACTTCCGCGTGTTCTCGATCGAGCTTCCCACCGACATCGAGACGCGCCTGCTCGAAGAGGCCCGGGAGCGGAAGCTCGAGGAGCTCGAGCGGCTCGAGGAGGAGACCGGCGAGCGCCAGCACACGCTCATCACCGACGACGACCTCGACATCGACTGGTCGGACATCCCGGAGGACCAGGTTCAGCGCGAAGACGTGACGCCGGAGGGCTTCGGGCGCATCGCCGCGCAGACCGCGAAGCAGGTCATCCTCCAGCGCATCCGCGAGGAGGAGCGGCGCATGATGTACGACGAGTACATCGACCGCGTGACCGAGGTCGTCACCGGCATCGTGCAGCAGGCCGGCGACCGCAACAACGTGCTCGTCGACCTCGGCAAGGTCGAGGCGCTCCTGCCGCGCTCCGAGCAGGTCGACGGGGAGCGTTACGAGCAGGGCTCGCGCATCAAGGCGGTCATCACCGAGGTCCGCTCGGGGACGAAGGGGCCGCAGGTGATCCTGTCGCGCCGCGACCCGGAGCTGATCAAGACGCTGTTCGAGCTCGAGGTCCCGGAGATCGCAGACGGCCTCGTCGAGATCCGCGGCGTCGCGCGCGAGCCGGGCTACCGCTCGAAGATCGCCGTCGAGTCGCACACCCAGGGCGTCGACCCGGTCGGCGCGTGCGTCGGGCCGCGAGGCTCGCGTGTGCGCATGGTCGTGTCCGAGCTGCGCGGCGAGAAGATCGACATCATCCCGTGGAACCCGGAACCCGCGCGCGTCGTC
>Ga0207664_10000788_pt1 | contig 21396 bp, 14 predicted proteins | sample LARL83metaG_FD_184349 | JGI IMG/M metagenome (GOLD analysis project Ga0207664, IMG submission 184349) | Corn, switchgrass and miscanthus rhizosphere microbial communities from Kellogg Biological Station, Michigan, USA - LAR L8-3 metaG... | ecosystem: Host-associated > Plants > Roots >... | reverse complement strand
GTGCACCAACGGGCGGTGGTCCGAGCGACGGCGCCCCCGCCGGCGGCGGCCCGCCGGGCATTGGCCCAGGCGGCGGCCCGCCGGGCGGCCCACCCAGGCCGCCCGGCATCGGGGGCATCCCGGGCACCGGAGGCATCCCCGGCACCGGAGGCATCCCCGGCACCGGAGGCATCCCCGGCACCGGAGGCATCCCGGGCGCGGGAGCCATCCCGGGCACCGCGGCCATCCCGGGCATCGCTGCCATCGGGGGCGGGCCGGGTGGCGGCCCCGCTATCACGGGCGCGAGCAGGTAGTGCTTGATGACGATCGGGAACCGGTTGAACAGCAGGTTCCGCGGCCTTTCCCAGGTGATGCCGACCTCCGCGCACGCCTCCCGCACCGCGCTCTCCGACGCGAGGTTCGCGAAACCCGACCCTTGGAATGGCAGCACGTGATGCACGCGGTGCGGGCTCAGCCCGGCGCTGAGCCACAGGTCGATCCAGCGGTTGCCAACGATGCTGAGGTCGTAGCTCAGACAGATCTGCCGCGCCGCCCAGTCGTCCCGCAGCGGCGACGGGATGACGTCCAACTCGTCGTCGCCCGCCGCTTCCTCGAAGTCGTGGCTGGCCACGACCAGGAACGTGTTGAACCACAGCGTGAGCACGAACTGGATGATCCACGGCACGACGTAGCCTGTCGCCGCGCACAGCGCGAACTCGACCACCATCCAGAGCCGGATCGACCAGAAGTCTGCCCGGATCGCATCGCCCGCCTTCCGCGCCGGCGCCGCCGCTGACCCCGAAGGCGCTGACCCCGAAGCCGAAGCCAAAGACGACGAAGCCGAAGACGACGCCTCGGACGACCCCGAGGACCGCCGGCCGCCGCGCAGGAACCCCAGCAGCCCGCGCAGTCCGCCCTCGCGCGCCGGCCTGGTCCGCGGGTGCTCGAACTTGCCGATCTCCCGGGCCCGCAGCGGCAGCCCCAGCAGGCAGATGCCGAATTTATGCAGCGTGTACCCGGGGACCCGCAGCACCGGGTGCAGCCGAAGCATCCGGTCGAAGAACGTCTTCTTCACGTCCGCGCCCGACCCAAGGTACGGGTGGTGCAGCAGCACGTGCCCGTCGGTGCCGATCAGGCTCGTACCCACATAGTTGATGTCGAAGAGTGCTTTCCCGATAGGGAAGGTGAACCGTCCGCGGTCGTCCCACTTCCGGTGCAGGTGATAGTGCCCGGCCCCGGCCAGCGCGGTCCTCGTCACCACCATGATCAGTACGCACGCCCACCACGCCAGGGTCCCGGTGACCATCAGCCCGAGCGCCGCCAGATGCGAAAGCCCGATAGCCCACGTCACCACGTCGAACAGCCGGTCATAACGCCGTAGCGCCTGCTTCGACAGCTTGGCGTTCACATGCGAACGCACCGAAGCAAGCAGGCTGCCGGAGTCCCGGTAGTCGAGCCGGGGCAGGTCAACCGACGCATCGAAGTCCGGCGCCAGCAGGAACGGCGGGATCCCCATCTTGGGCAGCACGTCGCGCTCGGTGAAGCCGTCGATCTCGTACCGCGCCAGGATCTTGCGCAGCTTGAGCGGATCGCGGTGATAAGTATGGAGCAGCGCGCTGATGTCCCGGCCCTGCGTGGTCTTGAACCAGGTCGCGCCGCCGGGATGCAGGCTCATCCACTCGGTCAGGTCATAGGCCTTCCCGTCGACAATCCAGAAGGGCCTGCCTTCCGGCAGGACGGTCCCGGTATGCGGGGAACTCCGGCTGATCGTCTCGGACATCACGCACTCCTCGCCGGCCCGGACCCAGTACCGCCAGCAGCGAAGCTGATCAGGGCCGTCTCGATCTGGGCGCCCGGGCCCATCGTCACCATCACGCCGAGGTCGCCGTCGCGGACCGAACCGTCCGCGAGCAGCCGCTCCAGGCTGACCAGGAAGCTGCCGCTGGAGATGTTCCCGTAGTCGCGCAGCACCGAGCGGGTGTGCCGGACGTCCCACTCGGTCAGGTCAAGGCCAGCCATGACGGCGTCGATGACCGCGCCGCCCCCCGTGTGCAGCACCCAGTGCCGGACGTCGCCGAACGACAAGCCGTTGCGCGCGAGCAGCCGTGTCACCGGCTCGCGTACATTCGCGCCGATCACCTGGGGGATGTCGCGGTCGACGTAGAAGCTCCACTTGCCAGCCCCGGCGTCCCAGTCGAAGCGCATCCCCGCCCACTGCTCCGGAATGCAGAAGCTCTCAAAGTCAAGCACCCACGGCAGAAACCCAGTACCCCCGGAAGCCCCAGCACCTCCAGAAGCCCCGTCAGCGGAAAAGGCTCCGGAGCTGAGCACCGCCGCCGCCGCGCCGTCGCCGAACAGGCTGTTCACGATCCCCGTCCGCGGCGTCTGGTCGACCACGTACATCGCGGAGTTGATCTCGCAGCAGACCAGCAGCGCGACCCGGTCGGGATAGTTACTGATCCACTGCACGAGCGGGTTCAGGCCGTTCAGCCCGGCGTTGCAGCCCATGCCCACCAGGTCCGCGCGCAGCACCTTCGGGTCGAAGCCGAGTTCCCGCGAGAGCAGTGAACTCAGCCCGGGCACCATGAAGCCGGTCGAGGTCACGCACAAGATGTAGTCGACGTCGGCAGGGGTCAGCGACGCGGCGCCGAGCGCGCCACGGATCGCCCGCACGCCGATGTCGAGCGCGCCGTCGCGGAACTTGGCTTGCAGGTCGAGGACAGATTCCTCGGCAACACGGCCGGTACGCGCGTCCGCCGGCGGCAGGTACAGGTGACGCTTGCGGATGTGCGGGGAGCGCAGCAGCTTCCTGACGACTGTGTTCTCCAGCCCGAGCAGCTCACCGACCTCGTGCTGGGTGTAGGACCGTTCCGGGAACGCGCTCGCCACCGAGGCGATCGCGGCCGCCCGCCGGCCGGTCCCCGTCAGGCCAAAGCTGACCGCCTCGGAATTACGAATCATGTGCCCATCCCGTCCCGTCCAAAGAAATGCTACGACGAGAACGAGAGGAACAGGACCAGCCGGCCCGGCCAATATGAGCGTGGTGTTACGCTCACGACGTGATGAGCCGCCCCGTTCACTACCGGTCACACGAGGCGGACAGCGCCCGCTGGGTTGGTTTCCCGTTCCGTGACGACGACATCGTGATCAGCAGCCGGCCGCGAACCGGCACCACCTGGGTGCAGATGATCTGCGCGCTGCTGATCTTCCAGACGCCCGAGCTTCCCGCGCCACTGTGGCGCCTGTCGCCGTGGATCGATCACATGGTCGTCCCGCCGCGGGTGATGCTGGACGGGCTCGCTGAGCAGCGGCACCGGCGGTTCATCAAGACGCATACCCCGCTGGACGGGATCCACCAGGACGAGCGCGTGACGTTCATCGTGACCGCACGCCACCCCCTCGACATGTACGTGTCGCTGTGCCACCATCTCGGCAACATCGACCACCGGCGCATGCGGCAGCTCACCGGCGAACACCAGCCCGAAGAACCCGAGATGTCGCTGCACGACCACGTTGTCCGGTGGATCGACGCCGACGAGGACCCGCGCCGGAACCTGGACTCGCTGCCCGGTGTGCTGTGGCACATGTCCGACGCCTGGTCCCGCCGCGACATGCCGAACGTCGTGCTCGTCCACTACGACAACCTGAAGGCCGACCTGGAAGGCCAGATGCGCATGCTGGCCGAACGGCTCCGCATCACTGTCCCCGAGGCCGCGTGGCCGGCGCTCGTCGAGGCGGCCACTTTCCAGCGCATGCGCGACAACGTGGACCACCTCGTCCCGGACACGCAGGGCTTCTTCAAGGACACCAAGGCGTTCTTCCACCGCGGGGTTTCCGGCGCGGGCACACGCATGCTCACGCCCGCCGAGCTGGACCGCTACCACGCCCGCGCCGCCGCCCTGGCCCCGCCCGACCTCCTCGCCTGGCTGCACAACGCCCGCGCCTAGCGTGTCATTTGCGCAGTTGAGCCAACTAGAGCGTGTCAATTCGCGCCGGACCCGCTGCGCCGGACCCGCTGCGCCAGACCCGCTGCGCCGGACCCGCTGCGCCGGCAGTGGGTAACCGCGGTTCGAACCGGTGGACGTCGGTGCGGGCGATGGCGGCGTCGCGTTCGGCGGCCAGGGCGAGACGGCGCGGGTCGTTCATGTAGGCGTCCAGTGCCGCCTCCGACGGGAATTCGAGGAGCTGGATCTCGTCCGGCGCGCCCGCAGCAGCGCCGCCGGTCACCGGACCGCGCCGCACCACAACGCCGCCATGGGAACCGAACAGCGCGAGCACGCGATCCTCGTACGCGGCAAGCGCCGCGGCTCGCCCAGGGTGCGCCCACAGCAAAACACACAGGTGTACGGAGTTCTCGGCCATCCCAGCAGCCTGCCGCGTCACCGGACACCGGGCAACCACTACGGATATCTGAACGAAAAAAGGTAACCTGGCTGGGTGACCGAACATCAGGACCGGGCACCGGACCTAGGCATTCTCATCACGATCAGGTCCCTGCTGCCCAACCTGGCCCCGGTCGAGCGCCGGGTGGCACAGGCGGTCCTCGACGACCCGGCCGGCGTCGCCTGGCGGAACATCTCCGAGCTGGCCAGTTCTTGCGGAACGTCGGCGACCAGCGTGGTCCGGTTCTGCCGCGCGATCGGCATGCGCGGCTACCCGGAGCTTCGGCTGGCCCTGGCCGGCGCCACCGCGCACGACGACTCGTCCGCGATAGCGGCCTCCAGCGAGATCGACCCCCACGACGACGCGGCCACGATCACCAAGAAGATCGCGTACGCGGACGCCAAGGCGGTCACCGACACGGCGAGCCACCTGGACATCGAAACGCTCGAGAAGGCCGTGCGGGAGCTGGCCAAGGCGAAGCGGATCGATATCTACGGCGTCGGGGCCAGCGGCTTCGTGGCCCTTGACCTGCAGATGAAGCTTCAGCGGATCGGCAAGCCGGCCTGGGCCTGGACCGACCCGCACATGGCCATCTCGACCGCCTCGCTACGCGAGAAAGGCGACGTGGCCATCGGCCTGTCGCACACCGGCACCACCGTGGACACCATCGACGTGCTGCGCGAGGCCAAGGACCACGGCGCGACCACGATCGCGGTGACGAACTTTCCCTGGTCCCCGATCACCGAGGTGGCCGACTTCGTGCTGCTCACCGCGGCCCGCGAGACCGCCTTCCGGTCCGGCGCCATGACCAGCCGGATCGCCCAGCTGACCGTGGTCGACTGCCTGTTCATCACGCTGGCTCAGCAGGACCTGCCCGCCACCAGGGTCGCCCTCGAGCGCACGTTCGCCGCCGCCCAGGCCAAGCGCGTCCGCCGCACCCGCCGCCCCAAGGCCGGCGCCTAACCCCGCGCTCCTAACGCCCCGCGCTCCTAACGCCCCGCGCTCCTAACGCCCCGCGCTCCTAACGCCCGCGCCCCGCGTCTCGCCCGCGCCCCCGCCCCCGCCCCGCGTGACCGGCCGCCGCTACCCGCCGGAGAACCGGAACAACGTGGTGTTCTACCTCCTCGTGGTAGCCTGACCGCCGAAATCGGGGGTCGGACTACCACGAAGCGACAGACTTCCACGTTGATGCGGGGAGCGTGGCTATGCTCGCGGCCCCCGCCTAACCGCCTAACCGCCTAACCGCCTAGCCGCGTAGCCGCGTAGCCGCCTATCCGCCGGGGCGGCAGGAACAGCGCCCCGAACGCGGTGACGGCCACCATGACCGTCAGGATCAGCAGGCTGTCCCGCATCCCGGCGCCGAACGCCGTTCGCCGCGCGACCAGCGCTCCGAACACTGCGACCGCTACAGTTCCGCCGACCTGCCGCACCGAGTTGTACACCCCCGCCGCGAGCCCGGCCTGCGAGCCGGGCAGCGTCTCCAGCAGCATCGCGGTCAACGACGGCACCGCCAGGCCGAGCCCAAGCCCGACCGGGACCAGCAGGCCGGCGAGCAGGTAGCGGTCGGTCGTCCCGCTGACCGCCACCAGGGCGGACAGCCCGGCCGTCGCGCCCAGCAGGCCCGTCCAGATCGGCCGCCGCGGCCCCGACCTGGCGGCGATCCGCGCCGAGGCGAGGTTCGTCACCGAAACCAGCGCGGTCATCGGCAGGAACATCAGGCCGGCGTCCACCGGGGACAGCCCGAGCACCCGCTGGAAGAACAAGCTGAACACGAAGATCAGACCGTAGAACGTCCCGTTGACAGCGAACCCGGCCGCCGCGCAGAGCAGCACGGTCCGCGAGCGGAACAGCCCGAGCGGGATCATCGGCGCCCTCGCCCGCGCCTCGGTCAGCGCGAACAGACCCGCCGCGGCAACGCACAGCACCAGCGACCACAGCACCAGCGGCGACTCGAAGCCGGCCGACCCGCCCTCGATGATTCCCAGAGTCAGCGCCGCGAGCGCCACCACGAGCGTGACCTGGCCGGGCAGGTCGAGCGGCGCGGCCCGGCGCGGCGAGGCGGGCGCCCGCCGCAGCAGCGCGAGCGCGACCACGCCGGCCGGCAGGTTGACCACGAAGATCAGCCGCCAGCTCACCGCCGACGTCAGCACGCCGCCCGCCAGCGGCCCGGCCACGATCGCAACCGCACCGCCCACGGTCCACCGCGCTATCGCCCGGGCCCGCCCCGCCGGGTCGGCGAACGCCTGCCGGACCAGCGCCAGCGAGGCCGGCATCATGACCGCGGCGGCGCTGCCTTGCACCACCCGCGCCAGCACGAGGAACCACATCCGCGGCGCCGCCCCGCAGGCGGTGGAGGCCAGCACGAACACGACCAGCCCCACCCGGAAGACCCGGCGGGCTCCGGCCCGGTCCGACACGGCGCCCGCCGACACCAGCAGCGCGGCGAACATCAGCGTGTAGCCGTCCACCACCCATTGGAGCCCGGCTGTCCCGCCGCCCAGGGACCGTCCGATGCCGGGCAGCGCCACGTTGACCGCCGTGGCGTCGAGCGCGGTCATGAAGAACCCGAGCAGCGCCGCCATCAGTACCAGGGCCGGTCCGGGAGCTGGCGCCGCCGACGCCGTGTCCCGCCGAGCCCTGCCCTTGGTCTCGATCGTCATGAACTCCACCCTGCCGCCGGCGCCCGCCGCCAGGCAGAGCGCGTTCCTCCAGGACCCCTCAGCGGGGGTATGACAGGGCCCCCCTCGACGCCCGGCAGGCGGGAAACGGCAGGCAGACTAGGTGGTATGCCAGACCAGACCGAGCTGGGCAGGTTCCTCAAGGCCCGCCGCGCCGGCGTGCGGCCCGCGGACGCCGGCCTTCCCGAGGCGACCGGCACGCGGCGGACCCCCGGCCTGCGCCGGGAGGAGCTCGCCACCCTCGCCGGGGTCTCCGTCGACTACTACACCCGCCTGGAGCGCGGCAAGGAGGCCCGGCCAAGCCCGGCCGTGGTCGACTCGCTGGCCAGGGCCCTGCTGCTGAACGAGGAGGAACGCGACTTCCTGCGCGCACTCGCGGCCGAGGCGAGCCGCATCCGCAACGGCACGAAGCAGGTCAGGCAGCCGTCCCGGATCGTCCGGCCGTCCGCGCGGCAGCTGCTGGAGCACCTGCGGCCGTGTCCGGCGTATCTGCTGTCCAGGACCAGCAACCTGCTCGCCGCCAACCCCGGCGGTGAACGCATCCTGCCCGGCCTCGTGGACTGGCCCGCCGCGCAGCGGAACACGATCCGCTACACGTTCCTGCATCCGGCCGCACGCGACCTGTGGGTCGACTGGGCACAGAAGGCGCGGGCCTGCGCCGCCCAGCTGCGGGCCGTCGCCGGCAGCCATCCCGACGATCCCGATCTGGCCTCGCTGGTCGGGGAGCTGATCGTGAAGAGTCCCGACTTCAACCGGCTCTGGGCGCGCTACGAGGTCGGCAAGGCTGGCTACGGCGAGAAGACCATCCGGCACCCAGCGGTCGGCGTCATGGCGCTCAACCACGAGGTGCTCGAGCTGGTCGCCACCGACGGCCAGCGGATCGTCGTGTACATGGCCAGCCCTGGCACGCCCGACCACGACGCGATGACGCTGCTCGACATAGATCAGCCCTTGACCGAACCCATGAACCGGGCTCGGATCAGCTGACGCTGCGACGCGGCGAACAGGATCACCACTGGCAGGCTGACGATGACGATCGCCGCCGCCAGCTTCGGCCACGCCGACGTGTTCGAGCCGTAGAACACGAAGATGCCGCGGGTCACCGGGAACAGACTCGAGTCGGCGAGGAACACGACCGGCCCGATGATGTCGTTCCAGACGCCGACCATGCCGTAAAGGAACGCGATGACCAACGCCGGCCTGGTCAGTGGCAGCACGACCCGGACCAAGTACGACAGGTAGCCGGCGCCCTCCATCCAGGCGGCTTCGTCCAGCTCGGCCGGGATCGCGGTGATGAACGCCACGAGCAGCAGCACCGCCAGCGGCATGCCCGGCTCTACGTGCAGGATGATGTAGCCGAAGCGGCTGTCGTACAACCCCAGCGAGCGCGCCTCGGCGTACAGCGCGATCACCGAGAACGGCAGGAACAGCCCGACCATCAGCGCCAGGTAGTATCCGGAAGCGCCGCGCACCAGCCGTCGCGCGATCGGAAACGCGATCAGCAGCCCGAGCAGCGTGGACAGCCCGGCCGCCACCACCGAGTACAACACGGTGTTCACCAGCTCCGGACCGAGGTCGGCCTGGTTCCAGGCGGTGCCGAAGTTGCCGGCCACCACCCGGCCAGGCGTGTTGGGGGAGACCAGGAAGTGCTGCTGGGACTGGAACGCGATCATCACCACGTACAGCACGGGTGCGAGGAACAAGATGACGACGAGCAAGCCCATCGCGAAACCGCTGACCAGCCGCGGACGCCGCAACCGAAGCGACATGGACATAACACGCTCACGCTCCCATCAGCCGTCGCTCGCGCCAGCGCAGCAGGAGCATCGCCGGAATGGCGACGAACAGGGTCAGCACGAACAGCGTGACGGTGACCGCGGCGCCGAGGCCGATGTTCGCCTCCTCGGAGTTGAAGGCGGTGTTGAACGCCAGCATGCCGAGCGTCTGCGTGCCGTACTGGCCCTGGGTGAGCACGTAGATCGTGTTGTACAGCGTGAACGACCCGACGAGGGCGAGCAGCACGTTCACCGTGACGGCTGGCGCGAGCAGCGGCCAGGTGATCCGGCGCAGCCGCCGCCACGCGCCGATGCCGTCCATTGCGGCCGCCTCGTAGATCTGTGTGTCGATTGCCCGCAGACCGCCGATGAACACGAGCGTGGAGAAGCCGGCGTTCTGCCAGATCTGTACCAGGATGACCAGCGGCATCGCCCAGGAATTAGCGCCGAAGAACGCGGAATGGATGCCGAACGTGCTGAAGAACGAGCTCATCGGGCCGCCCTCCGGATCGAAGATCAGGATCCAGATCAGGCCGACGATCGTGACGCCGAGCGCGATCGGCAGGAAAACGAGCACCCGACCAATACCAGCCCAGCGACTCTCCCCGGAAAGACGATGCGCCAGTACCAGCGCGATCAGGTTCTGCCCGATCGTCACCGCGAGCACGAACGCCACGGTCGCCCAGATCGCGGACTCGAACCCCGGCCGTTCGGTGGTGAACATCGCGGTGTAGTTGGCGAAGCCGACGTTGTTCACCGGCGCGCCGGGCAGCCCGGTGTAGTTGGTGAACGAGATGACCACCTGGACGATGGCCGGCACGATGCCGAACAGCGCGTAAACCCCGAGCCCGATCAGCAGCCCGGCCCACATCGTCAGTACCGAGCCGCGGCTGAGCAGGCGAGCGGGCCGCCTGCGCGGCCGGGCACGGCGGGAGTGTCGCCGGGCCGGCCGCACAGGGTCGGTGCCCCCAGGTAGGGGTGCGATCCCGGGCCTGTCCTGGGATCGCATTGCCTCTTGGGTCAAGGAGCGGTCCAGTCTTGCTGGTAGAGCTGCGCGGCCTGGGCCGCCGTCTTGGACCCCTGGATCACGGCGAGCTGCAGCGCGGGCCAGTTAGTCTGCTGGTCGTAGTAGGCGTTGTTGGCGGACAGCGTGGGATAGAAATCGTTGATGTTCACGCCCTTGCCGAACCACGATCCCATGGCCTTGGCGGCGTAGCCGTTGAACGTGCCGCCGTTCTGGCTGGACGAGATCCCGGTGGTGTTCACGTACTGGGCGTAGATCGACGGTGAGGAGAAGAAGTTCAGCCAGGCCATCGCCGCCGCCTGGTTGTGCGACGAGCGCAGCACGGAGAACGTCAGGTTGTCGCCGACCTCCGGCTGGTTGTTCGCCGCCGTCTCGCTGCCGGGCAGCGGGAAGAAGCCGACCTGGACGTTCGGGTTGGCGGCCTGGATCAGCGGCAGGTCCCACGAGCCGTCGACCAGCATCGCCGCGTCGCCCTTGGCGAAGTCACCGGGCATGGACTCCCACGGCACACCGGTGTAGTTCGGCTCCAGGTACTGTGCCAGCGTCTTCTCCTCGTTCATCGCCGTGACGAACGCGGGGTCGGTCCACTTCGCGGAGCCGGTTTCCAGGGCGGTGGCGAGGTTCCCGCCGGGCGCGTTCGGGTACCACAGGCTGATCATCAGCTCGTAGTAGATGAACTGCAGGTACACCGGACCGACGTTACCGAGGCCGTCGAACAGCGGAGTGACGCCTTTGGACTTCAGCGTCTGAAGTTCACTGAGGAACTGGCTGTACGTCGTCGGCACGCCGAGGCTGTACTTGGCGAAGATCTGCTTGTTGTAGAACACGCCCTCCTGGTACGTGCCGGACACGAGGCCATAGGTCTTGCCCTGATAGCTCTCCGCGGCCAGCGCCGACGACGTGTAGTTGTGCAGGAAGCTCTGCCCGTTCAGCGGTGCGAACACGCCGCTGGTCGACCAGTACTGGAACGGCGTCATGTTCTGCCGGGTGGGGTGCAGCGGCAGTGCCTGGAACGGCTGGACCCACGTGACGATGTCCGCGGTGCCGGAGTTGACGGTCTGCTGGAGCAGTGTCGCGTACGGGCCGTTCACGTTCGCGGCGGTCTGCAGCGAGACGTGCACGTTCGGGTACTTCTTCATGAACGCCTTGTCGATGCTGGTGATCGCCTGGACCGCGGGCGGGTTCTCCCAGGTGATGATCTTCAGGTTGCCGGACAGGGCCCCTGATCCGGAGCCCGTGCTGCTGGAGCCCGACGAGCTGCAGGCCGCCGCGCCGAAGGCGGTGATCGCGACCGCCATCGCGCCTGCGGCCGCCGATCTGCTCCATCGAACCGACATGGGCTACTCCTTCGAATTCTCCGCGGGCACTCGGCCGCGGTTGGCGCTGCCCCAGATCTCCGGGGTGTAGCCGCGCGCGACGAGACGCTCGGCTACTTCGGCCCATGTCGCCTGGATGAGGGCGGCGCCGATGATGGTGGAGGTTGGTGCCACCCACTCGGACAGACCGGGGATGGCGATGGACGCGTCGCCGAGGACGCCCAGGTTGTCGAAGACGTAATCGGCGATCTCGGGCAGCTTGGGCAGGCCAGGCGTGGCCGAGACCGCGGCGGAATGGGTGAGTGAGGACACCGCGATCACCGCGACGCCGTGCCGCTTGGCCTCCTGGGCGAGTTCGACCACGAGCGCGTTGCGCCCGGAGTTGGACAGCACCCAGCACAGGTCGCCGGGGCCCCACTCCAGGCCGTCGGTGAGCTGGTGGTAGTAGCCGGACACGTTCTCCAGCTTGCCGGCCTTCTCCTCGTCCTCACGGGAGAGCATTTCCTCGTTCCACAGCGGCCGCACGACCTTGAGGCCGCCCGCCCGGCGGAACATCTCGTTGACGAGGGACACCGAGTGCCCCGCGCCGAACGCATAGATGTGATGACCATCGAGGATGGCGCTGGTGGTAGCGGCGGCCACCTCGTCGATGACGTCGCCGTTCTGCTCCAGCGCCGCGTCGAGCAGTTCGGTGATGTGTCGCTGCCAGGTCTTACGCACGGTCACCGGGATCCCCCCACATGTGAACTCATAGTAAAGATCTTACGATCATGGTGCCGAATTTGGTACTAGTTTACGGAAATGTGATCACGCGCGGATGCGAGGATGGCGATCATGGCGGACCGGATTCTGGGGATCGACGCGGGTGGCAGCGGCAGCCGCGTGGTGCTCGTCGCGGCGGGCGAGGTCACCGAGCTGCCCGCTGGGCCGCCGATGAACGCGCTGCTCACCAACGGTTTCGCCAAGGAACTCGAGAAGATCATCCGGGAGTCCGGCGCGACCGCGGCCGGCATCGGCATGCCCGGAATGCGCTCGGCCAGGCACTCCAGGGACACCGGCCGCACGCTCACCCAGCGCTGCGGCGTGCCCGTCCGGGTGACCGGCGACGGTGAGACCGCGCAGCTCGGCGCGTTCCTCGGCGGCCCCGGCGTGGTGGTGATCGCCGGCACCGGCAGCAACGCCATCGGCCGGGACGGCTCGCGCATGGCGCGGGCCGGCGGCCACGGCTTCTTGCTCGGTGACGAGGGCAGCGCCTACTGGCTCGGCCAGACCGCCGCCCGCACGGCGCTGTACTGGGCAGACGGCATGGGCGGTTCGGCTGCTCTGCATGATGCCGTGGTCGCCGCGGTCGGCTGCCCGCTCGACGAGCTGATCATCAAGGTCAACACCCATTCCGCGGAACGACATATCCTCACCCCCCTGGCGCCCGTGCTTACCGCACTGGCGCGGACGGATCCGGTGGCGAGGCAGATCGCGGAACAGGCGGCTGACCACCTGGCCGCGCTCGCCGAGGCGGTCCAGCGCCGCCTGGGCCCGCTCCCCGTGGCCGCCACCGGCGGCGTGTTCCGCTCCGAGATCATCTGGGACCGCTTCGCGTCCCGCACCGGCGCCGTCCGCGCCCAAGCGTCCCCCGCCGTAGGCGCCGCCCTCCTGGCCGGCGCCCGCCTCCCCGCCTCGTCCCTGCCCGCCGCCGCCTCCTCCTCCTCGTCCTCCCATGTCGGATAATCCGAAATCGGATTATCCGATGCTGGAGGAGTTTTGGGGGCTGCTCGAGGACGCGGTCGCGAGCCGGCTCCCGGGCGGTGCCGTGCCCGGCGTGGTCGCCGCGCTGGGGCGCAGCGACACGACGCTCGCCACCTGCGTCGCGGGGCAGGCCGACACGCTGCGCCCGCGGACGATGACGGCTGGCACCGTCTTCGACATCGCGTCGCTCACCAAGGTGATCGCGACGACCACCGCGTGCCTCGCGCTGATCGGGAGCGGTCGCCTGGCGCTCGGCGACTCGGCGACCGCGTACCTGCCCGCGGCGACCTGGCCGGCCGAGGTGACCGTCCGGCACCTGCTCACGCATACGTCGGGCCTGCCCGGCGCGGTGAAGTTCCACCAGAACTGCCAGACCCGCGCCGAACTGCTGGGCGAACTGTTCCGCACCCCGCTCGAGGCGCCGCCCGGCACCCGGGTGGTGTACTCCGACCTGGGCTTCATGGCGCTCGGCGAGATCGTCGTGGCGGTTTGCGGCGAGCCGCTGGACGTCGCGGTCCGCCGCCTGGTCACCGGTCCGCTCCGGCTGGCCGCCACCGGCTACACGCCGTCCGGTCCGCCGGAACGATTCGCGGCCACCGAACCGCGTGGCGATGGCACCGCGTGGACCGGCGTCGTGCACGACGAGAACGCACGCATGATGGGCGGCGTCGCCGGCCACGCCGGCCTGTTCTCCACCGCGGCCGACCTGGCGCGCTTCGCGAGATGGTGGGTGAGTTCCGGCGACGGCCCGGTGCCCGTCGTGCTGCGCCGCGAGGCCATCACCTGCCAGACCGACGGCCTGCCCGGCGTCGAGGGCTATCCCGGCAGGCGCGGCCTCGGCTGGGTCTGCCCTGGTGACCGCTACGACATCCTCGGCGGCGCCTGGCCCCCGACCGCCGTCTCGCACACCGGCTTCACCGGCACCAGCCTCGCCCTCGACCACGTGACCGGCACCTGGCTCGTCCTGCTCACCAACGCCGTCCACTTCGGCCGCGACGCAACCGCCGTCAAGGCCCTCCGCCGCGCCCTCCACGCTGCCGCCGCCCCCGCCGGATCCCCAAGCCGCTACCGTCGTTCGCCGTCCAAGCTCGGGTCCCGCGAGCAACACGAGCGACATCCTTAACGCTACGGCTGTCTTCTTATCGCGACGGCGACCACAGATCGGGGCAAAACGGGCGGCGAACCCCTCCGAAACGATAAGAAGACACCCGTAGTGTTAGCGCGGCCGGTGAGGCGCCAGGTGAGCGGTGAGCGCGGCCGGTGGGCGTTAGGGGCTGGCGGGCGGTAAAAAAAGGGTGTGGATAGCGAGCGACTGCCTGCGGAGCAGGGGACCAGGTGGGCTGAGTTCGCCCGGTCGGCCCGCGGGCGGATGCTGGCCGGCGTCCTCGCGGTTGTCGTGGTCGTCGGCGGTGTCACGGCGGGAGTCTTCGCCACCACCAGCAAGACGCCGGCGGTGCCGGTGCTGTACATGTCCGGTATCGGCGAGCATCCGTGCGCTCCGGGACAGGCGTACCCGCTGGCGGCCGTGACAGGGGAGCGGTTCCTGCCGGACAGCAGCGTGCTCAACGGCGAGCGGGATAACTCGTGCACGCCCGATGCCGTCAACGCGAGCTTCACGTGGCTGCGCGACGGGATCGTGCCCGGCGGCTCGGCCGCGCAGCGCGACCTCGCCGCCCGGGCCCTGCTGGACCTGCGCCTGTCGGTCCGGGCCGACGGGGCCGTGGTGGCCGGGTTCCATCCGGGCTGGCAGTACACCTGGCCGCGGGATTCGAGTTTCGTCATCGCCGCGCTCGCCGCGACCGGGCACTCCGCGCAGGCGTTCAGCGCCCTCCGGTTTCTCCAGCGGATGCAGAACCCGGACGGGACCTGGGCGGCGCGATACCATCCGGACGGCTCTGGCCCGGTGGCCGACGGGCGACCCGCCGAGCTGGACGCGGTCGGCTGGGTGCCGTGGGCGGTATGGGCTTGGGCCACGGCACGGCCTGCCCCGCCGCGGGCCGAGCTCATCGGGTTGTGGCCGATGGTCACCGCGGCGGCCGGGGCGGCGATGGCCTCGATCACCAGCGACGGGCTGCCCAAGGCGTCGATGGACTACTGGGAAGACAAGCCAATCCAGCAGACGCTCGGCACCGCGGCCCCGCTGCTGGCCGGCCTGCGTGCCGCGGCCGGCCTCGCCGGGATGCGCGGTGACACCACGGATAAGACGCGCTGGGGGACCGCCGCCGCTCGCCTGTCCGCGGCGATCACGGCGAAGTTCGGCGCCACCGGCTACCTGCGGACACCACGTGCCGGATCCGGCGCGGACGCCGCGGTGACCTTCCTCGGTCCGCCGTTCGGCCAGCCCAGCGCCGCCGTGATCGCCGCCGCCGCGCGGGCGCGGCAAACGCTCACCGAGCCGAACGGCGGCGTGCGCCCGGGTGCGGCCTGGCCGGGCGCACGGGGCGTCGCCTTCACGCCCGAGACCGCGATGTTCGCGCTGTTCGACGCGGCCACCGGACAGGAGGCGGCCGCGGATCAGGTGCTCGCCTGGCTCACCGCGCACCGCACCACGCTCGGCGAGCTCCCCGAACAGATTTCACCGAACGGCAAACCGATCTCGGTCGCACCCCTTGCTTGGACCGATGCCGTCGTCCTGCTCACGCTCCTCGCTCAGCAGCACCACCTCCCGGCGGTGCCCTAGGGGGTGCCGGAGCAGGCGAAGACGGGCCGTGCTTCGGACGGCAGGGTTGTCACACCGGGCGGCAGCGCGCCGTGGGTTGCGTAGTACGCCAGGTCGATGGCGAGCGCGGGTGTCTGCGCCGCGGTGGCCGCGGCCGCCTCCTCGAACGCGTCCACGCCGGGCAGTGAGTTCAGCGGGCCGCCGGCGATGTAGAACGGGGTCGAGCCGGCGATCTCACCCGACGGGTTGGTCCAGCCGCAGACGTCGTAGTACAGCGCGTCCGTGGCGGCGAGGCCGACGGAAATTACCAGGTAGTTGCCGGTGAGCGTGTCCGCCCATGCGGTTGCGAACGACGTGGTGACCTGGCCGGCCGGCAAGCCTGCCGCCGAAGCCGCGGCCATTGCGGCGGTTTCGTCGGACGGGGTCGCCGCGTACAGCACGACGCTGTCGGCCAGCGTGGCCGGCGAGGCGGGCAGCGGCGCCGAACTCCACGAGCCGCCCGGCGTGCTGGCCTGATCGACCGAGAGCGGGCCGGACAGGAAGACCTGGCTGGGCTCGCCCGCGTTCTGGTACGCGTCGGCCGCAAGAATGCCCGAGCCGGTGCCCGGCAGCGCGGTTGTCTGCCAGCCGCCGACGCCGAGGGCCGAGGTCGAGTACGACACCGAGGGCTGACCCGACGCAGCGAGCGCGAACACCTCGGTGCCGGTGCCGGTCACCGTCCCGGCCGTGCTCTGCGTGCCGGTCAAGTAGCGCACAGCGGCCAGTGCCGTGGCCGACGCCGGGCCGCCGGCCACCGGGACCACGACCCAGCCCACGCCATCAGAAACCGCTTCGGCCAGCTGGCCCTTGCCGTCGGTGAAGAAGACGGCGACCTGCGAGGGTCCGTCGCTGACCGCGGTGAGCGGGCTGTTCGCCGCGATGCCCTGCGGCGTCGGAACCGGCGTGGTGCGCCAGCCGCCGCCCGCGGCACCCGGTGACGCCATGGTGAGCGAAGCACCGCTCAGGTAGAACAGCTCCGGGCCGCGGGCCGTGTCCGCCAGGGCGAGCGAGCCGGGACTCGCCGTGGCCGGCCCGCCCACCGCTGACGCCGCCCAGTCGCCACCCACCTCGGACGACTCGGCAAGCCGGTCGCCGGCGCCGAAGTAGAACACCTCCGGGCCGGCCGCGGCCGAATCGGCCACGATCGCGCTTCCGCTCGCTGGCTGACCGGCCAGCGCCTGAGACGTCCAGCCGGACGCACCGAGGTAGGTCTGGGTGAGCGTGCCACCGGAGCTGTAGTAGGCGTGCGGCGTCATCGCGTCGCTCGCCGTGGGGTCCGGGTAGCTGAGCGCGGTAATCCCGCCCTGACCTTCCGTCGTGTCCGGCGTGCCGGGAACGGCGTGCCGCAGCCAGCTCGCGCCATCCCAGGTCTCCTCGGTCAGGCCACCCGTCGGCGAGGGCAAGAACACGTACTGGTCAACCGGCGTGGGGGAGTACCACACTTGGTTGACCGGCACCCCGGCCACGGCCGAGGACGCGCCGGTGACCGTGACGTCCATCGTCTTGGTGGTCACCGTGCCCAGGCTGGAGGTGACGCTGACCGTCACCGGGTAAGTGCCGTTCTCCGCGTACACATGGCTGACCGAGGCACCGGACACGTTGTCCGCCCGGCCGTCGCCGAACGTCCACAGGTACTGAGTCGCGCCCAGGGCGAAGGCGCGGAACGGCATCGAGGTGCCCGCGACCTCCCGCGGCGACCCGGCGAGCCTGACCGCCGGCGCGGGTTGCTGCGGCGTACCGGGCGGCGCGACCAGCACCCACTGCTCGCCCTGATGCCAGATGGCCGACGCCCACGAGGTCAGGCTGATCTCCGTGTCGTACTGGACGTCGATGTTCGGTCCGCCCGCGAAGTCGCCGTTCGCCATGTTGATCGTGCCGTCCGAGTTGATGCCGGTCACGATGCCGACATGGTCGGCGAATCTGGTGGGGGTGATCGTGCCCGGCGGGAAGAACACCACCGCGTCGCCGACCGCGGGCGTGCCGGTGTCCGGAGCCAGGTTCTGTTTCTGGTCCAGGCCCCAGTCATAGAACGAGACAGAGCCGGCGTTCAGCGTGTTCATGTCCACGGTCACGCCGGCTCGCTGCCAGACCCACTTTGCGAAGTCCGAGCACCAAGCCTCGTTCTGATTCTCGATGTTGAAATTTGAATTGAGGCCGCAGCCATCAGCGTTCGGTGACTGGGCGCCGACCAGCGTGCTGTACGGGTCGCAGTCGACGGTCCCGAAGTCCGGCATGGCCGGGGCGACTCCGACGCCGACCTGGGAGAGCGCGATGTCCGCGATCTTCTGGCCGATCGTCTCCGCGCCGCGGGGCGCCTGCTTGGCCGCGCTGATGTCGGCCGCCCGGCTGGTGTGGCAGACCGCCGGCTCGGCCAGGCCGAACGACGTGACGAGCGAGGCCGGCAGGCCGAAGCCGCAGCCGTACGGGCCGGCCTGAACCAGCCGCCACGGCTTTCCGGGGTCCTGGCGGAACACCGCCGCGCTCGCGCCGTCCTGGAACGCCGTCTGCGCCGCCGTGCTGTCGGAGGACGCCGGGGTGAAGTCGGCGATCGCCCAGGTCGCGCCGCCGGCGGTGCCGGTGCGGAGCGAGCCGGCGCGGATCGTGGCCAGGGTGCCCGGTGCCAGGTGGCGCGCGGCGACGTAGGTGGCCGCCAGGGCGGCGGTGCCGCCATCAGCGCCGGCGCCGGTCGCGGCCCGGGCCGCCGCCGGAACAGCCATGGTGAACAGCGCGACGGGGAGGACCGCGAAGGCCGTCCGCCGGAGGAGATGTGGTGTCAACGGTCGCGTCCCATCGTCACTAGCTTGCGACAAGCAAGCGAACTATGAAACTTTGTAACAGCGCCTCAGGGCGGCGTCAAGCGGCAATCTCGGTGCGGTCGCTCCGAGGAGCACCGCGCGGCGATGCAGAGCCCCGGGTTGCGCGAGGTGACCGCCGGCATGGCAGGCTACCGGCCGCATCCCGCTCTGTACCAGGTCGTACGCACCTGATCACGCGGGCTTCAGGCCCGTGAGCGGAACGTCATGATAGCTAACTCGCCCGTAGCCGAAGGCCTCTCGGCGTCGGCCGGAAGCCGGCCGCCTCCAGCGCTACGGCGAGCGGGGAGTCGTACACGCCGGCGCCGTCCGCGCGCTCCACGGTGAGCCTGCCGAGCGCGCCCACGCGAACCGAGGCGGCCAGCGCCGCCGCGCACGGTCCGAGCACGTCGGGGTCGTCGGTCCAGGACAGCAGGGTTTTCCCGCCGCGCTCGACGTACAGGCCGAGCGCCCCGTCATACAGGACGACGAGCGCTCCTGCCTTCCGGCCTGGGCGGTGCCCGCCCGGGCCGGCTGGCCACGGCAGCGCCGAACCATACGGCTGAGCGGGATCAGCGGCCGGAAGCACCACAGCTCGTTCCGCCGGAAGATTCTTAGCGGCAAGGGCGCGCATCCGGTCCACCGCCCCGGGCAGCGCGAACTGCGCGGCGCCCAGGCCTTCCACGAAGTACCCGCGGCGGCACTGACCCGACTCCTCCATCGCCCGCAGCACCGGGTACACGCCGGCGAAGCCGCCGGGCACCCGCTCTGCGGCGACCGCGCCCCTGGTCAGCACGCCGTGCCGGTCGAGCAGCGTCACCGCGAGCGTGTGGGCGCGGACGGTGGAGTCGCCCCCCGGCGGCGGCGGCAAGGACCAGCGGCCGCTCACCGTCGGCGGGCCGGACCTGGCCGGCATCGGCGCGCGGCCGAACCGGTAGCGGCCGCCGCCCGGACGCGGGCGCGGCGCCGCGGGAGGCTGGCGGGAGCTGGGCCCGCTGAGGGTCACCCGGAGCGGGGCGAGTGTGTCGTTGGTCAGCCGCCCGGCCCAGACCAGGTCCCAGATCGCGGCGGCCAGCTCGGTATCCGACGTGCTGCCGACGCGGTCGCTGAGCATGCGGAAGAACAGGCCGCCGCCGTGCTCCAGCGCTTCGAGCACGGCGTCGTGAAGCGGGGTCATCGAGATCTCGGCCGGCTCGGGCAGCAGCAACGGCGCTGTGTCGGCTGGCGCCAGCGCCAGCCAGCCGTCGCCGCCGGGCAGCGCGCCCGCGCCGCACCAGACCACCTCGCCGGCCGCGGTCAGCTCGTCGAGCAGCGCGGGGGAGTAGCCGGGCACCCGGGACGGCAGCACGAGCGTCTCCAGCGCGGAGGCGGGGACGGGCGCGCCGGCCAGCCGCTCCACCGCCTCGAGCACCGCGCCGGCGTCCGCGCGGCGAGCCTTGCCGCCGCTGCTGATCCCGTGCCAGGCCGGCAGGAAGCGGCCCAAGACCTCGTGCGGGACCGGCTCGACCTCCTTGCGGAGCCGGGCCAGGCCGCGGCGGCGGAGGAGCCGGAGGACTTCGGCGTCGCACCAGCCGTTGCCGAGATCGAAGTCGCCCTCGGTGACCCGGGGCGCGAGCCGGCGCAGCGCCATCGTCACCACGGCGGTGCCGAGCCCGTAGCGGGTGGCGACCGCGGCGGCGGTGAACGGGCCGCGGGTCCGCGCGTACCTGGCGACCAGGTCGCCAAGCGGGTCCGGCACCGGCTCGGTGAAAACCTCGGGGATGCCGGGCGGCAGCGGCACGCCGAGCGCGTCGCGCAGTCGGCCCGCGTCCTCGATCGCCGCCCACATCGGCTGGCCGGCCACGCGGACGGTGATCGCACGGCGGGCCCTGGTGAGCTCGGCGAGCCAGGTACTGGGATCGGCGACGGACCGGGCGGCGACCTGTTCCTCGGTGAGCGGGCCGTGGCTGCGCAGCAGGTCGGCGACCCCCTCCAGGTCGCGGCACTGCCGGTCGGGAGAAAGCCGCTGCAGATCGCGCTCGGTCTCCGCGACGACCGCCGGGTCCACCAGCTCGCGCAGCCCGTCGCTGCCGAGCAGTTCGGCGAGCAGCGTCGGGTCCAGGGAAAGGGCCTGGGCACGACGTTCGGCCAGGGGCGCGTCGCCCTCGTACATGAACGCGCCGATGTACCGGAACAGCAGCGACTTGCCGAACGGGCTTGGCGTCGGCGTCTCGACCTCGACGATCCTGACCTGGCGCGCCGCGATGTCGCGCAGCAGCTGGGTCAGCGCCGGCACGTCGAACACGTCCTGGAGGCACTCGCGCACGGTTTCCAGCACGATCGGGAAGCCGGGGTACTGGGTCGCCACCTCGAGCAGCTGCGCGGACCGCTGCCGTTGCTGCCACAGCGGCGTGCGCCGGCCCGGCTGGCGGCGCGGCAGCAGCAGCGCCCGGCTGGCGCACTCGCGAAACCGGGACGCGAACAGGGCGCTCGCGCCGACCTCGGTGGTGACCAGGTCGCCGATCTCGTCCGGGTCGATCAGCGCGATCCCGGCCGGCGGCGGCTCGTCCGCGTCCGGCACCCGGATGATGATCCCGTCGTCGGTGTGCAGCGCCTGGACGTCCATGTTCTGATATCGCTCGCGGAGGCGGGCGGTGATCGCCAGCGCCCACGGGGCGTGCACCCGGTCGCCGTACGGGCTGTGCAGCACCACCCGCCAGTCGCCCAGCTCGTCCCGGAACCGCTCCACCACCAGCGTCCGGTCATCGGGCACGTAGCCGGTGGCCTTGCGCTGGTCGGCCAGGTAGCGGAGCAGGTTCTTCGCGGCCAGCTCGTCCAGGCCGGCCGTGGTGAGGCGTTTACTTGCTTTGTTCTCGGGGGAGGCGGCCAGTTCCCTGACCTCGCCGCCGATCGCCTTGCCCAGCTCGGCGGGACGCCCGGGCGCGTCGCCGTGCCAGAACGGCAGCTTGCCGGTCTCGCCGGGTGCCGGGGTGACGATGACCCGGTCGGGCGTGATGTCCTCGATCCGC
>Ga0207664_10000787_pt1 | contig 21397 bp, 16 predicted proteins | sample LARL83metaG_FD_184349 | JGI IMG/M metagenome (GOLD analysis project Ga0207664, IMG submission 184349) | Corn, switchgrass and miscanthus rhizosphere microbial communities from Kellogg Biological Station, Michigan, USA - LAR L8-3 metaG... | ecosystem: Host-associated > Plants > Roots >... | reverse complement strand
CCGCGATGCGACGGATGAGAAGGTCCAGAATTTTGAGGCGGGGGCCGATGATTACCTGACGAAGCCTTTCGCCTTCGCGGAATTGCTGGTGCGCGTCAAGGCTCTCCTGCGCCGTGGCCCGGTGAATCGCTCGAGCGTTTTGCGCGTGGCGGACCTGGAAGTCGATCGGCTGTCCAAACAAGTCCGGCGCGCGGGCAAGCGGATTGACCTTACCGCCAAGGAATATTCGCTACTGGAATATTTCGCGACAAACCCGGGCCGGGTTTTTTCCCGCACGATGATTATCGAACATGTGTGGGACCAAAGTTTCGAGGGTCTCACCAATATCGTGGATGTTTACGTGCGCCACTTGCGCGAGAAGGTGGATGACGCGTTCCCGACCAAATTGATTCGCACCGTGCGCGGCATGGGCTATTGCCTGAGTGACGAAGTGGAAATGTGAATACGCGCTCCCTCAGTTTTCGCCTGGTGGCCTGGTACGCGAGTCTGTTGACCGCGGTGTTCATCCTGCTGGGCGCGATCATGTATGTGGACCTGCGTCATTTCCTGGAGAATAACCTCCGGCAAACGCAGGCGCGGCGCGCGCAACAGATCGGCGACGGCATCCTTGCTCATGTGGGAAAAACCGGGGAGAGTGCGGCCATTTTCGACATCAAAGACCGGTATGAGCCGGAGGTGAACGACCGTTTTATCCGGGTGACGCGGCAGGACGGCAGCGTGTTCTATGTTTCGGGCGCGCCGAAGGACCAAAGTTTTGATCCGACCCACCTGCCCGCGCTCAAGCCTTCGGCGGAGAAGGAATTCTCCCGCAAGCTCCGCTTGCCGGACGGCGAAACACTCATTGTCGCCGCGTTGAATTATACGACCCCGGATCATCGGCGCTTTCTGATTGAAGTCGGCGTGCCGCTCGATCCCGTGGCGACGATGCTCGGCCATTTGTTTGTGCAGCTCTCGTTCGGGTTGCCCGTGGCGCTGCTGGTGGCGATTTTGGGCGGCTATTTCCTCGTCCGCCGCGCACTGTGGCCCGTGGAGCAGATTGCGCGCAAGGCCGAGCAGATCACCCAGCATAATCTCACGGAGCGGTTGCCGGTGGCCCGCACCGGCGACGAATTGGAGCGGCTGTCCATTTCGCTCAACCACATGATCGGCCGGCTCGAGGACGCGGTTCAAAATTCCAAACGCTTCGTGGCCGACGCCTCCCATGAACTGCGCACGCCGCTGACGGTCCTCCGCGGGGAATTGGAAAATCTCGGCCTCGACGCGCGGCTCGATGGCGGCGCGCGCGACACCATTGGCAGCATGTTGGAAGAGGTGGAACGCTTGACGGACATTGTCGAGGGTCTGGTGGCGCTGTCGCGGTTGGACGCTGGTGAAGCCAAGCGCGAATGGGTGCAGTTCGATCTGGCGGAACTGGCGGCCACCACCGCCGACCAGATGAACCTGCTCGCCGAGGACAAGGGCATCACCGTTCAATGCGGCTCGAGCCAAAATGTGTTCGTGGAAGGCGATCGCGCGCGGCTGAAACAAGTCGTTGTCAACCTGCTCGACAACGCCATCAAGTACACTTCGGCCGGGGGGTTGATTCAATTAAACGTCACGCGGCAGAACGGTCACGCGATTTTATCCGTGACCGACAACGGAATTGGAATTCCCGCCGAGGCGGTGCCGCACGTGTTTGAACGGTTCTTTCGGGTGGACAAGGCGCGCTCGCGCGACGAGGGCGGCGCCGGGATCGGGTTGTCCATCGTCAAATCGGTCTGCGCGGCCCATGGCGCCGAGGTGCAGGTGGAGAGCACCGTCGGAAAAGGCAGCCGGTTTCGCATCACGCTCCCGCTCGCGCCCGAACAAAAAAAATCCGAGACACCGGCAAGCCATTAGAGCCGGAATTTGAAATTTGAAATCACAAAAAATATGAAAAAGAAAATTCCTCAGTTGCGAGTCAGGGTTTTGTCCCTGATGGGCGTGGCGGCCCTGGTCGCGATAGTGCTGATGCTGACCTCCCGGCCGGGCAAGGCTGTCAGCGACGCCGTCGCGGCTCCTTCGGTAGCGGTGGTGAAAGTCACCCGCGAGGATCTCGCCCGGGAAATAAAAATACCGGCCGAATTCCGCCCTTATTCCGAAGTGGAATTGCACGCCAAAGTCTCCGGTTACCTGCAGCAAATCACCGTCGATTTTGGCGATCGCGTCAAGGCGGGCCAGCTTTTGGCGACCATTGAAATCCCGGAATAGAAGGATGAACTGGACAACGCCACCGCGACCGAACAAAAGGCCGAAGCCGATTACAAAAACGCTCACCTAGCCTATTCACGCTTGCTCGCCGTCAACAAGGAACATCCCAATCTCGTCGCCCAGGAAGATCTCGACACGGCGGAATCGCGCGACTCCGACACGGCTGCCGCCGTCGCCGCGGCCAAGGCCGAAGCCGAAAAATATCAGACCCTGCTGGATTACACGAAAATCACCGCGCCATTCGACGGCGTGATCACCCGCCGCTATACCGATCCCGGCTCGATGATCCAGGCGGGCACGGCCTCGCAGGCGATGCCGCTTTTGCGGCTCTCGGACAATTACCGCTTGCGCCTCGATTTTCCCGTTTCGGTGGATTACGTCCAAAGCATTCACGTTGGCGACCCGGTGGACGTGCGGATCGAATCCCTGGGCGGCAAGACCTTGACCGGCAAAATTTCGCGCTTCACCGACAGAGTGGATGAAACCACGCGAACGATGACCGTGGAAATGGACGTCCCCAATCCGAAACTCGAATTGATCCCGGGCATGTATGCCACAGTAGTTTTGAAAGCCGACCAGCGCCCGCACGCCGTGGCAATTCCGACGGAGGCCATCAGCGGCGATAAGACGACGGTGTATGTCGTCAATGAGCAAAACGAAGTGGAACAGCGAACCGTGACTCTGGGCCTGGAGACGCCGACAAAATTCGAAGTGCTTTCGGGCCTTAAAGAAGGCGAACTGGTTTTGCTCAATAATAACGCCGGGATAAAACCGGGCGAAAAAGTCGAACCCAAACTCGTAAACCTGCTGGCGGCGCAATGAGGGTCCTGGTGGACAGTTTCATCACCGAAGAGTTCGCGGTCCCGCTCTTCATTAGCAGGAAAGTGCGCGGCGGTTGGCGGCGCGAATCCTCTTGTGGCAGCCCCGTCAAACGGCGGCAAAAGTACGCCGGCAGGTTGGTCCATCTTCGCGAGCGTGATGCAGGAATAAATTCATGAAACTTCTTACCTTCGAACAACTGGAAGCCTTGCGGCGGCTGGATGCATGCACGCTGGCGAACGCCATTGAGACCTTTCACGAGCGCCTGCGCAATGAAGGTTTCATGGGGCACAATGTCCGCTGCCTGTTTCCGCAATTGCAGCCGATGATCGGTTACGCGGCGACTGTAAAAATTCGCGGCTCATCCCCGCCGACGACCGGGAACCTCTACACGGACCGGACGGATTGGTGGGATTACATTGAATCGTTGCCCGCCCCGCGCATCGTCGTGGTGCAGGACACGTCGGCCCGCCCCGGCCTGGGGTCGCTGGTCGGCGCGGTGCACATGAATATTCTGCGCGCCCTGCACTGCACCGGAGTAGTCACGAACGGGTCGGTTCGCGACATACCCGCCGCCGAGAGCGCGGCCTTTCATTACTTTGCCGGCAGCGTCGCCGTTTCGCATGCCTACGTTCATATTGTTGAAATAGGCCAGCCGGTGGAAATCGACGGCCTGAAAATCAAGTCCGGGGATTTGTTGCATGGCGATTTGCACGGGGTGCAGAACATTCCCCTGGATATCGCCGAGCGCCTTCCGGAAGTCGCCGCCCGGATTGCCGCGGAAGAACACGCCCTCATTGCGCTGTGCCGTTCGCCCGAGTTCTCCCTCCAAAAACTGCGCGCGGCCATCAAAAGAAAGCCCTGATCTGCCATGTCACGCTTTTCCATCCGTTATCCCTATCTGATTATCGTCATCTGCCTCGTCACCTGCGTGCTCGGGGTGACCAGCCTGGTCAAGATGCCGGTCGATTTGTTTCCGCCGATCAAAATTCCGGTCGTGGTCGTGGCCACGTTCTTCTCGGGAATGCCCCCGGAACAGATCGAGACCGACATCACCGGCCGATTCGAGCGTTTCTTCACGCTGGCCAGCGGCGTGGACCACATCGAATCGCGGTCGCTGCCGGGCGTGAGTTTGATCAAGATTTATTTCCAACCCGGTTTCAACGCCGATTCGGCGGTGACCAGCATCGCGAATCTCGCCATGGCGGATTTGCGAAAACTTCCGCCCGGCACCCTGCCGCCGGTAGTCATGAAGTTCGACGCCTCCAGCCTCCCAGTCTGCCTCGTCACGCTGAAGGGCGAAGGATTGAACGAAGCAAAATTGCGCGACATCGGCCAATACGACGTGCGCAACCAAATCGCCAACGTCCCCGGCGCGTCCGTGCCGCAGCCGTTTGGCGGTCGCTATCGCCAGATCATGGTTTATGTGGACCCGCTTAAACTCGAAGCGCACCAGTTGAGCGTGATGGATGTCGTGCGGACGGTGAACGAAGCCAACCTCATCCTGCCCGCGGGCGACGTGAAAATCGGCCCCTTCGATTACAACCTGTATGCGAACAGCCAGATCAACGCGATCTCGGACATTAATTCCCTGCCTTTGAAAACCGTCGGCAACGCTTCCGTGCTGGTCGCCGACGTGGGGCAGGCCAAGGACGCATCGCAAATCCAGTATAACGTTGTGCGCGTCGACGGCCAGCCCTCGGTCTATCTGCCGGTGCTCAAGCAGGGCGGCGACGCGAATACCATCGCGGTCGTCAACGGCATCAAAGACGGCGTGAATCACTTGCTCGACGTGCCCAAGCAGCTCGTGACCAAGGTCGTTTTTGACCAGTCGGTGTTCGTCCGCAGCGCCATTGAAAACCTCATTCACGAAGGCGCCATCGGCCTGTTGCTGACCGGTGTCATGATTTTGATTTTCCTCGGCAGCATGCGGGCGACGGCCGCGGTGTTTCTTTCCATTCCCTTGTCCGCGCTGGCCACGTTCATCGCGCTTTCGCTCGGCGGCAACACCATCAACGCCATGGTGCTCGGCGGATTGGCGCTGGCGTTCTCGCGCCTGATTGATAACTCGGTGGTGGTGCTTGAAAACATTTTCCGCCATCTCGAACTGGGCGAGACGCCGGAGGTTGCGGCCGAACGCGGCGGCAAGGAAGTGGCCCTGCCGGTGCTGGCGGCGACGCTCACCACGGTGGTGGTGTTTTTCCCCGTCACCTTCCTTTATGGCGTCAGCCGGTTTCTCTTCAGCGCGCTGGCGCTGTCGGTGATTCTTTCGCTGTTCGCCTCTTATTTCGTGGCGCTGACCGTCGTGCCATTGTTTTGCGCGAAACTGATTAAAGGCCATCACGGCCACGAAGGGGCCGAATCGTCCGAACATCCCAAATCCTGGGGCCAAAAGTTCAACCATTGGTTCAACCGGAAATTTACCGCGATGCTCAATCGCTACGAAGGCACGTTGAATAAAAGTTTGTTGCGTCCCGCCGCGACCGTGCTGGGCATCACGGGAATTTTCATTCTCAGCCTGGGAGTATATCCGCTGGTCGGCCGCGCTTATTTCCCGCGCACCGATCCCAGCCAGTTCGTCATCAATCTCAAGGCGCCGTCCGGCACGCGGCTTGAAGTGACCGATAAACTCGTCGGTCAGGTTGAGCAAATCGTGCGCGAAATCGTGCCGCAGAAGGATTTGAAGATCCTGGTTTCGAACATCGGCGTCACCGCCGGTTTTTCATCCATCTACACCCCGAACTCCGGCCCGCACACGGCTTTTGTCCAGGTTGGCTTGGAGGACGGCCACAGGTTGAGCAGTTTTGATTACATGAACCTGGTGCGCGCGCGGCTGCGAAAAGATCTGCCGCAACTCGACGCCTATTTCCAAACCGGCGGCCTGGTGGATGCGGTGCTGAATCTCGGCATGCCCGCGCCGCTCGATATCCAGGTGAGCGGCAGCAATCTCGAAGAGGCTCACCAGACGGCGGCGGAAATCGCCCGCCAGGCGCGCGCGTTGCCGGGCGTGAGCGACGTGCTGGTGCCGCAGGACGTGGATTATCCGGCGCTGAAGCTGGACATCGATCGCGAGCGCGCCAGTGAATTGGGCCTGAGCGAAAAGGAAATCGTCGGCAATGTCATCACGGCGCTGACCTCCGACCAGATGATCGCGCCGAGCTTCTGGGTGGATCCCAAAAGCGGCAATGACTACATGCTCACAGTTCAATATCCGGAAGGTTTCATCAAATCCTTCGCGGACCTGTCCTCGGTGCCTTTGCGGGCGCCGCACGCCGATGCCGCCACGCGGCTCGACACCGTCAGCAAAGTCAAACGCATCGAGTCCCCGACGGAGGTGGACCATTACCAATTGCGCCGCGTGATGGACGTGTACGTTTCACCCGCGCATGAGGACGTCGGGAAAGTTTTGAGCGGCGTGCAACGCATCATCCAGGACACCAAAATGCCGGAAAACGTGCGCGTCACCATCCGCGGTTCCGCGCACGCGATGGAAGTCTCGTTCAAGAGCTTCGGCCTGGGCCTGATACTCTCGACGCTGCTGGTCTACTTGATTCTGGTCGCGCAATTCCAATCGTTTCTCGATCCCTTCCTCATTTTGCTGGCCGTGCCCACCGGCCTCACGGGCGTGCTGGTCATTCTGTTCCTGACCGGAACGACCTTGAACGTCATGTCGCTCATGGGCGTGGTGATGATGGTCGGCATTGTGACCTCCAACAGCATTCTGATTGTGGAATTCACCAATCGCCTGCGGGCGGAAGGCCGTTCGCTGCGGGAGGCCGTGGTGATGGCTTGCCGCGTCCGTCTCCGTCCCGTGTTGATGACCTCGCTGGCAACACTCATCGGATTGATTCCCATGGCGCTGGCTTTGGGCGCCGGCAGCGAAGCCTACGCGCCGCTGGCCCGCGCCATCATCGGCGGACTCGCTTTCTCGGTGGTGCTCACGGTGTTCATCGTGCCGTGCGCCTACTACGTCGTTTACCGTTGGAAAGAGGAGCAGGCCAAAAATCTCGCGGCGGCGGCCGCCAGCAACGTTGCTCCGATGCCATGAACAAGATGAAAAAAATAATCCTGACATGTCTCGCGGGCGCAACGATAACCGGCAGCGCGGCCGCAGCCGACACTAACGGGGTCCAGACCCTGACGCTTTCGGAAGCGCACGATCTCGCCCTGAAAAATCATCCGCAAATCGCCGCCGCGAATTATCGCGTGCTGGCCGCGCAGGAAGTCACCCGCGAATCCCGCGCGGGATTTTTTCCGCAGGCGAATCTCTACGGCTCGGCGGTGGGGGCGGATTCGACCCGGACCCGCATCGAAGCCGGTGGATTGAACAATCCGAGCGTCTTTGACCGCGCGGCCGGCGGCGTGGCCGTGAGCCAGCTCATCACCGATTTCGGCCGCACCGGTAACCTGACGGCGAGTTCGAAACTTCGCGCGGAGGCCGAAGCTCAAAACGCCGACACGACCCGCGAGCAGGTGCTGCTGAACGTCGACGTGGATTATTTCAGCGCGTTGCAGGCGCAGGCGGTCATGAATGTGGCGCGGCAAACCGTGGATACCCGCCAGTTGCTCCTCGATCAGGTCGTCGTGCTCGCGTCGAACAAATTGAAATCGGACCTGGACGTCAGTTTCGCGCGGGTGGCGCTGGAAGAAGGCCGGTTGCTGCTGGAAAAGGCGCAGAACGATTTCGATGCTTCGCTGGCCTCGCTTTCAACCGGGCTGGGCTTTCGCGAATTCCACCGTTTCGACCTGGCGGAACAATCGTTGCCGCCCGCGGGCGACACCAATGATGTCTCCGCCCTCATTGAAACCGCCTTGCGCCAGCGGCCGGAGATTCTGGCTCTAATGGACGAGCGCGACGCTGCCGGGCGTTTCGCGCGAGCGCAACGGGATTCGCGGTTGCCCACGGTTTCCGCCATCGGCGTGGCCGGCGGCTCACCGGTGCATGATGATCGGTTGCCGGACGATTACGCGGCGGGCGGTTTGCAATTGAGCCTTCCAGTTTTTGCCGGCGGCTTATACGCGGCGCGCCAGCACGAGGCGGAACTGCGCGCCCAGGCCGACGCCGAATTGCTTCGCTCGTTGGAGGACAATGTGATCCGCGATGTCCGCATTGCCTGGCTCAATTTAAACAACGCCCGCGATCGCTTGCGCACCACGGAACAACTGGTGAATCACGCCCGCGAAGCGTTCGATCTGGCGCAAGCGCGATACCGGGCCGGCAGCAGCTCCATCGTGGAACTCAGCCAGGCGCAACTCGAGTTGACGTCGGCGCAAATCGCCCAAACCAATGCGCGGTACGATGTATTAATCCAGGAAGCCGACCTGAAATATCAAACCGGCGGTTTATCGGCCGGCCGGTAATCGCGCGAGGCGCACGTCGGAAACGAAACATCATCACATATGAAGCGAATTAAGACCTCCTGCTGTATCCTGATGGTCGCGGCCATGGCAGGTTGCGCCACTCCTTCAACTATGGTCGTCAGCGAACCGGTCGGACCTGATTTGGCCCCGGCGCGCGTGAATGTGGCCGGTCACGGAGGGCAATTGGTGGTTTACTCCGCGCTGGAAGTGGCGGACGCCGTCAGTTCGGATTTTCCTACGCACGCCGGTTACGATATTTACAGCACAGAGGGAAAGTTGCTCCAACGCGTGGACAACCGCAGCGGCTCATTTTATCAAATGCCGGCCGCAGTGGCGCTGCCGCCGGGGGAATACCTGATCAAGGCGCCCGCCACCAATCGCGGGCTCGTGACCGTGCCGGTGATCATCAAGGCGAATGAAACCACGACCTTGGATTTGGCCAGCACACATTTTCGCCAGCATAAACCGACCGGTGCCGGCCAATGGGTGCGCTTGCCGACGGGCGAAGTCATCGGCATGCGAGCGCCGTAATATTCGGGAGTGGGTACTCGGGACGTTGGTTTTTAGACGGTTACGAATTGCGCCGATGCTAAAGCCGGAACTGCAAGCTGGGCGCCAAATCTCCGCTCTTGCCAAAAGCAGTTCAATTCCGTTTTATTGCCCCGACCTCTTGGAGGTCTGCACACGCTTGTAACAATCGGTTTAGGCCTTTTCCCGTTTTGAAATAGCGCTGTTACAGGATTGTAACATTCGCGACGTGCGACTGTAACCGTCGGATTTTAGGTTCCCATCGTGTGCTCTTACGAAGGCACCAAACCAAGCCAACTATTAATTAAAAATGTCAAAGAAAACACGAAAGCTTAACCGATGGATAACGGGCGGCGCAGGCGCGCTCGTCGCCGCGGCTGCTGTCAACACCGGCACGTGCGCCACCGCTCCCGACCCGCTGCTGGATGCGCTGATTAAAAAAGGCATCCTGACCGAAAGCGAAGCCAAGGATATCCAGTCGGAAATGAACACCAATGCCGCGGCCATGCCCGCTGCCAAGTGGAAAATCAGCGATTCGATCAAGAGCATCGGGCTGTTTGGTGACCTGAGATTCCGTTACGAATACCGCGGGGCGGATAACAACAAGGCCGCCGGTCTCACGACCGGAAATGATTATTACCGCGAGCGTTTCCGCTACGCGCTGCGATTCGGCATCAAAGGCGATTTGTACGATAATTTCAGCTATGGGGTTCGCCTCGAAACTTCCGCGAATCCCCGCTCGCCCTGGGTGACGTTTGCGGATGACACCGGCAAAAGCGCCGCGACCGGAACGCCGTCGGACAAGTCCAGCGATTTTCTCAATGTTGGCCAGGTGTTCCTGAACTGGCATCCTGACGAATATTACGAAATGACGGTCGGTAAAATGCCGATGCCGCTCTATACCACGCCGATGATCTGGGATTCGGACATCAACCCGGAAGGCGCATTTGAAAAATTCAAATATTCGGTGGGAAAATTTGATTTGTTTGCCGACGCCGGCCAGTTCATCTATCAGGATACCAACCCGGATAAACAGACTCCGTCCAGCGATACCTTCCTGCTGGCCTGGCAGCTCGGTGCGGTGGCCAAATTGAACCAGGATTCCTCAATCAAGTTTGCTCCCACGCTTTACAATTACACCGGTGTCGGCAGCGGGGGCGGAGTAAATCTGCGTTTTGTCGGCCAGGGCAATGCCGCGGGCGCCAACGTGGGCACCGGCGGTTTTCCGGGCAATGCCGCCTTCAATGAAAACGGCATCAACGACCTTCTGATTTTCGATCTTCCGGCTGAATACAACCTGAAGCTCGGCGCGTATCACCTCCGCGGTTTTGGTGATTTTGCGTATAATATCGAAGGCGATCAGCGCGCCCGGGCGGCGTTTGCGGCCGGTGGCGGAACGGCGGGATCCTTTCCGAACCTGAACGGCCCGGCGACTGGCAACAATATCGCTTACCAGGTCGGAATCGGCTTCGGCAATGAAGGTCCGGTCTACGGGCCGACGCAGGGCCTGGTATACGGTTCCACTTCCAAAAAGAATACCTGGGAAGCGCGCGCCTATTGGCAGCATGTCGAACAATATGCCCTCGACGTGAACCTGATCGACTCGGACTTCCTGGAAGGCCGCGGCAACCTCGAGGGCTTCTACGCCGCGTTCGCTTACAGCTTCACCGACGCCATCATCGGCACGGTACGGGCCGGATATGGCGATCGCATTAACAAAAACCTGGATACCGGCGGCAACAACCCCGACTTGCCGGCGCTCAATCCCATCAAGAATTACCGCATCTTGCAGGCAGACTTGACCTGGCGATTCTAGTCCGCTCTTTGGGTCAGGGATTGGTTCCGATCCTCATCCTCTCGTTTCGAGGATGAGGATTTTTTTTGGCTTGGGTCTTCGGGATCATTGCGCTCCGCGCCGCACGGGCCGTTAATTGCCGCAAAAGAACACAGAGATCGCAAAAACACTTCGATTCTTTGGGTTCTTTTGCGTCTAAAGTTTTATCGTTTTGGGGCGATTTACGCGGATGGTTTCCAGGAAGCGGATGCCGGGGCTTCCTGGCTCCGCCTCTTTTTTGCTTTGGCTTCGATGCTGGCCTCCATCAACCGCGCCGTATCGTTTTTACGACGGGCCCGGGCGTTCAGCGCATCCAACTCCTCGACTTCGGCTTTCGCCGTCGGCTCCGTTAAAGGCGCGGAGCGCTTTTTCGCCTTTGAAGATTTTACTGCCATGGTTTGTTGCGCGGTCAGGAAATGACAGCTGACCGCCACCTTTCATCACAATATAATCCTCACTCGCCGGCGGGAAAGAGCCGCGCGAAAAAAATCATCGCAACCAGCCCATCCGGATCGGTATTCAAAATGGAGTAAATTCTGTCACCGGATCGTGACTTCGCATTCCGTTTTGCCTCGACTAAGCTGATGGGCATTAATCATTATCGAGCTGGCGATGGAGTTTGCCTTCCCGGTGTGGGAAAACCGCCTGAACCCGTTTTCAGCGCTAATGGCTCCTGCGAAATAAAAGCCGCAGAAAAGTTATGATGGAAACGCAAAACGTGGTCCGCTTTTATATTTAGAATTCCGCGGGCGCTCCTGATCCGATTTGATTGATCCATATGAAACGCACGGCCCTCGTTCTTTGCCTCCTCTTAACGCAACCGCTTCGCGCCATCCGCGCCGAAAGTTCATTTGAGAATTTTGCGGCCACCACCGAGACCGTGGGGGAACACGACGGCGGAATTGAGACGCCGCAGAACCAGCGAGTCACGCCCGCGGGCGACCTGGTCGAGCTTCCCGGCATGCGACCGAACGCGCTCGCGTTGAGTCCAGACGGAAAATTTCTCGTCACCTCCGGCATGACCCGCCAGTTGGTGGTTGTGGATGCCGTCAGTGGCAAAATTATCCAGAAGACCCCGTTTCCGAATGCCAGCACGAATCTTAACGTCACGGCCGGTTCCGAATTGATTCTCAATGCGGATCTCTCGGACAAGTTGAGCTTCACCGGGATCGCGTTTTCGCCTGATGGCTCGCGCATTTATTTGTCCAACGTCAACGGCGACATCAAAGTTTTCCGGGTTGGACCGGACAAAAAGGTGGCTCCGCTGTTTTCGATTCCGCTGCCGCCGGTCAACAAACCGGACCGGAAAATGGAGGTTCCGACGGGCATCGCCGTATCGCGCGACGGCAAGCGAATCTATGTGGCGCTCAACGTGGCCAATCAACTGCTGGAGCTGGATTCCTCCGCGGGAACGATCTTGCGGCGTTGGGACGTCGGCGTGGCGCCGTTCGGTGTCGTCCTTTGCCGGGACAAAGTGTACGTGAGCAACTGGGGCGGGCGCCGTCCGGATGCCAGCAGCGCCATTGGCCCGATCGGCCGGAACGGAATCGTGCGCGTCGATAAACGCGAGGTCGCGAGCGAGGGCTCGATTTCGGTGATTGATTTGGCCGCGCCATCGTCGCCCAATCCAAAAAATGCCGGGGCGGCTCGCTCCGAAATCGTGACCGGTCGCCATGCGTGCGCGCTGGCGCTCTCCCCCAATGGAAAACTGCTCGTCTGCGCCAACGCCGGGGATGATACGGTAAGTGTCATTGACACGCGAACGGATAAGCTCGTTGAGACCTTTAGCACGCGCCAGAATCCGGGCGATGCCTTTGGCGCGCAGCCGGACGCGCTGGTCTTCGACCGTCACGGCAGAAAACTTTTTGTCTGCAATGGCTCGCAAAACGCGGTGGCCGTTTTTCAGTTTGAACAAACGTCCCGGTGGCTCGGGCTGTTTCCCGTTCGGCGGTATCAGCCGGGCAAAACGAAAATGCTGGGCTTGATCCCGGTGGGCTGGTTTCCGGGCGGGATCGCCTTCGATTCCCGGCGCGACCGTCTGGATGTGGCGAACCTGGCGCAAATGCCTCCCAAAAAGGAGCCGGCCGGAAAAGGTCGCGGACTCGGATTCAACACCAAACAATGGTATGGTTCACTGTCCCTGGTGACGGTGCCCACGAAAGCGGAACTCGGAAAATTAACTCAAACCGCGCTGGCGGACCTCCGTTATCCGTTGCTGGCCCAGTCGAAACTCCCACCGCGTCCAAACCAGCCCCCGGCTCCGGTGCCGGACCGGGTCGGCGAGCCGAGCGTTTTTCAACACGTTCTTTACATCATCAAGGAGAATCGGACGTACGACCAGGTCTTCGGGGATGTGGAAGAGGGCAAAGGTGACCCGGATTTGTGTATCTTTGGCGAGCGGGTTACGCCCAACCAGCACAAATTTGTCCGCGATTTCACGCTGCTCGATAATACCTATTGTTCGAGCATCATGAGCGCCGACGGCCACCAGTGGGCGGACAGCGGCATTGCGAACGATTACATCGAGCGATCCTTTGCCGGCTGGCCGCGAAGTTATCCCGGCGCCGGCAGCGAACCTCACGGTTATGACGCCCTGGCCTATTCGCCGGCGGGCTTTATCTGGAACGACGCGCTCGAACACGGCAAATCATTGTGCATGTTCGGAGAATTCACGACCGCGCATAACCTTTGGAAGCAAGGCGGCAAACGGCACCCGAATTGGCTCGAAGCCTACCGCGACTTTACGTCCGGCTCGAACAACATCGCTTATTACGCCGAAAACGGGCTGCCCGATCTCGCGCCTTATGTCGCGAGCAATTACATGGCGTTTGATCCCGAAATTCCGGACGTGGTCCGGGCGTCGGAGTTCATCGAGGATTTCAAACAATTCGAGCAGTCCGGCCAGCTGCCCAATCTCATGGTCCTTTGGCTCCCCGACGATCACACCAGCGGAACGAGACACGGCTCGCCCACTCCCGAAGCGCAGGTGGCGGACAACGATCTTGCGTTTGGACAAATCGTGGAAGCCATCAGCCACAGCCGGTTCTGGTCGAACACGTGCGTTTTTGCCATTGAAGACGATCCGCAGGATGGTTGGGATCACGTGAGCGGCTACCGCACCACGGCCTACGTCATCAGCCCCTACACAAAGCGTCACGCCGTCGTGCATACCCAATACAATCACACCAGCATTCTGCGCACGATCGAATTGATCCTCGGCTTGCCGCCGATGAACCAATTGGACGCGACCGCCACTCCGATGTTCGACTGCTTCACCAGCCAACCGGACTTCACGGCCTACGAGGCAGTGACCAACAACGTCCCGCTCGATAAAATGAATCCCGAGCCGAAGAAGATTTCCAATTCACAATTGCGCCGGGACGCCCTGGTTTCGGCAAAACTTCCGCTGGATAAGGAGGATCAATGCCCGGAAGACCTGTTCAACCAGATTTTGTGGCGGGCCACGAAAGGACCCAATGCGCCCTATCCTTATTGGGCAGTGCGGGGTGACGACGACGATTGAAAGTGGTGCACCCATCAGGAGTTGAACCTGAAACCTTCTGATCCGTAGTTGTTCTCTTGACCCGAACGTCCAGTGGTGTCAAGTTATGCCCAGTTGCATGACGCACTGAAAACGCTTTAATTAGAGCCATTCGTGGAGTTTTATTGCACCCACATGAAACCAGTGACACAACCTGATAGAACGCGACAGGATTTCAAAAGTGTCCAAGAAGTGTCCAAGAGGTCAGGATACCCGAAATGATGAAGGCTGAAAGGAAGATTCCTTCGGAGGTTCAAGAGCCGGAATCAATTTCTGACAAAAGGTCAGAAGGGCACGGCAAAACCCACCTTAATTATTGGAAGAAGCGGCTGTTCAAAAACACATACACGCACGAGGGGAATACAGTCGAGGTTACCGAATGGTCTGTGAAACTCCAGCACCTGGGCCGCAGAAAAACCTTCACACTGACCAGCTCCAACAAAGAAATCGCTGCCGCCAAAGCCAAGGAGATTTACCTGACGGTCGTCGGCCAGGGGTGGGAAGCCGCCGAAGCCCTGTTCAATCCAGGGATGCTGGTACGCAAAGACGACCCGGCGCTGGCCGACTTCTTTGCCGAAGTCGAGTCGAAGGCGGGTTTGAAACCGAAGACGTTCCGTAATTATCGGTCGGCATTTCGGACCATTGTCAGCGGGGCCTTCAAAATGGTCGACGAAAAAAGTAAGTTCGATGGCCGGGGGGGCGGTGCCAAAAAATGGGCGGAGGCCGTCGATGCCATTAAGCTGGCTGCTGTCACGCCAGATCGTGTCCATCAGTGGAAGGTTGGCTTTATCAAAACCGCAGGGACCAGCCCACTCAAGGAAGCCAGCACCAGGCGCACAGTGAATAGTTATATCCGGTGCGCTCGTAGCCTGTTCAGTCCCGGCATTCTGCGCTTTGTCAAAGTCCGCCTGCCCAATCCTTTGCCGTTCCATGGTGTCGAGTTGGAAGAACAAGGCAGCACACGGTACAAATCCAAGATCAAACCGGAGCTGCTCGTAGTCGCCGCCAAGAATGAATTGCGCAAGGACCACCCCGAGTCGTACAAAGCCTTCCTCCTGGCATTTTTTTGCGGTCTGCGGCGGATGGAGATCGACCTTTTGGAGTGGGATGCCATCGACGTGAGCAATAATCAGATTTGGGTGGGGGCGACCGAGCACTTCGACACCAAAACGGACGACAGCGAGAATTTTGTCGAAGTTGACGCGGAAGTGCTTGGGGAACTTCGTGAGTTCAAGGCCGGTAGTTCATCACCGTTTGTAATCAATTCGCCTTTTCAGCCTCGCAGTGGTCTGTCTCGGCAATTTTACCGATGCCAACCTACCCTTAAACATTTGACCGCCTGGCTCCGCTCGAAGGGAATTAAGGCAAACAAACCGATCCACGAGTTGCGAAAAGAATTTGGCTCGCTGGTGAATCAGAAGCACGGAATCTATGCTGCGAGCAGGGCGTTGCGACATTCCGACATTACGACCAGTGCCAGGCACTATATCGCCAAGAAGGAAAGAGTGACTGTGGGCCTCGGCCACCTTCTCGCGCAGCCCACCAGTCCGAAACCTGTTGAAGCACAACCCAAGAAGGCCGTGCCTGAATGAAATCCCGTAAGGACTCCGCCGCCAATCGCTCGAATACCACCGCCGCCGCGAACCCCCATGGTCCCAGTTCTTTTGAGATCGCCGTGCTGGCTGCTCTGACGGCGATCAACGAGAATCTTTTGAACCCCAAGGAGAAGAAAAAGCCCGCTGATTGCCTGAGTGCCGCGTACGAACTGCTGAGGGAGGTCGGTGCAGATTACCCCGCCCGATTCATAGCTGAGGAGATGACCAAACTGGCTCGCCGAGGTCGGTCGAACCTCACTGAAGCGCCCACAAGCTACACGTTCAAAGAGGTCCTTCAGATTCAACGAGTCTCGCCGACAACTGCCGGTTCGGTGGCAAAGTCCGGTGCTCCCAAAAGCAGCCGCATCAAATCTAAGAAAGAATTTGGGAAAGTATTTTTCCACGAGAGCGATTTGGAAAACCGTCCGGTAGGAACGACGATGGTGGGAGGAATCAGCACGGAAAAAGGGTTGAGGAAAACAATCAAACGACTGTTCAGCGACGAAGAAGTTGAGCGCATAACCCGCCAGCGGAAACTGACCATTTTCGAGACAAATCGCATTCTTCAGGATCAGATCAAGCGAAACGATGGACACATTCCACCTGTGCGGCCAACCAAGGGGAATCCTATCTGACGGGAGACAGCCGAAAAGGGGTGTTCATAAAGGCACAGGTTCTTGAACAGCCCAACCGAGCTGACCAGACCCCTGAAAAATGGGGGAAATTGGATCGCTGAAAAGGGGGAGTATTTCTGAACACCCCAGGCTGCCGTCCGTGGTCGATCCCTGGCCCTTCGACCAGTGCCACGCCCAAAACCAGCCCGATCTCCGCGCAACTTCTCACAGGGGAACTCTGCTACGGTTCGCCTTTCAGTGATGGACGCCACCTGACCGTCGATTTCTCCAACCTTCCAGGAAGTGGTTCTTGCAGACCTGACAAGCACACATTCGGCACTGATTCGATACACCAACCACATTGACGCCGCTCTGGTCTCTCAACGCCAGCGTTGAGCAGCGTAAGTAGGTTATGAATCACACAGACGAAACTATTGTCAGCACCCCGATTGCCTCACTACTTAAACGCTGCCCTTGCTGCGCGGCCCATGGCGTCCTCACCCAAGCTCCGGGCCAATCGAAGTTCGGCGTACAATGTAACGGATGTCCGCTGACATTTCCTGAAGTTTACAGCACGCCGGAAAGCGCCATTACTGCCTGGAGCCTGCGTCGCGGCACCGTTTCGGCTGCCGGTGGAAGGGGAACACGAAACAGATGTAGCTGGCGGAAGCGCCGGACGTGCCGGAAGAATCTTAGGTCGGCCCGAGAGCGCAGAAAGGTGAAGCTGCTCCAGACGAGGCTGCTGGTCCAAATTCCCTGGCTGCACGCGCTGCGGGCATACGATCAGGCTGAATCGAGCGAGGAAAAAGCCAGAGCTTGGGCGTCGTTAAAAGCAATGGAATCGAAAGTCATGAGCATTCCGAGCCTCCGTCCCTTTTGCAAAAGGCTCAATCACTGCGAACAGTAACGCTGAAAGAAACCGCCCGGCGACTCAGGCAGCAGAGGTCTCACTTGACTGTTACTGGTGCAGTTTCCTCCTGCGCAAGTTTGACTTACCGCCATCCCTCATAGGTTGTGGTTACGTGGGTTTGATGAGAAATGACAGTGCCACCAGAGCAAAGGCAGCAAGATAAAGCAGGCGGAATAGCGTTGTATTCAGTTTCTCGGCGGGACTTGTTGCCGTCCATGTCTGAATTTCCCATCCAGACCGGCCCAGTGTAGCCACAGCAAAACAGGACGTTGTGCCGACTCTCAGCCAGCGCACAAAATCCTCCGTTAGAAAAGGGAGCTTCGCTTGGTTGAGAAAATGGGCGATGACAGCCACGATACCAACTGTAATGGCGACATCACGAGCGGCACGTAAGTAGCGAGAGATAACCTGCATCATCCCGTCATGTTTGGCCCTCAACACGAGACTGTAAACAAAATTACTGCGAGGAAGAGTCGAAGCTCGACAGTAACGCTCGGCACGGCAAAATCCCAGCAACGAAGCGAAGCTTATGAACGAAGAAATACAAAAACTCGCAGAGCGGATTAAAGAACAAGATTCAAGAATTGCGGCCCTTGAAAAATTCGTTCGAGAATTGGCGATTGAGGCTCTTGGGGATTCCCCAAAGACGGCCTCTTTTCTGGACAGGCTTGCTGCGTACCGGCTGGAATAAATTCCTAAAGCGACTTGCGTCCAGCCGCTTTGGCCTTCGCCCATCTCGCCTTCGCTGCCGCTGCGATCCTGGCTCGGCCCGCTGCGCTCATTTTTCGTTTAGGCTTTTGACTTGGCTTCTCTGCTTTCCCGCCCTTCGCCTTGGCCCATCGGGCTTTCTGAGCTGCTGCGATTTTCCTTCGAGCAGACGCACTCATTGTTCGCTTCCCTAACGGAACTGTTTGACCATTCGAGGCCCCAATCAAACGAGTCAACTCGGCCTGAAGGTCGTCAATCTTTTCTTTAATGGTAGCTGCGCGGCGGAACTGTTGTGCTGATAGACTCATTATTGGATTCATGTCGGGAATTACATTCTGGGAGCGGCTTGAAGTCAAGTAGTGGATTGTGGGCTGCCTAATGAAGCCGATTGATGTCCGCACGTTTGCAGCCAGTGTCAAAAGATTTCATAGCCGCACGGGGCAGCCAATCCGGCTAACGTTTCTGCACGTGCTCCGCCCAATAGATTCCGAGAGCCTTGATTCGTTCTTGGAATAATGCCCAACTCACGGGCTTCACCAGGTAAGAATTGACCCTGAGCCGGTACGCCCGCTCAACATCCTCCTTCAGACCTGAAGAAGACATAACTATGCCCCATTTTCCATTATCTCAAAAAATGGAAAACAACGGATATGGTCAGAGCCAAGATCGAAACGCCGAGCGCAATCCAAGAGCGAATAGCATCCGGTTGTCGAAGGCGACGCTGCAATTCGTGCTGGCCCAGAAGCCGATAACCTATGCCGCGTTGATCGTTCCAGCCAGCGATCCATTCACAAAGTTCTTGATCCGTCTTGTTTCTGAGTTGGTGGGGGTCTCGCTCTTTATTCATGGAAATAGGGTGCTGAGGTTAGTGAGGTTTTTGTAATCAAAGGCGCTCGTCATTCCAACCCCAGTCAGCATTTGCAGCTATCCTTGTGCAAGCGAGCAATTTTTTCCGCGGAATGCGCGGATACACGTCCGGCATCCAAATCTGATTCCCCATTATCCGGCCAACGGTTTCCACTTCTGTCCGTTTGTGTCCACAACCCAAAACCTCATCACGCTTCTGGCATGTTCAGGGTGCAATCGGACACTCTCCCTGGATAAGGAGTATTTCATAATTTTATCATCCGAGATCGGAACAATCCCAACGCTTTGAGGTCGCGCCAGCGCCTATTCCGCATTAAGCCGAACGTCAATGTCTCTGGTTTGAGAGTCGCGCAGGATTTTGAACAGTACCGTTTTACCGGCATACGTAGGCAACAGGTCCATCAGCTCCGGGACGGTCTCCACCGGCTTGTCTGCGATTTGAATGATCACGTCACCAGGGAATATATTCGCTCGAAACGCGGGGCTGTTTAGGATTACAACATCAACGAGCACCCCGGTATTACGCTGAAGGGTGCTACGCATGGTCTCGGGAATCGGCAGAAGGCGAGCGCCCAGGATTCCCGGCTTCGCGTGACGCCAGAATGCAGCAGCGTAATCGTAAATTGCTCGTTGATACGGGACATACTGTGTGTCGAACGTACCTGGCGTTGTAGTGGTTGAATACCCTGAATACGACCCCGAGCCATAAGCGTATCCACCACTGCCGTAAGCGTTGGCATTCACAGTGCCGTACTGAGTGGTGGTATATGTTTGCCCTGGGTGATAATTCAGGATCGAAGCGATGCCCTGCTCAGTGTGGGAATACTGGGACGTGAAAACCACCACATCAGCGCCGACAGTCTTTGCTTGATCGACAAGCTGACGTTGCGTCGGTGCGCCTCCTCGGAATTCTGAACCTCCGACGCAGATCAGCCCTTGTTCCATCAACTGCCTCGTTTGCTCGCGAAATCCCTGCGGCGCGACACTGACAACCTGCGGTGTTGCTGTCGGCGGCAATAATCGTTGCTGCACCGTCACCGGCATTTGATTGGTATAACTCTGGTAAAACCGAGTAAACGGATTCGACGCGCAACCGGTCAGGAAACTTGCAGCTAACGTAACGAGAAGGAGTGAATGTCTCATAGGCTATCGCTCAACGGATTCCCTTAGTGGCAAACTGCTGGTCCTTAAATGGATTCCAATTTACCACGCCATGGCCAAAAAAAGCAAAACCCCCATAGGTGCGCTAATCAGGTAGTCGGTACGATCGCTTGGGGAATGACCAACTGTTTATGTCATCTCCCGAGCCGTTTTCGTCAATCCCGTTCTTGCCAACCGACCAGACCCGAAGACTAAAGCGTCTTAAATCTTTTGGCGAAAGACTCGATTCTGGCCGGATCGAGATTTGAATTCTAAGCTTTCGCCCCCACGGATCAACCAAGACTCCATTTTCCAGTTTTACCATTTTTAACCGGCCAATGAAGTCCAAGTCATTCCGCGTCAACTCACCGATTATTGAAGGGCGGTTAATGTCGTCATCGTTTTTTAGATCATTGAGCAATGCCCCGTGATCGTCGATTTCAACGACCAACAGGTCCCGAAGACCCGTTATGTTATTGTAGAGAACGTAGATGGGGCCTTCGTGATATTTTTCTGGCTGTCGGCAGCCGTATTCCAAAACTGACATGATCGCAATACAGAACAGCACTTTACGCATGAGTTTCCTTTCCTTTAGGGATTCTGTTGTTGAGGACAAGCGTTATTCGGCCATTGTTGCGCTGATGGAACTTGCTTGTCCCCAAGGTTCGGACAATTTCCTCGCCCGTCCTTGTTGTAAAGGTAATTGTATAATCGCGTAGCGAAATCGTTGATGCTACCTGCCGAATCGCTTCCAGCCATTGGTCCCCAATTGTGAGCATCTCGCCAGGGTAATCCTGACGCTCCGTCATCCGTTTCGTAAGGCAGCCCGTCAGTCGTCTCATGTGTAGCCTCGTGGAATAGGGTGTTTTGAGCTTCGTTTCGATTATCGAAAAAGCTGTACTTGCCTTTGCCATTGATTTGAAAACCGCGCCATGAAGTCCCTCCGAAAACTGATCCTTTGCTAACAAACTTGCCATACGTTGGTTCAGAGGCCAGACCGTTATTGATGACGACAGAGATTTGCTGGTGCCCTTTAAGGTCTTGGCTCGTGTACTTAAGTATCTTGCTCACGTCGTCCAGCGCAACCAACAAATCCTTTTTGTACGCACACTGGTCGCACAGGCACGCGGCCTTTTTCTTCCAGGTGTCGAGCGCCTTTTGCACATCATCCAGTTTGGCTATAACACTGGTTTGGACCGCGTTTACATAATCTTTCCGCGCTTGGGTCCATCCGCCCCCTTCAAATTGGAA
>Ga0207664_10000786_pt1 | contig 21407 bp, 21 predicted proteins | sample LARL83metaG_FD_184349 | JGI IMG/M metagenome (GOLD analysis project Ga0207664, IMG submission 184349) | Corn, switchgrass and miscanthus rhizosphere microbial communities from Kellogg Biological Station, Michigan, USA - LAR L8-3 metaG... | ecosystem: Host-associated > Plants > Roots >... | reverse complement strand
GTACGTGTGCGTCGGCTTGGCGTACACGGAACTTGCCGCGGCCTATCCGGTTGCCGGCGGCGGGCAGTACTTCGTCATGCGCGGCCTGGGCGATTTCTGGGGCTTTATCGCGGGATGGGCGGTGCTTCTCGATTTCACGATCGACATCACCCTCTTTGCCTGGGGCTCCGTGGGTTATCTGAGCCACCTGCCGGTTCTGGGCATCCTCGACGCGAGCGCGCATCCGCTGCTGCACTTTTGGGTGGTGCTCGGATTCGTCGTCGGACTCGCGGTGCTCAACGTCATCGGCGTGCGCGAGAGTACCGCGTTCAACGGGTTCGTGAGCGCGATCGACGTGATCAGCGAAACGGCGATTTTGTTCCTGGGCTTTCTGTTCACGTTCCGGCCCGAGCTTCTCGTGCACAGCATGCAGACGGGCTGGCCCGACACGTTTCAACTGATGAACGGCATCTCGCTGGCCATTATCTCCTTCGTCGGCTTGGAGTCGATATCGCACGCCGCCGAAGAGACCAGCCGCCCGGCATCGATCATCCCGCGCACTTCGATTGCGCTGATCCTGACGATCTTGATCTTCGCGCTCGCGTATTCGAATCTCGCGCTGGGCATGCACCCGTGGTATCCGACGCCGCATGACGCGGCCGGCCACGCGCAGCAGTTCTGGCAGTGGCTGGGCGCGACGCAGAATCAAGATAAAGCCGTCGCCGTGATGGCTTCGAACATTCCGTACTTCGGCATTGTCGCTGCGTTCTACGTGCCGGTCTTCGGAGCGACGCTGCTGCTCATCTCGAGCAACTCAGGCGTCTTCGGCAGTTCGCGCATCGCCTACTCGATGAGCCAGTTCCAACTGCTGCCGAGCCTGTTCAAGAACGTGCACCGGAAATTCAAGACGCCCGTGATCTCGATCGCCGTCTTCTGCGCCGTAGCCGTCGTGGAACTGATCTTCGCGGCACTGCAGGGCGACTTCGGGTACGAATTTTTAGGCGATCTCTACGCGTTCGGCGCGGCCGCAAGCTACACGCTCGTCTTTATCGCGCTCATCGCCCTGCGGCTGACCGACCCGCTGACGCCGCGAAAATTCCTCATCCCGTTCAATCTGAAGATACGCTTCCGCGGCGAGGACGTGTACTTTCCGCTTGTTGCCGTAGTCGGCTTTATCGGCATCTTCGCGATCCTAATCTTCGTACTGCTTACCCACCACATCGGACGCATCGCCGGCCCCTCCTGGCTGCTGCTCGGCGTCGTCGTCTACCTGATTTACCGGGCACGCAAGAGATTGCCCGCATTCGGTTCCGTGCCGCGCGATTGGAACCGCGAGCAGGTGAGCATCCTGAAAAATGCCGGCGAATTGGAACTCATGGACGACCTCATCGGTAAACTGAAGGAGCGCGACCCGAACTTCACGGTGCGCGTCTCGTAGCGATGCGAAACTCAAAGGTTTACGGCGGCTTCAAAACGTTCAACGGTGTCGTGTTCATCGTGTTTGGTGCGCTCATCATCGTGCAGCTCGCTCTGCGCATCGGGCTTCGCTTCGAAGCGGTCAGCGGCTATGTGCTCGGCGCCGCGCTCATCGCGCTCGGTCTCTACCGCATCGTGTGGTTCGTGCGTTCGCGCAGATGAACGATCTGCACGTCACCACGCTTGGGCTCATTCTCGCGCTCGTGACCGTCTTCGCGGTCTGCGCGACGCTCTGGTGGATGCTGCACCCGCCCAAGACCAAGGCGGACATCGCGGCAAAACAAGCGGAACGCGCTCTGCGCGAGCAGCTGCGCACGGTCGTCGTCGCCTTCTCGTCGGAGATCCATTCCGAGCACATGATGGCGCTGGCCGCGCGTCTTGCGCGCGGGCAGAACTCCGAGGTCCTGGCCATCTACGTGATTGAGGTGCCGTTCACGCTGCCCACCAACGCAGTCATGGAGGAAGAGGACCGTGCCGCGCTCGACACCCTTGCATCCGCCGAGGCAATCGGCAAGAGCAACGGCGTAGAGGTTCGTACGGAGGTCGTACACCATCGCCAAACGGCGCAGGCCGTGCTCGACGTCGCCAAACGGGAACGGGCCGACGTCATCATCATGGGCTCGTACCGCGAGGGCAAATACACCGGCGCGCCGCTGGGGCGCGACATCGAGCAAGTCGCCGCCAGCGCCAAGTGCGACGTCCTCATCGGCGTCGAGGGCAAGCACGGCACGCTCTTAGTCGACACCGTACCGCAGCCGGGCGGAGACGACGGCGTCGTGGAGAAAAAAGCCAAATGAAAGCTCGCAGACTGCTTTTCAGCATTCCGGCTTTGGCGTTGGCCGCGGCGCTCGTTCCGCTCGCCGCGCCTGCCGCGACCACGCCGGCCATCACCGCGTTCGACGACGCCTTTGCCAAGGTCAACGACTACACCGTTACGGTGCGGGCGCACGAGATCAAAGGCGACCGCACTCAAGACCGCACCTATCACTATTGGTTCAAACGGCCGAATCTGGCCAAAACGCTGATCGTCGCGGGCGACGGCAGCGGCAGCGGCGGCGTTTGGAACGGCGGCGACCAAGTCTCCGGGCACCAAGGCGGAATGCTCTCCTTCATCCACTTGAAGGTGAGCCTTCACGACCCGCGCGCGACCTCGCTGCTCGGCTACACGATTCCCGAGGGCCTCTTGCAGAACGAAGTCGACAAGTTCAAACAGACCGGCGGCAAACTCACGCAGCGGAACGGCCCGTCGATTGACGGCGTCGCCACCGACGAGATCGATCTCGAAATCGCCGATCCTTCGGCGAATGGCGGCGTGACACGGGCAGCCATCTACCTCAACAAGCAGACGCACTGGCCCGTACGGCAAGTGCGGTGGATTGGCGACAAAATCGTCGCCGACGAGACGTTCCTGGATCTCAAGACCAACGTCGGCCTCGCGGACAGCGAGTTCCCGTTCTAGATCCATGATCGCTCTGCTTGCGGCGATCGTTTTGCCGCTCGCCGGCGCAACGCAAATCAACGTGCAAGTCGAAAGCGGCGGCGTTCATTTGATCGCCGCCGCAGGCATTCACACGGTGACCATCCGGAGAATGGGCGGCGGGAATGCCGCTCCGCCGCACGTGGAGGTGAGCCGCCCGGGCGCCTCCACGATCTCCGTGTCGCTTACGGGCAAATCCGCCGTGAACTTACCGTTCGTCTCCGGCGCCGCCGGCTCGGGAGCGTACGAAATCGTCTATCCGGCGAAGCTGCGCATTGCCGCCGAGGATCATGACGGCTCCATCGTTGCATCGAACGCGCGCGGCGATTTGGACCTGGAGGCCGACCACGGCGACGTCACGGTGACGCTTGCGCCGGGTTGGAACGGTCCCGAACTGCGCATGCAGAGCGCCTCCGGTAATTTGCGTCTAACCGTTCCGCACGTATTCCACGCTCGTGTAGACGCGAGCACCGGCAGTGGACAGCTGCACAATGCGCTCGGGCGCGGCAACGCCAAGGCCCCATTCGTCTGGCTCTACACGCAGCAAGGCGACATCTGGATCTCTCGCACGTGATCGTGCGCCGAGCATCCGCGCTGGACGCGGATGCCATAGTAGCGATCTTCAATGCCGCATGGATCGCAGAACTCTCGATGGTCCCGAAAATCCATACGGCGGACGAGGACCGCGTCTACTTTGCCGGCGTCCTGCGCGAGCAGGACGTTTTTGTCGTCGACGATGGCGGCGAGCCGCGAGGATTCATCGCGCTATCACCCGGCTGGATCAACCATCTCTATGTCGATCCGCAGTTCCATAACCGCGGCGTCGGGGGTACCTTGATCGAACAGGCCAAAGCCTTGCAAAAGCAGCTGACGCTTTGGACTTTTCAGGCAAATGCGAAGGCCCGCCGTTTTTACGAATCGCACGGTTTCGCACCAGTGGAATTTACGGACGGCACGGCCAACGAGGAACGCACGCCGGACGTACGTTACAGCTGGACGCGGCGCGTGCGCTAGATCTTTACTTCTACGCCGAACTCGATGACGTTATTCGCCGGCAGGCCGAGGGAGTCGGTCAGCGGGCGCGCGTTCCGGTTCATCCAGCGGAAAAGGTTGCGCTGCCAGTTCGGCAGTGCGCGAGGCGAGGAGTCTTCGCGAATCGCGGGGTGCGCCAGGTAGTACGTCGGGTGCGAGAAGTCCACGGCGGGCCGCGCCTTGCGCAGATGATACAGGATGTCGTGAATGCGCGGTTCCTGCATGAACCCGTACCACGCTTTTACGCGCATGAGCCGCGGCGTAATCTCCTCGATCTCGACGCGATTCTCGGGATGCACGAACGGCTGGGGCGCGTGCATGACCGTCAGCAGCACGATCGTGTCGTAGATGATGTGGCTGCGCAGCCACTGGTGATGCAGCACGAACGGAATGCCGTGCGGATCGGGGCTGAGGAAGAACGCGGTACCGCTGAGCACCGTCGGTTCCTTCGCCTCTTTCAAGAACTCATCGACCGGCATGGTATGTGCGAGCACGCCCGCCATGAGACGGCGCCGTCCGCGGTTCCACGTCGTGAAGAGCGTAAAGAGCGCCAGCGCCATTGCAAACGGCACCCAGCCGCCCGAGAGAAACTTCGATGCGTTGCCGATGAGGAACGAGGCTTCCCACGCGAAGAACAGTGCGATGAGCGGAACCCATTGCCACGCCGGCCACTTCCAGCGCTGGCGTAGAAGCACCGAAAACGCGATCGTATCCATCAGCATCGTGATCGTCACGGCCAGACCGTACGCCGAGCCCATGCGCTCGGAAGACCGGAACAAGATGACCAAGATGACGCAGGCAATGCCCAGCAGGGCGTTCACCGTCGGCATGTAGATCTGCCCGGCGAAATGCTTGGAGGTGTGCACGATGCGAAAGCGCGGCGTGAAGCCGAGCTGCATGGCCTGCTGCGTGAGCGAGAACACGCCGGAGATGAGCGCCTGGGAGGCGATCACCGTCGCGATGGTCGCAAGAAAGACCATCGGCACCAGACCCCAGCGCGGAAGCAGCGTGAAGAACGGTGCGTGTATTGCCGAGGGATCGTGCAGCGTGAGGGCGCCTTGCCCGAAGTAATTCAGCAGCAGCGCCGGCATGACGACGAACGCCCACGCAGCCGTAATGGGTTTGCGGCCGAAGTGTGCCAGGTCCGCATAGAGCGCCTCGCAGCCGGTGACGCACAGCACGACGGCGCCGAAGATCAGCAAGCTGCGCGCGCCGTTGTGCATGAAGAACGCGATCGCGTACGCCGGGTCGAGCGCCGCGAAGATCGCCGGATACCGTGTGACCGAGAACAAGCCGGCGACGCCGATCGCACTGAACCAGAGCAGCATGATCGGCCCGAACAAATTGCCGATGCGCCCGGTGCCGCGGCGCTGCACGAGAAATAGGCCGATCAAAATGATGACGGCGAGCGGAACGATGAACGGATGCGCGGCTTTGGTCCAGACGTCGAGGCCCTCGACCGCGGACATGACCGAGATTGCGGGCGTCATCGCACCGTCGCCGTAGAGCATCGACGAACCGAAGAGCACGAGCAGCGCCAGCGTGCCCAGGCCCATCGGCGTTGCGGCACGCGGGGGCATCAGCTGCGCGAGCAGCGCCAGCGTGCCGCCTTGGCCGTCGTAATCGGCTCGCAGCAAGAAGCCGACGTACTTCACGCACACGATGACCACGAGCGCCCAGAAAATCAGCGAGAGAATGCCTAGGATGTTGGCCCGGGTTACCGCCGCGGGAAACTCGCCCGTGAAGCATTGTTGGAATGCGTAGAGCGGGCTCGTGCCGATGTCGCCGAACACGACGCCGAGTGCCGCCAGGGAAAGAGCGCTCAGCGGTTCGGTGCGCTGACGGCGCGCGCGAACCGGCTCGTGCGCTTGCGCCTCGCCCACATGTGTCGCCATGATGCCTAGGCCTTACGCAGGTACCGCTTGCGCAGTTCGTCGATTACGACCGCCAGCAATATCACCGCGCCCAATACGATTTTCTGCGTGTACGATTCAATGCCGATCAGATTCATCACGTTGTAGAGCATGCCGATGAGCAATGCTCCGAAGAACGTACCCACGATCGTACCGCGGCCGCCCATCAAGCTGGTCCCGCCCACGACCACGGCAGCGATCGCTTCCAACATCTCGTCGCCCGTGCCGGTCTGCGGCGAGCCGGACGAGAACAGCGCCATAAGCAAGAAGCCGGCTACCGCCGCGCACATGCCGCTGATGACGTAGACCAGCGTCTTGACGCGCGCGACGTTCACGCCTGCCAGGCGCGCGGCTTCTTCGTTACCGCCCAGGGCGAACACGTAGCGGCCGAACCGCGTGCGCATCAGCAGAATAGAGCAGCCCACGACGATGACGAGCATCCAGATCACCGGGTTCGGCAATCCGGGCAGATGCAGACTCGTAAAGAGCGGCCCCAGGAAAAATCCGATGCCGGTGCTTTGAAAGTCGGGGCTGTCGAGCGGAACGGGACGCCCGTGCGAGAGTTTGAACGAAAGCCCTTCCGCGATGAGCATCATCGCGAGCGTCGTGATGAACGAGGGCAGATTCAGTTTGACGACGGGCACCGCGTTGACGAAGCCCGCTGCGGCGCCTAGAGCCAGCCCGACGCACAGCGTTGCAATGATGAGCGGCACGCCGCCGAGATGAACGGAGTTTGCGAACATCGCCATCACGACGCCGCTGAGCGAGACGAGCGAACCGACGGAGAGGTCGATACCGGCGGTGATGATCACGAACGTTTCGCCGACGGCGAGAATGCAGCCGTACGTGATCTGCCGCAAGACGTTGATGATGTTGCCGGGCTCGAGAAACGAGCCTTTCGAGGCAATGTTCACCAGGATGGCGATGACGACCAGAAGCCCGATGGCGGCTGCCACGCGCGTCCAGTACGCGCGCGTCTGCTTCTTCTTGTCTTCCGTGAGGTTGTGCGTGAGTTCCGCTTGGACTTGTGCTTCTTGCATTATGCCGCTGCTCCGGTGGCCGCCGCAATCACCACGTCCGGTGTCGCTTCGGCGCGCGAGAGTTCCCGCACGATCTGCCCGCCGCGAATCACCATGATGCGATGCGACATACCCAAGACCTCGGGCAGCTCGCTGCTCACCATGACGATCGCCGCGCCGCCTTGCGAGAGTTTGACCATGAGGTTGTAGATTTCGGCTTTGGCGCCGATGTCGATGCCGCGAGTCGGCTCGTCGAAGAGAAAGACTTTCGCTTTGCCCAGCAGCCACTTGGCCAGCACGACCTTCTGCTGGTTGCCGCCCGAAAGATTCCCGACGGTTTGTTCGGGACTGGGCGTGCGAATGCGCAGTTCCTCGATGTACTGCTCGGTCACATCTTCTTCTTTCGCGCGGTTGAGCAGCAGATCGCGATTTACGAACTGTCCAAGGTGCGCGAGCGTCACATTTTCGCGCACGCTCATGCCGAGAACCAGCCCCTGCGCCTTGCGGTCTTCGGTAATGAACGCAATACCCGCGGAGATGCCGTCGCGCGGGCTGCGCGCGCGCAGCACGTTGCCTTCAATGTCTACCTCACCCGATTTGGCGATGTCCGCGCCGGCGATCGCGCGCACGATCTCCGTGCGTCCGGCTCCCACGAGCCCCGCGAGGCCGACGATCTCTCCGCGCCGTACTTGGAATGAGACGCCGTTGACCATCGGCGGCCGCGAGAGACCGCGTACCGAGAGCATCACGGGCGCATCGGGCGCAACCGCGGGAAGTTCGGGAAAATGCGAGTCCAGGCGGCGGCCGACCATCGCGCGCACGATTTCGTCGGGCGGAAAATCGCCGATGCTGCGCGTTTCGATCGCGCGCCCGTCGCGCATGACCGTGACGCGGTCGGCGATGCGCGGCAATTCTTCCAAGCGGTGAGAGATGTAAATGATGCCCGCGCCTTTGGCTTTGAGGGTCTTGATGATCTCGAACAGCCGGTCGATTTCACGATCGGTAAGAGCGGCGCTCGGTTCGTCCATCACGATGATCCGCGCATGCCGCGAGAGCACTTTTGCGATCTCGATCATCTGCTGCTGCGCGACGGAGAGCTGCGAGGTCTCCACGTTGAGCGGCAGCGTGATGCCCAGTTCGCCGAAGACGCCGGTGGCGCGTTCGCGCGCGCCGCGTTCGTCGATGAACGGGCCGCGGCGCGGCTCGTACCCCAGCACGATGTTGTCGATGGCGTTCAGCGACGGCACGAGATTGAACTCTTGATAGATCATGCCGATGCCGAGTTCTTCGGCGGCACGCGGAGACGTAATCGCCGCGGGCTTACCATCGATGAGGATCTCTCCGCTGTCCGCCGGCTGCGCTCCGGCGAGAATCTTCATGAGCGTCGACTTGCCCGCGCCGTTCTCACCGACGAGCGCGAGCACCTCACCGGAATGCAGATCGAGCGTCACGCCGTCGAGCGCGCGGACACCGGGAAAGGACTTCCCGATGTCGCGCATCTCGAGCAGAGGAGTGCGAGGGGTTTCCAATTACTTGGTTTCGTTCGCCTTGGTAAACGTGCCGGTGGGGACTTGGACGCGCGCCGGAACGCGTTTGCCGCTGAAGTAATCGTGGATGGCGTCGATCGTAAGCGCGCCGATCTTGTCGGGATACTGAATCGCATCGCCGTACATCTGGCCGTTCTTGATTGCCGTACGGGCCTCGGCTTGCGCGTCGTAGCCAATCACGGCGATGTTCGACACGCCGGCCGCGCGGATGGCGGTCACGGCGCCGAGCGCGGTGTCATCGTTGATGCCGAAGACGCCCTTGATCTCCTTGTGCGCTTGCAGCACGTCGCTCATGTCGGACGTCGCTTTGTTTCGACTCCCGCCGGAGTCGACTTCCGCGACGATCTTCACGTTCGGACATTTCGATGCGATGCCGGCTTTAAAGCCTTTGACGCGGTCCTGCACGCTCGTGACTTCCGGCTCGTCGAGAATCGCGATATCGCCGGAGTTTCCGATCGCCTTGCACATCAAACCCGCGGCCATCTCGCCGCCCTGCACGTTGTCGGACGCGACGTGCGCGACGACTTTGCCTTGTTTGCTCGCGTTAGCGATGTCCGCCGTAAACACGGGAACGTTCGCGTTGTTCGCCTCGGCAATTGCGCTGCCGATGGCCTGCGAGTCGTACGGCGTGAGGACGATCGCATCGACCTTTTTCGCAATGAAGTCCTCGACTTGCGACTGCTGTTTGGCGCTGTCGCGATTTGCATCGACGAAGATCACGCGATAGTTGTACTTCTTGGCTTCCGACTGCATGCCGGCTTCCATTTCCTGGTAAAACTGCGCCTCGAGATCTTGGATGGAAACGCCGATCGTCTTGGCGCCGGACGATACCGGCCCCGGCACGCCGGGCGCCGCACTTTGTGCAGGCTTGCTTCCCGTACCGCCAGAGCAAGCGGCAAGCAGGCCGGCAGCGGCGGCGGCCGCCATGAGCGAGCGGCCATTCGGCAGGGTCAGGCTGAAGTTTTTCAAGGTGTTCGGCTCCTCCGAAAGCATTCGGACGGGGGTTAACTATGGGTCGTGCGAGCGCCTCTGTCGTTCCGCAGGCTTGCGCGTCTATCCACAGCGCCGCCCCGTGCCCCTGTGAGGGATGTGGAGAACTTGGGAGGCTAGGTGGCAAATCTTATGACGTAGGTAATATTACGTGTCGTTTGCGAGCCCAAGGCGAGCCTGCGGTCCTTCGAAGTACTCCTCGATCTCTTCGAGCGTCTTGCCCTTGGTCTCGGGCAAGAAGAACGCCGCGGTGACAAAGTACACCACCGTGAATCCGGCAAACGCGAAGAACATGCTGGCATAGCCGTACTTGCCGACAGTGGGCAAAAACACGGCCGCAATCGCGGTCTGCGTGACCGAGTTCAAGAAGAGCGCGATGCTCATGCCGTTCGAGCGAATCCGCGTGGGAAGCAGCTCGGACATCGCCAGCCACACGCACACGCCGGGCCCGACGGCAAAGAATGCCATGAACAGATAGAGCGTCAGCGCGACGAGCCAGCCGTTGCGTTCGCTCGGTACCGGCGTGACGAAGGCTTCTTCGATCTTGAGCGGTGCCGTTTTCGCGGCATCGATACTGCTCGTATTGAAGCTGGTCATGACCGCCTGCACCTTGCTGGTGGGCAGAAACGAGCGATCGATCTTGACCGGCGGAACTCCGGTGTCGTCGGAGCGCACGGTATTCGTGGCGTTGCTGAATCCGGCGTACGAGTAGATGACGGTCAGCGACTGCGGTCCCTGCGCGGTCTTGCCGGCCCTGCGCAGCAGTTTCTGCGCGGCGGCGGCATCGAATTTGAGCGAGAGCGTCTGATCGGGCTGCACCATTTGCTGCAGCGCGGCGGCGACGTCTACGTGCTTGGCCTCGGTGCGATGAAAGAGTAAGCCCGTGCACAGCAGCGAGATGATGATGCCTGCCGTGCCGACGGTCAACAAGAACTTGCGGCCTTTGCGGTCGACGAGGATCACCGCGAGCAGCGTCATCAGAAAGTTGATGACGAAGAACACGAACGAGCCCGCGTGCGCCTGATAATCCGTCAGACCGGCTTGGAGCAGAATCGTCGTATTGAAGCCGATGATCGAATTGATGCCGGTGAGCTGATTGAACGCGAGAATGATGCACGCGAGGATGAACGGCACGACGTACTTGCGGCGCAGCAGCGACTCGCGGATCTTCTCGCCTTGCGCCTTCGCGCGCTCCGACGCAAGCGTTTCTTCCATCTCGCGCAGTTCTTCCGCGGCGCGATCGGGTTCGCGCGAGCGCAGCAGCGCTGCAAGCGCGGCCTCTTTCTTTCCGCGGCGCAGAAGCCAGCGCGGCGATTCGGCAAGCACGAATCCGCCCAGCGCAAAGATGATGCCGGCGGGAAGCGAGAGCCAGAACGTGCCGCGCCACGCGTGATCTTTAAAGGCGAAGATGTCGGCCGGCGTCCCGTGCTGCGAGAGCTGGGCCAGACCGTGGCTGAAATACAGCGTGATGAGCGCGGAGACGATGAAGCCGATGGTCAGAAGCCATTGGAACATCCCGGTGCCCTTGCCGCGATCTTTCGCGCTCAGGCACTCGGCTAGATACAACGGAATCACGACGCCGATGAGGCCGCCGCTCACGCCTTGCAGCAATCTGCCGAACACCAGCGCGCCGAATCCGTGCGAGAGCGAGATGAGCGGGATGCTCAGGCAAAACATGATCGCGGTGAGAATCATCAGCGATTTGCGTCCGATCCAGTCGGCAATCGCTCCGGCGAAGAGCGTCGAGATGATGCCGCCCATCATGACGGCGGCGACGACGAACGAGAGCTCGCTCGGGGTGAAGCCCGACGTATCGGTGAGATACGGCAGCGCTCCCGATATAATCCCGACGTCTATGCCGTACAGCAGACCGCCGAGCCCCGCAACGAACAGCAGCAAACGGTTATAGACAACCGTATTTGCACCGGTGATTCCGAGTACCATTACGCGTGATTCGTGTGGCGGCATGCGGCTGCCTTGTGCCGGACCTTGCCGCCACGCCGCCTTGACGGGATTGAAACACGTGCTCTCACTTGCGTTTTCAGCGGCGATGCTGGGCATCGACGGCTACGTGGTTCGCGTCGAAGCCGACAGTTCGCCCGGCTCGCCCAACCTGACCATCATCGGGCTGCCCGACCGTGCACTCGGTGAAGCGCGGGAACGCGTACGCGCGGCGATTTTCAATTCGGGCTTTGCGTACCCCGCTGGACGGCTGTTGGTTAATCTTTCGCCCGCCGACGTTCGCAAGGAAGGCCCGTCGTTCGATCTGCCGATCGCCCTTGCGCTGCTCGGCATCGACGAGCAAATCGATCGCCTGGCGCTGCAGAGTTTCGCCGCGCTGGGAGAGCTCGCTCTCGACGGCACGCTGCGCCCCGTGAGCGGCATTTTGCCGATGGTGCTCGGTGCGCGCAACGCGGGATTCGCCAAACTAATCGTGCCGCAAAACAATGCCGATGAAGCGGCGCTCGTCGAGGGCATCGAACTGTACGCCGTCGATTCCCTCCAGTCCGCGGTTGCCGTTCTCCTAGGCAACGGTGCGAAGTGGCGAACGAAAACGCTGGTTCCGCACGTAGGGGCGCGCGAGGAATTCTATTACGGCGACTTCGCGGACGTACGCGGCCAAGCCGGAGCAAAACGCGCGCTCGAGATTGCCGCGGCAGGCGGCCACAACGTGCTTTTCGTCGGGCCGCCGGGCTGCGGAAAAACGATGCTCGCGCGACGGCTGCCTTCGATACTGCCGCCGATGTCGCCGAACGAAGCGCTCGAGGTAACGAAGATCTACAGCGTCGCCGGCTTGCTGGGCAGCGAACCGGGCATCGTACGCGGTCGGCCCTTTCGCTTTCCGCATCACACCATCAGCCAGACGGCGCTGGTTGGCGGCGGCAGCGCGGTTAAACCCGGTGAGATCAGCCTCGCGCACCACGGCGTGCTCTTCCTGGATGAGCTGCCCGAATTTACGCGCTCGGCAATTGAGGTGATGCGGCAGCCGCTCGAGGAAGGCATCGTCACGATAGCGCGCGCTGCCGGGACGTTCACGTATCCAGCCAGGTTCATGCTGGTTGCGTCGATGAACCCGTGTCCGTGCGGCTATCGCGGCACGCGGAGCGCCGAATGCCGCTGCGATGATGCGGCGGTAGCGAAGTATGTGGCAAAACTCTCCGGCCCATTGCTCGACCGCATCGATTTACAGATCGAGATCGCGCGCGTACCGTTCGACGACATGGTGCGAACCGAGCGAGCAGAGCGTTCCACCGCGATACGCGAGCGCGTAATCGCGGCACGGGAAATCCAGCGTAAACGCTTCGCGCAAACGCCTATCTCCTGCAACGCGGAGATCCCCGGCAGCGCCGTGCGCACGTACTGCGAGCTCGATGCCAAGTCGATGGCTCTACTGGCGCAGGCCAGCGCGCGCCGGCAATTCTCGGCGCGCGCCTTGGATCGTATCGCGCGTGCGGCACGGACGATAGCCGATCTCGCGAACGTCGGAGACATCGAACCGGCGCACGTCGCCGAGGCGATTCAGTACCGCAGTTTGGAACGGCTCGACACGCGCGCGGCGTGATGAACTATAAATCGATGAATTCGCCCGTACCGCTCCGCAGCGCGCGTTCGAATACGAAGCGCACCGCGGCCAGATCTTCGATCGCCATTCCGACCGACTTGAAGAGCGTGATTTCATCGCTTCGGGTCCTGAGCGGGCAGCCGCCCGATACCATCTCGCGCAGTTCGCCGGCAATGTCGCTCTCACGTATCAGGCCTTCACGAATCGGCTCGCGCAGATCGTCGCTTTCACGAAGCACGCATTCCCGCATGTCGACGTAAATCCGCGAACGCGTGACGACGGCCGCATCCAGCTCGCGAAACGGCGGGACGGATGAGCCTACTGCATTGACGTGCGCGCCTTTGGAAAGCCACTCGCCGTATAGAACCGGCTGCGTAGCCGCGGTGAGGGTGCACACGATGTCGGCGTCGCGCACGGCTTCTTCGGGCGTTGGGCAGACCGTAATGGAAAGCGCGCCGGTGGAGTGGTGCTGCGCGAACTCCTGGGCGTGGGCCGGCGTGCGGCTCCAGACGCGAACCCGCCGCAGCCTTCGAACGGCGCGCATCGCTTCGAGATGCTCCTGCGCCTGCGCGCCCGATCCCAGCAACGCGAGATCGCCCGCATCCTCGTTCGCGAGAAGCCGTGTGGCTAACGCACTCACCGCCGCCGTTCGAATTGCGGTAATCGCGCCGGCGTGCGCAATTGCGAGCAGGCGGCCATTGCCCGACTCGTGCAGTGCGATGAGGCCTTGGTGCGACTCCAGTCCTTCGCTGCGGTTTTGCGGAAAGACGGTAATGAGTTTTGCGCCGAGGACGCCGTCCGCGTATGCCGGCATCGCTGCAACGGCGCCGCGCTTATCCGGCTGCCAAGCAATGATGCGGAGCGGCTGCGCGAAGTCGCCGCGGCCGGCCGCCAGGAATGCGCGTTCCATCGCCTCGATGCACTCGGCCATGGGCAGCAGAGTGCGCACCGCGTTTTCGCCCAGCACCATCACGCGCATGGTTGGCCGCTTTCGAATCGGCATTCCCGAGTTCCGCCCATCACGTTCCAAAGTGCTTCACGGCTGCGGCCTACTCTGCGCGCATGAGACACATTACCGTTGTGGACGGACATCCGGATCCGTCCGAAGCGCGCCTGATTCACGCGCTCTCCGACCGTTACGTCGGGGCAGCACGCGCGGCAGGCAGTGAGGTGCGCCGCATAAATCTCTCGCACACGCACGTGCCGATGCTGCGCATAGCCGAAGACTTCTACGGCGCGTCTGCGCCCGAATCGTTGCGCCAAGCGCAGGAAGACATCGCCTGGGCCGATCACCTCGTGTTCTTCTTTCCGCTTTGGCACGGCACGATGCCCGCGCTTTTCAAGGCATTCATCGAGCAGACGTTCCGGCCCGGCTTTGCGATGGATTATGGCGGAAAGAACCGTTTTCCGAAGCAATTGTTCAAAGGCAAATCCGCACGCGTGATCGTGACGATGGGAATGCCGGCATTTTTCTACCGCACCGCTTTCGGCGGTTTCGGCGTCAAAGGCTTCGAGCGCAGCACGCTCGCGCTGTGCGGCATCGGGCCGATCTCCGAAACGTTTCTCGGGGGCGCGGGCGGCGAGTCGAAGAAACGCGGCTACGCTTGGCTCGATCTCATGGAACGGCTGGCGGAACAAGATTCTGCTCCCGAGGCGCGACGCCGGCGGCAATTCGTTCGCGCTGCAGCGAGGGCTGCACTGCTCCTAGCGGGATCGTACGCCGCGTATCTTCTGGCGTCGTCAACGAGTAAGGCGTGGATGCGCACACCCGCGGAAGCGAGCGGAAACCTCACGGTTGCCGGCAGCGTAACGGCCGAAAAAGAGGCGCTTACGCCGGAACACGCGTGATAGCGCACTCCGGTAGCGCCGCAGCCGGCGCTGACGACGCCAATCTGCCGCTGCGCTCGGGAGACGAGTGTGCCTTGCCCGGCCGCCGAGAGCGGCTCACTGTAGATGATCATCAGTTCCTTGCGCCTCTGCGCGTCCACAAGATGTACGAAGCGAACGGACATGATATCCGGCGGCATCCGGTAGCCGCGCGATTGCAGCAGCGCATAGAGGTGCTGCTCGTCGGAGCCGCCGTGTATCCCCGCAGGTACTGAATAACCCTTCGCGCGGATAGCGGCCGCCAACGCTTTGGTATCCGGCGGGTGAATGCCGTGCGCATTATGCTCGGTCCAGGTATCGACGTAAAAGTCCAAACCGCCGAGCCTAGCGTGACGCTTGGACGCATACACGTGATGCAGCCGCGGCATCGACGGAAGATAGCTTTCGAACTGCACCCAGTACAGTGCGCGCACACGATTCTCGCGGTCGGCGCGCACGAACGCAAAGAGCTCACAGTTCGCAATGCCGAAGAGCACCCATCGATCCGCGCCGGCATAGCGCGCGTCCCTCGGCAGAACGACGCGCACACGCGGATCGCGCTGGGAAATAACGCTGTTTCCAAGCGCCGTGCGGGTGGGATTTGGCGCAGCCGCAACCGTGAGTATGGCCGCAGCGATGCAGGTCAGCACCGCCCGCTTCATCGCGTACTCATTGGTAACTGCTAGGCCGGCGGCCCTGCGCCGAACTCTTCTGTTACGCGCGAGGCGTGCAGCATCTCGCCGATAACGCTCTCTAGCGCCTCGAACGTATACAGCCCCGAAAACACGCCCAGATCGCCGCTCGTGTTGCGCATGACGAACGAGGGGAGCTGCGGCAGCGCCAGATCCTTGAATTCCCGCGTCGTCTGCGCGATGCGCTGCGTGACCTGGGGCGAATCCATCAACTCCGCAATGCGCTCCGGCGCAAAGCCGCTCAAGCGCGCAGCGTGCGCAATCGCTTCATCCCGCCGGCCCAACGTCCGCCCCTCGAGCAGCGCCGCGCGCGAGAGTCCGCGCCGAACCGTCGAATCGGCGGCACCGAGCGCGCGCGCCGCTTCCGCGGCTTGGTTCGCGAACTTCGTCGTGGTGTCCGCAGCGTCGTGCCACGACTCGTTCAGCTGCACGCCGGTCATCTTGGCCGTTCGCGCGTAGTACCATTTGAGATCGTTCTGTGAGTACGGCAGCGGGCCGTAGTCGAAGAGCTGAGCGATTCGCCAATCCACGCGCACCGCGTCTCCATACACCGTTTCTATGCGCTCGAGCGCATAATCGGCAACGTGGCACCACGACGACAGAACGTCGAGGTAGTAAATGAGGTCGACGTGCGCCATCAGGCGTGAATTTCTTCGCGGGTACGCAGTTCGGGCACGCGTTCGCCCGATAAGAACGTGCCGAGATCTTCCACCGAGAACTGGATGCCGGTAAAGAACGGTCCGAATTCGGCATACCGCGCGCTGGCCTCGTCGAAGCGCATTTCGTAGATCAACTTTTTGAAGACGAGCGGATCGTCGGCGTACAGGTCGACGCCCCATTCATAGTCGTCGTATCCCACCGAGCCCGAGATCACTTGCGTGACCAGGCCATGGAACAGCCGTCCGATCTTGCCGTGCTCGTGCATGAGCTTGGCGCGCTCTTCGAACGAAAGCATGTACCAGTTGTCGCTGCCTTCGCGCTTCTTGTCCATCGGATAAAAACACACGTAGCGCCGCTGCGGAATACGCGCCCAAAGGCGGCCGGCGTTGCGCGGCTGGTTCGTTTGCTCTTGCAGCAGTTCGTCGAATGCCGCATTCCACTCGGAGGAGTACGGCTTGAGCGCGCGCTCTTTGAGCGATGCGTGAATCTTAGCCGTGGCATCGTACATGCCGAGTTCGAGAATCGAAACGTACGAGTCGCGCGGCTCGAAATACTCGAAGAGTTCGCAGCGATCGAGCGCCGTTTGCGCCACGGCGAGACCGTCGAAGTTGCGCGCGTAGTTCGTGAACATCAGGTCCGCTTTGTGCCCGAGCATCTGCGCGAGCCCCAAATCGCTCTCTTCGCCGCTGCACAGCGGGGTCAACGCGTCGACCGCTTCGCGCGCGATGCGCGTTTGTTCGGCCTGCGGCACGCCGGCCCAGCGCCGGCGGTCGAACGCGAACATGCGGTGGAGAATCCACCAGCCCTCGAGCGTTTCATTGACATCGGGATGACGCATCCGGAACTCCTAACTGCGCGCCAGCGCTTTAACGCGCTTGACCTCGGCTTCGACCTCTGCAGCCAGCGTATCAGGACGCTCCCGGTATTTCGCCCACAATTGCGGCATGTGCGCGATGTCCTCGAGCACTCGCGCGTAGACGGAATTGACGGGGGTCGGCACGCCGTGGTCCCGGCCGCCGCAGGCGACCGCGCCGTTGAGAAAGTCGACCTCCGTCTGGGCTTTCCCGGCACGCAAATCGAGCAGCAGCGAGGGCGGCTTCGTACCGCGCGCACCGGCGACGCGGCCTGTCAGCAAACGTTTTGCGATGGGGCTTGGCAGCGTCGCCACGCCTTGCAGCGCGCGCACGGGATAGCGCGGCAAGTCGATTGCGGTGACGTTCATGGCCTGCATCACCGCGCGCACTTCGCGAATGGCGCGGATCTCGAGCGTGAAGATCTCCTCGAAATGCACCAGACGGTTGGGCAGCACGTTGAGAATCGCGCAGCTCGCATTGGCGACGATGTTCAACACGAGCTTCGACCACTTGAGCGAGCGCCAATCGTCAACGACCTGCACTTTGATGCCCGTGCTGGTGAACGTCGCGACGAGCCAATTGTACGCGTTGCTGCCCATGGGCGAGAGCGCGAACCCGCCCTCTTTAGCGGCGCGCCCGTGGCCGTTTTCTCGCGCACGGTCGACCGGTGTAGTGAGCGCCGCCGCAACGACGTTGTCCTCGCCGAAGGCGGCGGCAAGTTTTTCTTCGTTGCCCACGCCGTTCTGCGGGCTGACGAAGACGCACTTCTCGGGGTACGGGATTGCCTTGCGCAGCGTCTCTATCGCGCTGTCCGTGTCGTATGCCTTCACCGCGACGATTGCAACGTCGGCATCCACGGGCGTCACTTGCCCGATGTCGCGCGGCGCATACGTCACTTCGACGTTCACCGACTGCAGCAGATCCCCGAGGTACGTGCCGACGGCTCCGGCACCCACTATATAAACTTTCACGCTACACCCGTCGATCCGAAGCCGTTTGCGGCGCGCTGGGTTTCATCGAGTTCTTCAACGAGATCGAACATGGCGCGCGTGACCGGTGCGACGACCAGCTGCGCGATACGGTCACCTCGGCGAACGGTGAACGGCTCGCTGCCGAGATTGGCCAGAATGACGTTGACGGGACCGCGATAGTCCGCGTCAATCGTACCGGGCGAATTCAGGCATGTCACGCCGTTCTTGAGGGCGAGGCCGCTGCGTGGACGCACTTGTGCTTCGTACCCGTCCGGAAGCGCGATCGCAAAGCCCGTGGGAATCATGGCGCGCGAACCCGGCTCCAGGACCGTGTCTTGCCGCACCGCCGCGCATAGATCGGCGCCGGCGGCGTGCAGACTCATGTAGGAAGGGAGCGGAAGGCCTTCGCCTTCGGGCAGACGCTTGATGCGAACGCTGAGTAATTCCGACATGGCAGAGGCCGCTATTTGGAGAGCAGCGTTGCCAACTCTTCTTGAAAGCTCTCGACGTCCCGGAATTGGCGGTAGACGCTGGCGAAGCGGATATACGCGACCTTGTCGAGATTGCGAAGCGCCTCCATCAGTTTCTCACCGATGGTCGTCGAAGGCACTTCGCTCTCGCCTCGCGCGAATAAATCGCGTTCCAGGTCCGCTGCCACGCCCTCCATCTGACTCTCGGAAACGGGGCGCTTCTCGCACGCGCGCCGCAAACCGCCCAAGATCTTCTCGCGGCTGAACTGCTCGCGGCGTCCGTCTTTCTTCACGACGAACAGACGCGGCGCTTCCATCCGCTCGTACGTGGTGAAGCGATGCTTGCAGCGCGGGTCCAGACATTCGCGCCGGCGGCGGACGACGTTTTCGTCGTCTCGCGAATCGACGACTCGCGTCTCGCTCTTGCGGCAGGTAGGACAGAGCAGTGAAGTGACCCCTTTACAGGCTAGTCCCACATATTGTGGGTCACCCCATTATAAGGCACTATGCGTACCCTGGCAAAAATGAGAGCGGCGAGCCTTAGCTCGCCGCGCCGATCTTGAACATCTTCGTCCCGCATTCGGGGCATTTTCCCTCGGTTGCCGGACGACCGTTCTTCATCGTGATTTGGACCGCGTCTTTGATCTGACGCTTGGTCTTGCACTTCACACAGTAGGCTTCTGCTGCCACGTTTGACTCCTCCGAATGCCGGCGCGGGTTCCCACACGGGCGGGGCGTTTTGGCGGCCCTATTCCGAGGCGCCCCAGCGTTTCCCCCTTGGGGGACTGCCTCGCGAGCCAAGGAGGACCCTTGCGGCCAAGCGGGCTGCGCGTGATGGAGGCGAGATGGAAGGACCCGTTTGCCTGCCCTTCGATGAAGTGGTTGCGCTCCGCCCAGCCGCCGGAATACCGCACCTGACCGATCTTTTATGGTGCTCCGGTACGCTCGAAGGACTGCGCCGCACGACCATTGCGATCGTCGGAACGCGCGCGGCGAGCAGCTACGGCAAGGCGCTGGCGCGGCGTTTCGCCGCCGGCCTGGGCGCAGCGGGCTGCTGCATCGTCTCCGGCTTGGCGCTCGGCATCGATGCGGCCGCGCACCTGGGCGCAATCGAAGCCGGCGCGCCGACCATCGGCGTGCTGGGCGGCGGACACGATCGCTTCTTTCCGCCTCGCAATCGCGGGCTGGCCGAACGCATGATTGCAAGCGGGGGCGCCGTGCTCTCGCCGTTCCCGCCGGACCACGCGGCCTTTCCGTCGCAATTCCTCGAGCGCAACGGGGTTGTGGCTGCGCTCGCCGACGCCGTGGTCGTCATCGAAGCACCGGTTCGCAGCGGCGCCCTGAATACCGCGGGGTGGGCGGCCGGCCGGATTCCGGTGTTTGCCGTGCCGGGCGACGTCGATCGCGCGCACGTCGCCGGATGCCACGCGCTGATCCGCGACGGCGCGATTCTGGCTCGATCGGTGCAGGACATTATCGACGATCTGCGCTTGAGCGCTCCGCCGGAGCCGCGCGCGTCCCGCGCAGCGGACGTGCGTCCGGAGGATCCGCTGCAGCGCCGGCTATTGCGTCTGATGCGCGCCGGAGAACGAACGCTCGACGAACTCGTAAGCGAGAGCGGTGAAACGCCTGCGAAGGTGCTCGCCGCGCTCTCCATGCTCGAACTCTCGGGAGCGATCGAAGCACGCCCCGGCCAGCGTTATTGCAAGCGCTTCTGACGCAGAGCAATACTAATGCGCGGCGCGATCGGGCGGGCGACCTTCGGAATGTGGTGCTCCCACTGCTCCTGCGCGAGGCCGCCCATCACCAGCAGGCTTCCGGGTTCCAAGTCGACCGAAAAAAACCGCCGCGGCTTGGCTTTGCTGCGAATCTGCATCTCGCGCACGGCGCCCAGACTCACCAGCGCTACATACGGCCGTTCGATAAGGTCCTCGGTGTGATCGCTGTGCCACGCGACGCTGTCGCTGCCGTCCCGGTAGTACTGCACGGAAACACCGTTGAAGCCGGCCCGCAGCAGATCCTCGACGCTCTTTTTCACGCGTCCGAGTTCTTCGGGCAGCGGCTCATCGGGAGCGAAGCGCGCGAGCAGGCGCGGAACGGCGACGGTGTGGTCGTACATCCACATGCTCTCTTGCGTCCAGGGCAGCCTCTCGCGCAGAAGCGAAAAGAGCGCCGCGCTCTGCGAAGCGTCCAGGAACGCGGGATAGTAGACGATGCTGCTCTCTCCGGCGACGAAGACGTGCGGGGCCGCTCCGAAGAGACCGATCTGCTGCGCCACACGGGCAACAACCCGGACACGAAGCAAGCCGTTGCGAACAAGGCAAGCGTGCAGATTCGCATCGTGGCCGTCGGCAAATTAAAGGCGCAGTACGCAGTGCAAGCGTGCGCCGAGTTTGCCAAACGCCTGACGCCGTATTACCCGCTGGATATCGTCGAGGTGAAGGCCTGCGACGGCAGCCAACCCGCGCAGGCCATGCGCGAAGAAGCGGAGCGCATCGGCCGGCACTTGCACGAGGACGATTGCGTTTGGCTGCTCGACCGCGAAGGCGGCGAACTCTCCAGCGAGCAGCTCAGCGGCATGATTGCAGCAGTGGCGAACCGGGGCACGCGTCGCATGACGTTCGTAATCGCGGGCACGTACGGCGCCGGCGAGGCACTGCGGCGCAGAGCGGACTTCGTCTGGTCGCTCTCACCGCTCACCTTCCTTCATGAATGGGCGCGGATGATCGTCCTGGAGCAGATCTACCGCGCCGCAAAGATCGCGCGCAACGAGCCGTATCATCACTGAAGCACGTAACAGTGCCGGTCGTCGGCTTCGATCAAATCGAATAGATTCTCATGGGCGGTACGTACTTCCGGCGCGTATTTCGATTCAAAGCGCTGCCGGTGTTCGGGCGGG
>Ga0207664_10000785_pt1 | contig 21431 bp, 11 predicted proteins | sample LARL83metaG_FD_184349 | JGI IMG/M metagenome (GOLD analysis project Ga0207664, IMG submission 184349) | Corn, switchgrass and miscanthus rhizosphere microbial communities from Kellogg Biological Station, Michigan, USA - LAR L8-3 metaG... | ecosystem: Host-associated > Plants > Roots >... | reverse complement strand
CTGGGCTTTACCGGCGTCGGCGTGACCATCGGCGTGGTCGACAGCGGCATCATGCGCAACCACCCGGCGCTGGCAGGACGGGTCAAGCAGGAATTGGTCTATGTCGATCCGTCGACCAACAACACTGCGCTCGACGATGTGGTCGGGCACGGTACCTGGGTTTCGCAGATTGCCGCCGGCGCCGCCTTTGCGCAGTTCCCCGGCGGCATCGCGCCGGGCGCGAGCCTGGTGTCCGCGCGCATCATCAGCGATGTCGAACCCAAGGACGATGGCTCGGGCCAGGGCAATGCGGTGACCGCCGCCGATGCGGATTTCTTCGCGCAAACGCTCAACCCGGCCTTGATCAACGCCGGCGTGCAGGTCATGAACAACTCCTGGGGCGGCATCTACTGGGACACCACCAACGCCTCGATCAATCAGGCCTTTGCCCAGGCGTACGAGCCGTTCGTCGTGCAGCACGGCGGACTGGTCGTGTTCGCCGCCGGCAACGATTCCCGAAGCAACCCCAGCGACATCGCCGCGCTGCCCAGCCTGGCGCCGCAGCTGGAAGCCGGCTGGCTGGTGGCCGTGGCGGTGGACAGCAACCATCCCACCCAGCTCGCCAGTTACTCCAATGCCTGCGGCAAGGCGATGGACTACTGCCTCGCCGCACCGGGCGACGTGATCGTCCTCGACAAGGACGCCACCGCCACAGGCAGCCAGACCTACTGGGTCGTCAGCGGCACTTCGTTCGCGGCGCCGGAAGTCTCCGGTGCGGCCGCGCTGGTATGGCAGGCCTATCCGTATTTCAGCAACGACCTGGTTCGGCAGACCCTGCTTGGCACCGCGCGCGATCTTGGCACGCCCGGGCCCGACACCACGTTCGGCTACGGCATGCTGGACGCCTTCAAGGCGGTCAACGGACCCGCCCGGTTCGACTGGGGCGACGTCACGGTGAACTTCAGCGGCACCTCGACCTGGGGCAATCCGATCTCCGGCACCGGCGGATTGATCAAGCAGGGGCCGGGCAGGCTCAACCTCTGGGGCGGCGGCAGCAGCTATACGGGCCTCACGCAGGTGAAGGGCGGGACGCTCGCCGTGGCCGGGTTGAGCAGCCCGGTCGACATCGGCGCGCAGGGTACGCTGATGTCCGGCGATACGCCGCAGAATCCCAGCGGCTTCCAGGTGCTCAACAACGTGACCAACGCCGGCGTGCTGGTGGTGAGTCAGGGCGACGTCCATGTCAGCGGCAACTATGTACAGCAGGGCAACGGGCGGATGGCCGTATCGCTGGGATCGCAGCTGTACGTGAACGGCACGGCCACCTTGTCCGGCGGCGACCTCTACGTCTACGGCGCCAACCCCGGTTACACGGTGGACTCGCACACGACGGTGTTGACCGCCGGCGGCGGCCTCACCGGTACCTTTTCAGGCCTGGCCACGGCGCCCAGCGTGACGCTCACGGCATCGCTGAACTACGACGCCAGCAGCGCCTGGCTCGACGTGCAGCAGGTCAACCTGAGCCAGGTCCAGGGCTTGCCGTACACTCCCGCCAGTTTCGGCGCCGCGCAACGCGCGCAGAGCGCCTTCGAGCAGATCAACGCGCAATTGCAGGGCGCCGCCAGCAGCAACCCCGCGAGCGCGGGTTTCATCGCCGGCGCCGCCAGTCTGCAGCGCGCCATTTCCACCGACGTGCTGCAGCGGTCGCTGGACAGTCTTTCCGGGCAATTGCACGCGGCCAGTGCCGCGATGACGTTCGAGGCGATCGATGCGGGCACGCGCGCACTGTCCGATCGCTTCGACAGCCTGCTCGACGTGCCGAAAGCCGGCGGCTGGGCACAGAATCTCGGGTATCACGGCGGCATGTCGCGCAGTGGCTACGACAACGTCGGTTACGACCTCAGCGGTTCGCTGGTCGGCCAGGACTATCGCATCGGCAGCGACGGCATCGCCGGCTATGCGCTGGAGCAGAGCCAGGGGTTGGGCCGGCTGGCCGAAAGCGCGGATCAGGGTCGCAGCCATGCGCTGGAAGGCATGTTGTACGGCGGCGTGATCCGCGGCTCGTGGTACACGATGGGTCGCTTCGGCGTGGGAAGCTACCGCGAAACCATGCGCCGCCAGCTCGAGCTCGGCAGCGAATTCGCCGGCGTGGCCAGCGACGCCAACGGCCGTTACGGCGTGGCCTATGGCGAAAGCGGCTATCGCATGGCGATCGGTCGCACGCAACTCACGCCTTACGTAAACCTGCAGTACGCGCAGATCCGGCGCGACGGTTTCGACGAACTGGGCGCGTACGGCTTCGGTTTGAAATCAGCCGCGCAGAATACGTCGCGCTGGCAAGCAGGGGCCGGATTGCGCGCCAGCCGCGACTGGTCGCTGGCGCGCGGCGGAAGCCTCAGCCTGCAGGCGCGCATGCTGTGGCAGCAATCCTTCGGCCTGCGCGGCGAAGTGTTCGACGCGAGCTTCAGCGGGATCAACCAGTTCGCACCGGTGGGCGGCATCGGGCTCTCGCGCTACGGCGGCGTGCTTGGCGCCACGCTGGATTGGCGTATGACGCCGCGCGCCAGCCTGCAGCTTGGCTACGATGATTATGTCGGGCAGCGGCAGCAGGCGAAGATGGCCACGGCGAATTTCCGTCTGGATTTCTGAGCCGGGATTGGCGTCACACCAGCACGACCTGTACGCCGGCGGTACGCAGCGCCTCGACGGTATCGGCCGGCGCGCTGCTGTCGCTGATCACCATGTCGAGGTTCTTCACCGGCGTGATTACCGACAGGCTGCGCTGGCCCAGCTTGCTGGCGTCGAGCACCGCGATGGTCTGGCGCGAGACGCGGATCATCAGCGCATTCAGCGCCGCCTCCAGCGGGTCGGGCGTGGTCACGCCGACTTCGGGATCGAGCCCGTCGACGCCGAGGAACAGCCGGTCGGCGGAGAGTTTCGCCAGCGCCTGCTCGGCGTCCGGACCCACCAGCGAATACGACGTCTGCCGCAACAGGCCGCCCAGCATCATCACGCGAATCTGCGGCAGCCCGGACAATTCCATCGCGATGTTCAGCGCATTGGTGATCACGGTCAGCGATTCGAATTTCATCTGACGGATCTGCCGGGCGATCTCCACCGTGGTCGAGCCGGAGTCCAGGATGATCGTCTCGCCATCCCGGATCATTTTCGCCGCGGCCTGGCCGATGCGCAGCTTCTGCGCGTGCCAGCGGGTTTCCTTGATGTTGAGCGGCGTGTCGTTCGCTGCCGGTGCTGCCGGCAAGGCGCCGCCATGCGAGCGGGCGATCGCCGAGCTGCGCGCGAGCGCGTCCAGGTCGGCGCGGATGGTGACCGCCGAGGTACCGAATTTCTGTGCCAGTTCCTCCACCGTGGCGCGGCCCTGCTGTTCGACCAGATCGACGATCAGGCGGCGGCGTTCTTCGACCAGCAGGCGGCGGGATGCGGTTGGGGCTTCACTCACGGGTCGTTTCGCTCATGGGTCGATATGCAGAAGGCGTGCGGCGTTGTCATGGTAAACCTTGCGCAGCACTTCGTCTGACAGGCCCAGCCCGTAGATCGACCAGCGGCCCTGCGGCGGCGTCGGCGCCGGCGCGTAATCGAAGTATTCGTCCTCGGTCTCCAGAAAGCGGTAATAGATTTCGTACAACTCGTCGCCGAACAGCTGCTGCGGCACGTCGTCGCCGTAGGGCGAGGGCACGGCATCGGTGCCGAACATGATCCGGTCCTGATAGCGGTCGAAGAAGCGCTGCGCGATGCGCGGTTGGCGGCCCAGTTCGCCGACCCGGGCGCTGATATCGATCACGGTGTTCGGGTAGCGGTCCAGGCAGGCCGCGACAGCGGCGAGGTTCTCGGCGTTATTGCCCACGTGCAGCAGTGCGAACGTGGTCTTCGGGTGCCGCGCGATCATGCGGTCGCGTGCGGCGAGCAGCTCCGCATTGCTGGGGAACTCCGGGCCGTAGAACGACCAGTCCGGATGGTTCGCCAGCTCCTCGTAGCGCTCGTTGCTCGCGTCGGTCGGCAGGAAGAATGCCTCCGGATCGGAGACATGCAGGAACACCGGCATGTTGTTTGCCGCACAGGCCTCCCACATCGGATCGAAACGGCGATCGTCCACCGCCACCAGCGGGCCTTCGTCGATCCGCTCGCGCAGATACAGTCCCAGCGTCTTCAAAAGCTTCAAGCCGCGCGCGCCGACACGCCTGGCATGCTCGATCGCATCGGCTTGCAGCTGTGCGTAGTTCGGTTCGGGGAAATATTCGTACGAGGGTTCGGTCAGCGTGATGAAACGTCCAGGTGCGGCCTGGTCGAAGCTGCGAATGCTCTTTTCCAAACCCGCACCTACGCCGCCAGTGAGGTTCACCAGCGTGCGCACGCCCTTGCGGTCCATCACCGGCAGCAGATCCTCGGGCTGGGCGAACAGGGTGATTTCTTCGCCTACCGAGATGCCGCTGCGCACGTTGCTCGACCAGGTCAGGTGCGCGTGCACGTCGATCACCGGGAAGCGCGGACGCTCGATATGCGTTTTCGGGACCTGCAGCATGCTGCGCGGGCGGAAATCCTTCAGCCGCAGTTCGCCCTTGCCGGTGTCCGGCTGGGTCTGCAGCGGATTCTTGCTGCTTTCGATGCGCACCGTGCCGGCGCCGGCGGGTGGTGCGCAGCACAAGCAGCCGGCCCGCATCCGCTGCCGCGGTGAGCTGGAGGAACGTTGGCTCATCGAACGACCTGCCTCACCTGTTCAGCGCGGATATTTCGCCATGATGTCATGCACCTGCCGCGTCAGCGACACCGCCTGATCGAACGGACGCAGCCACATGTTGCGGCCGAACATCACGCCGTTGGCGCCGGACTGCATGTAGAACTCGACCTTGCGCAGTACTGCCGCGTCATCGTCGTTTTTCTCGCCGCCGGAAAACAGCACCATCGTGCGGCCGGCCGAACGCACGACGCGCGCGCAGCGTGCGCCGGCGTCTTCCTGCAGCTTGTCGTAGGGCGCCGGCACATTGGCCACGCTGTCGTTCGGCTCGTGCAGCTTGACGATGTCGGCACCCATTTCCAGCGCGACGCGTGCGGCGTAGTCCTGCGCATACAGCGTATTCGTTCCGCCCTTGGCATTGACGGCGCTGCCGCGCGGATAGGCCCACATCACCAGCGGCATGCCGTAGCGCTCGCAATCCTGTCGCACTTTTTCGAACTGGCGGATCTCGTCGTGCTGGCGCGGCGAACCCACGTACATGGTGTAGCCGACCGCATCGGCGCCAAGGCGCACCGCATCCTCGACCGAGGCGAACAGCGGCGAGGTGGCCTCGGCGTCGCTGGCGATATTGGTCTTGCCGTTGAGCTTGAGGATCAGCGGAACCCGGCCGCAATACTCGGCCATGTACTTCTCGGCCAGGCCGATGCCCAGCGCTATCGCAGAAAACCCTCCGGCCGCGGCGAGCTCGAACTGATAGCCCGGATCGACGGCCGGTGGGTGGGGAAAGAAATCGGTGGGACCATGCTCCAGTCCCTGGTCCAGCGGCAATACCAGCAAGCTGCCGTTGCGCGGGCCATGGCCGTACAGAAGCCGCCACAAGCGGGTGCGCTTGCCATGGGACAGGGCGAGCCGGGAAAGTTGGCTGCCAGTGTTCGAAACCTCTTGCAAGCTTTGTTTCATTTCGAATACTCTCGGTTCAGAAGCTAAGTGCTTTCATATTCAATCGAATTTGGAAAAATGTCAAAGATAAACAAACAAACGAAAGAATCGATGACGCTGGACGCGCTGCTCGCTGCTCCGTTGGCGCAGCAGCAGGCCCGCGGCTACGCCAGCACCCTGCGCGAGATTCTGCAACAGCCCGCGACCTGGCTGGGCACGGCCGACCTGCTGAGCCAGCCGTCGCTGGACGAACAATTTCAGGCAGCGCTGCTGCCGCCCCCGAGCCATATCGTGCTGACCGGTTCGGGCAGCTCGATGTATATCGGCGAATGCCTGGCGCCCAGCCTGCAGCTCGGTCTGGGGATTCCGGCGCAGGCGATCGCCGCAGGCAGCTTGCTCACGCATTGGCGCAGCGTGCTGCCGCCCGGTGCGGGTTTGCTGATTTCGCTGGCGCGTTCGGGCGACAGTCCGGAAAGCAGCGGCGTCGTGGATCGCCTGTTGTCGGATGCGCCCGACTATCGCCATCTGGTCATTACCTGCAACGCCCACGGCAAGCTCGCCACCCGTTATCGCGACGATCCGCGGGTCACCGTGCTGGTGCTGGACGAACGCACGAATGACCGCAGCCTGGTGATGACCAGCAGCTTCACCAATCTGTTGCTGGCCGGCTTCGGTCTGGTTCCGCGCAACGACAACGACGCCGGCGCCGCCGTGAAGCGGCTGGCGCGCAGCGTCCAGCACGTCTTCGACGAACAGGCCGATGCGCTGGCGGCGATCGCCTGCAGCGAGTTCAGCAACGTCGTCTATCTCGGCAGCGGCGGCGCGTTCGGCGCAGCCCGCGAGTCCGCGCTGAAGATGCTGGAGATGAGCGGCGGCGCGGTGGTCACGATGGCGGAGACTTATCTCGGCCTGCGTCACGGCCCGATGTCCAGCCTCGACGAGCGGAGCCTGGTGGTCGCCTTCCTGTCGCCGGACCCGGCAGTGCGCGGGTACGAGCTCGACCTGCTGCGCGAACTGTCGCGCAAGCAGCTCGGCATGGCCCGGGTGCTGGTGGGCGAGCATATTCCGGTCGATGTGCTGGGCCCGCACGGCGTGGCGGTGGAGCTGGCAGGCCTGGACGCGGTGGACGATGCGTTGCCGCTGCTGGCGCATGTGACGGTGGGGCAACTGCTCGCGTTGTTCCGTTGCCTGGAACTGGGCAACAAGCCGGATGCGCCGTCGCAGGGCGTGCTCACGCGCGTGGTCGAGCACTTTCCGATGCACGGCGAGCGCAGATCGAAGCATGGGCATGGAGAGGATGCATGAAACGCATCCTGGTCGTCGGCGAGATCAACGTCGATCTGGTCTTCAAGCATTGCCATGCGTTGCCCGCGCCAGGCTGCGAAGTGCTGGCCGACGATTTCTGCATGACGCCAGGCAGCTCCTCGATGATTTGCGCGATGGGGCTGGCGCGGCTGGGCAATCCCGTAGCATTCCGCGGCAAGCTGGGTGCCGACAGCTGGGGCGACTATTGCCTCGAGGCGCTGCGTACCGCCGGCATCGACATCGCCGCCGTGCAGCAGGACGCCAGCTTGCGTACCGGTATCACCGTCTCGCTGTCGACGCCGCAGGACCGTGCCCTGGTGACGTTTCCTGGCGCGATCGCCGCGCTGCGTGCGGAAGACGTGGACGACGCGTTGCTGGCTGGCGCCGATCACCTGCATGTTTCGTCGTACTACCTGCAGCGTGCGCTGCGGCCCGATTGCCGCGCGCTGTTCGCGCGTGCGCGTGCGGCCGGCCTGAGCACCTCGCTCGATCCCGGCTTCGATCCGGAGCAGACGTGGGCGCCCGATCTGCTCCACACGCTGGAGGAGGTCGACCTGTTCCTGCCCAACGAGATGGAGCTGGCTGCCATCACCGGTTGTGAGCGGATACGCGATGGCCTGCGTTCGCTGCACAACGGACGCCTGCAAACCGTGGTGAAGCGAGGGCAGCTCGGCTGCGCCAGTGTCGATCAGGGACAGTTGGTTGAAGTGCCGGCGTTCGCCGTCGACCCGGTCGACAGCACCGGCGCCGGTGATTCGTTCGATGCCGGCTTTCTGCATGCGTGGCTGCGCGGCCAGGCGTTGCATGAATGCATGCGCTGGGGCAGCGCCTGCGGCAGCCTCTCCACACGACGCACCGGCGGTACGGTAGGCCAGGCCAGCGTGCCGGAAGTGGACGCACTGCTGGCGAACGTGCCGTGATCACGGTCATCGGTTTCAACACGGCGATCGACCGGTTCATCCGGCTGGATACGCTGCGACCCGGCGAAGTCAGCCGCGCGCTCGATGAGCGGGTGTATCCAGGCGGCAAGGGCTTGCACGTCGCGCAGACCATCGCCGCGCTGGGCGAACGCGTGCAGCTGATCGGCCTGGTCGATCCGGCGCATCGCAACATGATCGGCAGGCAGATGTGCGAGCGCGGCGTGCTGTTCCACGGTATCGAGGTCGCCGACAACCTGCGCACCTGCATCGCGCTGCAGGATGCGAGTGGCCAGATCACCGAAATTCTCGGCCAGGGTCCGCTGCTCGATAGCGCGCAGCAGGAAGCCCTGCTGCGGGCGTTCCGTCGTGGTGTCGACGACAGCGACCTGATCGTGCTTTCCGGCAGCCTGCCACGCGGCTTTGCGCCGACCACCTATGCCGAACTGGCCGCGCATGTGCGCGAGGCCGGCAAGCGTTGCCTGGTCGACGCTGGTGGCGAGCTGCTGCAGCACGCCGTGCAGGCGCAGCCTTTCCTGGCCAAGCCGAATCGCGACGAGGTCACCGAACTGTTTGGACGTCCGATTGGCGACCTCGCCGCGGCCGTGGACGCGGTTCGCGAACTGCGCGCGCGCGGCATCGCGATGCCGGTAGTGACGATGGGCGCGCTGGGCGCGGTGGCTGCCGACGCGAGCGGCATCTGGCACGCCGCGATCGAACTGGCACACGTGCGCAACACGGTGGGCTCGGGCGACTGCTTGCTGGCCGGCATCACGGCAGGCATGGCGCGGAACATGAATCTGGAAGAAACCTTGCGCCTGGGCGTCGCTTGCGGCGCAGCCAATGCGCAAGGTGAGGAAACCGGCTTCGTCGAACGGCGGGCGGTGGAGGCGTTGCTCTCTCGGGTTCGAGTGCACCGCCTGGGTTGACTGAAAAGCAGGGAGTCAAACCGGACCACCGACCGGTCCGGCGGAGACGCTTGCGCTCGAAATTTGGTGAAGAGGCAAAACAGATTCGTGGCAGGAGGCGTTTCCACGGGTAACCACGGCCGCCTGTAGCAGAGGGGAGAGGACATTTCTGCGCAGGGCGATAACGAACGACGTGAGGGGCATTTCAATGAGTAATGAAAAGCAAGTTGGTTTCACCTTTGAAGGCAAGGCTCATGGTTTCAGGCGAACCATGCTCGCCATGGGACTGCTGGTCGCGATGGGTGCGAATGTCGCCCAGGCGCAATCGATCACCGGCGGACTGTATGGCAGGGAGCCGGGTGGCAGCCATGTCACTCTCGAGGTAACCAACCCGGCCACGGGCTATCACCGCGAACTGCATCCGGACAGTGATGGGCGCTACAACGTGGGTGGCCTCAATCCCGGCAAGTACACCGTCACCGTCTCGCAGGACGGCAGCACCATTGGCACCCGCACCGTCACCGTAAGCGCGAATGTGCAGACCGTCGTCCCGGCGCTTTCCAGCGTCGCGTCCACCGCGGCGTCGGCGGGGACCACCAATCTCGGTGCGATCCGCGTGACCGGGTTGGCGACCGATACACAAGTGATTCCGATCGACGTGAGTACGCCGGAATTGTCCAGCACGTACAGCATGAAATTGGTCAATCAGTTGCCGACCGGCCGCGGCCTGGAAAGTATCGCGTTGTTGAAATCCAACGTGCGCTACGACGACCAGACCACGGGACTCATCCAAATGGGCGGCGCCAGCCCAGCGGAGAACCGCTACTACTTCAACGAATTCGACACTACCTACGACTACACCGGCATGGGCGCGACGACGCTGCCGTCCGAAGCGCTCGGCTCGGTACAGACGTTGAACGGCAACAACGGCGTGGGCTGGACCAGCGCAACCGGCGGCATCATGTCGGCCACCGTGCGCCAAGGCACCAATGATTTTCAGGCGGGCTATTCGTTGTACTTCACGCCGGCCACGTCGCGGTGGCTCAACCCGCGCGCGCACAACTCGTTGACGTCCACCGGTGACTACTACCGTTATGCCGCCGACAACCGACACAGCGCGAACGTCTCCAACCAGTATCTCTGGGCATCAGACGCACTGGTAAAGGACAAGCTGTTCTTCTTCGCCATGCTGGGCAACAGCCCGAACAACCAGAGCACGAGCTTCTCGCAGCGGCGTGAAAACCTGAGTACCCGCCGCGACAAGAACGCGCTGCTCAACCTGACGTGGAATATCAGTGCGAACCAGTCCTTGAATGTCGTGGGCTCGAAAGACTGGAACAACACATTCACCAATCAGTACAACCTCACCAGGGATTACGACCCGCATTCCGCAGGCAAGTACTTCGGCTGGAACGCGGCCAACGTCAAGAACCAGTTCCTGATCGGCAACTACCACTGGCAAATCAACGACGACATAAGCCTGCGGCTGATGGGCGGCTATCTCAGTCAGTCGTCGTTGAGCCCGACGTCCACTTCCGGCACGGGTTTGCCGTACGTGACGGAAGTGAATCCGGTGACCAACGTATCAACCAATATCGGTCTTGCCGGCACGTCCACGCAGCTTTATCCCTTCCAGTACTACCGCCGTGGCTTCAAGGGCGACTTCACCTGGAACCTCGGCGACCACAAGCTCACCCTCGGCGCTGAGCACTACAAGCACTACATCAACAACACCATCCTCACCTCCGATGGCGGCGTCTGGACGTATTACGACCAGCCGGGCACGGTGCTGCCGAACGGTTCGCCGGCGCCGACCGACGGCAGGTACGTTTCGCAGTTCTATGAAAAGAGCGGCGGAGCGTTCAGCACGGTCAACAAGGCGTTCTATGCCGACGACTACTGGCAAGTAGCGGATCGCTGGGTGGTCTACATGGGTGCGCGCTTCGATACCTTCATCAACAAGAACGTCAACGGCCAGAACTTCCTGCGCATGCCGATCACCTCGCCGCGCCTGGGTGTGTCATGGGATGTCGACGGCGACAGTTCGATGAAGGTCGGCGCCAACCTCGGCAAGTATGCACTGGCGATACCGTCAAGCGTCAACAACGGTGCGGCTGGAGCCGTCTATGAGTGGTATCGCTATTACACGTATGCGGGGAGGGACGGAAACATGCAGGCGCCAACGGGACTGAACCAGATCGGCCCGCAGCAAACGCTGATCGACGGCCAAGCGCCAACCTCGTACAACGTCGCCACCTCCAACATCAAGGCGCCGTATCAATACGAAGCGCAGGTTTATCTGCAGAAAAGTTTCGGATCGAACTGGTCGTCGGAAGCCGAGCTGGGCTTCAGTTCGCTCAAGCGCATCATCGATGACACCTGCTACAACCAGGGCATCACCGACTACGCGCAAACCCATGGCTATCCAAATTATGTGGACGCCAGCGGTTGCCCGGAATTCAATCCCGGCATGGCGCAGGTCATCACGCGTGATTTCAACGGCGACGGCAAGACTGAACGGCTCACGCTGCCGGGCAACCTGTTTGGCCCGCCACCCAAGCGCCACTATGCACATCTCACGCTCGAACTCGCCCATCAGCGCTCAGCCGACGAGCCGTATTTTCTCGACATTAGCTACACCTGGGCCCATCTGTATGGCAATGACGATGGGCTGCTGAATCTCGGTACGCGCACCGACGGTGGGCCGGGAGAGCAGATTTACTGGGATTTCCCGGGTCTGATGGAACATAGCTACGGTGACCTCGCAGGCGATATCCGCAACGCGCTCAACATCAACGGCGTGTACTACTTCGCTTCCGGCTTGCGGATCGGCAGCACGCTTGACATGCATACCGGCGAGCCGTTGAGCTGCCTGGGTACGTATCCCGATCCGGACAATCCGGCTCGCGGCTACAACGCCGCCAGCCATTACTGCAACAACGCGCCCGCGCCGCTCGGCAACGCCGGCCGGCTGCCGTTCTTCTGGCAATGGAACCTCGGCGTAGGTTACGACTGGACGATCAACGAGGCGAATCATCTAAGCCTGGATCTGCAGGTGCAGAACCTCACCAACCGCCTGGGCCGCATCGACTCCAACCAGCTCTACGATACGGGCGTGCAGAGCGGCGCGAACTACGAGTTGAACCCAGCATACGGCGCACCGAACTGGCAGGTGCCGCGTACGACCATGCTGATCGCCCGTTACACGTTCAGGTGATCGAGGGTCCGCGTATTCAGCTCATCCATTGTCGAGTTTTCCAGCTCATCGTCGACTAGGTGTTTGTTGCTCGCTGATGCGGGGGTAAAAAAACGGGATGAAATTTTAGTTCGCCTGAAATATTTTATTCTGATCCAGACCTGTATCCTAATTTAGTGCCAAGCAAGCATTTTAAATAAATTAATACCGGGGGTGCTATTATGAAAAATTAACGATATGAATTTGAGCGAATTCATGAAAGATACGTAAATCAAAAGCCCACTTAGGAGAAGCGTGATGCATGTGTTGACTAAGACCTACATATATTTGTTGGCTGGCGTTTTCATGGGTATGGCGCAAGCTGTGCAAGCCACTCCTATGGCTTCCAGAGATATAATTCATGTTGATTCCAATGGAAATGTGGTGGGTGAGCAAATACTGAATTGCAATGCAACCGCACGTCACGTTGGAGTAATAAATACGCCATATTACAGGGAAATTGATTATGGATGTTATCCAGATACAAGGGTGACAGGTTATTATTGCGCAACTGCGTCGCCGCCTCAGATTCCGCAGACTGAGTGTTCGCCCAAGGTCACTGTTACTTATCCGGAGTCGCTCGTTACAGCGTATTTATTGCCACCAAATATTAGTTTGGAAGAGTCCTGTGATGCCCTCGTTCCATGTGATAGTTCACCTTATCCCCAGGGGTATTTTCAAACGGGATGGATTAACACTTTCAATTAATTGCAATAAATGTTCACTTGCTAGATGAATAAAGATTCAGCACGCGTCTTTCACCCCATCTACGGAGCAGTTACTTGGCGAGCTCTGGCGAGCGGCGATGCTGATTGTCCTCTACACGTTCCGGTGAAGAGCAGGGGCATCGCGTCGCATTTGATGCGATGCCCCTGCTGTTGGTGCGCGCACGGGGTGGTCTGAGACTCACAAACATTCTGTTATCCAAGCCATTTTCATGAGAGGTCGGAAGTGATGAAAGGCAATCGAGGTTTCAGAGACATGCATGACTTTTCTGCGCCTGATCTGGCTGCACCTCATGCCGGTATCTCAAAAGCTCTGCGGAGGTCGCTGTCATCTCTGACTTTGCTCGCCGTGTGCTTGCTGAGCGCTCGTGTGGTTCGCGCCGACAGCAACAGTGCGCAGCAGCAGGACTTACCATCGTTCACCAGCAAGGCGGGGCAGGAGAGTTTCGGGGATGCCGCCATTGAGGCGAGCTGGAAAATCGCCGGGCAGAAACTTTCCGGCATGACGATCGTCGACCACGCCCACCGGCAATCCCTAAGCGTCGTGACGCCCTTCGCTCTGGTCTTGCAGGGCGGTGGCAGCATCAGTACGACCGACATGCAGTTGCTTGCGTCCCCTCGGGTATCGGCGTTGCCAGTGCACGCCGATGCCTCGCGCCTGGCCGAGCGGCTGCCGGGCAAATCGGTGCAGGCCAGCTTCGGCGATACCGGCGGCCGCTTTCGGGTGGACTGGCAGCTGGTGCAGCGCGACGGTTCACCTTACCTGCGCGAACTGGTCTCGATCACCGCGCTGAAGCAGGATGAGAAGATCGCCAAGGTGTCGCTGCTGGAAACGCAGGCCGGCGGCGCGGAAGTCAGCGGCGAGGCCAAGGGTTCACCGGTGGTTGCCGGCGACGTCTATCTCGGCTTCGAGCATCCGCAGTCGGACAGCGCAGTGCATGGCAGCAACATCAAGCTGACCCTGGACCGACAGTTGCCGCTGGAGCAGGGCAAGACGATCACCTATTCGGCCGTGATAGGCATCGTGCGCGATGGCCAGCTGCGGCGTGACTTCGCCAGCTACGTCGAACGCGAGCGGGCGCATCCGTACCGGCCGTTCCTGCACTACAACTCGTGGTACGACATCGGCTACTTCACGCCATATACCGAGGCGCAGGCGCTGGACCGGATCAACACCGTCGGCACCGAGCTGCACGTCAAGCGCGGCGTGCAGCTGGATTCGTTCCTGTTCGACGACGGCTGGGACGACCGCAGCGGCAGCTGGCGTTTCAGCAAGGATTTCCCGCATGGCTTCTTGCCGCTGCGCGACGCCGCTGCGAAGTTCGGCGCCGCGCCGGGCGTGTGGCTGTCGCCGTGGGGCGGCTACGGCCCGCCGGCCAAGGAGCGCGCCGAACGCGGCGCCAAGGCCGGCTACGAGATCATCGACGGCGGTCTGGCCTTGTCCGGTCCGAAGTATTACCAACGCTTCCATGATGCCGTGATGGACCTGGTCAACAAGAACGGCATCAACCAGTTCAAGTTCGACGGCACCGGCAATGCCGACAAGGTATTCCCGGGCAGCCGCTTCGACAGCGATTTCGCCGCGGCGATCCAGCTGATCGACGACATCCGCGCGGCCAGGCCGGACACCTTCATCAACCTCACCACCGGCACCTGGGCGTCGCCGTTCTGGCTGCGCTACGCCGACACCATCTGGCGCGACGGCGAGGACGACAGCGAAACCGGCGTCGGCAGCACGCGCGAGCAGTGGATCACCTACCGCGACCAGCAGACCTATCACAACATCGTGATCAAGGGTCCGCTGTTCCCGCTCAACTCGCTGATGCTCCACGGCATCATCTACGCGAAGGAGAACCGCAAGCTCAACACCGATCCGGGCCACGACTTCGCCAACGAGGTGCACTCCTACTTCGCCACCGGCACCGAGTTGCAGGAGCTGTACATCACGCCGTCGCTGCTTGCCAAGACGGACTGGGACACGCTGGCCGAGGCGGCGAAATGGTCGCGCAGCCATGCCGACGTGCTGCGCGACACGCACTGGATCGGAGGCGATCCGGGCCGGCTTGACGTCTACGGTTGGGGCGCGTGGTCACCGAAGAAGTCGATCATCACGCTGCGCAATCCGGATGCACGCGCGCAGACCGCAGTGATCGACCTGCAGCGCCAGCTGGAACTGCCATCGGACGCAGCGCGCCGCTTCCGCGTGCATGACGTGTGGAAGAGTGGCGGCAGCGACGTGCCGCCGCAGCTCGACGCCGATCGCGTGGGCACGATCCGGCTGGCGCCGTTCGAGGTGCTGACACTGGAGTTGACGCCGGTGACCGGCGGCTGACGAGATGATGCGGAGGCCGGGTGCCGCGGTTATTCGTCGCCGGCTGCATGGCGCATGCTGCCGCGTGGCGCTGTTCGGCATCGGCATGGCCGCCGCCATCGCCGCTGCCGCGACGCCGCCACCGGCCTTCGACACCGCACCGGCGCGGGATGCGCTGCAACGCCTGCTTCCCGCAGCGCAGGCGGCGCAGTTCCGCCTGATCGCGCTGCCGCGCGGACAGCGTGCCGACCGTCTCGAGATCTACGGTACGCCGGGTCACGTAATGGTGTCGGGTACCTCGCCCGCGGTGCTGCTCAGCGGTGTGGAGACCTATCTGCAGCAGGTGGCGCATGTCGACATCGGCTGGCCGGGCGACAGCCTCGCGCGACTGCCGGCCGTGCTGCCGGCACCCGCGGCGCCGATTCGCCGCGAGGCGCAAGTGCCGGACCGCTATGCGCTCAACGATACCGACGACGGTTATTCGGACGCCTATCTGGACTGGCCCGGCTGGGAGCGCAAGCTCGACCTGCTCGCGTTGCACGGCATCAACGAGGTGTTCGTGCCGGTTGGCACGGAAGATGTGTACCGGCGCACGTTCCGCGCGTTCGGCTACAGCGACGCGTCGATCCGCGCGTGGATTCCGGCCGCCGCGCACCAGCCGTGGTGGCTGCTGCAGAACATGTCGGCGTTCGGCGGCCCGATGGCGCCGGACCAATATGCACGCCGCGTCGCGCTGGCGCAGAAGATCGTTGCGCGCCTGCGTGCGCTGGGCATGACGCCGGTGTTGCCGGGCTACTTCGGTACGCTGCCGCCGCAGTTCGCCGCGAGGCATCCCGGCGTGAACGTGGTGTCGCAGGGATCGTGGGTGGGTTTCAGCCGGCCGGACTGGCTCGACCCACGCGAACCGCTGTATGCGCAGATCGCTGCCACGTTCTACCGCCATCAACGCGAGCTGTTCGGCGCCAGCACGATGTACAAGATGGATCTTCTGCACGAGGGCGGCAACGCCGGCAACGTGCCGGAGGCCGCGGCCGCGCAAAGGGTGATGGCCGCACTGCAGGCGGCGCATCCGGGCGCGCGTTGGGTGATGCTGGGTTGGCAGCGCAATCCGCCGGCGGCGGTGGTCGATGCGGTGGATCATCGCCGCATCCTCATCGTCGACGGCTTGTCCGACCGCTACGACGGCATGGATCGCGAACGCGACTGGCACGGCGCGCCCTATGCGTTCGGCAGCATCAACAACTTCGGCGGCCACACCACGCTGGGCGCGAACGTCGACGTGTGGTTCACGCGCTTCCCGGCGTGGCGAGACAAGCACGGCAGCGGGCTGCGCGGCATCGCCTGGATGCCCGAGGGCAGCGGCAACGATCCGGCCGCGTTCGCACGGTTCGCCGCCCTCGCCTGGCGGGATCCGAACAGCGAATCGCGCGCCAGGGCGTCGTCATGGTTCGCCGATTACGCGAGGTACCGCTACGGTGGCGCCGATGCGCACGCCAGCGCTGCGTGGCACATTCTCGCGAGCACCGCGTACGCGATGCCGTCCGGCGAGTGGTCCGAGCCGCAGGACAGCCTGTTCGATGCGCGGCCCAGCCTGGACGTGCGCACCGCGGCCAACTGGTCGCCGGAGGCGATGCGGTACGACGCCGCGCGGTTCGAGCCGGCGGTGTGCGAAATGCTGCAGGTGGCGCCTGCGCTGCGCGTCACCAGTGCCTATCGCCACGACGTGGTAGACGTGGCACGACAGGTGCTGAGCAACCGCGCGCGCGTGCTGCTGCCGCAGATCAAGGCCGCGTATGCAGCGAAGGATCTGCGACGTTTCCGCACGCTCACCGCGCAATGGCTCGATGACATGGCCTTGCTCGACCGCCTGCTCGCCAGCGATCCGCACTTCCTGCTTGGCACCTGGCTGGCGCACGCGCGCACCGATGCCGTCGACGCGGCCGAAGCGGCGCAGCAGGAATACGACCAGCGTTCGATCATCACTCACTGGGGCGATCGCTCCGGCGCCGACCACGGCGGCCTGCACGACTACGCGAACCGCGAATTGCATGGTCTGGTCAGTGGTCTGTACGCGCCGCGTTGGCGCCGCTACTTCGCGTCGCTGGAACAGACGCTGGTCGACCGCAAGCCGCCGACGCCGATCGACTGGTTCGCGATGGAGCAGGCATGGGCGCATGCGCGCGAGGCGTTGCCGACCAAGGCGCACGGCGACGCCTGGCAACTCGCTGTCGAAATCACCGATCGCGCGGGTGGCTGTCCCGGCGGAATCACGACAGCCGGCCGGCATTGAGCGCACACCGGCGCGCACGTGCCTGAACAGGCGACTTCCTCCGAAGGAGATCCGATGCAACGACGGGACTTTCTGCGGCTGACCGCACTGACACCGCTGGCCGCGCTCGGTTCGCGCGTCATGGCCGGCTCTGCCGTACACGTCGCGTCGCCCGAGCGGCTGCCGGATGGGCTCCCGCATCGCTTCGAGCTTTCCACGCAGCAATTTCTGCTGGATGCCGAGCCGTTCCAGATCCGCAGTGGCGAGATGCATCCGATCCGCATCCCTGCCGAGTACTGGCGCCACCGCATTCGCATGGCGAAGGCGATGGGGCTCAACACCATCGCTATTTATCTGATGTGGAACGCACTGGAATCCGGGCCTGGCGTATTCGACCTGAAGAGCGGCAATCGCGATTTTGTCCGTTTCATCAAACTGTGCCAGGAAGAGGGCCTGTGGGTGTATCTGCGGCCCGGCCCGTACATCTGCGGCGAATGGGATTTCGGCGGACTGCCACCGTACCTGCTGCGGCGTCCGCACCTGCGCGTACGCGACAAGGACGATGCCGACTACATGGCCGCGGTGCGCCGCTACATCGCCACGATCGCGCCGCACATCGCGCCGCTGATGGCGAATCGCGGCGGCCCGATCCTGATGTTGCAGGTGGAAAACGAGTACGCCTCGTTCGGTCACGACCTCGACTATCTCAAGCTGATCCGCTCGCTGTGGGAGCAGCACGGCGTGCATGGTCCGTTCTCGATCTCCGACGGACTGGGCCAGGTGCGCGAGGCGCAGACGTATCTGCCCGATACCGCGCTGGGTCTGGACGGCGATACCGATTTCGTCGGTGCGCAGGCGGTTGCCGGCGAAATGCCGGTGTGGATGGGCGAGGGCTATCCCGGCTGGATCACCCATTGGGGTGACCCCGATTTCGCGCGCGGCGATTTCGTCGGCACGCTGGGCAAGCTGCTGGCGGAAGGGCGTTCGTTCAACCTCTACGTAGTGCATGGCGGCACGAATTTCGGCTACGGTGCCGGCGCGAATGCGAACGGCGACTATTCGAAATTCGAGCCGGTAATCACCAGCTACGACTATGGCGCGCCGATCAACGAGCGCGGCGAGGCCACGCCGGACTATCACGTCTTCCGCCAGCTGCTTGCCGCACACACGAAGCGACCGTTGCCGGGCATGCCCGCATCGCCGCCGGCGATCCGCTTTGCGCCGGTGATGCCGGTGGCGCATGCATCGCTATGGGACAACCTGCCGCCATCCACGGCAGTGCGGACGCCGCAAGCCAACGAGCTGCTGTTTGCACAGGATCACGGCCTGGTGCTGTACCGCCGGGAGATCCATGGCGGGAGTGGCGTGCTGACGATCGACGGCGTGCGCGATTACGCCACGGTGTTCAGTGACGGCATCTACATCGGTGCGGTGTCGCGTGTGGAGCATCTGCGGCTGCGAAAGGGCCATCGGGTCGATCTTCCGCCGGGCGCCGCTGCAAAGCCTGCCTTGATCGACATCCTCGTCGACAGTTTCGGTCACGTCGGCTACGGCCCGGCGATGGCCGACCGCAAGGGAATCGTCGGCGGCATTCGCCTCGATGGTGACGTGCTGGAAAACTGGAATGTCTGCAGCCTGCCGCTGGATGACGACTTCATCCGCCAGCTCAAGCCGGTGGTGAACACGCCATCGCGCGCGGGGATTTTCTTCAAGGCCATCATCCACCTCAACCGGCTCGGCGACAGTTACATCGACATGACGGGGTGGACCAAGGGCTATCTGTGGATCAATGGCCAGCTGCTCGGTCGCTACTGGAACCTCGGTCCGCAGCAACGGCTGTACTGTCCTGCGTCATGGCTCCGGCAGGGCGACAACGAGTTGCTGATCTTTGACCTGCATCAGACTGTCGCCGCGCCGATCCATGGCGCGAAAACATTGCATGGGTAACCGCGTCAGGCCTTGCCGTGGAAAAGCTCGCGGCCGATCAGCATGCGGCGGATCTCGTTGGTGCCGGCGCCGATCTCGTACAGCTTGGCGTCGCGCAGCAGGCGGCCGGCGGGGAACTCGTTGATGTAGCCGTTGCCGCCGAGCGACTGGATCGCTTCCAGCGCGACCTTCACCGCATTGACCGAAGCGTTGAGCAGGCAGGCGGCCGGGTCGATGCGCGACTTCACGCCGTTGTCGAACTGCTGCGCCACCATGTAGGCGAAGCCGCGCGAGCTTTGCAGGGCGGTGTACATGTCGGCGACTTTAGCCTGCATGATTTCGAAGGTGCCGATCGGCGCGTTGAACTGCTTGCGTTCGCGCACGTAGGGCATGGTGATGTCCATCGCCGCCTGCATCAGGCCGATCGGTCCGCCGGACAGCACCAGCCGTTCGGTATCCAATCCATTCATCAGCACGCGCACGCCTTCGTTGACCTCGCCGACGATGTTCTCGGCGGGGATCTCGCAGTTGTCGAACACCAGCTCGCAGGTGTTGGAGCCGCGCATGCCGAGCTTGTCCAGCTTCTGCGCGGTGGAAAAGCCCTTCATGCCCTTCTCGACGATGAAGGCGGTCATGCAGCGGCTGCCGGCGGTGCGCGGCGCGGTGCGCATGTACACCAGCAGCACGTCGGCGTCGGGGCCATTGGTGATCCACATCTTGCTGCCGTTGGCGACCCACACGTCGCCGCGCAGTTCGGCCTTGCAGCTCATCGAGCCGACCACGTCGGAGCCGGCGCCGGGCTCGCTCATCGCCAGCGCGCCGACATGTTCGCCGCTGCACAGCTTCGGCAGGTATTTCCGCCGCTGCGCCTCGTTGCCGTTGTGATAGATGTTGTTGAGGCACAGGTTGGAGTGCGCGCCATAGGACAGGCCGACCGAGCCGGACGCGCGCGAAATCTCTTCCATGGCCACCATGTGCGCCAGGAAACCCAGGCCGCTGCCGCCGTATTCCTCCGGCACGGTCACGCCGAGCAGGCCCATCTCGCCGAACTTGCGCCACAGGTCGGCGGGGAACAGGTTGTCGCGATCGATGCGGTCGGCGCGCGGGGCGATTTCCTTTTCCGCAAACGCATGCACGGACTCGCGCAGCAGGTCGATATCTTCACCGAGCGGAAACGGGCGCATCGCGAACTCCAGGGTATCCAGAACGCCGATTTTAGCCTACGCCGTGCCCTCCTGCCGGCAAACGCCAGGCAAAAGAAAAGCCGCCGGTGTTCCGGCGGCTTCGTGTTACACGCGCGGGTCGTTTACTGACCGCGCATGCGGCCCTGGAAACGCGTGCCGTTGTTGCCCATGTGCGCCAGCTTGATCTTGCCGATCGCGTTGATGCGCTCTTCGGCCAGGCGGTCGGCGGCCTTGTAGGTCGGGATGTTCTCGTTCTTGCTGATCTCGAAGATGCGGCCGAGGTTGTAATAGATCGTGCGCATCATGCGCATCGCGCGCTCGCGGTTGTAGCCGTCGATTTCCAGCGACACGTTCATCACGCCACCGGCGTTGACCGCGTAGTCGGGTGCATACAGCACGCCGCGGCGCTGCAGCTCGTCGCCAATCTCGTCGGTGGCCAGCTGGTTGTTGGCCGGGCCGCAGATGATCTTGGCCTTGATGCGGTCGATGGTCTGCTCGTTGACGGTGCCGCCCAGCGCGCACGGCGAATAGACGTCCGCGTCCACGTCGTAGATTTCGTCCAGGCCCACCGCTTCGCAACCCAGCTCGTCGACGCAGCGCTGCACGGCTTCCTTGTTGATGTCGGTGACGAACACCTTGGCGCCCTGTTCGCGCAGCAGCTTGATGTACTCGCCGCCGACGTGGCCGCAGCCCTGCACGGCATAGCTGTACTTGCCCACATCCTCGTTGCCGTACTTGGCCTGCAGCGAGGCCATCAGGCCCTGCAGCGTACCGAACGCGGTGAACGGCGACGGGTCGCCCGAACCGCCATGCACCTGGTGCACGCCGGTGACGTATTCGGTTTCGCGGAACACGTATTCCATGTCGTTGACGTCGATGCCGACGTCCTCGGCCGTGATGTAGCGGCCGTTGAGCGAATTGACGAAGCGGCCGAACGCGCGGAACAGCGCCTCGGACTTGTCCTTGCTCGGATCGCCGATGATCACCGCCTTGCCGCCGCCCAGGTTCAGGCCGGCCACGGCGTTCTTGAAGGTCATGCC
>Ga0207664_10000783_pt1 | contig 21456 bp, 19 predicted proteins | sample LARL83metaG_FD_184349 | JGI IMG/M metagenome (GOLD analysis project Ga0207664, IMG submission 184349) | Corn, switchgrass and miscanthus rhizosphere microbial communities from Kellogg Biological Station, Michigan, USA - LAR L8-3 metaG... | ecosystem: Host-associated > Plants > Roots >... | reverse complement strand
CACGTCGGGCAAAGTGACGATCGAGGCGGACGAATTCGGGCGTCCGATTCCGTTCGGCCACGAAAAGGTCGTGCGTCCGGCAAAGCCCGGACTCTCGCTCGAGCTCACGATCGATTCGTATCTGCAGTTCGTCACGGAACAGGCGCTCGAGAAGCAGGTCAAGACGTATCATGCCGCCAGCGGCACGGCCATCGTGATGGATCCGAACACCGGCGAGGTTCTCGCGATGGCGAACTCTCCGCATTTCGATCCGAACAAGTATTGGAAGTATCCGCCTGACGATTATCGCGATCGCGCCGTGCAGGACGCGTACGAGCCGGGTTCCACCTTCAAACTCGTGACTGCGGCCGCCGCGCTCGAATACGGCAAAGCCACGCTCTCGCAGCGTTTTCCATCCGCCGGGCCGCTGGAGATCGGCGGACGGCGCATCTACAATGCGGTCGACGGGCTGACGCCCGATCCGAACGGCGATACGCTTGAGACCATCATCGCCGACTCGCTCAACGTGGGCGCCGCCGAGGTCGCGCTGCGCGTCGGCGGGCATGATTTCTACAAGATGGAGCAGCGCGGCGGCTTCGGGGAGCCCACGCAGATCGGCCTGGCCGGCGAAAATCCGGGAATCGTGCCGCCGCCGGACGAGTGGAGCGGAAGTTCGCTGGCGACGATGTCGTTCGGCCAAGGCGTTTCCGTAACGCCGATTGCGATGGCGCGGTTCTATTGCGCGATCGCCAACGGCGGCTTGCTGCTGCGCCCGCGGATCGTCCGCTCGATCCTGGACGCGCAAGGCAATCCGATTTACACCTATCCGGCCGAGATCGAAAATCGCGCGTTCTCGCAGAAGACCGCTGCGGAGCTGCGAAGCTTTCTGCGCGCCGTGGTCGTGCGCGGAACCGGCAACCCGGCGGCGCAAATCGCGGGCTACACCACCGCCGGCAAGACCGGCACCGCGCAGATGGTCAAGGACGGCATCTACGAGCCGGGCGCCTATGTCGCATCGTTCATCGGCATGGTGCCCTACGAGCATCCGCGCTACGTGATCTACGTCAAAGTCGAGCGTCCGGAGGGCGCGATTTACGGATCCGTGGTCGCCGCCCCGGCATTCGACGAGATCGCGAAGGCGGCAATGCTGCACGCGGGCGTGTTTCCGGCCATCGCCACGCCGAAACCGGAAATTCCCAAGGCGCGCTTGGTCCGCCCGAAGCTCGCGGAGAATCATTGACGCATGGATTCGCACGTGAGCGTCTCGCTGGAGAGTCTGCTGCGAACGCTCGCACAAAATACGCGCGTCATCGGGCCGCGGGAGAAGAGCGTGAGCGCGATCGAGATTGATTCGCGGCAGGCGCGTCCCGGTGCGCTCTTCGTCGCGCTGCGCGGCGAGCACACCGACGGGCACCGCTTCATCGCCGACGCGGTTGCGCGCGGATGCGAAGCGGTGGTTGTTGAGTCTCTCGACGCGGTGACGAGCGCAGGCAACGTGACGGTCCTCGTCGTTCCGGATTCGGCTCGGGCGCTCTCGCAGCTGGCCGATGCGTTTTACGGCTCGCCGTCGCGTGCGCTGACGGTAGCGGGCATTACCGGCACCAACGGCAAGACGACGACCTCGCAGATGACCGCGGCAATCATGAACGCGGGCGGCATGCCTGCCGGCACGATCGGCACGATCGGCGCGCGATTCGGCAAGACGGAATGGCCGCTCGAGAACACGACGCCCCTCGCACAGCAGCTCCACGAACTGCTCGCACAGATGCGCGATCTCGGCGCCAAAGGCGTTGCAATGGAGGTCAGTTCCCACGCGCTCGCGCTGCAGCGCGCCTCCGACGTGCGTTTTGCCGTCGGCGCGCTCACAAACGTGACGCGCGATCACCTCGACTTTCACAAGAGTTTCGATGCGTACGCGGCCGCGAAGCACCGGCTGTTCGAGATGGCGCCGCGTTGCGTGTTTAATGCGGATGACGCGCTCGGCGAACGCTGGGCGCGCGAGCTGCGCGGGCGCAAACCGGTGTTCACGTACGCGCTCGACGCAAGCGCCGATCTCCGTCCGCAATCGATCGACGTGCGCGCGGACGGGAGCAGCTTCGATCTCGGCGGTCAACGCTTTGCCGTGCGCATACCGGGACGCTTTAACGTCTCCAATGCGCTCTGCGCAGTCGGCATCGCACGCCACCTCGGCATCCCGGATGCGCAGAGTGCGCGCGGTTTGGAGTCGCTCGAACGCGTTGCGGGCCGCATGGAGCACGTGAGCGGCGGCGGAGTCGACGTGATCGTCGATTACGCGCATACGCCCGATGCGCTCGAGAATTTGCTGCGCGCGCTGCGTGAAACGGCGCGCGGGCGGCTTATCGTCGTCTTCGGCTGCGGCGGCGATCGCGACCGCGGCAAACGCCCGCAGATGGGCAGCATCGCGGCGCGGTATGCCGATTTTTCGTACGTCACCTCGGACAACCCGCGCACCGAAGATCCGCAGGCCATCATCGACGAGATTCTGCCGGGCGTCGGCGGTGCGCCGCACCAGGCAAATCCCGATCGGCGCGCGGCGATCGAAGAAGCCGTGGCGCAGGCGCGCCCGGGCGACGTGATTGCCGTCGCGGGTAAAGGCCACGAGAACTATCAGATCGTGGGAGCGCACGTGCTGCCGTTCGACGATCTCGCGGTAGCGCGTGAAGCGCTGGTGCATCGCGAGGCGGCGCACCGATGATGGTCACGCTCGAGCGCGCCGCCGGCGCCAGCAACGCCGAGATCCGCAACGCGCAGGCGTTTCCCAAGCAGCTGCGCGTGGTTACCGATACGCGCGCGCTGCGGCAAGGCGACACGTTTCTCGCGCTGCGGGGCGAGCGCTTCGACGGCCACGCATTCGTGCGGCAGGCGCTGGAGAGCGGCGCGTCGGCCGTCGTTGTAGAGGACGCCGCCGTCGTACCGGAAAGCGTTCCCGCGCTCGTGGTGCGCGATACCAAGCGCGCCTACATGGATATCGCCGGTGCGGCGCGCGATCTGTATACCGGGCGCGTCGTGGCGATCACCGGAAGCGCCGGAAAGACGACGACGAAGCATTTGCTCGCGCAACTGCTCGCGGCGCACCACGGAGAAGAACGCGTGCTGGCCTCGCCTGCGAACGAGAACAACGAGATCGGCGTGAGTAAGCTGCTGCTCTCGAGCGGTTCGCAGTACGAGGTTCTGGTGATCGAGATGGGCGCACGGCACGAAGGCGAGATCGCCGAACTCGTGCAAATCGCGCGTCCGCACGTGGGCGTCCTCACCAATATCGGTGAAGCGCATCTGGAGATCTTCGGATCGCGCGAGCGCCTCGCGCGCACGAAATGGGGATTGTTCTCGCAAGGCGCGCAGGCGGTGCTCAACGCGGAGGATTCCGAGTCGGCGCTTCGCGCGCCGGCGCTCGCGCAGGCGCCGCTGTGGTTCGGCACCGGCGAGCCGCGAGTTCCCGGCGTGTGGGTCGTCGACGAGCGCAGGCTGCTCGTATCGAACGGAAAGATGCAGGAGTTTGCCGTCGACGTTCGCCTGCCGGGACGCCACAACCGCCAAAATCTTGCGGGAGCGATCGCTGCGGCGCTGCTGCTCGGCGTTCCCCAGGGGCAAATCGTTGCCTCGATTCCCGCTCTGACGCTTCCCGCCGGACGCTATGAGAGCATCGCCGTGCCGGGAAAGCCGCGTTTGATCTACGATGCGTATAATGCAAACACGAGCGGCATGCTCGCGGCGCTCGACGCATTCGCAGCCGAGCAGGGCGCACGGCGTATTGCAGTGCTGGCAAGCATGGCCGAGCTTGGAAGTGATGCGCCGGCGATGCACGAACGCGTCGGCGCGCACGCGGCGCGAACCGGGGTCGACGTGCTGCTCGTCGGCGGTGATTTTGCCGAATGTATGGCTCAAGGTGCGCTCGCGAGCGGACTGCCGCGGGATCGCATCGTGCCCTTTACCGATAACGGACGTGCCGCTGCGTGGCTGCGTGAAAACGCGCAGCCGCGGGATGCCGTTCTGCTCAAAGGTTCGCGCAAATATAAAATGGAGGAGATCATTCAGGAGTTGCTCGGATGAGGAGCTTGCGTATCGAGCGGCCGGAACTGCCGCCGGGCGTCGTGGCAATTCCGGTACGCACACCGCTGGTGCATCCGGGCGACGATTTGATCGCGCTCCTCCAGCGCGCCGTGTGCGGGATTGCGCGCGCCGGCGACGTGCTGGCGATCTCCGAGACCGCGGTTGCCATCGCGCAAGGTCAAGCGGTGCCTGCCGAGTACGTGCGCCCCTCGAAGATTGCATATGCGCTTTCGCGCCGCGCCGGTGCGCTCGCCACGGTGAACCAGCCCGAGTCGCTGCAGATCGTGATCGATCAGGTCGGTGCTTGGAAAGTTCTCTACGCCTCGGTGATGCACGTCGTTGGCCGGCTCGTCGGCCGCCGCGGAATGTTTTACGAGATCATGGGTGAAGCGATCACCGCGATCGACGGCTACACCGGAACGCTGCCCCCGTTCGAGCGCATGATCGTCTTCGCTCCCCAGAATCCCGATGCGTTCTCCCAGTCGGTGTACGATCGCCTCGGCGTGGCGTGCACCGTCGTCGACGCCAATGATTTGGAGAAAGCAAAAGTGCTGGGCGCATCCGCCGGCGTGAACCGGCAGAGCGTCGAGCATGCGCTTCTCTCGAATCCACACGGCAACGGCGACGAGCAGACGCCTATCGTCGTCTTAAAATGGCGTGCCGACGGACCCAATCCGCTGTTCGCGGAGGCCGTCGCATGAACTACGGGTACGAGCTCGCCGTCCTCGCGGCGGGATTTCTCCTTGCCGCGATTGCGGGCGCGATCGCGCTGCCGCTTCTCGCGCGCCTGCAGTTTCGCCAGCACGCCTATGAAGACGCGCCGCAGACGCATCAGAAGAAGACCGGCACGCCCACGATGGGCGGCCTGGTATTCGTCGTCGCGCTGCTGCCGCTGCTCGTGTACCTGCACGACTCGGTGATGGTCGCCACGCTGCTGCTCGTTGCCGCGTGCGGCATCATCGGCTTCGTGGACGACTACACGGGCATACGGCGCGGAAAGAACGCCGGATTGCGCGCCCGCACGAAGTATCTGCTGACCGCGCTCGTCGCCGTCGCGTATCTGTGGTGGATCTCCGGCAGCGGCACGGTGCCGGTCGACGTGATCTTTCACATGCGCGGTTACGTGCTCGCCGTGCCGCATTGGCTTTGGATCGTGCTCGGGATTTTCGCCGTCACGGGAACCATTCACGCGGTAAATCTGACCGACGGCTTGGACGGACTCGTCTCGGGTACGATCGTCCCGCCGCTCGTGGTTCTGGCGGCGATCGCGTGGCGCGACGGTTCGGCGGCACCGAACGTCGCCGCGCTGCTGGGGACCGGCGCCTGTTTCGGCTTTCTGGTTTACAACCGGCATCCCGCGCGGATGTTCATGGGCGACACCGGATCGCTCGCGCTCGGCGCGCTGCTCTCCGGCGTTGCGATTCTCACCGGCGAGATGCTGCTGCTGGTTCTCATCGGCGGCGTCTTCGTCGCTGAAGCGCTCTCGGTGATCCTGCAGGTCACGTACTTCAAACGCACGGGCGGCAAGCGGATATTTCGCATGAGCCCGCTGCATCACCATTTCGAACTCGAAGGCTGGCCGGAGACCACCGTGACCGCGCGGTTCTGGCTGGCTTCGGTTCTCCTCTCCGGTCTGGGACTGGCTATTGTAAGATGAAACGATACGCACTGCTGCGGCGCCCTCGGGGAACGCACATATTAGCACGAACGTTTAGGCGCCATGAGGTTTGGGGGCCCCACGTAGTGGGGGGCGCGCAGGCTAGGCCGGAGCGCCGTTTCAAATGACACAGCATGCGACTATTCCGAACTTTGCGCAGGGTGAATCGATTCTCATCATCGGGCTGGGACGCAGCGGCGTTGCAAGCACGCAGGTGCTGCGCGAACGCGGCGTGACCGTGTACGCAACCGACGAAAAAGCGCGCGAAGATCTCTCGGAGGCAATCGCGCAGATCGAAGGACTCGGCGCGCGTTTCATCGCTCCCGCAGACGTGACGCCGCTGCTCGACGGATTGACCGGAGCCGTGCTTTCGCCCGGCGTGCCGCTCAACGGTCCGCTCGTGCGGCGCGTGCAGGACGCAAACGTTCCGGTCTTCAGCGAGATCGAAGTCGCGTACCGTTTGTGCAAGGCGCCCATCGTCGCCGTGACCGGCACGAAGGGCAAATCGACCACGACCTCCCTCATCGGACACCTGTTCCACTCGTGTGGCCGGACCGTCCACGTCGGCGGCAACATCGGCAATCCGCTCATTCGTGAGGTGCTCGACGCCAAGCCGCAGGACTGGGTCATCGCTGAAGTCTCATCGTTTCAACTCGAGTCCATCCGTTCGTTCCGTCCGCGCATCTCGGTGATTTTGAACATCTCCGCAGATCATTTGGATCGCTACTACTCGATGGACGAGTATGCGGAAGCCAAATTCCGCATCTTCGCAAATCAGAACGAGCAGGATTACTTCGTAGGAAATCTCGACGACGAACGCGTCCGGCAGCTGCACTGGCATTCGGGCGAGGTGCGCGTGCACGCGCGCCAAATGTGGTTCACGCTCGCAGAGCACCACGAGCATGCGACGATGTATCTGCGCGGCGACTCCATCATCTATACGCCGGTGCACGGCGACCCACGGCCCGTTGAAGTGCTTCGCGTCGACGAGATTCCGCTCGCCGGACGCCACAACGTGCAAAACGTCATGGCCGCGCTGCTCGCGGCGCTTGCGGCGGATCTCGATCGCGAAGCGCTGCGCGACGCCGTGAAGTCTTTTAGCGCGATGGCGCACCGTCTGCAGCCGGTCGGCGACGTCGGCGGCGTGCTCTTCGTGGACGACTCGAAGGCGACCAACCCCGGCTCGGTCATTGCGGCGCTCGAAGCCTACGATCGCCCAATCGTACTTATTGCCGGAGGCAAGTCGAAGAACACCGATTTCACGGAGCTCGGCGGAGCCATCGACCAGCACGCGAAGGCGCTCGTTGCAATCGGCGAAGCGGCGGACGAGATTGCCTCGCACGTCTCTCGCGCGCGCGTCGAGCGCGCCGGCTCGATGGTCGACGCGGTCCGCCGCGCGCAAGCGCTGGCCCAGGCAGGCGACGTCGTCCTGCTCTCGCCGGCATGCGCGTCGTTCGACATGTTTCGTTCCGCCGAGGATCGCGGCGAGAAGTTCACCGCCGCGGTGCGCGGCCTCTCGGAGACCGCGAAGCTGTGAGAGCCGCGCTGAGCGCGAAACGGCCGATCTCGCCGGCGCGCGCCGAAGCGCCGCGTCCGTTCGTTGCCGCGCCGCCGGATACGCTGCTCTTCGGCGCCGTCGCCAGTTTGGTGGCGATCGGCCTGGTCATGATCTTCAGCGCATCGAGCGCGCAGGCATACGCCGATCATCACGACACGGCCTACTACCTCAAGCACCAGCTGGTCTATCTGATCGCCGGTCTCGGCGTGGCGTACGCGGCGTACCGTATCGATTACCGCAAACTCAAAGCAGCGGCACCGTACCTGCTCGTGCTGTGCATTCTCTCGCTTTTGGCAGTGCTCGTGCCGCACGTCGGCGTCGTGGTCAACGGCGCGCGCCGCTGGATCGGCGCGGGCGTCGTCTCGCTCCAGCCCTCCGAGTTTGCCAAACTCGGCCTGGTGATCTATCTCGCGGCTGCGCTGGCAACGCGCGGCGACCGGATCACCTCGCTCACCAAAGGACTCTTTCCGCTCTGCGTGCCGGTCGTCATCATCGCGATGGCGATTCTCATGGAGCCGGACATGGGCACGGCAAGCCTCATCGTCTTTACGGCATTCGCGATGTTCTTCGCGGCGGGCGCGCGCTTCGAGCATCTCGCGCTGATTCTGCTCGTCACCGTGCCGCCCGTCGTCCTGACGATTCTGACCAGCCCGTACAAACGCGCGCGCATCTTTGCCTTCATCGATCCGTGGCGCGATCCGCAGAACACGGGATTTCACATCGTGCAGTCGCTCCTGGCGCTCGGAAGCGGCGGATTCATGGGCGTGGGCTTGGGCGAGTCGCGCGCAAAATTCTTCTATCTGCCCGAGCAGTACACCGACTTCATCTTCTCGATTTTGGGCGAGGAACTGGGTCTGGTCGGAACGCTGGGCGTCATCGTGCTCTTCATCGTCTTCGTTTATCGCGGCATCCGCATCGCGATCGCGGCGCCGGATCGCTTCGGGTTCTTCCTCGCGTCGGGGTGTACGGCGCTGATCGCGATTCAAGCCTTCGTCAACATCGGCGTCGTCACGTCGTCGTGGCCGGTGACGGGCGTGCCGCTGCCATTCATCTCCTTCGGCGGCAGCTCGCTCATCGTCTCGCTCGTTGCCGTCGCGCTCATCATCAACGTGGGCCGTTATCGCAAAGTGAACTTGCCGTAGGATGGACGTCGCGCGCGTCGTTCCGCAAGAGCTCGCGGGGCTGGGTGAATCGTGCATGCGGATGGGCTCGCCCTTTTTCGGAACGATCTTGCAGCGCGCTGCGGCGGCATATGAAACGGATCCGGTTCTGCGCGATTTGCTCGACCGGCATGCGAGCCGCTCGCGGGTCGGGCTGCGCCTTGGAGGCGCGGCGCATTTTCGGGCGCTGCGAGGTGCGGCGCCGGCGATTGCGGCGCATTATCCCTCGACCGGGGGCGACGGCGATGCGGATGCCGCATGGCATGCCGTGGCCGGCGACATACGCGCGCATCTCGCGGAATATGACGCGCTCTTCGAACGGCCGGTGCAAACCAATGAAGTCGCCCGCGCGATGCCGCTTTTGGGCGCGATGCTGATGCTCGCGCATGCAGCGCCGCTTCCGCTGCGGATCTTTGAAATCGGCTCGAGCGCGGGCTTGCTGCTGAACTTCGATCGCTACCGCTACTATGGCCAGGGGTGGTCGTGGGGCGATTCACAATCGCCGGTGCACTTGCGCAATCGCACGGCAACGGGTGCGCCGCTTCATCTCGATGCGGCGATGAACGTGATCGAGCGGCAAGGATGCGATCTGCATCCGCTCGATGCAGCGAATGCGGACGATGCCGACACGCTGCTCTCGTTCATCTGGCCGGACCAGCACGAGCGCTTCGAGCGGTTGCGCGCTGCGATCGGCGTAGCGCGCGAGCATACCGTGCATCTCGTGCAGGGCGATGGAATCGAATGGGCGCGCGTCGCGGCGCAACCGCGCGAAGGCGCCGCAACGGTCGTCATGCACACGGTGATCGCGGAGCACATGACGCCGGACGCACGCGCGTCGCTTCGCGAGGCGATCGACGAGTTGGCCGCGCATGCATCGCATCGCGCGCCGTTCGCATGGGTGCGCATGGAGCCGGGCGAGCGCGGCTACGATACGCGCCTCACGCAGTGGCCGAACGAAAACGAAACGCTTATCGCCACATCCGACGGCCACGCGCAAAATCTTCGGTGGTTCGACTCCCCGTGAACCTCGTATTTACCGGCGGCGGCACCGGCGGACACCTGTATCCGGCGATTGCGCTGGCCGATGCATTGCGGGGACGGGCGAATATTCGCTTCATCGGAACGGCCGACCGTCTCGAAGCGAAGATCGTTCCGGATGCGGGATACGAGCTCGTCACGATCTCGAGCAGACCGCTGCAGCGCAGCATCTCGCTTGGGACGGTGCAGACAGTCGCGGCCAATGCGGCGGGCGTTGCGCAGGCGATAGGCGCGCTGCGCGCGTTCTCACCCGACATCGTCATCGCGACGGGCGGGTACGTGTGCTTTCCGGTCGCCATCGCCGCGAAGATCCTGCGCGCCGTGGGACAGTCGCACGCCAAAATCGCATTGCTCGAGCCGAATGCGCAGCCGGGGCTGACGAACCGGCTGCTCGCGCCGATCGTCGACGAGGTGTGGGGAGCGTTCGCGCAAAGCGATCCGCGCTTTGCCGGAAAGTACGTGCATACCGGCATCCCGGTTCGCACCTCGCTGTTTCATCCGAATAATCGCATTGAAGCAGCGCGCCGTCTCGGCCTCGATCCGAACCGCAAAACGATCTTGGCGATCGGCGGCAGCCAGGGTGCGCGCTCGATCAACGAAACCGTCGCGGCGCTCGTAACGCGCAGAGCGCTTGCGCCGGATTGGCAGATTCTGCACGCGAGCGGCGAGCGCGACTACGAGTACATGAAGGCGGAAGAGCGTGCGCCTTTCGGTGACAACCGGATCGTGCTCGTGCCGTATCTGCGCGAGATGGCCGATGCATACGCGCTTGCCGATCTGGTCATCGCGCGCGCCGGTGCGTCGACGCTGGGCGAGCTGGCGGCGCTTGGGTTGCCGAGCATTCTTGTTCCGTATCCGTTCGCATCCGAGGATCATCAAGCCGCGAACGCGCGTGCGTTCGAGCAGTGCGGTGCATCGGTCGTTATCGCGGATCGCGATCTTGACGCGGATTCGCTGTGGTGGTCGCTGCGCGAGGTCATGCTGCCAGAGTCCCTCGCAACGATGCGCGAGCGGGCTCGCTCGCTCGCTGCACGCGATCCCGTTGCGACAATACTCGCACGGATTGACGCGCTCGTCTCGCGAAAGAGCGTAACGGCATGAGCAACACCACGGGAACGCTGCACTTCGTCGGCATCGGCGGCATCGGCATGAGCGCGATTGCGCGCATTCTGCTGGCGCGCGGCGAATCGGTGACCGGCTCCGACGTGTCCGAATCCCCGTTGCTCGAAGAGCTGCGCAGTTTGGGCGCGCACGTCACGGTCGGCCACGACAGCCGCAACGTGAACGGGGCACGCGCGGTGATTGTGAGCTCCGCCATCGATACCGGGAATCCCGAATACCGCCATGCCTGCGAGAAAGGCATTCCGATCGTGCGCCGCGGCGAGATGCTGCGCCGGATCATGGAGGGCCGCAAAGGCATCGCGATCTGCGGCACGCACGGCAAGACCACGACGACCGCAATGACCTCCGGCATCCTGCGCGAGGGCGGCATCGATGCGAGCCTCGTGCTCGGCGGTATCGACGTGAATACCGGCACGAACGCGCACCACGGCTCCGGGCAGTGGTTCTTGACGGAGGCCGATGAATCCGACGGCTCGTTCTCGCTGCTCGAGCCCTCGATTGCCGTGGTCAACAACATCGAGAACGATCACCTTTCATCCGATGCGGAATTGCCGAAGCTCATCGCATCGTTCGATCAGTTTCTCGCGCGCCTGCCGGAAGACGGCGTCGCCATCGTCGGCGTCGATAATCCGCAAAGCCGCTCTATTGCGGGATCGCAGCGCAGCGCGCGCACGGTGACGTTCGGCATCGCGGAAGACGCGGACGTCCATGCGGCCAACATTCGGTTCGCCGATCTCGGTTCGAGTTTCGACGTTATCGCAGGCGGCGTGTGCCTGGGCACCGCGCAGCTGGGCGTTCCCGGTGCGATCAACATCGAGAACGCGCTCGCGGCGATCGCGGTCGGACGCGCGGTGGAGATCCCGTTCGTCAAGATCGCTGCCGCGCTCGCGCGTTTTCGCGGCGTGCGCCGGCGTTTCGAGATTCTCGCCAAAACGCCGCGCATGATCGTCGTGGATGACTACGCGCACCACCCAACGGCCGTGCGCGCGACCATTGCCGCCGCGCGGCAATACCATCGCGGGCGTCTCGTCGTGGCGTTTCAGCCCCACCGCTATACGCGCACCGCATATCTGGGCGCCGCATTCGTCGAGGCGCTGCGCGGAGCGGACGAAGTGTATCTGGCGCCGGTGTACGCCGCCAGCGAACAGCCCATCGAAGGCGTCAGCGAACGCACCATCGGCGAACCGCTGGCAGCCGGCGGCACGCCCGTGCAGTACGTCAAATACGTGCACGATCTGCGCGCGCTCATCCCACAGCAAGCACCGCCGAATACGCTCGTGCTGATGCTGGGCGCCGGCAACATCACCAAAGTCGCGCGCGATCTGGCGGGCGATATCGCCCGATGAGCGTCGCCGACGAAGCCCTTCTGAGCGTTCTAAGCGACGAGGATCGCGCGCATCTGCTCGAGGTATGCGGCGACCGCGTGCGGTTCGACGAGCCGCTCGCGCAATACACGTCGTGGAAGATCGGCGGACCGGCCGATGCGTGGATCATCGTGGAGAGCGAAGCGCAGCTCGCCGAGATCATGCGCTTTTGCGGCAAGCGCAGAGTGCCGTGGTTCGTCTTGGGGAGCGGCAGCAATCTGCTGGTCGGTGACGGCGGCATTCGCGGGCTGGTGCTGCGCCTTTCCGGAGAGTTTGCCAACATCGTGGTGACGCACGACGATCGCACCGTGGTCGTGCACGCAGGGGCGTCCGCCGGCATGGCGCTGCTCACGGCCAAGGCCGCGTCGGCCGGTGCCGTCGGAATCGGCTCGCTCGCCGGCATCCCGGGAAGCGTCGGCGGATCGCTGCGCATGAACGCCGGAACCGACCGCGAGATGGGCGATTTCGTACGTGAAGTCTGGGTGCAGTCGCCCGCGAAGCCCGAGCCGCATCCGGTGACGGTACAGTATTACTACCGCCATACCTCGCTTGCGCGCGATGCCATCGTGGCGCGCGTGACGCTGCGCTTCGAATTAGGCGATCCGCAGACCATTCGCGAGGAGATGCAGCGGCGCTTGGTGCGCCGCAAGAACACCCAGCCCATAGCGCTGCCCAATGCGGGATCGTGTTTCCGCAACCCGGAAGGCGACAAGGCGGCGCGCCTCATCGAGGCGGCGGGCGCTAAGGGATGGCGCGAGGGCGGCGCGGAAGTCTCACCACTGCATGCCAACTTCATCAACAACCTGGGCGGGGCTACCGCCAAGGACGTTGCGACACTGCTGGCACGCGTTCGCCGTACCGTCGCCGAACGGTTCGGCATAGAGCTTCACCTCGAAGTGCATTTGGTCGGCGTATTTATAGATTCGTGAGTATGACTGCGAGAAAAAAATCTAGAGTGGCCGTCGTCATGGGCGGCACGAGTGCGGAGCGCGAGATCTCGATTCAAACCGGTTCGGGCGTCATGCGCGCGCTGCAAGAATTGGGGTACGACGCGCAGTCGCTCGATTATAACACGCGCTTCATCGACGCGATCCGTGAGATCGATCCCGACCTCGTCTTCGTCGCGCTCCACGGGCCGGGCGGTGAAGACGGGCAGATTCAGGGCATTCTCGATTATCTCGCGATTCCGTATACGGGCAGCGCGCTCGAACCGTGCGCGCTCGCGATGGACAAGCATCTCACCAAGAAGCTCTGTGCGGCGGAAGGCCTGCCGACCGCGGCATGGGATCTCTTCGATCTCTCCGGCGGCACGCTGCCGCTCTTGCCGGGATCGCTCGATCTGCCGCTGGTGATCAAACCGCGTTTTGAAGGCAGCAGCGCCGGCGTGAACATCGTGCACACGCACGAGCAGTGGACGCAAGCGATGATCGACGCGGCGCAAAAATACCCCGAAATTCTCGCCGAAGAGTTCATTCCCGGCCGCGAGTTCACGTGCGGCGTGCTCGGCGAAGAAGCGCTTCCGGTCGTCGAGATCGTTCCGAACCGCGACGAGTTTTATACGTACGAGGCAAAATACGCCGCGGGCGGCAGCACGCACATCGTGCCCGCGCGTATCGACGACGATTTGGCGGCGCGCATGCAGATGCTCGCGCTCTCGGTGCACCGGCTGATCGGCCTGCGCGATTATTCGCGCACCGACTTCATCATCAGCAAGGAAGGGCGCCCGTATATTCTGGAGATCAACACGCTGCCCGGCCTCACGCCGACCAGCATTCTTCCGGACGCGTGCGCGGCCATCGGAATCTCGTATCAGGCGCTGGTGGACCGGCTCGTCGGCTACGCGCTCGCCAGGACGGGCGAGCGGGTGCTCGCGCGCTAGCGCGTCACGCCGCGCGCCGCGCAACGTTGTGGCGGTATACGACGTTGTAGAGGATACGTCATGAAAGCGCCTTCACTGCTTGCCAGGGCGGGTTTTGCCGTTATCGCGTTCGCCGGTTTGGTGCTCGCGTTCTTTAGCGCGCCCCGTCCCGTGCCGGCTGCCGATCCGCAGCCGACTCTTCCGCCCTATACTTCGCTCGCGCCCATTCGCGTGCTGGGCTACATCCGGCGCGTGTATCGCGAGCATCGTCCACCGCCGACGTACGAAACATACACGCTCGTGCGCAAAGAGGACACGAATTACGGTTATCCCGATCCGCTCGGCACGTACACCAAGCATTATTGGGTGCGCAACACCGATCGCGCCGCCCTCGTGCGCATGGTGTATCGCGACGATTACGACGGCGACATGACGTTCGATCGCCCGGCGCTCAATCAGCCTCGCGATCCCGGGCCGCCGACCGCCGATCTGTTCGAGCCCGCGCATCCGCAGCCGATCAACGTCGTTCCGACTCCCGAGCCGACGGCCGCGCCGCTGAAAACGATCGGTTCGGTCGTGGCGATCGGCGAGTCCGATTATCGCGTGCCGAAGATGACGGTCGAAGGCAGCGAGCTGCATCTCGTACTCGAGCCGCGCCGCGATCCCGAACGCAACGTGCTGCGCGAGATCTGGGTCGACAAAGACTCGTACATGCTCAAGAAAGTGATCGCGCACGACCGCATGTTCGTCGAGCAAGGGCATACATATCCGATGAAGGTGACGTATGTGCTCGGTTACCTCGACGGCTACGTCGTGATAACGCACATCGATGCGGTTGTACTGCCGCGTCAGGAGCGCGTCGGAGGCGAGTTTCAGGAGATCTCGGACTTCGGCGACGAGACCGGCGATGCGGACAGCCTGGTCATCGACTTCAAGGACATCATGTTCCCCAAGCAGCTGCCGGACTGGTACTTCGACCCCAAGGCGTACGGCTCGCACTTGGCCGAGGCTCCGCTCTAGCCGGCGCTTCTCCGCCTCTGCACGGGTTCTTCATGCATCCTGCGCGGCCGCCGTGCAGGATGAGACTCCATGTTGGAACGCAGGTCGGGGCGTGACCGCCGGCAGCGCCGGCAATCCTTGGCATACGTCTGCGAGATAGAGCGAGCGCTGGAGACGATCCGTTTTCTGCGCCCCGAGATTCTCAAGTACGTGCGCACCTACGGGCCGTCCGCGGCGGCATATTTCGATACCGTCATCGACGCGTGGTACGGCGGCGCGCTGGCCGATCGTATTGCGTTTGTAAAGTCATGTACCGGCAATAAAGCGATGGCCGATGCCTGGAGCATCGTGCACAGCGCCGGCGCTTTGGCCGCGCCGCTCGTGCCGTACGTCGTCCGCCGGTACTACGGGCAAAGGTTTCCAGGGGAGCGCGAGTAAGACTTCGGGCCGGAGGAACCCTACACTGTCTACCACTGGAATCGTTGTCGATCGCGGGCTCGAAGGCGTCGTCGTCGGAAGCACGCTGCTTAGTAATGTCGAGGGCAAGGAAGGCCGCCTGACCTATCGCGGATACGACATCCACGATCTCGCCCCGAACGCGTGTTTCGAAGAAGTCGTCCACCTGCTGCTGTACGGCTCGCTGCCGACGGCACCGCAGCTGGCCGCGCTCAAGAAAGAAATCGGCGCGCATCGCATGATTCCCGAGCCGCTCATCAACGCGATGGAGCGCGCTCCCAAAAACGCTTGGCCGATGGACGTGCTGCGCACGATCGTTTCCGGCCTGGCCCTTTTCGTCGAAGTCGATCCGAAAGGCGCGCACGTCTCGGACGTGCATACGGCGATAGAACTCATCGCCAAGATACCCACGGCCGTTGCGATGTGGGATCGCATCCGGCGCGGTCTGGAACCGATCGAGCCGCGTACCGATCTCTCGCAAGCCGCGAACTTCCTGTACATGTGCCGCGGGCAAGTACCGACGGACGTTGCGGAAGACGCGATGGACACCTATCTCGTGCTGCTGTCGGATCACTCGTACAACGCTTCGACGTTCTCCGCTCGCGTGACCGCCTCGACCAAAGCCGATCTGTATGCCGCGGTCACTGCGGCGATTGCGACGCTGCAAGGCGAGGCGCACGGCGGTGCGGCGAGCGCCGTCGGACGCGTGCTGCTCGAGATCGGCAAGCCCGAGCGCGCAGAGAATTACGTGCGCGAAGTGCTCGCGCGCGGCGAGCGCATCATGGGCATGGGGCATCGCGAATATAAAGTGCGCGATCCGCGCGCGCAGCACTTGGAAACCGTCGCCAAGAAGCTGAGCGAGATCACGGATCCCAAATGGTATCAGATCGCGCGCTCGCTCGAAGACGCATCGAACAAGGTGCTGCAAGAGACAAAGCCCGACAAGCGCATCTACGCAAACGTCGATTTCTACAGCGCTCCGCTGTTCTACAGCCTGGGCTTCCCGGGCGATGAGTTCACGCCGATCTTTGCGTGCGGGCGCATCGCCGGCTGGACCGCGCACATTCTGGAGCAGCTCGCCGACAATCGTTTGATTCGTCCGCAGGCGACGTACTCGGGCCCGCCGGTTCATCCGTTCGAGCCGATCGAACGCCGCAGCGGCAACGGAAAAGCGCATAACTGAAATGAACGAGCGGCGCGCCGGCGCGATCGCGCGGACGACGACCGAAACCTCCGTTGAACTGACCATCGATCTCGACGGAGGACCGGTCGAGGTTTCGACGTCGATCGACTTTCTCGATCACATGCTCGAAGCGTTCGCCAAGCACGGCGGCTGCGGTCTCTTCGTGCGCGCGAACGGCGACGGCATGGACAACCACCACGTCATCGAGGACGTCGGCATCGCTTTGGGCAAGGCGATCTCCGACGCGCTCGGTGAGAAGCGCGGCATCGCGCGCTTCGGTTCGATCATGGTGCCGCTCGACGAGGCCCTGGTCTGCGCGGCGGTCGACATCTCCGGACGGCCCTATCTGAACTTCCGCGTCTCGTTCTTGCGCGACGATCTCGGACAGATGCCGACCGAAATGATTGGCGAGTTCTTCCGCGCGGTAACGGACAACGCGAAAATCACCGTGCATCTGATCCAAATGAACGGCCATGTCGCGCATCACGTGTGCGAGGCAACGTTCAAGGCGTTCGCGCGAGCGTTCGCGATGGCCAAAGCCCGCACCGCCGAACAAACGGTCCCGTCTACCAAAGGCGTTCTCGAGTAACGCCGCGATGCTCGCAATCATCGACTATGGCGGCGGCAATCTCGGCTCGTTGGTTGCTGCGCTGCGCCGGCGCGGCGCGCGCTTTGCGATAACGGACGACGGCGCAACGCTCGCGCAAGCCGATGCCGCAGTGCTTCCCGGCGACGGCGCATTCGGCGCGACGATGCAAGCACTCGCGCAGCGCGGACTCGATAGCGCGATCCTCGAGCACGTGAGCGCAGGCAAACCGTTTCTCGGCATCTGCGTGGGCATGCAGATCCTCTTTGAAGACAGCGACGAATTCGGCGTCTGCGCGGGCCTGGCGATTCTGCAAGGCCGCGTCTCGCGCTTCGTTTCCGCGCCGCGCGTTCCGCACATGGGATGGAACGATCTCGAAATCACCTCGCAGCATCCCTTCGTCGAGGGGTTGGGCGCGCAGCCGTATGCGTATTTTCTGCACTCCTATCGGGCTGCGGTCGGTCCGGACACGGTTGCCGCGTGCACGCACGGCGAGCGCTTCTCCGCCATCGTCGCGCGCGGGAACGTCATGGGGACGCAGTTTCATCCGGAGAAGAGTCAGCGCACCGGGGCGAAGCTGCTCGACAATTTTCTGCATCTTTCTGGGGAGGTTGGTTGATGCTCGTCATTCCGGCAATCGATCTGCGCGGCGGAAAATGCGTGCGCATGCAGCAAGGCGATCCGTCACGCGAAAAAACGTACGACACCGATCCGGTGGATCGCGCCAAGTCCTTCGTCGCCGCGGGCGCCAAGCAACTGCACGTCATCGATCTCGACGGCGCCTTCGGCTCGGGCGAGAACGAAGAAGCGATTGCGCGCATCTGCCGCGCCGTGGACGTTCCCGTGCAGACCGGCGGCGGAATCCGTACGCTCTCGCACGCCAAAACACGTTTGAACGCCGGCGCGGCATACGTCATTCTCGGAACGGTCCTGGTCGAAGACGAGCGCACATCGCGCAACATCATTCACGAACTGGGCGATCGCGTTTTCGCCGGTATCGACGCGCGCGGCGGTTTGGTTGCGGTGCGAGGCTGGCAAGAAGGCACCCAGGTCGATCGCAATGCGCTCGTGCAGCGCGTCGCGCAATGGGGTGCAGTCCGCGTGGTCTTCACGGAGATCGCGCGCGACGGCACGGGTCAAGGCTACGACGTCGATGCGCTGCGGCAGGTTGCCTCACTGGCGGATATTCGCGTTACCGCCAGCGGCGGTGCGAGCACGATCGAGGATCTGCGTGCGATGCAAAAGGCCGTACCCGCCAACGTCGATGCGTGCGTCATCGGTCGCGCGCTGTACGAAGGAACGCTGGATCTGCGCGAGGCGATCGCCGCTTTGAGCTAAGGCGTTGCCCGGGGGATAGGCCGCGGAATCGGCCGCGGAATCGTGGGCCGCGGGTGCGGTGCGGGCACGGGCGTCGGTGCAGTGGTGGGCGCCGCGGTGGGTGCCGCGGTCGGCGCGGGCACCGGTTTCGGCGTCGGTGCCGGCTCGGGTTTGCGCGTCGGCAGCGGCTCGGGCGTGCGGCGCGGACCGCCGGGATATGGAATCGGATGCGAGCTCGGTTTCGGCGTCGGCACGCGGGTCTGCGGCCCGGTATACAAGGCGATGACGACGGGAATCGGCACGAAATATTGGCGGCCGTTCCATGCCGTGTAGACCGCCGTTACGGTGCACGACGGCATCCAATAACCGTTCGGTGCGGGAACGTTCGCTTCGTAAACCGTTCCGTAGCCGTTGTTCCAAAGCGAGTACTGGTAACCCAAACCGCAGAGATTCATCTCCGCGCTGCCCCCCGGCGGCGCGATGAGCACGAAGTGCATCCAGTCACCCGCATAATAGACGCCCGGACCACTCGAGTAAAAGTGATAGTTGTACGTGTCGAACTCGGGCGCGTCCGGCGGCGCTTGCCGAGTCGTTTCGAAACTCCACGTAGCGGCGAACGCTGCGTTCGAAGCCGTGTGGCCCGAGAACGACACCGTGTGCCGCCCGCGGCTCAGACCCGTGCGCGGCATGTAGGTGATCGTGGTTCCGTCAAACGATGCGAGTGCGGTGACGTCTTCTCCGTCGACGGTCAGCGCGATCGCGCCGCGCGATGCGCTCGCCGCACCGAGCGATGCCGAGATCGTGGGATACGCCGTGCTCACGACGCTGCTTGCCGCAGGCGTGATCTGCACGACGTCGGTGGAATGCGTTCGAGCGCCGGCGGCTCGCGCCGTTCGTGCAACCACGCTCACCAAGTTCGCCCGCGCATCGTACCCGACGACCGCACCCATCGCTTGCGCGACGAAGCGCAGTGGGACGTACGTGCGATCCGCGATGACGCGCGCCGGCACGTCGAGCCGTACACGATGTCCGTCGACGATCGCGGTGCGCGATCCCATCGGCAATCGCAATGCGTGCTCCGCACTGCGCGCGACGATGACGCGGCCGTGCGGATCGTAGCCCACGCTCGCGCCCAATGCGGCGAACGTCGCTCGCATCGGCAAGAGTACGCGCCCGCGTTCGACGATCGCGGCGAGGTCGATGGGGCGGTCGTTGACCGTAATGGTAAGCATGCGGTTTCTACCGGGATAACGGGTCGTACACGCGCGGCAGTTCCGCCGGCAGGCGCGTCACGATCTCGTAGTTGATCGTTTCCGCCCACTCGCCCCAGTCGTCCGCCGACACCAGCGCTTCGCCCTGGCGCCCCAGCAGCACGACCTCGTCGCCGGGCTTGGCACCCGGCGCCTGCGCGAGATCGATCATCGTCATGTTCATGCAGACGCGTCCGACGATCGGGCAGCGAGCGCCGCCCACGAGGAACGCCCCGCGATTGGAGAGCAGCCGTGGAATGCCGTCCGCATACCCCAGAGGGACGACGCCGATGCGGGTGCGCTTGGGCGCGTGATAACTTCCGCCGTAGCCTATGGGCGTGCCGGCTTCGACGTCGCGCACGGCGGCGAGCGTGCTGTGCATCGAGAGCGCCGGCTGCAGGTCGAATTTCGCGCCGTTCATCGCGACGCGCGTCTGGGGCGAGGGCCAGAGCCCGTACAGGGCGATGCCGATGCGCACCATGTCCAGGCGCGTTTGCGGCCAAAGCATCGCGGCCGCCGACGCCGCAATGTGACGTATGGGTCGAACGCCTTTGCTCTGCAGCGCGTGGTCGACCGCTTGCACCGCGCGATTGAACGTCTCGAGTTGTCCGAGCGTAAACGGCGAATCCAGCTCTTCCGCAGCGGCCAGGTGCGAAAAAATGCCGGCGATTTCAATCTCGGGCAAACGCGCGTAATCTTCGATCGCATCGGGCGCGTCGCGCGGCTCGAGCCCCAGGCGCGTCGTGCCGGTGTTGATCTTCACGTGAACGGGCATGCGCGTGTTCCGCTTGCGCGCGGCTTGCGCGACCGCGCGCAGCCACGACCTCGTGTCCCACAGCGCGATCTCGGCTTTGCGTCCGATCGCTTCTTCCAGATCCACGCTTTGAACCGGGCCCATCACAAAGATGGGCCGCGTAATTCCGGCATCGCGCAACGCGGCCGCTTCCTCGATCGAATACACGCACAAGCGCTGCGCGAACGGCTCGACCGTCTTCGCGATTTGCGCGATGCCGTGCCCGTATGCATTGGACTTTACGACGAATGCCGCGTTCGCGGGCGCCACCAGATCGCGCAGTGCGCGTGCGTTGTGCGCGATGGCGTCCAGGAAAACGCGGATTCGCCCGATCATTTCACTCGCGCTACGAATGCGATGGGAATTCCGAAGAACACCGTGCTTCCAAGAACGCCCAGATAAACGGACATGATGTCGGGCACTTTGAGTGCCTGGACGCTGAAGAGCACGAATTGCATCACGACATACACGATGACGCCGAAGATGAAGCCCGATATCAGCGGCTGCTTGTTGATTTGCGTACGCGTGTTCGCAAGGTAGGCGTAACCGATGCCCCAGCCGATGCTGGCGGCGAAGATCAGCGCCACACCTATCCATGCCGACGACGGAGAGGCGAGGGCGCCTTTTCCGAGCGCCGCCGACGCGGCGTATTGCCACAGCGAGAGAACGCCTGCATGTCCGGGTATCAAGGTTGTGAGAAAAAGAAACACATCGAAACAGATGCCGCCGGCGATTCCGGCCAGAACGCCGGACAGCACGATGCGGCCCCAATTCAAGGGAGCAACGGTAGCCATACGCACTCACGCTTCAAACTTAATAGCGCCGTAACCCTCTCGCCCGAGCGTTTATTGTACGATGAGTGCACGATGCGCCGGGACTATGCTACCGCCGTAGCGGATGCCGTTATATGGAGCAGCGGGTTTGTACTCGCTGCGGTTCTGCTCTTTGTCGCACTGAACGCTGCGCATCACTGGGTTCGCTGACCAGGCGAGGCGGCGCCAGGCCGCCGCATTTTTCCCCGCCGGCGGGTAAAGAAGCTTTGTGCTCGGTCAGCCTTTCGCGACG
>Ga0207664_10000782_pt1 | contig 21470 bp, 21 predicted proteins | sample LARL83metaG_FD_184349 | JGI IMG/M metagenome (GOLD analysis project Ga0207664, IMG submission 184349) | Corn, switchgrass and miscanthus rhizosphere microbial communities from Kellogg Biological Station, Michigan, USA - LAR L8-3 metaG... | ecosystem: Host-associated > Plants > Roots >... | reverse complement strand
CCCCGCCGATCGGCAGCACCATCGTCACCCCGAACGCGAGCGCGGCCAGGATGACGATCAGCAGCACCGGGACGCTCGGGGTCACGATCATGTAGATGGCGCCGCCGATCCCGACCACGGCCGCGCCCGCGTTGACCAGCCGTGAGCCCGGGAAGGTGATCGGCGATCCGCTGATGAGCCCCTGCAGCTTCCCGGCGGCGATGATCGACCCGGAGAAGGTCACCGCGCCGATGATCACGTCCAGCAGGGTGGGCACGGTGGTGGTCTCGGGCACGCCCCCGGCGGCGCCCGCCAGGTTGATGTAGTCGTGGATGGCCACCAGCGCGGCGGCGCCGCCGCCGACCGCGTTGAAGACGCTGACCAGCTGGGGCATGGCCGTCATCTGCACGGTGCGGGCGGCGTAGAGCCCGGCCGCGCCGCCCAGCAGCGCCCCGGCCAGCATGACGATCCAGCCGGTCACGCTGATCGTGCCGGCGTGGATGATGATGGCGAGCGTGGCCACGATGGCGGCGACCATGCCGCCGGTGGACAGCTGGTTCCCCCGCCGCGCGGTGGCGGGGGTGTTCATCAGGTGCAGGCCGAGCACGAAGCAGCTGGCCGCGGCCACGTATACCAGCTGGACGATCCAGTCGAAGGCGCTCACGACGAGGTCCCGCCGCTCGCTACCTGGTGCGCCTGCCCGTCCGGGCTGATCTGTCCGGCCTTCCCGTCCGGCCCGGCCGGGACCGGCGCGGGCCGGCGCCGGAACATCTTCAACATCCGCCCGGTGACGACGTACCCGCCGACCACGTTCATGGCGGCGAACGCGGCGGCGATGAAGGCCAGGATGTAGCCGAGCGCGTTGTTGGTGGAGGCGGCGATGAGCATCGCACCCACCAGGATGATCCCGTGGATCGAGTTGGCGGCCGACATCAGCGGCGTGTGCAGGGTCGCGGGCACCTTGCTGATGACCTCGAAGCCCACCAGCAGGGCCAGCACGAAGATGGTGATGTCGGTGAGCAGGGCGCTGGTCACTGGGAGGTACCTCCGGCGGGCTGGTCGGCGAGCAGGGCGGCGGTGGCGGGATGGATCACGGACCCGCCGTGGGTGATGACCACCCCGGCCTGGATGTCGTCGCTGGGATCGATGGCCAGGGCCCCGTCGGCCACCATGTGCAGCAGCAGGGTGCTGACGTTGCGCGCGTAGGCGGTCGAGGCGGCGGTCGGCATGCTCGTTGCCAGGTTGGCCGCGCCGATCACGGTCACCCCGTTGCCGGTGACGACCGTCTCGCCCGGCACCGACCCGGCCACGTTCCCGCCGAGCGGCCCGGACCCCATGTCCACCACCACCGACCCGGCCGACATCGCCTTGATCGCGTCCTCGGTGAGCAGCAGCGGCGGCCTGCGCCCGGGCACCTGCGCGGTCGTGATGACCACGTCGTGGCGGGCGATGTGGCCGATCAGCTCGGCCTGCTGCGCCTGCCGCTCGTCGTCGGTGAGCGCGCGGGCATAGCCGCCCTCACCGGCCGCCGAGCCCACCGAGGTGAGCTCGATGAAGGTGGCGCCGAGCGATTCGACCTCGGTCTTGCTCGACGGGCGCACGTCGTAGCCGGAGACCACCGCCCCGAGCCGGTGGGCCGTCCCGATGGCCTGCAGGCCCGCCACGCCGGCGCCGAGGATCAGGACCTTCGCCGGCCGCGCCGTGCCGGCGGCGGTGATGAGCATGGGGAAGAACCGGCCGAACGTGCTCGCCGCCACCAGCGCCGCCTTGTAGCCGGCGATGTTCGCCTGCGAGCTGAGCGCGTCCATCGGCTGTGTCTTGGACAGGGTGCGGGGGATCCCGTCGAGGCTGATCGCGGTCACCCCCTTGGCGGCGAGGGCGGCCGCCAGCGCGGGGTCGGCGAGGGGGTTGAGCATCCCGATCACCGCCTGCCCGGACCTGAGCGCGCCGAGCAGCGCCTCGTCGGGCTTGCTCACCGTCAGGATGATGTCCGCGGCCGAGACGAGCTCCGGCCGGCTCACGATCGTCGCGTCGGCCTCCGCGTAGGCCGCGTCGTCGAACCAGGCCGCGTCGCCCGCGCCGGACTCCACCAGCACGTCCAGGCCGGCGCCTTTCAGCCGGCCGACCATCTCCGGAACAAGGGCGACCCGGCGCTCGCCGGGCGCGGTCTCTTTCAGGACAGCGACTTTCATGGGCGCGACCTCATGTTTCCGGGGGGCGTCACCTGGAAGGCAGCATCGCAGTCAGGCGACGAATCTGCAGGGTCGGACGTCCCGCCATTTGCACCACGTGCGCACATGATAGGCACAGCACCAGTGTGCACAGGCCGAAACGCCCGCCGCTGTGGGGCGGCCGCGGGCCGGCCGGGTTAGCCGCCATCGACGCCGGCCGTGAGGCGCTGGCGGTCCGGGCCGATGACGTCACGGCCGGGACCAGTGGCCCGGGCCCGGGCGGCGCGGGCCGGTAACGCGCTCCGCCGGAGGGCGGCGGTGATCTTCTCGCCGGCGGCGACCACCGCGGCGGCGTGCAGCCTGCCGGGCGACCGGGTCAGGCGCTCGATGGGCCCGGAGACCGAGACGGCGGCGATGATCTTGCCGCCCTGGCCGCGCACCGGCGCGGACACCGACGCCACCCCGGCCTCGCGCTCGGCGACGCTGGCGGCCCATCCCCGGCGCCGGACCTGGGCCAGGGAGGCGGCCGTGAACCGGGCCCCCCGCAGGCCCCGGTTCACCCGGTCCGGCTCGTCCCACGCGAGCAGGACCTGGGCGGCCGAGCCGGCGGTCATGGGCAGCGCGGCCCCGACCGGCACGGTGTCGCGGAGCCCGGTCGCGCGCTCCGCCGCCGCGACGCAGATCCGGGAGTCGCCCTGGCGCCGGTAGAGCTGCGCGCTCTCCCCGGTCAGGTCGCGCAGCTGGATCAGGATGGGCTGGGCGACGGCGAGGAGCCTGTCCTCCCCGGCCGCCGTGGCCAGCTCGGCCAGCCTGGGGCCCAGCACGAAGCGCCCCTGGGAATCCCGGGTGACCAGGCGGTGCCGCTCCAGGGCGACGGCGATCCGGTGCGCGGTCGGGCGGGCGAGGCCGGTGGCGGCCACCAGCTGGGCGAGCGAGGCGGGCCCGGATTCCAGGGTGGCAAGCACCGCCACCGATTTGTCCAGGACGCCGACTCCGCTAGAGTTGTCCATGGTTCGATATTGCCGTCTCGATATACGAGACGCAAGATGACCCGGTGAGAGGTGAACGCTGATGGGGCGCACGCTGGCACGCAAGATCTGGGACGCCCACGTGGTGCGGAGCGCCGAAGGCGAACCCGACCTGCTCTACATCGACCTCCACCTGGTCCACGAGGTGACCAGCCCGCAGGCGTTCGACGCTTTGCGGATGGCCGGGCGGACGGTCCGCCGGCCCGACCTGACGGTCGCGACCGAGGATCACAACGTGCCGACCACCGGGATCACCGGCCCGGACACGCCGCTGCGCGGCCCCGCCAGCCCGCTGACCGACCCGGTGTCGCGGGTCCAGGTCGAGACGCTGCGCAAGAACTGCGCCGACTTCGGCGTCCGGCTGTACCCCATGGGCGACGCGGGGCAGGGGATCGTGCACGTCATCGGCCCCCAGCAGGGGCTGACCCAGCCGGGCATGACGATCGTCTGCGGCGACTCGCACACCAGCACCCATGGTGCCTTCGGGGCGCTCGCCTTCGGGATCGGCACCAGCGAGGTCGGGCACGTGCTCGCCACCCAGACGCTGCCGCAGGCCCGGCCCGCGGACATGGCCGTGACCGTGACCGGGGAGCTGCCGTACGGGGTGACCGCGAAGGACCTCATCCTGGCGGTCATCGCGAAGATCGGCACCGGCGGCGGCACCGGCCACGTCATCGAGTACCGGGGCAGCGCGATCGCCGGGCTGTCCATGGACGGCCGGATGACGGTCTGCAACATGTCCATCGAGGCGGGCGCGCGCGCCGGGCTCATCGCACCGGACGAGACGACCTTCCGCTACCTGCAGGGCCGGCCGCACGCCCCGCAGGGGGCGGCGTGGGAGGCGGCGCTCGAGCACTGGCGGTCGCTGCCGACCGATCCCGACGCCGTCTTCGACCGTGAGGTGACGCTGGACGCGGGGGCCCTCACCCCGTTCGTGACCTGGGGCACCAACCCGGCCCAGGCCGCTCCGCTGGGGTCGGAGGTGCCCGACCCGGCCGCGATGAGCGACCCGGCCGAGCGGGCCACCGCCCAGCGTGCGCTCGCCTACATGGCCCTGGCCCCGGGCACCGCGCTCACCGACATCGCCGTGGACACGGTGTTCGTGGGGTCGTGCACCAACGGCCGGCTGGAGGATCTGCGGGCCGCGGCCGAGGTGCTGCGGGGCCGGAAGGTGGCCAGCGGGGTCCGGATGCTGGTCGTCCCCGGCTCCATGGCGGTCAAGACCGCCGCCGAGCAGGAGGGCCTGGCCGAGGTGTTCACCAGCGCCGGGGCGCAGTGGCGGTCGGCCGGCTGCTCGATGTGCCTGGGCATGAACCCGGACACGATGGCGCGGGGTGAGCGCAGCGCGTCGACCTCCAACCGCAACTTCGAGGGGCGGCAGGGCGACGGTGCCCGCACGCACCTGGTGTCACCGCAGGTCGCCGCGGCCACGGCGGTGACCGGCAGGCTCACCGCACCGTCCAGCCTGTGACCGTACGGCGCCGATAACCGGCCAGCACCGACAACCGGAGACGATCCCGATGGAGCCCTTCACCACGCACACCGGCCGCGCCATGTCGCTGCGGCGCAGCAACGTCGACACCGACCAGATCATCCCGTCCGAGTACCTGAAGCGGGTCAGCCGGGACGGATTCGGGGATGGGCTGTTCGCCGCCTGGCGGACCGACCCCGACTTCGTGCTCAACCGGCCCGAATCGCAGGGCACGACGATCCTCGTCGCCGGCCCCGATTTCGGGATCGGGTCATCCCGCCAGCACGCCGTGTGGGCCCTCGCCGACCACGGGTTCCGCGCCGTCATCTCCGCCCGGTTCGGGGACATCTTCTACAACAACTCGATCCAGGAGGGGCTGCTCCCGGTGCTGCTGCCGGCCGACGCGGTCACCGCACTCCAGGACGCGATCGAGGCCGACCCGGAGCTGCGGGTCACGGTGGACCTGGCCGGGCGCGAGGTCAGGGCGGGGGAGCCGCCGCTGCTCACCGCGGCGCTGCAGATCCACGACTACACGCGCTGGCGGCTGATGGAAGGCCTCGACGACATATCGCTGACGCTCCGGCACGCCGACCACATCACGCGTTACGAGGCCGGGCGCCCGGCCTGGCTCCCGGTGGCCGGCTGAGGGTTCAGCCCGCGCCCTTGGCCGCGTCCCCGGCCGCGGTGCCGGGCCGTGCCCCCGGGCCGGCCGGGCCGGCCAGGGGAAAGGTGGCCAGCGTCAGGTCGGTGATCACGCCGCCGGGATCACATCCGATGGTCACCCGCTGGCCCGGGCGCAGCAGCCGCAGGCCCGAGCCCGCGAAGGCGGCGGGGCCGAACCCGACGACGGTCCCATCATCGAGAAAGACGCTGCCCGACCCGGCCGCGGGGTCGAAGCTGCGGACTGTGGCCTGCATGACCGGGTCCCTTCCAGGTGGCCGGCGCGGAGCTGACGCTGGCTCTCAGCGCAGCCCCGGCCGCTTGCGCAGCGCGGTCTGGATGATCCGGTCCCACAGCTGCGCGGGCGGCAGCCCGGTCGCCTCCCACATGAGCGGGAACGCCGACGCCGACGTCATCCCGGGCATGGTGTTGATCTCGTTGAGGATGATCCGGCCGTCGGGCGTGTAGAAGAAGTCCACCCGCGCGAGGCTCTCGCACGAGAGCGCCTCGAACGCGGCGCACGCCAGCCGCCTGACCTCCGCGATGGCGTCGGCGGGAATCGGCGGCGGGATGGCCATCGACGTGTCCGCCTCCAGGTATTTCGCCTGGAAGTCGTAGAACTCGGCGCCCCCGCCGACCAGCACCTGGGCCGGGACGCTCGCGTCCGGCGGGCGGCCGGGCGCGCCCTCGAGGACCGCGCACTCGATCTCCATGCCCGGGATGGCCGCCTCCGCGAGCACCTTCGGGTCGTGCTCGCGGGCGAGCTCGATCGCCTCCTCCAGGTCGGCCGGGCCGGGCACGCGGGTCGTGCCGATGCTGGACCCGCCCCGGGCCGGCTTGACGAAAACCGGCCAGCCGAGCTCGCCGATGTCGTCGAGCACCCGCTTGCGCTCGGTCATGGCGGTGGCCGCCGACGCGCCCTCCGGTGCCGGCGGCCGCCAGTCGCGGTCGCGGACGACCACGTAGGGCCCGACCGGCAGGCCGCGCGCGGCGAAGATCAGCTTCATGTACTCCTTGTCCATGCCGGCCGCGCTGGCGAACACCCCGGCCCCCGCGTACCTGGCCCCCGCCATCTCCAGCAGGCCCTGGATCGTGCCGTCCTCGCCGTACGCGCCGTGCAGCAGCGGCAGCACCACGTCGACCTCGCCGAGGCTGCGCGGGGGGTCGCCGGGGGCCGTGACCACCAGGCCGCGTGTGGCCGGGTCGAGGCGCGCGGCGATCTCGGCGCCGGGGGCGGACATGGCGTCCACGGACGGCAGCTCGCCGCCCGCGATGGCCAGCTGCCCGGGGTCGTCCGGGGCCAGGATCCAGCGGCCGTCGCGGGCGATGCCCACCGGCACGACCTCATAGCGGTCGCGGTCGAGCGCCGCGAGCACGTTCCCGGCGCCCAGGCACGAGATCGCGTGCTCGGAGCTCCGCCCGCCGAATACGACCGCCACCCTGATCTTGCGTTCGGTGTTCAGTGTGGTTCTCCTCTCGGGGCGTGACCGGCGGCGCGGTCAGACTCCGTAGCGCTCCGGCTTGGCCGACCGTGAGGCCAGCAGCATGACGGCCTCCGCCATCCCGATCCGGCCCTGGGTGACGCCCGCCACCACCTCGGTGATCGGCATCTCCACGTGATGGGCACGGGCCAGCTCCAGCACCGGCCCGGCCGACTTCACGCCCTCGGTCACCTGCGACGCGCTGGCGGCGGCCTCGGCCAGCCCCATGCCGCGGCCCAGGTTCTCGCCGAAGGTGCGGTTGCGCGACAGCGGTGAGCTGCAGGTGGCGACCAGGTCGCCCATCCCCGCCAGGCCGGCCAAGGTGTGCTGGTCGGCGCCGAGCGCCGCCCCCAGGCGGGCGATCTCGGCCAGGCCGCGGGTGATGAGCAGGGCCCTGGTGTTGTCCCCGAGCCCCATGCCGACCGCGATCCCCACCGCGAGCGCGATCACGTTCTTGACGGCGCCGCCGAGCTCGCAGCCGATCACGTCCGGGTTGGTGTAAGGCCGGAAGTACGGCGCGTGGCAGGCCTCCTGCAGATGCTTGGCCATGGCGTCGTCGGCGCAGGCGACCACCGTGGCCGCGTACTGCCGGGCGGCGATCTCCCGGGCCAGGTTCGGGCCGCTGATCACCGCGATCCGGTCGGGCCCGGCGCCGGTGATCTCGGCGATCACCTCGCTCATCCGCAGGTGAGTGCCGTCCTCGATGCCCTTCATCAGGCTGACGAGCAGCGCGCCCGGCGGCAGCAGCCCGGCCCAGCCGGCCAGGTTCCGGCGCAGCGTCTGGGCCGGCACGGCCAGGACCACCAGGTCGGTGCCCGCCAGCGCCTCCGCCGGGTCGCTGGTCGCGCGCAGCGCACTGGTCAGCGTGATCCCGGGCAGGTAGTCCGGGTTCTCATGGCGCTGGTTGATCGCCTCGGCCAGCTCCGCCCGGCGGCCCCAGAGCACGGCCGGCGTCCCCGCGTCGCAGAGCACCTGCGCGAAGGTGGTCCCCCACATGCCGGCGCCCATGACGACCGCGCTCACGTCGGTGCCGCCCTGCGGGACGGGCCGTCGCCGGGCGGCTCGGTCCGCGCGCCGGAGGGCTCCGCCTGGCCGGGGGGTTCCACCTGGCCGCCGGGGGACTCGCCCTGGCCACTGCGGGGATCCGCCGGGCTGGCCGCTGGCCCGGCCTGGCCGTCCCTGCCCGCCCGGGCGCGGCGGGCGGCGGCGGGGTCGAACGGCACGGCCGGGGGCTCCTTGCCCCGCAGCTGCGCCAGCAGGCCGGTGATGTCGGCCATGATCGCGGCGGTGGCACCCCGCAGCACCTCCCGGCCCAGCGGCTGGCCCCGGTAGGCGGACAGGTCGACCGGCGGCCCGGCCAGCATCCGCACCAGGTGACGGGGGAACAGATCCGGTTTCGTGCTCCCGTACGGGAGGATGACCTGCGCGCCCCAGTGGGCGACCGGGATCACCGGGGCGCCGGTGGTCAGCGCGAGGCGGGCGACGCCGGTCTTGCCCACCATCGGCCACAGATCCGGGTCGCGGCTGGCGGTCCCCTCGGGGTAGACGATGAGGCACCCTCCCGCCCGCAGGCTGGCCTCCGCGTCCTTGAGCTCCTTGACCACCAGCGCCGCGTCGCCCCGGTCGCGGTGCACCGGCAGCTGGCTGCAGGCGCGCAGAAACGGCCCGAGCAGCCTCACGTCGAACGCCGACGACTTGATGAGGAAGAGCGGGTAGCGGCCCGCCTGGTAGGTGAACAGGGCGACGGCGGCCCAGTCGGCGTAGGACAGGTGGTTGGGGGCAATGATCACGCCGCCGTCGCGGGGGATGTGCTCCTGGCCGTGCCAGTCGCGTTTCATCACCGCCTTGATGATCGGCGGCAGGACGATCGTGGTGGCGCGGCGCACGGCTGCTGAGCCCCCCGGGCCTGCCTGCTCGCTCATGTGCACCGTCTCCCCATCCTTATCTGGCCAGTCTCCCGGTTGACGCGCCCCGGTGTCGAGGCAGGATCACGGTATGCCCGCGCCCCCGGCCACGGCACCGCTCACCTGGTCCCTGGTGGTCCCCGTCAAGGTACTTGCCCGCGCCAAAACGCGCCTGGCCAGCCTGGCCGGGCCGGACCGGCCCGCGCTCGCGCTCGCGATGGCGGCCGACACGGTGGCGGCGGCGCTGGACTGCCCCCAGGTGGGCAGGGTGATCGTGGTCACGGACGACCCGCAGGCGGCGGAGGTGCTGGCCGGCCTCGGCGCCGTCATCGTGCCCGACCGGCCCGGGCGGGGGCTCAACGGGGCGCTGCGCCACGGGGCCGCGCACGCCGGGTCCCGCTGGCCGCGGTCGGGGATCGGCGGGCTCGCCGCGGACCTGCCCGCCCTGCGCCCGGCCGAGCTGGGCGACGCCCTGCGGGCGGCGGCGCGGTGGCCGCAGGCGTTCGTGCCGGACTCCGCCGGGTCCGGGACCACGCTGTACGCCGTGCGGCCGGGGACCGCGTTCCGGCCGAGGTTCGGCCCGGGGTCGGCCGCCCGCCACCGGGCGGCCGGGGCGGCCGAAATCACCCGGCCCGGCCTGGCCAGCCTCCGCCGCGACGTCGATGAGCCGGCGGACCTGCGCGGGGCGCGGGAACTGGGGCTCGGGACCCGCACCGCGGCGCTCGCCGCGCGGCTGAACCCCGGGCCAGCGGGAGGGCAGCATGAATAAGGGGCGGGGGTCAGCCCGTGGGTCCCGGATCAGATGTGGACGATGGGGCAGGTCAGCGTCCTGGTGATCCCGGAGACGGCCTGGATTTGCGCGACCACCAGCCGCCCGAGATCGTCCACGTTCTCCGCCTCGGCCCGGACGATCACGTCGTAGGGTCCGGTGACATCCTCCGCCTGCGTCACCCCGGAGATGGAGGCGATGCGAACGGCGACCTCAGCGGCCTTCCCGACCTCTGTCTGAACGAGGATGTACGCCTGCACCATACGGTCCTCCCGGGTAGATCCGGAAAGGCAACGCTACCCTAAGAGGCGGCCGGGGGCCGTAGTGGCGTCACATGCCACGCGGGAGGTGTGATGACCGTCGGGGACCTGGGTGAATTCGGGCTTATCGCGGCCATCGCGGCCCGGCTCCCGCGGGGCGCGCGGACGGTCATCGGGGTCGGCGATGACGCGGCGGTGCTGGCCACGCCGGACGGCCGCGTGGTGGCGACGACCGACCTTCTGATCGAGGCGCGGCACTTCCGCCGTGACTGGTCGGGGCCGGCCGACATCGGCGGCAAGGCGGCCGCGCGGAACCTCGCCGACGTGGCGGCGATGGGCGCCACCCCGATCGCCCTTCTGGTCGGGCTGGCCACCCCCGCTGACCTGCCCGTCGCCTGGGCGCAGGACCTCGTCTCCGGGATCGTCGCCGAGTGCGCGCGCACCGGCGCCACCGTGGTCGGCGGGGATGTTTCCAGCGCGGACACGATCATGCTCGCGGCCACCGCGCTGGGGGACCTGGCGGGCCGCGAGCCGGTGACGCGGGCCGGCGCGCGGCCGGGCGACCTGCTGGCCGTCACGGGGGTGCTGGGGCACTCGGCGGCCGGCCTGGCGCTGCTGCGCGCCGGGCTGGCCGAGCCGGCGGCGCTGGTGACGGCGTACCGGTGGCCGCGCCCGCCGTATCACGCCGGGCCGGAGGCCGCGGCGCTCGGGGCAACCTCGATGATCGACATCAGCGACGGGCTGGTGGCCGATACCGGCCATGTGGCGGAGGCCAGCGGCGTCCTCGTCGACATCGACACGGCCCGCCTGGCGCCCGGCGGCGACCTGCTGGCCGCTGCGGCGCGGCTGGACGCGTCAGGCCCCGCGGGACCAGGAGATTCCGCTGAACCGGGAGGGCTGTCCCGGCCGTTGGTATGGATGCTGACCGGCGGGGAGGATCACGCGCTGGTCGCCACCTTTCCGCCCGTTATCGTGCTCCCGGCCCACTGGACGGTGATCGGGCAGATACGGCAGGGACGAGGGGTGAGGGTGGACGGCCAGGTGTTCCTGGGGCGGCCGGGATGGGATCACTTCATCTGAGATTCGCATATCTATCCCTTTGAGTGTGGGATGGATTACATTGAGCTTCTAACTCAAGCGGAACGTATGACAGCGGCCATCACTCATGTCACGACACCGTAAGAGGCCAGCGCCCCGGCATCGGGCGCCCCGCCACCAGGCGCCCAACGATCAGGCACTGGAAGACCGTGGGCAGCCGATGACGCAGCCCATGGCCACCCACGCACGGCCCACACCACTGGGCACGGCCGTCCGCCGTGTCGTGGTGACGCCTACCTTCGCGGCGGGCCTGGGAGTTGTCATTGCCGCCGGGATGGCCTACCCGATGACCAAGACCGTCATCAGCTATGGCGGCGCACCCCCGGCCGGTGGGGAGTCCTGCCAGACCGCGGGCTGTGTGGGCGATGGCAGCGGCGAGCTGGCGACGGCCAGGCCCGGCCAGCGGCTCAAGACGCCGCCGCCGGCGGCCAAGAGCCCGGACCCGTCAGCCGCACCCGCTCCCAGCGGAGGCGGGACGGTCGCGGCCGGGCCGGCGCCGGTCATGCAGTACCAGACGCTGCGTCAGTGGCAGAGCGGGTTCTTCGGGCAGGTCACCATCACCGATACCGGCGGGTCGGCGCAGGCCAACTGGCAGCTGCACCTCAGCTACGGCTCGGCCCACATCATCGGCGTGTGGGGGGGCAAGTGGACGCCCAGCGGTGATCACGCCGTGATCGTGACACCGGATACCGGGAGCGGGACCAGCCACGACGGGGGCAACAGCGTTCAGGTCGTGCTCGCGGTCTCCGGGCAGGCCGGGCCGCCCTCCTCATGCGACTTCAACGGCCGGGCATGCCAGACGAGCCAGGCCGGCGACCGCTCTCAGCCCGGGGACTGGCCGTCACAGCAGCAGCAGAGCCAGACGTGGGACGGCCAGCAGGGGAGCTTCTCGGGCCGGTGAGCCCGCGGCGCGTGATGCCGACGGGCCGAGCTTCCGGACGTCAGCGGGCGAGTCCCCGGACGTCAGCGGGTGAGCTTTCCGGCCTTGATGCAGGACGTGCACACGCGCAGCCGCTTGGGCGTCCCGTCGACGGTGGCCCGGACGACCTGGATGTTGGGGTTCCAGCGGCGCGGGGTGCGGCGGTGCGAGTGGGAGACCCTGTTGCCGAAGCCCGGCCTCTTGCCGCAGATGTCGCAGACAGCAGCCACGGGATCGCTCCGTTGGTGTGGTTGAGGAAGCTGGATGCCGCCCCGGCGCCGCCAGGGCCAGCCGTGGAAGGATATCCGACTCCGGCCCCCCGGCGCGAACCGGGACGCGGCGACCTATTCTTTGAGCCCATGGTGAGCCTGGACGAACCCCTGCGCGGCGTGGTGGGGGGCAAGGCCGCGGCCAGGGCGGAGAAGGCGTTCGGCCTGCGCACGACCGGCGACCTGCTGCGGCACTACCCGCGCCGCTACGTCCGCCGCGGTGAGCTGACCGACCTGGCGTCGCTGCGGGACGGCGAGGACGTGACGGTCTTCGCCCAGGTCGCGAAGGTCACGTCCCGCCGGATGAAGGCGCGCCGCGGCAGGCTGCTCGAGGTGACGGTGACCGACGGCAGCGCCCGGCTGGCGCTGACCTTCTTCAACAAGGTGGAGTACTGGGAACGCCAGCTGAGCCCGGGCCGCCACGGCATGTTCGCCGGCCGGGTGTCCACGTTCGCCGGGAAACGCCAGCTCGCCCACCCCGAGTTCAAGCTGCTCGGCGCGGACGACGCGGACAAGGCGGCGGAGTACGCGGCCGAGCTGATCCCGGTCTACCCGGCGACCAGGGATCTCTCCTCGTGGGATATCGAGAAATGCGTCCGGGTGGTGCTCGACACCCTGGGCGAAGTCGCCGACCCGCTCCCTGAGGACCTGCGCGAGCGGCACGGGCTGGAGGGGCTGACGACGGCGCTGCTGGGCATCCACCGCCCGGACGACCTGGCCGAAGCGGACCGCGCCCGGACCCGGCTCAAGTGGGACGAGGCCCTGATGCTCCAGGCCGTCCTGGCCCAGCGCCGCCGGGCCGCCGCGGCCCAGCCGGCCACCGCCCGCCCGCCCCGGGCGGGCGGCCTGCTGGACGCGTTCGACGCGCGTCTTCCGTTCAGTCTCACCGGTGGCCAGCGGGACGCGGGCGGGATCATCGCCGCCGACCTGGCGCGCGGCCATCCCATGCACCGGCTGCTGCAGGGCGAGGTCGGCTCCGGCAAGACCGTGATCGCCGTGCGCGCGATGCTGCAGGTGATCGACGCCGGCGGCCAGGCCGCGCTGCTGGCCCCGACCGAGGTTCTCGCGCAGCAGCACTACCGGTCGATCACCGATCTGCTCGGCCCGTTCGGGCAGGCGGGACGGCTGGACGGCGCGGACCAGGCGACCCGGGTGGCGCTGCTGACCGGCTCACAGGGCGCGGCGGCCCGCCGCGAGGCGCTGCTCGACGCCGCGTCCGGCGCCGCCGGGATCGTGATCGGCACCCATGCCCTGCTCACCGAGCATGTGCAGTTCGCCGACCTGGGCATGGTGGTGATCGACGAGCAGCACCGGTTCGGGGTCGAGCAGCGCGACGCGCTGCGGGAGAAGGCCCGGGGCACGCGCCCGCACGTGCTGGTGATGACCGCGACCCCGATCCCGCGCACGGTGGCCATGACCGTCTACGGCGACCTGGACACCTCCACCCTCACCGAGCTGCCGGCCGGCCGCTCGCCGATCGCCACCCACGTCGTCCCGGCGGCGGACAAGCCCCGCTACCTGGCGCGGGCGTGGGAGCGCATTCGGGAGGAGGTCGCGGCCGGCCGCCAGGCTTACGTCGTCTGCGCCCGGATCGGCGGGGAGGACCCCGGCCCGGGCGGCGGGGCGGATGGCCCTATGCAGGCCGATGCCGACGACCCGGAGTCCTTCCCGGGACAGGATGAGGACGAGGAGGACGCGGGCCCGCGCCGCCCACCGCTGGCGGTGCTCGACCTGGCGCCCGCGCTGGCCGACGGGCCGCTGGCCGGCCTGCGTCTGCGGGTGCTGCACGGCCGGCTGCCGGCCGAGGAGAAGGACGCGGCGATGCGCGCCTTCGCCGACGGGCTCGCCGACGTGCTGGTGGCGACCACGGTGGTCGAGGTGGGCGTGGACGTCCCCAACGCCACCGCCATGGTCGTCATGGACGCGGACAGGTTCGGGGTGTCGCAGCTGCACCAGCTGCGTGGCCGGGTCGGCCGCGGCAGTGAGCCGGGCCTGTGCCTGCTCGTCACCGAGACGCCCGAGGGGACCAAGGCACGGGACCGGCTCGATGCCGTGGCGGCCACGCTGGACGGCTTCCGGCTGGCGCGGCTCGACCTGGAACAGCGCCGGGAGGGCGATGTGCTCGGCGCGGCCCAGGCGGGCCGCAAGCGGAGCCTCAGGCTGCTCACCCTGCTCAGCGACGAGGCGCTGATCGGGCAGGCGCGGGAGGAGGCGACCGCCCTGGTGGAGGCCGACCCGGAGCTGGCCTCCCACCCGGCGCTCGCCGCCGCGATCGGCTCGCTGCTCGACGAGGAGCAGGCCGAGTTCCTCGAGAAGACATGACGTTGCCTTTCGTGGGAAGCGGGCCGTGATGCGGGTCATCGCCGGAATCGCGCGGGGGCGGCGGCTGGCCGCGCCCAAGGGAACGGCGACCCGCCCGACCAGCGACCGGGCCCGGGAGGGGCTGTTCGCCACGGTGACCGCGATCCGCGGCCCGCTGCCGGGGGCCAGGGTGCTCGACCTGTTCGCGGGCTCGGGCGCGATAGGCCTGGAGGCGCTGTCCCGCGGCGCCGTGCACGTGGTGTTCGTCGAGTCTGACCCGCGTGCCATCGGCGTCATCCGGGCCAACCTGGCGGCCGTCGCGCTGCCCGGCGGCGAGCTCGTCTGCGACCAGGTGCAGCGGTTCCTGGACCGGGGGCCGGGCGCGGAGGCCGCCTTCGACCTGGCGGTGGCCGATCCGCCGTATGCGGCGTCCCCGGCCGAGGTCACCGGGATGCTGACCGCCCTCGCCTGCGGGGGATGGCTGGCGCCGGGGGCGCTGGTCGCGGTCGAGCGCGCGACCCGGGCGGGCCCGCTCTCGTGGCCGGCCGGGTACCGCGCGGACAGGTCCCGTCGTTACGGCGAGGCGACCTTCTGGTACGGTCTCGCCGCAGCTGAAGCGTCGTAAGGGAAGGGCGTGACCGCGTGCGTCGTGTCGCCTGCCCAGGCTCGTTCGACCCCGTCACCAACGGGCATCTTGACATCATCCGCCGCGCGGCCCGGCTCCACGACGAGGTGCTGGTGGTGGTCGGCGCGAACCTGGCCAAGGAAGGCCTGTTCACCGTCGAGGAACGGCTCGGCATGCTCCGGGAGGTCACCAGCGACCTGCCCAACGTCAGCGTGGACAAGTTCACCGGCCTGCTGGTTGACTTCTGCCGCGTCCGCGGCGTCTCCGCGATCGTGAAGGGCCTGCGCGCGGTCAGTGACTTCGAGTACGAGATGGAAATGGCGCAGATGAACTACCGGCTCGCCGAGATCGAGACGCTGTTCATGACGGCCAACCCGCTCTACTCCTTCCTGCGTTCCAGCCTGGTCAAGGAGATCGCCAAATACGGCGGGGACGTCAGCTCGCTCGTGCCAGAAGCCGTGCACGGGCGGCTGCTGGCGCGGCTGGCGCAGTCCTGACCGCGGCCGGCCCGGCTGCGGCCGGCGCCGGCGGACCGTCACGAGTTGGGGTTCCGCAGGCCACTGGGTAAGCTGACCGTCTGGAATCCGCCGCCCGATACCCATGTTGCCATGCCAAATTCACGCAAAACGCCCACGGCCCGGCTCGACCCCCGTGAGCCGCTGGTGCTCGACACCCGAACCCTCCCGCGCCGCCCGGGGTCACTGCGCACCGAGACCCGGACCGTGCCCGCTCCCGCGGACCTGCACACCGGCCTGGCCGGTATCCCCGAGGGATCGGAACTGCGGCTGGAGGTCACGCTGGAATCGGTGACCGAGGGCGTGCTCGCCACCGTGACCGCGGCAGCGCCGGTCACCGGTGAGTGCGCACGGTGCCTGGAACCGGTGGCGCAGACTATCGAGGTCCACTGCCAGGAGCTGTTCAGTTATGAGCAAGGCACCGGGGATGCGGACGAGGACGGGTACGCTCTGGACGGAGACCTGCTCGATCTCGAGCCGGTGCTCCGTGATGCCTTGGTGCTCGCGCTGCCGCTCGCGCCACTGTGCCGCCAGGACTGCCCCGGCCTGTGCGCCGAGTGCGGGGCGCTGCTCGCCCAGGCGGGCCCGGAGCACGGGCATGAGCGTGCCATCGACCCCCGGTGGGCGCGGCTGCGGCCAGAGATGACGCAGGAGGAGCAGGTCGGCCGGCCTGCACCAGAGATAAGTGAGGAGAGTGGACGTGGCCGTCCCTAAGCGGAGGATGTCGCGGAGCAACACCAGGTCGCGGCGGGCGCAGTGGAAAGCCACCGCCCCGGCGCTGGTGCGCTGCCCGCAATGCCGCGACCCCAAGCTGCCTCACACCGCGTGCCCGACGTGCGGCACCTACAACCGCCGTCAGGTGATCACACCGTCCTGACGGGCGGTGCCGACGGATTCCGCACCCCCAGAGAAGTCCTGGGGGAGGAGGACAGCATGAAAGGCGCTGCCGAGCACGAGGGACGAGGCAACCAGCCTGAGAGCGCCGCGCTGCTGCGGGCCCTCGACGCGGGCCTCAGCCCGGAGTTGCTGGAGCGTGCGCTCACACACCGGTCATTCGCCTACGAAAACGGCGGCCTGCCCACCAATGAGCGGCTGGAGTTCCTCGGCGACGCGGTGCTCGGGCTGATCGTCACCGACGCGCTGTTCCGCGAGTATCCCGATCTGCCCGAGGGGCACCTGGCCAAGCTCCGGGCCGCGGTGGTCAACATGCGGGCGCTGGCCGAGGTGGCGCGCGGGCTGCACCTGGGCGACTTCATCCGGCTGGGCCGGGGTGAGGAAGGCACGGGCGGCCGCGACAAGTCCTCGATCCTGGCCGACACCCTCGAGGCGGTCATCGGCGCCGTCTACATCGAGCGGGGCCTGGTCGAGGCGGGCGCGCTCGTGCACCGGCTGTTCGACCCGGTGATAGCCCATTCGGCCCGGCTCGGGGCCGGCCTGGACTGGAAGACCTCGCTGCAGGAGCTGACCGCCGCCGGTGTCCTGGGCGTGCCGGAATATCACGTCGACGAGAGCGGCCCCGACCACCAGAAATCCTTCCGTGCGCTGGTCAGGGTGGGCGGGCGCGTCTACGGCTCGGGCGAGGGCCGCTCCAAGAAGGAAGCCGAGCAGCAGGCGGCCGCGGCCGCCTGGAGCGCCATCAGCACGGGCGAGGCGGGCGAGGCCGGGCCGGAACATAACGGCGCCGGCCCCGGCGAGCCTGGCCCGGGTGAGCAGGGAGCCGCTGGCCCGGGGAGCCACCGCGCGCGCGGCAACGGCGCGGCCGGCAGGCCGGGTGGGCAGGGCCGGGACGCCGGGCGGCGGAACGACGGCGGGCGGACCGCCGCGGCGGGCCACGGAGCGGCCGTCGGCCAGGATTCTCCCTAGGGACACGCCCGAGTGCCGGAACTACCCGAGGTCGAGGTCGTCCGCAGGGGCCTGGAGCTGCACGTTGTCGGCCGCACCATCGGCTCGGCCGAGGTGCTGCACCCCCGCGCGGTGCGGCGGCACGCGGCCGGCCCGGACGACTTCTCCGCCGCCGCGCGGGGGCTCACCATCACCGGCGCGTGCCGCCGCGGCAAGTACCTGTGGCTGCCCGTGCTGGAAGGGACGCAGGACGCGCCGTCGGTGGCCGAGGACGCCCTGCTCGCCCACCTCGGCATGAGCGGGCAGCTGCTGCTGGGTGATCCGGGCAGGCCCGTTTCGCCGCACGTCCGGGTCCGTTTCACCTTCACCGACTCGGGGCCCGATCTGCGGTTCACCGACCAGCGGACGTTCGGCCATCTCGCGCTCGCGCCGGGCGGCGCGGTCCTGCCGCCGATGATCGCTCACATCGCCCCCGACCCGATGGAGCCCGGATTCGACGAGGCGGCCGTCATCCGCCGCCTGCGCTCCCGCCGCACCGGCGTCAAGACCGCGCTGCTCGATCAGTCCCTGGTGAGCGGCATCGGCAACATCTACGCCGACGAGGCCCTCTGGCGGGCGCGGCTGCACTGGGCCACGCCCGCCACCGCGCTCAGCCGGGCCGACGCGGCCCGGCTGCTGGCCGCCGTGCGCGAGGTCCTGGGCGAGGCGCTGGAGGCCGGCGGCACCTCGTTCGACCGCCTGTACGTGAACGTCAATGGGGAAAGCGGGTACTTCGGCCGGTCACTCGCTGTTTACGGCCGCGAGGGCGAGCCGTGCTCACGATGCGGCACTCCGATCCGCCGGGATTCATTCATGAACCGGTCCGCCTACAGCTGCCCGGCCTGCCAGCGGCGTCCAGGGCGGCGGGCCCCGCGCGCTCGCCGCCTTTGACCTGCGAGATCGTTCAACTTGACCGGATACCCGCGAGGGTGCGATCCTTGATGTGTCACCTTGCGCGCACTTATGCGTGTCCTCGCGTGTGCGCCCACTCTGGTCACTCAGTGTGGAGGACCCACTACAATGGCGAAGGCTATACTCGGCCACGTCGGCGGGCCTGATCCCCGCATGCTTTCTGAAATGCGCCGCCTCCAGCAGCGCGTGCACGACCTGGAGGCCGAACTCGCCAGGCTGCAGGAAGCGAACGACGTGCTTGCCGCCGGCGTCAGCCACGAACTCATTGTCACCAGCCGCGAACGCGAACCCGTGCTTACCTGACACATCTCGCGCACACGTCACATCGGACAGGGACGCCGCGTAGCGGCGTCCCTCTGCGTTGCCTGCGCCGGGCCCATGCGGCGCCCCGGCCCCAGTGAAGCCGATGGTGAAGACGTGGTCAGCGCCCCGGCCGCCCCACTTCCCGGGCCCGCCCACGGCCGGCCCGGGGCGGCCGGCGAGTTCGTTGCTCCCCCAGCGGCGCGTGAGGCACGGGAAGCCCGCCCGATCGCGGTAGGGTCGTGACGATCGGTCCGCAGCGCGCTCCCGCGACGGCGTGCCGGACAGGCGCCGGCCCGACGAGGAGGAGAGCCAGCAGGTGTACCTGAAGACTCTCACCCTGCGCGGGTTCAAGTCCTTCGCCTCGGCCACGACCTTGCGGTTCGAGCCGGGCATCACCTGCGTCGTCGGCCCGAACGGGTCGGGCAAGTCGAACGTCGTCGACGCCCTCTCCTGGGTCATGGGCGAGCAGGGCGTCAAGCCCCTGCGCGGCGGCAAGATGGAGGACGTCGTCTTCGCCGGCACCTCCTCGCGGCCGCCGCTGGGGCGGGCCGAGGTCACGCTCACCATCGACAATACCGACGGCGCGCTCCCGATCGACTACACCGAGGTCACGATCAGCCGGCTGCTGTTCCGGTCGGGCCAGAGCGAGTACTTCATCAACGGCAACCAGTGCCGCCTGCTCGACGTCGCCGAGCTGCTCTCCGACTCCGGCCTGGGCCGGGAGATGCACGTCATCGTGGGCCAGGGCCATCTGGACGACGTGCTGCAGGCCGGGCCCGAGGCACGCCGCGCGCTGATCGAGGAGGCGGCCGGGGTACTCAAGCACCGCCGGCGCAAGGAGAAGGCGCTCCGCAAGCTGGAGGCGATGCAGGTCAACCTGACCCGGCTGGTCGATCTCACCGGTGAGCTGCGCCGGCGCCTGGGGCCGCTCGGCCGGCAGGCGGCGCTCGCCCGGCGCGCCGCGACCATCCAGGCGGACCTGCGGGATGCCCGGCTGCGCCTGCTCGCCGACGACTATGTCACCGCCGCCGCCGACCTGGAACGCGGGCAGCAGGACGAAAGCGTGGCGCTGGCGCGGCGCGGGGAGCTGGAGCAGGCCCTGGCGCAGGCGCGCCGGAGCGAGTCCGCGCTCGATGCCGCCGAGGCCGAACACGCGCCACGGCTGGCGCAGGCGCAGGAGGCGTGGTTCTCCCTCTCCTCGCTCGCCGAGCGCCTGCGCGGAGTCGGCCGGGTCGCGCAGGAGCGCCACTCCCACCTGGGGGCCGAGCCGGAGCCGCCGCGCCCCGGCCGCGACCCGGACGAACTCGAAGCCGAAGCGGCAGGACTGCGCGAGCAGGAGGCACTGCTCGGGGAACGGCTCGAGGCCGCCCGGGCACAGCTCACGGCGGCGACCGGCGCCCGGCAGGCGGCCGAGGCGTCCCTCGCCGAGGCCGAGCGGCACCTGGCCGCGCAGGCGCGCGCGGCCACGGCCCGGGCGGAGCAGCTGGCCAAACTGCGCGGGCAGGTAGGGGCGGCCCGCAGCCGGGTGGCCGCCGCCAGGGAGGAAGAAGGCCGCCTGGCGGACGCCCTGGAGCAGGCGAGGTCGCGGGCCAGGCTGGCCTCGCAGGAATACGAGGAATTCCAGGAGGCCTCGACCGGCCGCGAGGATGACCGCAGCGGCCTGGCCGCAGCGCACGAACAGGCGGCCGCGGCGCTGGGCGAGGTCGCCGCGCGGGTCGCCGAATCCCGGGCCAGCGAGCGGCGTTCCAGCGCCGAGCGGGCCGGCCTCATCGCGCGCAAGAAGGCGCTGGAAGAGGGCATCCATGCCATCCAGCACGGCGCCGAGGCGTCGGCGGCCCTGCTCGCGGACCCGGTGCTCGCGGGCGAGGTCCTGGGCGCGATCGCCAGCCTGCTGACCGTGGCCGACGGGGCGCAGGAGGCGGTGACGGCCGCGCTCGGCGGCGCGGCCGACGCGGTGGCGGTCGCGAGCCTGGACGCCGCGGTGACGATCATGCGGCAGCTCAAGGCCGCGGACGCCGGAAGCGCCGAGCTGGTCATCGCCGCCGATAACGCCCGGCAGGCGCCGGCGGGCCGCCCCGACATCAGCTACCCGCCGGGCGTTCTGCCCGTCCTTGACCTTGTGAAGGCGCCGGGGGAACTGTGGGGCGCGCTCTCGGGGCTGCTGGCCGGAGTGGCGATCGCCGACGACCTCGATCAGGCCCGCGATCTCGTGCGAGCCCATCCCGAACTTCGGGTCGTCACCCGCGACGGCGACCTCCTCGGCGCGCACTGGGCCCGCGGCGGCGCGGCGCGGCCGCCGAGCCTGCTGGCGATGAGGTCGGCCGCGGAGGCCGCGGCCGCGGACCTGGCCACGGCCGACCGGGCCTGGGAACGGGCCGCGGCCGACCTGGCCGCCACGATGGCGGAGGAGGAGCGGGCCCAGCAGGCGGTGGCCGGGGCGCTCGCCTTGACGCAGGAGGCTGACGCGGCGGCGGCCGCGGTTTCCGGGCAGCTCGGGCGGCTCGCCGGGGCGGCGCGGGCGGCCCAGGACGAGGCCACCCGGCTGGCGGACGCGATCGCCGCGGCCCGCGAGAAATCCGGGCGGGACCAGGCTGCCCTCACTGAGCTGAGCGCGCGGCTGGCGGCCGAGGAGGCCGGTGAGGCGGCGCCAGGCGAAGCCGACGGCAACCGGGCCGCCGGGGTCGGCGGGCCGCCCAGCGCCGACGAGGTGTCCGAGGCGTCCACCGCCGACGAGGAGCTCAGTGCCGGCGAAGGGGCCCGGCGGGCCGCCGCCGGCGAATCCCCGGCCGGAGAGCCAGACCGGGAGGCACTCGCCGGGCGGGCCACCGCCGCCAGGGAGGCCGAGACCGACGCCCGCCTTGAGGTCAGGACGGCCGAGGAACGCCTCCGGGCGATCGCGGGGCGCGCGGACGCGCTGGCCGCCG
>Ga0207664_10000781_pt1 | contig 21473 bp, 36 predicted proteins | sample LARL83metaG_FD_184349 | JGI IMG/M metagenome (GOLD analysis project Ga0207664, IMG submission 184349) | Corn, switchgrass and miscanthus rhizosphere microbial communities from Kellogg Biological Station, Michigan, USA - LAR L8-3 metaG... | ecosystem: Host-associated > Plants > Roots >... | reverse complement strand
AGCATGCGCCCGGCAAATGGGGCGTTCACACGCAGCGCACCAGTTCAGGGGCGACTGTTCGCAGGCAGGATATGAACATCTCTGTTCTTCTCGTTCCATCTCAATTCCTCCTTGGCGAGCGGGGCCTTACGACCATTCACCGCGATGCTCTAATTCTTCAATCATTTTTAAACGCGCATCTTTGAGCAACTCACACGCCTTACGCTCTCTCTTAGAGCGCTTACCGAAAATGACCGCCTGCTCAAACGTTGCGATCATCGCGTCAAGTTGAGCTATGCAATGCTCTAAATAGGCCTTTTCCATCTCAATTCCCTCCTCCGTGAGCGGCCATCCTTACGACCGCTCACCATGTTGTCACTTACTGTTATCGCATGAATACCGCACGCCCGAACGGGTACTCGACCTTGCGCTCTTGCCCATTCAAGGGCGCAGCCCACTTGTCGCATCTCTTCGGCTCAGCCGGCAGGATCAAACGCGGCTTCTGCTCAGCGACCAACTTCGCTCTGTACGCCGCGTGCTCCTCTGGAGTCTCGTCGATGAGGTCTGTCAGATCGTCGTACTCTTCCGGGGTCAGTTCGTCAGCGTGCGCCTGCGCATCCTCGCCCAGGACCGCCTCTGCTATCAGGCTGGCCTCTTCAGCCTGCTCTGCCTCTGACAGAGGTTGCTCCCACCACTGTTCAAAGCTCTCCCGGGCCTCGCAGCCGCTCATATGATAGCAGCGTTGACGGGACGGGCAGGTACAGGATTTTGCCACGCCATTTACCAGCGTGGTCTGGTACGTCTGGCTGGCATCTGAAGAGAGCACGGTGTACACCACCAGCGAACCATCATCCCCAAAGTCTGCCTTGCGCTCAAGCACCTGCTCGTACCGAAGCTCACGCGCTGCTTTTGCAGGCTTGACAACAGCCACCGTCGCAGCCTGATCGATCACCATCTGCTCAGCGATCGCCACAACCGCCGCGAAAAAGTTCGCTACGCCCTCCAAGGAGGCTGTGCAAACAGCCTCCTCAGCAACAATCTCGAAATTCGCCATGTCGCTCTTGCGGGCATACCAGGTCGTGAATCTGCGGTTATCATGTTCCACCATCTGGCCTTTGAGCAGACAAATGCCGGGAACCAATGTGCTCTCAGGCTTGCCGACCTCCAGCAAAGTCACGTCAATTCTGTGCAGCTCGCCACCGCACTGCTCGACGTGCAAAACCTCAAATACCCTGACAGGGTATTGTGCCCAGCGGATTTTTGTGCCAGGGGTCAGCGCGTCCAGGCGGGCTATCATCTCGTCGCGGGTGAGCGTTGTCTTTTTCATCGGTCTTGATCCTTTCGCGGGTTCGAATTTGTTTATCTGTACAGAGTATAGCATATTTCTCTACACTTGTCTACACATTTACCCACGAATTTTACAGTTATCTAAAATTGGTTATATTTACCTACGTATCTTGACACTTACAGATATCATATGTTATAAATAGTTATCACCAGTTAAGGAGGTGCGATGAACGAAGAAAATTACATCGCAATAGAGGATGTTGCCAACCAGTTAAGAGTTGAGAGAGCGACAGTGTACTACTATATGCGTGCTCTAAAAATAGAACGAATAAAGTTTGACCTTGATAAAAGGAAATACATACTTCGTTCTGATTTTCAGAGAATTAAGAACGCAAAAGACGCCGCCGCCTCAAGGAAGGGGAATAGCCAGAGGTTTGATAACGCGGCATAGCCCGGCTGGCAGGCACGGCCTGAGAAACTACACCTGCCAGCCCCAACTACTTATCTTTAATTATACCAGACGTAGTGGATTAGCACACTTATTTCTTATCTAATTCACCATCTTATCCAATGCTCAACAGTATTGAACACGGATGTAAAGCCAGTTTAAATGGTTGAGTTCACAAGTGAGAACTATTTCTGAAATGTTGGGTTTGTAGTGCGGAAGAGGAAAGTTGTTCCTGAGTTTAGTCGGTAGACTTCTGGTACTCTATGACGTGCTAGTGGCCTGCTGAGTAGCGGGGATAGACCAGCGAAAGAAGGGCAAGACGGTGGGTCTAAAGGATCTTATCGAATTCCTCAAGGAGGAGGCGGAAAATATACAGGGATGGGCAGAGGAGCTGGAGCAAGGGAAAGAGTCGGCAGGGGAGCTAGTACGAGTCCTGGAAGCACATATTGACTTGTTTAGCATGAGGGTCGCTCTTTTGAAGATGCGCGGGTTGACGCCTGCGGATTAGCGGGAATGAGAGCGAGTGCATTCCGACAATGACCCGCTCTCCCAGTGGGTTGCTGGGTTGCCAGTATACCACAGTTGGTTGAGAAATCTCAACCTGGCACACCGAAAAACTGAAGAGCTACATTTCGTAGACGACGGAGACGACGCGCTGAAGAAAGAAATTCGTTCCCAGGAACGCCATTTCGCGGACTTTCCAGCCCTGAGCGGCCATACGTTGCTGGTCACGCTGGAAGCGGCCTGCAGCGCTGGAGAAGCCTAAAAAGCCGGACTTGTAGAACTTGACTTGTTGCTGAGTGGTCATTGGTGGTTGTGCGAATTGTTGCATAGATCTCTCTTCCATGAATAAAAATACTATCGATAAATGAAAAACCGTAGATATTGTACAACAGCACACAAGAGAGAATTCGCAACCTCTCTTCAAGCACATGTGAGACAGGATGACAAGCAGTCCTGACCAGCAGACATCTGGCATTCTCGCAGGTGATGATAGACGCCTGCTGAGGCAGGGACAAAGCCGCTAAGATGAGCAAAAGGAAAGGAGAAAAATCTTGAAGAAACCTGAAAAGGGGGACACGGTAACGGTCGTAGATGAAAACAAGGGCAAGGAGATACATTCGTACATCGGGAAAACCGGTACCGTTGAGAGAACCGTTGACAGTGCAAGTGCGCCTGGCACAACGATTGCATCGGTTAAATTTGACAATGGACGCAAACAGGCGTTCAGCCAGGACCAGCTATTCAACTGGTCTTGTTAGGAAGGAGAAACCCGCAATGGGCCATGAGCACAAAATCACCTGCCAATCGTGTGGCAAACCAGTGAAGAAAACCAAAGAGACAACCCGCATTGTGCATTTTGAATGCCCCTGCGGAAAGACAAAGTATTCCCGCAGCAAAGGCTTATAGCCAGGCAGCCCGAAAGGGTCCCGGGTGGTATCCAGGTTCGACTCCTGGACGGGCTATGACTCTCTTGACCGAGAGTGAACAATCGCAATCTTTCCGCTATATGCGGGCTGATTTTTTGAACGATTGGAACATTAACAACTGAACAACTGGCCTCTAAACGTCTCTGCTGCAAGCGAGAGTTCAACGCTGCGAGCGGTAAGCGTTGCACCTCTGACGGTCTAAACTCGACGACATTCGCGAGGAGAGGCAAAATCACACCAGTAGCGGGCGACATGCGCCGGCTCAATGGAAGCATGTCAGTGCTGTCCTTTCGAGAGAAAGGAGATCAGCGCCCCTAACGCAAACGAGCGTTGTTCGACAGCGTAGCCCGCTACTGGTTCTCTTTTAGAACGAGTGAGCAGGTGGGTTAAGATCTGGTTGAGGAAATGTGGGGAGGTTGATATTTCGCTATCGAGAAAAAGCCACAGCAAAAAAGCTTGACTAACAAGCAACGGAGCAATATTATTTATTATGGATGATCTGCGATTCTTCGGAATGTTCCGAGAAGAGCCCGCATTTATCCAGAATCACAAAAATCCCGTGGAGACTGACGAATTGAGACCCCGACAGTCTCCTGGGGCACCGTAACATTCAACGGCCTTTTGGAACCCGCGAAAGGCTCAATACCGCTTTATGTTGTTTTTATTATAAGGTCTGATGCGTTCTTTCGTCAAGATTAAATAGCTCTGAATAAGCATGCACCTTTTTAAGTTTATTTCGTCTAACTTGTCTTATGTATTTATCGACAATTAGAACAGGAGTAATGCGTTATGAATTTAGTTACCAACAAAATAGCGCCTGCTATCGCACGGAAAGAAGTCCGAGCGCTATGGAAAATCAAAGAAGTCCGTGAGTACACCGGACTGAGCGACTCGAAAGTGCGGCGGCTTATTGCGGAGGACGGCCTGCCGTGCATACATCTCGGAAATCAATCGTTGCGCTTCGACCCAGAGAGCGTCATCGCCTGGGTCAAAGCGCATGAGTATACCAGAAATTAACGTCTTTTTTGCAAAAGTTGTTGTTGTAATATGGCTCCAGAAGCGCGGTTTCAGGCATCGTTACCTATTAGCACAATAGGTAACGATGCCCTTCAATCCGCCTCTAGAGCCATCTCAGGAGATGGCTATGAACACGAACCCGCGATGCATGGAGGTACTCTGATGGCCTCCACTATCCCCGAGACTAACCCGGTTGCTATCTATCTGCAGGATGTCAACCGGATGGCTCCGCTTTTGACCGCAGAGGAAGAACAAGCCTTGGGTCAGCGCATCCAGGACGGCGACCTGGATGCGAAGCGCGAAATAATCGAAAGAAATCTCAAATTGGTGATTTACGTTGCCAAAAAATACCAAGGGCACGGCGTGCCCTTGTCAGACCTGATCCAGGCCGGCAATATGGGACTGATACGCGCCGCTGAAAAATTCGATCCAAAGAAGGGGTACAAATTCAGCACCTATGCCATCTGGTGGATTCGCCAGGCCATGGGAAGACACCTGGCGCTGCAAAGCCGGCTGATATATTTGCCGGCGCATCTCGTAGAAAAAGTTTCTCAAATTGATCGATATGTGCAAGATTGCCAGAAAGACTCCGGAGAAGATCCGTCGCCAGCACAGATAGCCAAGCGCTTTGGCATGGCCGAAAAAGATGTCGTGTACATCCTGGACACGCGCGATGCTCTGAGCCTGGATTGGAAAATAATTTCCGAATACGGCAAAGAAGTCGCGACTGTCGCGGACTTTATTGCTGATAGCCGCGACCTTGAATCAGAAGCCATCGAGCACCTAGCGGCCAAAGAGCGCATCGCGTTGATCGAAGAAGCCCTAGAGCACATCAATCAACGCGATGCCAATATCCTCAGATTGCGCTGGGGGCTCGATAGACAGTTCGAACGGCGAACGCTGGAGGAATGCGCCGCGCTCATCGGCCTCACCCGCGAACGGGTCCGTCAGTTGGAAGCACGCGGTATGCGGGCGTTCAAGGTGGCCCTGAGAGTCGTCACCAGAGAACACGGCGTGGACCTGGAGGCGATGGCTGTATGATCGCTCCTTCTAAGCCGCGCCAGGCACGCTGCGGCAACTGCAACCTCGCATCTCCCAGGTTGCTCATCTCCGGCAAGTGGGAATGTTTCAATTGTTTGATGTACGCGGCCTTACACGACGGGCGCCGCGACGACAACCGCGTAGATGAACTCAACCGGCTGCTGGAAAAAGCCAAGGAAGAGCGGAGGGCAGCATAATGGGAACCATCATTCCTTTCCGCAGGCCTGAGCCACAATCTTTCCGCGAATTGTTAGAACAGCGTGTCCCGGCGCACGTCAACCGTCTGCTGAGCCAGGGCGGCCCACAGGAAGCCGACTACCATGCAGCAGCAGCCTTTACTGGCATCCTCGGTCAGCGCGGGGACGAGATGCAATTTATTGGATTCGAACCAAAGAAACAACAGGAAGTCGCCCGTTCTCAGGATGAGTTCGCCCGACACGTGGCCGCGCTGGCATTCCTCCCAAATGGTATCAGGCTCTTTGGCCTGCACATCCAGGTGATAGACGGCGTGCTGACTATGAAGCCCGCCGAAGGTGTTGCAGGCGAGTTCTTACACCTCTCAGGACGCAAGACTACTGGCAGCTACTACACACCCCGTGAACTGATCGAATGTTTGCTGGATTCTGCCCTGGACCCGGTGCTAGATGAGGCCATCGGCAGAAAGAGGCCGCACTCATGATTGATGAATTTGTACTCCTCGAAGCCAACCCTCGCCATCTGGGCATCGTGCGCGAAATAGACGGCAAGTGGTCGCTCGTCCAGTGGTGCAACGGCGAGGCCTGGATGAAGTCGCACGAAATAATCTCGGAGCGCGAATATCGCTCGCGTCATCCCGCCTATCTGGAATCGCGAGACCAGCCGCTCTACGACCTCTTTGAAGAACGCACAATCGCAGAAGAGCCGGAACCAGCCAGATCAGAGCCAACCGAAACTGCACAGCCAAACAATGAGCGACGGCAGGAACTAGAGAGCCTGAAGGTCAAACAGTTGAAATTGCTCTTCCAGCCCCGAGGGGATTACTGGAGAAAGTTTGCCAATTCAACCGACAAACAGGGTCTCATTAAACAACTGCTGACCTGGGAAGGGGCGCATCTATGACCAGGGATGAAGCTATCGAAAAGCTCACGTCGTATTGTCAGTTCTTTGCCAGGAAGTACGCATATATCAACAAGCCGCGAGTTGAAACGGACGACCTGTTCCAGGAGGCCATGCTCGCGATACTTCGACACCACGCACGTGCTCACGAGCTTTACAGCGACGACCCGATGCCATACCTCAAACGAGCAGTGCGTCATGCTGTCATCGATTTTTGCTTTCGGTCGTACATCATCCACCCGCCGGATAACAGCCGGTCTCGAAACTTCGAACCCTACAGCTTCTGCGCGATGGATCAAGTTGCTGAAAGCGTGGCTGCTCCTACTGCAAAACAATCACAGATGTATCTTCGACTTTACGATGCTATAGCCCGGCTCCCTGAACGGCAAAGAGCAGTCATCGAATTGCGGTTTGGCCTGAACGGCAGACCGCGTTGTACGCAGGTGGAAGCCAATCAGCTTCTTGGTACGAGGAGCGCCAGCGCTTATCAAGTCACAGCCACACGCCACTTGAGGCGAATACTCTCCCAGGAGTCTCGCCCATGACCCAACTACCTGCCCTGAGCAAAAAAAGCGGGCTGAGTGTGGTTACTCAGCCCCTGGACTTCCAGCAAAATGCCTCTTACGAGTTGCGCAACAATATGATAAAATGCTTGACTGTTGGGCAAGGTCGTGGTACAATCACAATAGAAACCTTGCCCAACACGGGGAGGTATGACAGAAGAAAAGATGGAAGCAATTATCAAAAGTGCTGGCTGGACGCCACACCTGCGAAAGCGATACAGAACCACATATCTATATGTGGTTCGACGCGAAGATGGAAAGCTCCGAGAGGTGTATCTGAAACCAGTCAGCGAGATACAGGAGATGTCAGAAGAAGCTCTCAAGGAATTCTTGATAGCAAAAACTACGCCCAAGTCGGCGTAGTCACAACATTTACTGTCCCAGTAGCGCACCAGCCGCTTAGAGTTTCTCAGGCCATAGGCGACTGGCTTAGTTCACGCTACCTTCATGCCTATTATACGACGCAGCGCAACATTTCGCAACAGGTCGGTAATAGGCCGTGGGTAGCAAGTGAGGTGAAGTCATGAATTTATCCCCTCTTGCGCGCCAACTCTATGACGTGCTAAAAGCCCACAGCCCGTTTGGCACCTGGGCTGGCACAGAGAACGAATTAGCGTCTCTGGCTGGCCTGAAATACCCCATCGACAGGGCAATATCCAGCGAATTGATTGACGCCAAACTCATCGCGTTTCGGTGTGTCGGGCCGCTTGACTGGTGGCTGAAAGTAAACCACCAGGAAAGTGAGGCTGCGAGATGAACCAGGACAGAAACGTCTGCGGAACGCTTCGGCAGGCACTCGACTTCTATCTCAACAGGATAGCAAGCCGAAAGCTCGACGGTCAGAAAAACCCTGACTTCGCTGGAACGAAGAGGCAGGTCAGGGAGCTACTTGAGATTAAGCCAGCTAATGAGATGTCCCTGGACGAGCTGATTGAAGCCTTTCATCGCCTCGAACGATTCGAGAAAACTATGCAGCAGGCCAGTGAGGTGCGCTCATGAACAATTCCCCTACAACAGGCCCGTTGACTTACCGCGCGGGCATCCGTGCCTGCGTGGAAAGCAGGGTGATGAGATGAAAAAACCAGAACCAGACATTGAACAAGCCATTGGCGATATCCAGGATAGTCACGACCTGCCGACCATTTACAGCCACGGCCTGGCAGCGCTCCTACAGCAACGCGGGCACGCAGTCACGCCCAGTGAGGTCAGGACAATCCTGGAAGCTCATGGTATGACCAGCGTGACCCCTAGCCCAACATCTGCCCAGCCAGAGCCCTCACAGCGCGAAAAAACACTGGTCGCGGCGACCATACTGCGCAGCCAGCTTGAGAATCTGGCTACCGGGGCGACATCCAGACCTGGCATTGCTGACATGCAATTGGCACTGGCGGAACTCCAGCATCTTCGGTTGCTGATTGAGCAGTTGCCAGAGGCAGAGAGCGAGGAGATGCAGGGATGAGAAGGAAACCCTTCAAGTATGGCGATATTGTGCAATTCACCGTGCCACCGCGAGGAAAATACAGCCATCTGGCTGAAAACTGCAGCGGCACGATCACGGGCACAATCATCAAAATTTATCATCGGTACTGCTTTTGCCAAACAGAGCAAAGAGGTAAGCAAGAGCGTACACATGCGCTCGTCCGAGTGGGGAAACAGCAAGTGAAAATTCCCTACCGCCGGTTGATATAGAGGTACCTATGAGAGTATTAGTCGCGTGCGAGTTTTCGGGCACGGTGCGCGATGCGTTTATAGCAGCCGGGCATGATGCGATAAGTGTTGACCTGCTGCCCTCGGAGAAACCTGGCCCACATCTACAGCGCGATATTCGCGCTGTAGATGTGGGCGGCTATGATCTGCTCATCGCATTCCCGCCATGCACCCATCTGGCATCCAGCGGCGCACGATGGTGGCCAGCAAAGCGAGATGAGCAGAAAGACGCACTGGCGTTCGTCGCCTGGCTGATGTGTGCGCAGGTGCCGCGTATCGCCATCGAAAATCCGGTCGGCTTGATCGGCTCCGCTCTTCGACCACCAGATCAGGTGATCCACCCCTGGCAATTCGGCCATGGGGAAGAGAAAATCACCTGCCTCTGGCTCAAAAATCTTCCGTTGTTACGCCCAACGAGCATTGTGCCAGGCCGCGAACAGCGTCTGTGGCGGCTCTCTCCGAGCAACGACAGAGCGAAGGAGCGAAGTCGAACTTATCCGGGAGTTGCTCAGGCCATGGCAGAACAATGGGGTAAGGTTGCCCTGCCGATCCAATTAGATTTATATTGTTCCTTCTTGTAATCCAAGAATTGAGATAGATGTATGCAACATCCAACCTCGGGAGGCTTCTCTCAGATCCCCCACGTGCTCATCCAGGGTTACGATGGCCTGGATATGCAGGATCGATACGCCGTGATAGCTTTAGCATCCGTCTGCTGGGAGGAGCGGTTTTATCCGCTCTCTCTTAGACAGATAGCGAAGGTCACCAGGATCGATCACACAGCACTGAGAAGCAGGGCTGGCAAGAATCCACGTGAGGGCGTCCTGGACCGACTGAAACGATATGGTCTGATCGACTTCCTCGCAGATAAGCCAACTTCTGAAATTACTGGCAATCCTGGGAGAGCGCAGACCTATATCTGCATTTGCTATGCTGCCATTTGGGCGGAAAACGCTCGTTTCTCTGTCGAGAAGAGAACCGTTCGGATTATTCCAAGTGTTGACGTGGTCAACAGTATATCCCCTCATACTGTTGACACGGTCAACCATACTGTTGACACGGTCAACCATACTGTTGACACGGTCAACCATACTGTTGACACGGTCAACCATACTGTTGACACGGTCAACCATACTGTTGACACGGTCAACCATACTGTTGACGGCGCGTGCTCAAATGCAGGACATAATACTAGTAATACAATTAATACAGAGAATACTCAGAATACAGAGAGAGAAGAGAGAGTCCACATTGGCGCTACCGCGCCTGTCCCCTCTGTGGTTGAAGAAGATCCTATCCCATTCAGACCTGACTTCTCTCTCTCTCAGAAGCCAGTAGAGTCAAGGCCAGCAAAAGAGCAACCTGCTCAAAAGCTGCCAGACGCCGAGAAACTTACCCCCAAGCAGGAAATGGCGCACAAAACCCGAACCGCCTTTGAGGTGCTCGAAGCCACGAAAAAAGAGGCTACAGGCGACCCCAAGGCTTGCTATGCATGGTCAAAGGCGGACGAAAAGCGGCTAGCCGATCTCATCAGGGACTGCCAGGGCACAATCAATCAGGTCACGCGCCACTCTCTCAGGCAGGCCTGGCTGGAACTCTACAACAGGCCAGATGGATGGTGGAAAGCGCCTGGCAGAATAACTGTTAAGGCCTTTTGCGCCAACTATGCCGCTGCTATGGACGCCGTGAGAAGCGCGCAGCTGCTGGAAGAGAAACGGCAGTCACGGCAGGAAGGCAAGAAAACCAACCCGCTTGAAGCCCTGCGGAGACAACAGGCCCAATTTCAGCCCGAAAGAAAGGTAGCAGCCCTATGAACGCGAATAAAAAACCAACTGAGCGAGCTTTACCGCAGAACCCAGAAGCAGAGTCGCTGGTTCTGGGAGCCCTGGTCCACTTTCCTGACCGGCTCGCTGACGTGATGGAGATCCTGAAGCCAGCAGATTTCTATCAGGACAGCCATCGCACCATCTATCAGGGCATGTGCGACTACGCCAGAGAGCATGATGACCGCGCGCCAGACCTGATGACGCTGATGGATCTGTTTAGCGGCGATGACCTGGACCTCGTTCTCCAGGTCAAGATTCTCAAGGATGACATGTGGAGCACCGACCTGATGCAGGATGTCCGGCTGATCCTCGGAGCGTCTATCCAGCGCCAGCATTACTATGCCTCGCTGGAAATGGCTCAGATTGCCATGAACGAGAAAGACCCGGATAAGGCCAGAGAGAAGGTGGAACGCCTGCTTTATGAACTGACCATGAGAAATGCACCGGCGAGCGACTTTGACGCCCTGAGCGACGTTCTGGACGGCAATATGGCCGATATCGAATACGCGATAGCTCATCGGGGACTGTTGCAGGGCGTGCCGACTGGCTACAGCGACCTTGACCTGATGACCAACGGGCTACAAAAATCCGACTTCATCATCCTGGGAGCGCGCCCCGGTGTGGGAAAAACCTCGTTCGCCATGAATCTGGCATACTACGCCGCGCGGGCCGGGAAAACTGTGGCTGCTTTCAGCCTGGAGATGAGCAAGAAACAGTTGGGGCTGCGACTGCTCTCTCTGGTCTCTCGCAAGCCATCGAACATGCTCAGGGCCGGGTGGGTCGATAAGGACGACTGGCAAGATGTCAGGGAGGCACGCGCGCATCTGGCTCAACTGCCAATTTATATTGACGATACGTCAGGGGCCCCTGTCAGGAGTATCCGAAATAAGCTCAGAAGACTCAAGGCGAAAACAGGCAAGCCGATCGATCTGGTGGTCGTGGACTATGTGCAGCTCATGGAAGACAACGAGACGGACGCCGCAAAGCGTTCCAATCGTGAGCAAGAAATATCGCGCATCTCGCGTGGCCTCAAGTCCATTGCCCGTGATTTCGATGTGCCAGTGCTGGCCCTGGCCCAACTTTCGCGCGGTGTCGAGAGCAGGCAAAGTAAAGTACCGCAGCTCTCTGACCTCAGAGAGAGCGGAAGCCTGGAGCAGGATGCTGACATCGTGATGTTTTTGTATCGGGAGGAGATGTACAATCCCACCGAAGACAACAAAAACATGGCTGAGTTAGTCATTGCCAAACATCGAAACGGCCCCTTGGGCGAGATCAGTTTGCGCTTTTCGCCATCACTCACGAGATTTTATAGCATCGAATACATGCCAGGAGGAGAGGACCATGCCAGCGCCTGATACCAGACGTATCCCCAAAGATGTTTGCTGTATTTGCGGTGAGCAACCAGTGAAATGTCTGGATGAGTTCGGATATCCGTTCTGTGCAGGCTGTGACCACCGCTACCATCTCCTGCAGATTGGTCGCCAGTATAGCTGGCCAGCCCTGCGGTACGATGGCTACGCCCTGGATGGCGATATGCAAGCGTACCTGCTCACGGTCATTTGCGGCACTGACGAGCGCGTTTTTGCTCTCCTGGAAGCCCTGGGCGAACTGGAGGAGGCAGCATGAGCAAAGAACAGATTTTGGTCTGGGCGGAACAATACCACTGGCCTCGCCTGGTCGAAGCTGTAATGTCGCTCTATGATGCTCCTGAACGGACGGTGGTCCTGTTCGACACGACCGGCCAGGCGCTTCGTCTGATTCAGGAGCGGAAGGAATGAACACGATACTACATGGCGATGCGCTCACGATGCTCAAGACGCTACCTGATGCCTGCGTGCAGTGTATTGTGACATCGCCTCCATACTATAATTTGCGCGATTATCAAATCGATGGGCAGATCGGACTGGAGAAAACACCGGCGGCATACATCGCCAATCTCGTAGAAATCTTTCGAGAAGCGCGGCGGGTACTGAGAACAGATGGAACCTGCTGGCTGAACCTGGGAGACTCCTACGCAAATGACACCAAGTGGGGAGGCTCCACCGGTGGAAAGCATGTTGAGGAACTTCACGGTGACAACGTCACACGCCACCGGCGGTATACAGGCATTGCTCCAAAGAACCTTATGATGATCCCTGCCCGCGTGGCAATCGCGCTGCAAGACGACGGGTGGTACCTACGGAGCGATATTATCTGGGCAAAGAGCAATCCGATGCCCGAGAGCGTCCAGGATCGCCCGACCAGCGCGCATGAACACATCTTCCTGCTGGCGAAATCGGAGCGCTACTACTACGACGCTGAAGCTATTCGCGAGCCCGGCGCTGAATGGGCTGGTTCATCTGGGACGTTTGCCTGCAAAAGCGGCAAGAATACACTGCTCACCATTCCCAGTCAAGACCATGCCAGCCATAGGGCAGAGCGTGATGATCGCGTGCCTACAGGCCGCAATAAGCGCAACGTCTGGTCTATTGCCAGCCAGCCCTACAGCGAAGCACACTTCGCCACAATGCCACCAAAGTTGGTGGAGCCCTGTATTCTGGCAGGCACATCACCACGCGCATGTGAGTCTTGCGGCGCTCCCCGGAAAAGACAGGTTGAGCATACTCCGATGATAATTGCGCCCGGTCCCAAAGCGGGCGGTTACGGTTCGCGTACCAATGGACTCTCAGGAACGATGGTGGACCTAGATGAGACGCGTACAGTCGGTTGGGAACCATCTTGCCAGCACAAGAGCGAGGGCTCAGGCAAGTGTGTAGTGCTCGATCCATTCCTGGGATCGGGTACAACGGCTATGGTTGCATTGCAGTTGAGTCGTGCGTACATCGGAATTGAACTCAATCCGACTTACATCAACCTGGCAAATAAGCGGTTGGAAACGATTCAACCGGTGCTCTGGGAGGCCGTATCGTGAGCAAGAGGGAGCGCGAGGAATGATCTCACAACAAAAAGTCGCGGCACTCTGCGACCAGCAGATGAGCGAGGAGGAGGCAGCGGTAGCCGAGGCAGAGCGGATTGTGCGGAAATTGCAGAGGGAGCGTGAGGAGTGAACGAAATCATTTGTGGCGACGCGCTTGAAGTGCTCAGGACACTGCCTGACAATTATGTGCATTCTATCGTCTGCGACCCACCCGCCGGCATCAATTTCATGCGAGAAAAATTTGACTCAGACCGAGGTGGGCGTGCTCAATGGGTAGCCTGGCTCTCGGAGATCATGGGCGAGGCATTGCGTGTATTGCGCCCGGGCGGTCACGCGCTGGTATGGGCATTTCCACGAACATCGCATTGGACGATGTGCGCATTGGACGACGCAGGATTCGAGATCAGAGATGTTGTGTTCCATCTGTTCTCGTCAGGCTTCCCTAAGTCGCTCGATATTTCAAAGGCGATTGATAAGCAAGCGGGAGCCGAACGTGTCGTTGTGGGTCGCAATCAATATGCTTCCAGGCGCCCCAATCCAATGCAAGGTACCACATATAATTATAATGTTGGCGCATACGACATATCAGCCAATCTAGAGATCACAGAGCCAGCAACGCCAAATGCGCAACGCTGGAATGGATGGCAATCGGCTCTGAAGCCTGCGTGCGAAGAGTGGATATTATGTCGAAAATCGTTAGTAGAGCGCACTATAGCGGCCAATGTGTTGCAGTGGTCGTGCGGCGGAATTAATGTTGATGCGTGTCGCATCCCCGCTCTGGACAGCCAATTGGCGGAAACTGTGCAACACGCCGGACGCAGATACAATAATGTTTACGGCGAAGACAGTCGTGACCGCGCTGGCTCGGAGCCGCATATCAATGGTCGCTGGCCTGCTCACCTCCTCATCTCGCACGCCGAAGAGTGCCAGGGGGGGCAATGCGTCGAGGGTTGCCCCGCATTGGAATTGGACAGGCAGAGCGGAATACGCAAATCAAGAATGATGCCCCCAGGGCAAACGCGCAAATCGTCCCGTGGCAAAGGCGGCTATTGTGGCAATTTCCCTGATATAGCATCCTTGCAAGGCACCTATGGCGATGAGGGTGGCGCTTCTCGCTTCTTCTCTCAATTCTATTATTGTCCCAAAGCCTCACAATCAGATAGGTCTGACGGCGGCAAAGTCGAGAACATACATCCAACTGTAAAATCAACCCAACTTATGCGCTGGCTCTGCCGGTTGGTGACCCCTCCTGGAGGCATCGTCCTGGACCCCTTTGCTGGCTCTGGGAGCACCGGCGTCGCGGCGGTTGAAGAGGGATTTCGGTTTGTCGGGATCGAACTTGATCCCGAATACGCCAAGATCGCTACTGCCAGATTGCAGCTTGCGCTGAGTAAGCCAGTGCAAGAGGAGTTATGGGATAAACAGAAAGAGAGAGACTGACATGGAATTAAGGCGAGCGCTTTTGCTCAGCACTCTGCGTAAGGCGGGAGCGGGAGAATACGAGGAGGTTGGGTTATTCAGCCCCCGTCGCATGATGAAATACTTTTACCTTGTGTCTCTGAACGAGGATAAATCCCTTGTTTTCGAGATTTATCACGTGACCTACCCGAAGCGCCAGGACGGAGGCCTGGATAAGGTCGTCGCGAAGGAACCTCATGCCCGGGAGACGTTCAAAGACCTTGGCGAACTGGTCACATTCCTGCACAGGTACCAGATCGACAGGCAAAGTTTCTCCCCCCATGGAGTCATGCCCCCTTCTCCTGATGACGAATCATCAGGAGAAGGGGGCATGAAACCGGTTACATTTGGGCCAGGAACGCGCTGACGACCAAATACCAGGCAAGACCTCTAAGAAGGTCGTCAGCGCGTTCCTGGCGAGAAATTTGGGCATTGTAGCGAGCGAGGAAAGAGACGGTTTTTATATGGGTTTTGACATTGTCAAAACCCTTTGTGTTTCTCGCTTAGAGTAGAGCAATTTCTCACCTAAACCACTTGACAAACTATTCGTTCTGTGGTACAATACGAATATAGGAACAACGTTGTCTGAGTGCCGCAAGCACAGTGCTTGCGACTAGCTCCAAGGAGGAGAACCATGGCTACCACTTCTACCGCGACCACAAAGGCGACGTTTGTGAAAACTGTTCTTGTTGAGATGGGCAGTGTCCGCCGTTTGAACAAAATGAGCGAAAAGGAACGCCTGGCATATGTGTTATCACGCATTCAGCGTGTGGTGGAATACGAGGTGGTCACACGGCATCAGGCGACCGTTGCTTATGCGGTAGAGTGGTCATTACAGTCTCTTCGTCTGAATCAGGAGCCTGAACAGGCGCTCCTGAAGATGGACACACGTAAGCTCGTTGGCTTGATTTACGATCTGAGCAAAGCGTGTGACACGCAGATCAGCGTGACGTACAGACTGAACGCGATGTTCAAGGCCGCTTAATTTGCTCCTGGACTGCTGCTGCTGGCCTCGGTCGGCAGTAGTGGCCCCGGAAGGGGATTACTCGGAAGGAGGCACTTGTAGTGCAGAAGAGAAAGCGAGGGGGGCAGGCAGGCAACAAAAATGCTGCCTTACCTCCAGGTCGTAAGCCACGAGTCGCTTTCAGCGTATCGCTACATGGCGAGCGGCTGGATATGGTTGAAAAGGAAGCGAAACAATCCGGGATTGACCTGGTGAAGTTTGCTCGCAAGCAGTATTATGCGTGGCTGGATGAGCGAGTGAGGCAGAGGAAAACGCCGAAAGGTGACGTTCCTGAGGCTGCGTAGCCCCGGCTGGTCTGTTCAGGCCTGGCAGCGAAAGACAGACCAGCCTAGCGACATTACCATTATACAAAAAAATTGCCCGACTCAGTTGAGGTTGAGCCGGGCAAGGAACAATAGCCGCTAAGCTTTGCAGGGATATTGTAAATCCTGCGAGAGGGAAAGTAAAGTGAAAACACTGCAAATTTACGGAGGGGTCGCCAGCGCGGTCGTAGCTGGCGGATTGCTGATCCTGGTGGCGCCCCTGATCTGGTACCTGGGCGTTCTGGTCATGGTTGCCGGACCCGTTTTTATGTTCATCCTGGCAGCACGACTATTTGCACCTGCGTATGTGCAGATGGCGGATGCGCGGGTCAGCCGGCTGACTAGCGTGGCTGATATGGCGTTGAGGGATCGAGTGGTGTCCATTGGTGAAAGGCCTGGCTACAGCACAAAGTACGACGCAAACGGGACTATTGAAGTGATAGCCCCTCAGGCGCTGATGCGTAATCCTTCTACTGCCATAATTGAAAGCGAAGAAGAAAACGAGCAACAGCAGATTGATAGCCCGAAAGATATTCCCGTCTCGGTGCGCTATGAGGATATCAAGCTTCAGATCCCGAAAGACCATACCCTTGTAGGTGTTGCTGAAGGCGGTGTGGTTCACACACTGGAGAAAGAGGCCAAAGGACTCATCTGGATTCCTGGTTCTTCTGGCGCTGGCAAAAGCAACACCACGGCCCTGAGGGTTGAGGAGGACTACAACCGCGGGTATAAATTCATGGCTATTGACCCGCACATGTTCAAAAAGGATAGCCTGAGCAATCTGGTAAAACCCTACATGGATCAATTCATTGAGCCCATTGCTCACACCTCAGAGGATATCTTACGCATCCTCAATTTGTTCATCGCAGAGATTGACCAACGTAAGAAAGGTGCCCCCTGCTGGCCTCTGACTCTGCTCTATGATGAGATTGGCTCTCAAGTTTCGGACCAGCCTGAAGATGAGATCGAAAAAGAGATCATCATAAAGACCAAGAAAGTGATCAGGCAGGCTGGGCAAGAAACCCGCGGCTTTAACATGAATTTGGTCGCCATTTCTCAGGACGCAGCCGGTCTGGCATTCCTGCGTAAGCGAGCTTTGCTTGTCCTGGGACATAAAACGCTGATGATGTCAGAGCGCGAACTGATCTGCAATGAGCGTACTGACATCGCCAGACAGATGGATGAATGGCCCATTGGCCGCACTGTGGTCTATGGAATTGCCCTGCAAGGGACGTTTGTTCGCCAGCAACCGCTGATGCTTCCCAGGTCTTCCAGCCGTCTTCCCGACTTTGACCGGGAAGATGCTGGAAAATGGTCGGAAGGCAACGGGGAAGACGCTGGAAGACAAAGAGACACTGGAGAGGATGTAACACCTCTTGTGCTCAAAAATTTTTTGAATGAGGCCGGGAAGATGCGCGCTCGTGGGGACTCCATAGACGCCATTCTCAAGGCGCACGGTCTGGCGCCGGGTGGTCGCAACAATCAGAATCTAAAGAATTTGCTGGAAGCCCAGCAGGAACAGGGAGCATAATCATGGATCTCGCACTTCGCGTACTGGCCTTTGTCGGCCTGCTCTGGCTGGTCGCCCTCTGTCTGATCGGCTTTCTGTTCGGCTTTGCTGCGCTCCTGGCGCTGGTGGCCTTCGTAGTCGCCCTCTGCCTGCTCTGGCGAGAGCTGCCAGCCAGAGAGCGCGGTCCCAGGCTGGTCTATGTCGGCGCGACCGCCTACAGGATAGTAGCCTGAGTACAGTATTGTCCTGTACTATCCTGTACTGATAGGCTCTATCGATCGATGTAAAAATACCGTTTTATCTGGCTTTACAAGCCAATTCACAGCACATTTTCAACGAAATTATTAACTCAATCATTTACAGAAAAGTACCGGATAGTACCGGACTTTCACGAACAGAAAGGATTTACAATGTCTATTAAAGTTTTCGCCTACGGGCACGACTTCGGCAACAGTGAGACCTGCGGGGTCATGAGTGGCAATGGGTACCACCAGAAACGCCAGATACCCTCAGTGTTTGCGCCTGGAACATGGCGAGAGGTTGAAACCCTCGCAGCCAGTGCGGGCAAGAGCACTAGTCAGTACGTCCAGTTCGGGCATTACATCCTGGACTACGTCAACGAATCTGGTCAACATATTGAAAGAATCGTTGGGCAGAAAGTATTCGATGACGGTTTGACTCCCAGTACGACCAGAGCCGACCGAGAGCGTTATTGGCGCAATGGCTACAGCCTGGAAGCGCTGATGGTCGGCTCAGCTAGCTGCACGCCAGAGGCTGTGTATGCCCTTCACGTCGTTACCGGTCTGCCCGTGTCGCTGTACACAATGGAAAACGCCAGAAGCGTCCAGTCCGCGCTCCTGGGAACGCACACGTTTCGCCTGAACAATGAAAACAGATCTATGGTTGTGCAATCCGTAAAAGTCGTAGCGGAGGGAGCTGGCGCGCTCATCGCCCATGGCAGTCAGAGTGGGCAAATTGAGGGCGTGATCGACATTGGGGGCCAGACGACAGACCTCTATGGGGCTCAGAGGCAGACGCCCATTAGGTCGATGTGTAAGGGCTTAAACAAGGGTGTAGCTGCTGCTGCCGATCTCTTTGCCTCAAAGTTCAACGAGGAGTACGGCAGGCCGTTAGCCTTGAACGTCTGCCAGACGCTGATGCGTCGCCATGTGGCTGGCGTGCCTTACGATATCGACCTCCGTGATAGCAATCGCAACTTTATCCAGCCCGATGATATCGCCCTCTTGATTGATGGTGCCTTGGAAACCGTGGGACAGGAGATAGCCACGTTTGTTTCGCAGGCCTGGGCAGATCAACTTTTCGACCTGAGCCGGGCTCTCGTGGTAGGCGGCGGCGCCTACTACTTCAGGAAGCAAATTCAGGCCAGGCTCTCCTATGCAAAGAGCGTGCTTGCCCCGGAGATGGCGAACGCAGAGGGCTATGCTTCGCTGGCTGAAGTCATCATGCAACGTGCGGCTCAGGCGGTCTGATATGCGCGACAATCAAAAGTATCTGTACGTGGAACTCGCCATTCCACGTACCTCGGAACTCTACCAGCGCATCCAGGCTGACATAGTGGCGACTGGTCTTCCAGCTTCTAATGTCCTCGTGGTGCGTCTCTCAGATGCTTATGCGGGCAGGGCTCTGGCTTTGCCGCAGCCGCCCGCCATTATCGAACAGGAACCAGAGCCAGAGCCAGCCGTAGATATGGCTCAGAACGCGGCGGCATTTCTGGACAATGACAGTTTCTTTTAAGGAGCGCACAGAGTGAGACAAAAACTTGTCCCAGTTAACCAGGAGAAATTGCTTCGTGGCCGGGCTCCGTCCGGGATGCCAAAGCTGGCGAAAAACCCAGACTACAAGCCACCCAAAAAGCTGGCGAAAAAGAGGCCAGCAAAGCGGAAACCTGTAGCGAGAAAACCAGTAGAACAAAAAGTCGAAACCACACCAAAGAAGCTACCGCCAATGCGCAAATCCAGCGACTTGTCCAGGCAGGCAAAAGAACAGCCGCGCGACCGGAGCGGTAAGTTTGTCCCGGTGGATCAGCGAGGATTTTTCGGCAAAGTGCGTGCCTATTTCAATGGCGAAATGAGGCATTATATAGGGCAGTGCGGCGAAGAGAATTATCATGCCTTCAGAGAAGCGCACAAGAAAGGGAACAAACTATGAACCAACAACAGAAGCAACGTTACGTGGTCGGTCCTGTCATTTGCATGAAATGTCGAACACGCCCACGGCCTATCACCCCATCTGGCACGTCCTGGTCTTGCAAGTGCGGCCAAACCAGCTATATCCAAACCAGTCGCGGCGGCCAGCAGCCGCCCAACAATGCCGCCTAGAAAATTTCTGGCAAACCGATCATAATTGTAGTGCGTTGTGTATTTCGTGGCTGGCTTTGCGCCAGCCACACCTTCTAGGCTCAGGAAGGAGACATCTATGACGAACCCGCGAAACAAAACCTTGCTAGAAGAAGCCTCCAACATCGCCTCTCAGGCCTTCGCATCGAAACCCACTCCAGAGACCCTTTCCTGGCATCTGCATGAATTTCTTATGCAGACGTATGGCTCAGACTGGCTTCAGGCGACACTTAGCCGCCATAAACACCCCACTGGCGACTTGTACAGCGCCACGCTTTTCAAACATCTGCAATTGTTCTAAGGAGGTCATCGATGGAGCAAAGAAATACAGACCACCTGGCTATGCGTGCCTACTATGCGACCGGCCCTCAGCATCGCTATAACCCGCGTATCGTAAGCAGACACGTAGAACCAGCCGGTGAGCGACTCCAATCCTACCTTGCGCAGACCTCGTATTTGCGCCGTATCCGAGACCAGCGGCTGATAGCCGGTCGCGTGAAGACCGATGATCTCTGGCTAGTCTCAGGCCCAGAGCCGGACGTTGCGGAACGTGAAACCGTTCTCACTCCTGCGGTCAGACCTCCGCAGCATATTGGCCTTGTTCAATCGATCCTCGGAGCGATCAAAGCCTGGAAAGAGAGCTGCCAATGAACCATCAGCAAGCGCGCCGGGGATCGAACCTCCCCGGCGCTTTCTGTTATTTGCGACCGTATTTATATTTCGCTTTCCATGCGTACCACAAATAATCCTGCAAATCGATGAGCACTGTTTTGCCAGCCTCACGAGATGGGATGAGCTTGTGTTCCGCTGCATAGTAGAGTGTTGGAAGCGGAATATTCTCCCGTTCCGCCACTTCTGGTAACGGCCATCCAGGCCAGTTTTGCGCTTCCTCAAGCGCCGCCTGGATGACTTCATTCTCGTGCTGCTCTCTCGCTGCTTTCTCTTCTGCCGTCTCGCTCTCTTTGCGGTACGGCAACGAGGTGCGGAGGCGATATTTTTCCAGGCCAGCGACCTCCGCATCTCGTTGGCTCATCTTATAGCGAAATGACGCGAGCAGAGCCAGTGTGTCCGTGTAGCACGGATAGTCCTGGCGACCTGTTTGCGTATCCACACACGCCGCGTACTTGAGGCAGTCGCCTGCCTCGGAGAACTGCCACACACGCTCTTTGTGGAGGCTCTCACTCAGCTCCATTACTTCCGCAGCGTATTTGGCTTCTAGTATCGACAGCCGTTGCAATCCGTTCTCCAGGTCGGTATAGCCGTTACGCGCGGCTATCTGCCTGGAGAGATTCACAAACTCATCTATGACCTCAGTATCAATGAATGCTCTGCGCATCCTCTTCCCTCCTGTTAATAGTGATGCCCTATCTTACCATAGATATCTATTGTTTTGCAAGAATTCATCAGCAAAAAGCTTGACAACCATAGATATCTATGGTATTGTATAGATGTACCAAGTGAGTACGAACGAACGAGACAGAAGAGACCTCCACTCTGCCGCCTGGTAGAGTG
>Ga0207664_10000780_pt1 | contig 21482 bp, 18 predicted proteins | sample LARL83metaG_FD_184349 | JGI IMG/M metagenome (GOLD analysis project Ga0207664, IMG submission 184349) | Corn, switchgrass and miscanthus rhizosphere microbial communities from Kellogg Biological Station, Michigan, USA - LAR L8-3 metaG... | ecosystem: Host-associated > Plants > Roots >... | reverse complement strand
GGGGCGCTCGGCGGTGGGGGTGCGCTCGGCGGTGGGGGTGGGGGTGGTGGGGGCTAGGACTTTGCCTATGGGGCGCCAGGGGGGCGGGAGGTCGACTTCTGGGGGGAAGGTCGCGGTTAGGGAGTGGTCTTCGCCGCCGGTGAGGATCCAGATGAACTCGGGCGAGAGGGCGGGGTGGGGGTCGGCTTGCGGGACGGGAGCGGGGCCGGGGGTGACACCACCGCTCGTTATGAGATCAAAGAGAAGAGGGTCGGCGAGGGCGGCCGAACGGAGGTCGATGCGAACGTTGCTGGCGGCCGCGATGTGCCCCAGGTCGGCGAGCAGGCCGTCGCTGACGTCGATCATCGCGGTGGCGCCTAGCAAGGCGGCGGCCGGGCCAGCCTCGTAGGGCGGCGCGGGGCGGAGTTGTACGCGGACAAAACGGGCGGGCTCACTTAAGCCCGCGGCTAGCAGGGCCAGGCCGGCGGCGGCGTGACCCAACGGGCCCGCCACGGCCACCACATCTCCGGGACGCGCACCCGACCGGAGCACGGGAGCACGGCCGGCCAGGTCGCCGAGGCCGGTGACCGCGAGAACCACGGTGTCGGAGCGTGCCGTGTCACCGCCGACGACCGAGGCGCCGGCCCTGGCGCACTCCGCGGCCAGGCCCGAGGCCAGCGAACGGAGCCACGACACGGGCAGCTCCGCGGGCGCGGCCAGGGCCACCAGCAGGCCGGTTGGGCGGGCGCCCATCGCGGCGACATCGGCCAGGCTGCGGGCCGCCGCCTTGTGGCCGACATCGACCGGATCGGACCACTCTCGCCGGAAATGCCGTCCCTCGAGCACGAAGTCCGTGGTGGCCACCACTCGGCCGTCCGGCGCCGCGAGCACGGCGGCGTCGTCGCCGATCCCGACCAGCGTCCCCGGCCCGGGCGGCAGCCACGCGGTCAGCGCGTCGATTAGTCCGAACTCCCCCAGTGAGCCCAGATCATCGGCACCGATAACGGCCTCCTGGCATACACTTGCGCAACTGGTCTCGACCACTAATGTAGCGTGGGGTACTCGTCCCGCTCTGCCCCAGGAGGACGCCATGGTAGAGGCTTACATCCTCGTCCAGACGGAGGTCGGCAAAGCTGCCGACGTGGCCAGGCAGATCGCCAAGATCGGCGGGGTCACACAGGCGGAAGACGTCACCGGACCCTACGACGTGATCGTGCGCGCCCAAGCGGAGAACGTCGACGAGCTTGGCAGGCTCGTCGCGGCGCACATCCAGCACGTGCCTGGCATCACCCGCACGCTCACCTGCCCCGTGGTGCACATCTGAGCAGGTCGGCGGCGAGCGGCGCGGTATTCGGCCCCAGACCCAGGGCCGCCGCGGTCCGCAGGTCTTCTGGCGTGTCCACATCCCGGCGCAGGCCGTCGATGCCGGGCACGTCCAGTTCGGCCGCGCCGGACGCGGCATGCCTGGCGTGCGAGGCCAGGCCGAAGGCGGGCGCGAACGACGCACCCGGCCGCGCCGCGTACAGCGTCGTGCCGTCGCCGGGCGCGTCCGCGACGAACGCGGCCGGCGCCGAGGCCGCGGCCGCCGCGGACAGCGCCGCGGACAGGTCGGCGGGACGCAGCGCCGGCAGGTCGGCGGACAGCGCGGCGACGCCGGAGGCCGGCCAGTTCGCGCGCGCGTGCGCGGCGCCGTGGCGGAGCGCCGCGTTCAGCCCGGCCCCCGGCTCGTCGGGGATCACCAGCGCGCCTAGTTTTGCCAGCGCCGCGCCCGCGACCTTGTCGTCGGTGATAACGATCACACGAGCCACTTCCGGGCACTCCCGTACCGCCGTCACGGTGTCCGCCGCCATGGCGAGCGCGAGTTCGGCGCGTCGCTCGCCACCGAGCAGGCCCAGTCTGGACTTAGCCTGAGCTAGTACCTTGACGGGAATCACCACTGACCAGGTGAACGCGGCAATATCGGCCATGCAATTGATCCTGCCTCGACATCGGACCACTTGAACCAGGAGACTGACTTCATGAGCACCCCCGCGCCCGCCGGCGCAGCCGGCCCCGCTAACCGGGCCGGCCAGGCGACATCCGACCGTCGCCCGTGGGGTTATTCACGGCCGTGGCGGATGCTGTCGGTGGCCGTGCTCCGGCCGTCGCTGCGCCTGCTGATCAAGAACCGGCACAGCGGCCAGGAGAACATCCCGAAGACCGGCGGCGTCATCCTCGCACCCAACCACCTGTCCTACGTGGACTGGGGCACCGATGCGCTGTTCAGTTACGAGTCCGGCCGGTATCCGGTCTTCCTGATCAAGGCCAGCATGTTCCGGGTCAAGGGGATCGGGCACTTCCTCCGCAAGGCCGGGCAGCTGCCGGTGCACCGCGGCCGGGCGGACGCCGCGCTGGTGCTCAAGGACGCGGAACGGGCCCTGGCGAAGGGTGCGTGCGTGATCATCTACCCGGAGGCGACGGCGACCCGCGACCCGGACCTGTGGCCGATGGTGTCCAAGACCGGCGTGGCGAGGCTCGCCCTGACGTCCGGCGCGCCGGTGATCCCGGTGGCGCACTGGGGCACGAACGCGATCTTGCCCTACGGCAGCAAGAAGGTGTTCAGCGGCCTGTTCCTGCCACCGCGCAAGACCGTGCGCACCGTGGCCGGGCCTGCCGTGGACCTGTCGCCGTGGGCCGGCAAGGAGAATTCCGCGCGGGCGCTGCGCGAGGCGACCGCCGCGATCATGGGCGCGGTCACCGAGCTGGTCGGGGAGCTGCGCGGGGAACAGCCCCCGGAAATACCGTACGATCCCGCGCTGGCCGGGCCGTCAAAGGCTCCGGAAGGGGCCGGATGAGGGCAGCGGTACTGGGCGCCGGCTCGTGGGGCACCACGTTCGCGCAGGTCCTCTGCGACGCGGGCACCTCGACCGTGCTGTACAGCAGGCGCCAGGAGGTCGCCAAGGCCATCAGCTGCCGCAGCGAGAACCCCGAGTACCTGCCCGGGGTGAGGCTGCCCGGCTCGCTGAGCGCGACGTCCGACGTCGCGGAGGCGCTGGACGGCGCGGACTTCGTGGTGTTCGCGATTCCCGCCCAGTCGCTGCGCGGGCACCTGAAGCTCTGGGCTCCCCTGGTGCCGCCGCAGGCGCTGCTGGTAAGCCTGCTCAAGGGCATCGAGCACGGCACCTGCGCCCGGATGAGCGAGGTCATCGCCGGGGTACTGGAGATCCCCGCGGAGCGGATCGCGGTCATCACCGGCCCGAACCTGGCCGCCGAGATCGCGGCGCGTCAGTTCACCGCCTCGGTGGTGGCGTGCACGGACCTCGCGGGGGCCGAGTCGATGCAGAAGGCGTGCCACACCGCGTACTTCCGGCCGTACACGAACACCGACGTGGTCGGCTGCGAGCTTGGCGGCGCGGTGAAGAACATCATCGCGCTGGCGGTGGGCATCGCGGTGGCGATGGGGCTTGGCGACAACACCCGGGCCACGCTGATCACCCGCGGGCTGGCGGAGATGGCCAGGCTCGGGTCGGTGCTCGGCGCGCAGACGCAGACGTTCGCCGGCCTGGCCGGCATGGGTGACCTGGTGGCGACCTGCAGCTCGCCGCTGTCGCGGAACCGGACGTTCGGCGAGAACCTGGGACACGGACTGTCGGTCACCGAGGCGAGCGAGGCGATGAGCCAGACCGCCGAAGGCGTGGCGTCCTGCCGGCCGGTGCTGACACTGGCCCAGCGGCACGGGGTCGAGATGCCGATCACCGAGGTGGTCGCGGCGGTGATGTACGACGGCTTGCCAGTGCGCCGGGCAGCGTCGATGCTGGCGTCACGGGCCGCGAAACCCGAATGGTACGGACCGTGAGGTGGCTAGTTGGCTGACATAGTTCGCAGGCAGGCGGGCGAGAACACGCGGGCGGTGCACCTGCCGGACGCGCCCACCCCGACCCAGCAGCCACTCGGCACCCCGGTCTACCGGACCGCGGCGTTCCAGTTCGGCAACGCGGAGGAGTACCGCGCGGTGCTGAACGACGAGCTGCCCGGCTACTCCTACAGCCGGATCGACAATCCCACGGTGGACGCGTTCGCCCGCGCCGTCGCCGCGCTGGAGGGCGTGAACCTGCCCCGGTGGCCCGCCGCCCAGGCCTTCGCGTCGGGCATGGCCGCGATCAGCGCCGTGTTCTGGACGTTCGCCAGGGCCGGAGCGCACGTGGTGGCGCCCGCCGCGGTGTACGGCGGCACGTACGGGCTGCTGCGCAACGTGATGTCGCGGTTCGGCGTAGAGACGTCGTTCGTCGACATCGCTGACCTGGGCGCGGTGGCCGACGCGCTCCAGCCGGCGACCCGGATCGTCTACGCCGAGACGATCGCGAACCCGACGACCACGGTGGCGGACCTGCGGCGGCTGTCGGAGCTGGCCCACGACGCGGGCGCGCTGCTCGTGGTCGACTCGACGCTGGCCCCGCCGGTGATCTGCCGGCCTCTGGAGCACGGCGCCGACCTGGTGATCCACTCGGCGACCAAGTACATCGGCGGGCACTCCGACGCGACCGGCGGCGTGGTCACCGGGCGCATCGAGCTGATCAGCAACATCCGCGCGGTGCGGGTGGACACCGGCGGCTGCCTGTCCCCCGACGAGGCGTTCCTGCTGCGCCGGGGGCTGGAGACGCTGCCGCTGCGGGTGCGGCGCGCGTGCGCCACCGCCTCGGTGTTCGCCGCGGCACTGTCGCGGCACCCCAACGTCATGCGGATCGACTATCCGGGCCTGCCCACGCACGCCGGTCACGAGACCGCCCGGCGGCTGTTCGACGCGGGTCCCGAGGGCGTGCGGTTCGGCGCGATCGTGACCGTGACACCGCACGGCGGGCGTGAGGCGGGCGTCGCGTTCGCCGACAAGCTGCGGCTCGCTACGGTGGCCACGTCGCTGGGCGGCACGCACACGAAAGTCTCGCACGTGGCCACGACCACGCACCGCCAGCTCGACGGCCGGGCGCTGGCTGCCGGAGGTATCGATCCCGGAGCGGTACGCTTCTCCATTGGCCTGGAAGACGCCGAGGACCTCATCTCGGATGCGTACGTGGCGCTGGAGTCGCTGGGCCGGGCGTAGCTCTGTAGGCCGGTTAACGGGAGGATCATGGCGGACCAGCGGAAGATCCGGGTAGCGGTGGTGTTCGGCGGCCGCAGTACCGAGCACGCGGTGTCGTGCGCGAGCGCCAGCATGGTGCTCGGCGCGCTGGACCCCTCGCGGTACGAGGTGTTGCCGATCGGTATCACCAGGGACGGGCGCTGGGTGCTGACTTCTGGTGACCCCGGGCGTCTTGGGGCTTCGGTTCCCGGGGAGCTGCCGTCAGTGGAGGCGGTGGACGCGTCGCCCGGGACGTCTGTGGTGCCGCTGCCGGGCCCGGGGTCTTTGCAGCTGGTCTCCCCCGGCTCTGTGCCACGCTCGCTGGGCGAGGTCGACGTGGTGCTGCCGCTGCTGCACGGCGCCTACGGCGAGGACGGCACGCTACAGGGGCTGCTGGAGCTGACCGGCACGCGGTACGCCGGGGCCGGCGTGCTGGCCAGCGCGGCCGGCATGGACAAGGAGTACATGAAGCTGATCCTGGTCGCGCACGGCCTGCCCGTCGGGCGGTACGTCGTGGTGCGCGACAGGGACTGGCGGCCCGGCTCGGTCGAGCGCAAGCGGGTGCTGGACGAGATCGCCGAACTCGGCCTGCCGGTGTTCGTCAAGCCCGCCCGCGGCGGGTCAAGCATCGGGATCTCGCGGGTTTCGGTTCTGGCCGAGTTGGAGGCCGCCGTCGACCTGGCGCGTTCGTATGACCCGAAGGTGCTCGTCGAGGCGGCGGTGGGCGGCCTCGAGGTCCTCGAGGTGGAGTGCGCGGTGCTCGAGGGTTTGGGCGGCGGGCCGCCGGAGGCGAGCGTGCCCGGGCAGGTGCTGGTGGATTCCGGGTCTTCGTTTTACGACTTCGAGGCCAAGTACCTGGCGGCCGGCGACACCATGCGGATTCCGGCCGGGATACCTCCGGCCGCGGCGGAGGAGGTGCGGCGGCTGGCCTGCCTGGCCTTCGACGCGATCTCCTGCGAGGGCCTGGCCCGGGTGGACTTCTTCTACACCCCGGCCGGCCAGGTGGTGGTCAACGAGATCAACACGATGCCCGGGCTGACCGCGGCGTCCGGCTTCCCGCTGATGTGGGCGGCGACCGGCCTTCCGATGCCGGCGCTAATGGACCGGATTATCAGAACGGCATTGGCTAAACGGCCCGGCCTCCGGTTAGTCGTCGCCTCGGCAGACGGGACGGCGGCTGCGCCGCGATACCGTTCCCGGCCGAATACGTGGCGGGTGTGACTAGAGTTGCTTAGGCGGCCTCAGGTGCGGAACGGGCTGCGTTCTCATGTCAAGAAAGGGCCCCTTGTTAGAAAAGGGTGCAGATCTGGCGCCTTTCTTAACACGAGGCCCTTTTCTGACAAGAAAGAGATGCCCCGGCAAGCCGACATAAGGAAGAAACCGGGCAATCGAGATGGGACTCGCGGCCTGACTCGGGCATCGGACGGCCGACTCGTGGCCCTGGCCGGACAAATCGGGCGCGCACCACCCTCGACGCGCCGCCTCGCCGTGGGACCGGGCGCCGACGCCGGGCCTGGTTTCGGGCGCACGCCGCGGACAGCGAACGGCGGCTCGGAGGACGCGGTTCCCCCGATGCCGCCGTTCGCTATGCGTTGCGTCCTAGCGTTATGGACTCGCTAGGCGCTTACTTTTTCTTGCCGGCCGGCTTGGCGCTGTTGACGAGGTTCTTGAAGTCGGCGCCGGCCCGGAACTTCGGCACCGAGGACGCCGGCACGTTGATCGTGGCGCCAGTGGCCGGGTTACGAGCAGTGCGAGCCGGACGGTCGCTCTTCTCGAACACGCCGAAGCCGGTGATGGACACCTTGTCACCCTTGGCAACGGCCGACTGGATGGTCTCGAGCACCGCGTTCACGGCTTCGGTCGCGGACTTCTTGTCCCCCATCCGTTCCGAGATCGCGTCGATCAGATCACGCTTGTTCATTATTCACTCCTGCGGTTCCCCCACGGGAGGTCGCGGGGCTCCGGTTTCGGGGTTTCGCGACCTCTGACCTGCCCGAAAGTAGGCGATCCAGCGCCGTTGCACAATAACCACGGCCAGATTCGCCGGCGTGTCGGGCAAGATCAACCCCGCCGGTGAACACATCGTGCTCATATAGGCACGGACAGGAATCCTGCACGTCCGGACACGCTACCTGTCGATCTGGGGGTGGCCCGTTCGTATCGGTAGTGAAACGAACCACAGATCAGAATGGAGACGGGAAATGGGACTGATCCGGGTGCACGAGTTCATCACCCTCGACGGCGTGATCGACGCGCCGAGCTGGACCGCCGAATACGGCTTCGACCCGAGGATGGGCGCGGCGATCGGCAGGGCCGTCGAAGGCAGCGACGGCATCCTGCTGGGCCGGAAGACCTACGAGATGTTCGCGCCGACGTGGTCCAAGCGGACGGCGGAAGAGGATCCCGGCGCGCCGTTCTTCAACGACACCACGAAATACGTGGTGTCCTCGACGCTCACCGAACCGGTGTGGCAGAACTCGGAGATCGCCGGGGCGTACGACGCCGGAATGATCCGGCGCCTCAAGGAGAAGTCCGGCGGGCTGTACGTGAGCGGCAGCGCGACGCTGGTGCACGCGCTGCTCGCCGACGGGCTGGTCGACGAACTGCACCTGTTCGTCTACCCGATCACCCGGTCGGCGTCCCCGCGCCTGTTCGCGGAGGGCCTGCCGCCGTCCCGGTGGACCAGGACGAACGCCGAACTCTACGACAACGGCGTCGTCTACCTGCAGCTCACCGCCGTGAACTCATTATGCGGTGACCGGCAGCCACTCCGGCCGGGACTGCTCGAACGTGGTGATCGCGTCGGCGTGCCGCAGGGTCAGGCCGATGTCGTCCAGGCCCTCCATCAGCCGCCACCGCGTGTAGTCGTCGATCTCGAACGGCACCGCCGACGCGGCACCGTAGCGGATTTCGCGCGCGGCCAGGTCCACGGTCACCTCGGCCGACGGATCCGCCTCGGCCAGCGACTGGAGTTCGTCCACGGCGGCGGCGGGCAGCACGACGGGGAGCAGCCCGGCCTTGGTCGCGTTGGACCGGAAGATGTCGCCGAACCGCGGCGCGATCACCACCCGGAATCCGTAGTCGGTCAGCGCCCAGACCGCGTGCTCGCGGGACGACCCGGTGCCGAAGTCGGTGCCGGCCACGAGCACGGTCGCACCGGCGTACGCGGGCTGGTTGAGCACGAACGACGGGTCCTCCCGCCACGCGGCGAACAGGCCCTCCCCGAAGCCGGCCCGGGACACCCGCTTGAGCCACACGGCCGGGATGATCTGATCGGTGTCCACGTTGGTCCGCCGCAGCGGCACGGCGCGGCCGGTGTGGGCGACAAATGGTTCCATGTCGGATTTGTCCTTGCAGTCGGCGGGGCGGGTTACAGGTCGGCGGGGGCGGTCAGGCGGCCGGTGACCGCGGTTGCGGCGGCCACCGCCGGGGACACCAGGTGGGTGCGTCCGCCCTTGCCCTGCCGGCCCTCGAAGTTGCGGTTGGACGTGGACGCGCTGCGCTCCCCCGGCGCCAGCGTGTCCGGGTTCATGCCCAGGCACATCGAGCACCCGGCGCCGCGCCACTCTGCGCCGGCCGCGAGGAACACCTGGTCCAGGCCCTCTGCCTCGGCCGCGGCACGGACCGCCATCGAACCGGGCACGACCAGCATCCGCACCCCGGAAGCGACCCGGCGGCCAGACAGAACCCCGGCCGCGGTCCGCAGGTCCTCGATCCGCCCGTTCGTGCACGAGCCGACGAACACCGTGTCCACCGCGATGTCCCGCAGCGGCGTGCCCGGCGTGAGGCCCATGTACTCCAGGGCGCGCGTCGCCGCGGCTCGCTCTCCGGGGTCGGCGTAAGACGAGGGGTCGGGCACCGCGGCGGACAGCGGCAGCCCCTGGCCGGGGTTGGTGCCCCAGGTCACGTACGGCGTCAGCGCGGTCGCGTCGATCGTCACCGAGTGGTCGAATACCGCGTCGTCGTCGGTGACCAGGGAGCGCCAGTACGCGACGGCGACGTCCCAGGCGGCCCCGGCCGGCGCGTGCGGCTTGCCGGCCAGATAGGCGAACGTCACCTCGTCCGGCGCGACGAGGCCGGCCCGCGCGCCCGCCTCGATGGACATGTTGCAGACCGTCAGGCGGCCCTCCATCGACAGCGCCCGGATGGCCTCGCCCCGGTACTCGATCACGTACCCCTGGCCGCCGCCGGTGCCGATCTGCGCGATGATCGCCAGGATCAGGTCCTTGGCGGTGACCCCGTCGGGCAGCGCGCCCTCGACGTTGACCGCCATCGTCTTCGGCCGCCGCTGCGGCAGCGTCTGGGTGGCCAGCACGTGCTCGACCTCCGAGGTGCCGATGCCGAACGCCAGCGCGCCGACCGCGCCGTGCGTAGAGGTGTGCGAGTCGCCGCAGACGATCGTCATGCCCGGCTGGGTGAGGCCGAACTGCGGGCCGATGACGTGCACCACGCCCTGGCCGGCGTCCCCCATCGGGTACAGGTGGATGCCGAACTCCGCGCAGTTCTTCCGCAGCGCCTCGATCTGGGCCCGGGACACCGGGTCGGTCACCGGCGACGAGGGACCCGACAGCGGCAGCCCCGGCCCGGTGACGCCCAGGGTGGGCACGTTGTGGTCCTCGGTGGCCACGGTCAGGTCCGGCCGCCGCACCCCGCGTCCGGCGGCCCGCAGCCCGTCGAACGCCTGCGGGCTGGTGACCTCGTGGACGAGATGGAGGTCAATGTAGAGCAGGTCAGGCTCACCTTTCAGACCGGGGGGAACCGTCCCCCCGGACCCCCGCGGCATACTGCGGACCAGGTGGGCGTCCCAGATCTTCTCGGCGAGCGTGCGGCCCATTTCCCTAAGCCTCCTCGGCTCTTCAGCGATTTGACGTCTCACATTCCGAGACGGCAATATTCAGTACATGAACAACTCTAGCGGAGTCGGTGTCCTGGACAAGACGATTTCGGTACTGACCGCTCTCGAAGACGGACCGGCCTCGCTTGCTCAGCTGGTCCTGGCGACCGGTCTGGCCCGCCCGACCGCCCACCGCATCGCGGTTGCCCTCGAGGCGCATCGCATGCTGGCTCGTGATACCCAAGGCCGTTTCGTACTGGGCCCGAGGATAGGAGAGCTGGCGGCGGCGGCCGGCGAGGACCGGCTGCTGGCCATCGCCCAGCCGATCCTGGTCCAGCTCAGGGACATCACCGGAGAAAGCGCCCAGCTGTACCGGCCGCACGGGGACGCCCGGGTGTGCGTGGCCGCCGCCGAGCGGGCCAGCGGGCTGCGCGACACCGTCCCGGTGGGCGCGGCGCTGCCGATGACGGCCGGCTCGGCCGCGCAGATCCTGCTCGCCTGGGAGGACGGCGCCCGGATGCACCGCGGCCTGCGTGGCGCGAAATTCAGCGCGACCACGCTCGCCCAGGTCCGGCGGCGCGGCTGGGCGGCCACCGCCGCGGAGCGCGAGCCCGGCGTCGCGTCGGTGTCGGCCCCGGTCCGCGGACCGGGCGGCCGGGTGCTCGCCGCCGTCTCGGTATCCGGGCCGATCGAGCGGCTGACCCGCTCCCCAGGCCGCCTGCACGCCGGCGCGGTCGTCGCGGCCGGCGAGAAGATCGCCGAACTGCTCCGTGCCGAAACCTGAGGTCCGGCCGATGTCCGAGCCACCAGCGACCAAGGAGCTTTCAGCCGCGGGGCATGATGGATATGGTCAGCTTCCGGAGGTGCCATGAAGGTAGCCGTCGTCAGGGAAACAGCTCAGGGAGAGCAGCGCGTCGCACTTGTGCCAGAGGGCGTGGCCAAGTTGCGCGGCGCCGGCCTCGACATCCTGGTCGAACGCGGCGCCGGCGACGGCGCGTGGCTGCCGGACGCGGCCTACGCCGAGGCCGGCGCGACCATCGTCGAGCAGGCCGAGCTGTACCAGACCGCCGACGTCGTCCTGACCGTCACCAAGCCGGCCGGCGAGACGATCAGCCTGCTCGGCCCGGGCCAGACGGTGATCGGGATGCTCGCCCCGCTCACCGACCCGGAGCTGGCCACGGCGCTGGCGGCCAGGAACGTGACCGCTGTCAGCCTGGACGGCCTGCCGCGCACGCTGTCCCGGGCCCAGCCGATGGACGCGCTCACCTCGCAGGCCAACGTGGCCGGTTACAAGGCCGCGATCGTCGCGGCCGAGGCGTTCGGCCGGTTCTTCCCGATGCTGATCACGGCGGCGGGGACCGCGCGGCCGGCCAAGGTGCTCGTGCTCGGCGCCGGCGTGGCCGGCCTGCAGGCGATCGGCACCGCGCGCCGGCTCGGCGCGGTGGTCAGCGGCTACGACGTGCGGCCCGCCTCGAAACAGGAGGTGGAATCGCTCGGCGCGACGTTCATCGAGCTCAAGAGCGCGGTCGCGGCGGCCGGCGAGGGCGGCTACGCCCGCGAGCTCACCGCGGACGAGCGCCAGGGCCAGCAGGAGGAGCTGGAGCAGCACATCGCCAGGCACGATGTGGTGATCACCACCGCCCAGGTGCCGGGCCGCCGCCCGCCGCTGCTGGTCACCGACGACGCGGTCAAGGCGATGTCCGCCGGTGCGGTGATCGTCGACATGGCCGCCAGCACGCTTGGCGGAAACGTCGCGGGCGCCAAGCCCGGCGAGATCGTGACCACCGGGAACGGGGTCACGATCGTAGGCGCCGGCAACCTGGCGGCGAGCGTGCCGACCGCGGCGAGCAACGCCTACTCCCGCAACATCTCGGCGCTGCTGCTGCACATGACCAAGGACGCCGCCCTGGCCATCGATACCACCGACGAGATCCAGGCCGGTGTCGTGATCACGCACCTGGGCCGGGTCGTGAACCCGGCGGTGGCGGCGCTGATCCAGTCTCAGGAGGGAGACACCGGTGTCGACGGCGCTAGTGACTGACCTGACCATCTTCGTGCTGGCACTGCTCGTCGGCATCGAGGTCATCGGCAAGGTGCCCGCCACGCTGCACACGCCGCTGATGTCGGCGACCAACTCGATACACGGCATCGTGCTGGCCGGGGCCCTGCTGATCGGCGTGACGGCGCACAGCGTGTTCGGCTACATCCTGGCGTTCGTGGCCGCGGTGTTCGCCTCCGCCAACGTGGTCGGCGGCTACGTGGTGACTGGCCGGATGCTGAAGATGTTCCGACGGCGCACCCCGGTCGAAAAGGGCCAGGGAGGCGGCGAATGAGCAGCTTTGACACGAGCATCCAGCTGATCTACGTGCTGGCCGCGGCCTGCTTCGTGATCGGCCTGCACCTGATGAACAGCCCGGCTACCGCCCGCCGCGGAAACCAGGCGTCCACCGCCGGCATGGTGATCGCGGGGATCGCCACGCTGGTCTTGCTCATCCACTCCAACTCGGTCACCGGCGTCGGCTGGGCGGTGCTGATCGTCGGCTCCGCGATCGGCTCGGCGATCGGCCTGTTCGCCGCCCGCGACGTGCAGATGACCGCGATGCCGCAGCTCGTGTCCATGTTCAACTCGGTCGGCGGCGGCGCGGCGGCGCTGATCGCGATCTACGAGTACGTCCACGACGAGAGCTCGGCCGGCGGCGTGCTCGGCACCACGACGGTGACCACGCTGCTGGACGTGATCATCGGCGCGGTCACGTTCTCCGGCTCGATCGTCGCGGCGGGCAAGCTCCAGGGCCTGATCCCGGGCCAGCCGCTGATCTTTCGCGGCGGGCGACTGCTCAACATCGCGCTCGGCGTGGTCATCGCCGGCGCCGGTATCTTCATGCTCACGACCGCCAGCCAGCCCGCCCTGGTCATCGTGCTGCTCGCCGCACTGGCGTTCGGTGTGATGATGGTGTTGCCGATCGGGGGCGCGGACATGCCCGTGGTGATCTCGCTGCTGAACGCCTTCACCGGGACCGCGGTCGCGATGGCGGGGTTCGTGATCGCCAACTGGGCGCTGATCGTGGCCGGCGCGCTGGTCGGCGCGTCCGGCGGCATCTTGACCAAGCTGATGGCCGACGCGATGAACCGGTCGCTGGCCAACATCATCGTCGGCGGTTTCGGCACCGGCGACGCGGCGGTCGCGCTGGAGGGGGCGGCGGACGCGCAGGTTCGCGCCATCGCCGCGGACGACGCGGCCATCCAGCTGGCGTACGCGGCCAAGGTGATCGTCGTGCCCGGCTACGGCCTGGCCGCCGCGCAGGCCCAGCACGGCGTCGCCGAACTGGCCTCGTTGCTCGAGGCACGCGGCATCGAGGTCTCCTACGCGATCCACCCGGTGGCCGGCCGGATGCCGGGCCACATGAACGTGCTGCTCGCCGAAGCGAACGTGCCGTATCCGCAGCTGGTGGAGATGGACGAGATCAACCCCGAGTTCGCGCGCACCGACGTCGCGCTGGTGATCGGCGCCAACGACGTAACGAACCCGGCCGCCCGCCGGCCCGGCACGGCGATCTCCGGCATGCCGATCCTGGACGTCGACCAGGCCAAGTCGATCATCGTGGTCAAGCGCTCGATGGGCCATGGCTACGCCGGCCTGGACAACGAGCTCTACACCGACCCCAAGACAAGCATGTACTTCGCCGACGCGAAGAAAGCCATGCAGCAGCTGACCGCCGCCGTCAAGACCCTGGTCGGATAACCTCTGCCTTCATAACGTACGGTGGCGCTACTGATACTCTCCGTGTCACTACTGCACGCAGTGCGACCCGTGCCGACCCGACCCACGTGCCGATGGTGCCAACGGGCCGTGCCCACCCCGACCCGTTGGCGCCATCGGCACGCGAAACGGGGACCCGTTGGCGCCATCGGCACGTTGAGGGGCACGGCGAGAGGTACGTCGAGGGGGCGCGGCGAGGCGGGGGCGAGGGCCGCGGGGGGGCGCAGACGGTCAGTTGAGGGTTACGGCGATCTTGTTACCGCCGGGGTTGACGACGATCCAGGTGCTGATGGGGCCGCTGCTGGTGGTGGTCACGGTGATCGTCACGCTCTGGCCGGCCGCCAGCGACCCCGATGAGGGAGCGACGCTGAGCTCGTGTGCGGACCGGACGGTGATGTTGAAATGACTGATCGGACCGCCGCTGGCCGTGATGGTGAATGATCCGCTCGCGCCGCCGCCGCCCGGCGCCAGCGTCACCGCGCTCGGCGATATCGCCAGCGTGCCCTGTCCCCCGCCGTCCGACGCCGAGGATGACGCCGCCGACGCCGCGGGCGAAGACGACGCGCCCGCGGAGGTCACCAGGGCGGTGGCCGACGCGGCCGGCGAAGTGGCCGGCGCATCCGTCACGCCGGGCCCCACTGTGGCGACCGGACTGGGCGAGCCCGACGCGATGGGCGTAGCCCGCGGGCTGGGGTCGGAGGCGGCACCGGACGCGCTGGGCGCCAGTCCGCGCCCGCCGCCGGACGTGACCTGGCCGGCATAGCTCACGGTCGCGCCGGGCCGCGCCGCGTTGCCAGAACCGGCCGCGGACGGCGCGCCGCGGTGCGGAGCGGTGCCGATCACCACGACGGCGATGACCCCGGCCGCCGCGATCGACGTCCCGGCGACCGCCATCCCGTGCGAGTAGTGTGCGGCGTGGCGCCAGGCGGACGCACCGTGCGGAGCGAGCGGCTTGGGGAAGCCGGTGGGGCCGAATTGGTGCGAAAGCGCGGCGTTGGCGGTGTCCGCGCAGTGCCGCAGCACCTGTTCACGGAATCCGGGCAGGAGCGTGGCCAGCGGGACGCCCACGGCCAGCAGGGCCGGAGTGAGCTCGCGGCGTTTGCGCTCGCCGCACACACCACAGTGGTCGATGTGACGGCTGATCCGCTTGCGCATCAGCACGGTCATCTGCCCGTCCCAGCCGTCCAGCATTACCTGGAGTGCGGGGCAGCCCTGACGCCCGGTCCGCGCAACCATCAACGCGCCGAGCGACCTCTCGAACTGGCTGCGGGCACGGGACAACAGCGCGTGCGCGTGATTTCGCGACACGCCCAAGGCCGCCGCGAGATCCTCGCCCTCGATCGAGTGCCCGAGGCTCAGCTCGATGACATCCCGCTCACTGGGGTTGAGCCCGTCGATCGCGTCCCTGACCAGTTCACGGAGATCGGTCTGTTCCGCCGAGCTGAGGGCATCGACCGGGTCGCCGGGAAGCTGGGCCGCTTCATCCAGTCCGAGCGTGACGTTGCCGCCGCGCAGCCGTCGCATGCATTCATTGCGCGCGACCGCGTACAGCCACGGGCGTAGCTTGCCGGGATCCCGGAGCCCGGCGAGCTTGGACGCCGCGACGAGGAACGTGTCCTGCACGGCGTCGGCGGCGTCGGCGGGCTCGCGCAGCTTGGCGCGGCAATAGGTGTACAGCGGGATGGCGTACTTGTCGTACGCCGCACCGAGCCCAGCCGGATCACCCGCCACGATGGCGGCGACGACCTCGATGTCCTCCATGCGGCTACCGTAGTAAACCGTTTATGGAAAATAACCGGTATCCGCCGACAAACCTGGGCCCAAGTGACCCTTCCCTGGTCAGACGGGACGGCGTTTGCGAACAGCAGCAGAGAGGCCGCGGAGGACAGCGGCCGTCGTGTCTTTGTCCATGCACGCGTCGGTGACGCTCTGACCGTAGACCAGGGTTCCGGGCACGCCTGGCTCCTGGCGGCCCTCGACGAGGAAGCTCTCCAGCATGACGCCGATCACGCCGCGCTCGCCGCCCGCGATCTGCTCGCCGAGGGCGGCGGCGACCACGGGCTGGCGGCGATGGTCCTTGCCGCTGTTGCCGTGGCTCGCGTCGACCATCAGGCGGCGCGGCAGGCGCGCCTTCTCGATCAGGTCGAGTGCCCTGGTGACGTCGGCCGACGAGTAGTTCGGGCCGGAGCGGCCGCCGCGGAGGATCACGTGCGTGTCGGGGTTGCCCGCCGTCGTCACCACGGCCGCCGCGCCGAACGGGGTGACGCCGAAGAACGTGTGACCCGAGGCCGCGGCCCGGCAGGCGTCGACCGAGACCTGGACGTCGCCGTCGGTGCCGTTCTTGAAGCCGACCGGCATCGACAGGCCGGACGCGAGCTGGCGGTGCACCTGGCTCTCCGTGGTCCGTGCGCCGATCGCGCCCCAGGTCACGGTGTCCGCGATGTACTGCGGGGTGATCGGGTCCAGCCACTCGCAGCCGACCGGCAGGTCCTGTGCGACGATGTCGAGCAGGAGCCGGCGGGCGGCGCGCAGGCCGCGGTGCACGTCGTGGCGGCCGTCCATGCCCGGGTCGTTGATCAGGCCCTTCCAGCCGGTCACCGTGCGCGGCTTCTCGAAGTAGACCCGCATCACGACCAGCAGGCTGTCCGCGAGCTCGTCGCGCAGCGCGGCCAGCCGTCCGGCGTAATCCAGCGCGGCGACCGGGTCGTGCACCGAGCACGGGCCGGCGATCACCAGCAGCCGGCCGTCTTCGCCGTCGAGCACCGCGCGAACCTCCGAGCGGGTGCGCTCCACGGTCGCCGCGGCCTTGTCGCCGAGCGGGAGTTCGTCCAGCAACGCCGCTGGCGGCAGCAGCGGCTCATAGCCGGTGATCCGGGTGTCTCTGGTTCGGGGCATCAAGGCCCGATGTTATACCCCCGCTCCGCCCGGACTCCGGGCGGCGGTATGTAGTCACCTCGGGGGGTATCCGGGCCCCCAAACTAGCTGTTTTGCGGGTAACTGGGAGATTCATGGGGCTAGCCCAGTGTTTACCCATAAAGTTCCCAGGATTGCTCGGGACGCTGTTCCGCGTCTACGCGACGCCGAGCCGACGCGGTCGCCTTGTCAGTTACCCGAGCACCCGGGAGGGGCAGTCCCATGTCCGCGCCATCCGTCCAGGCGAGCGAGGCTGTCCCGTCCGCGTCGCCCGTGGCCACGGCGCGGCGGACCGCTCGCCGCTGGGGCCTGCTACTCCTCGCTGGCTGGCTGTGCCAGGCGGCGCTGCGTGCCTGGCTGAGCGCGGGGCAATCGCTGCCGCTCGCCAATCCGGACGAGACCGCCTACCTGATCACGGCGCGGGTGCTGGCTGGCGGACCGGCCGTCAACCTGTCCGGCGGCACGATGTACCCGGCTGGCTACCCGCTGCTGATCACCCCGGTGTTCTGGTTCACCCGCAACCCGGGCACGGCTTACCACGCCGTGATGGTGGTAAACGCGCTGATCAGCGCGCTGCTGATGCCGCTGGCGTACGTCGCCGCGCGGCGGCTGGGACTGAGCCGCCCGGCGGCCTACGGCACCGCCATGGTGACCGCGTTGCTGCCGGCCGGTTTCTTCTACACCCAGTACGCGCTCACCGACGCGGTCTTCCCGGTGCTGACGCTGGCCTGGCTGCTCGCCGTGCACAACTGGATGCGGCACGGCATAACCTGGCGCGGCCAGGGCGGCAGGTGGCGCGGCGGCATCGCGCCGCCCGGCGTATACCTGAGCGCCGCCGGGTCCGCGGCGCTGGCCGGGTACACCGACGCGGTGCACTCCCGCGGCCTGGTGATCGTCGCCGCCTACCTGGGTTTCTGCGCCATCGTGTTCGTCCGGCGGCTGGTGCCGCGGGACAGCGTGGTCGCCGCGATGGTGGGGCTCGGCGTGATCCTGCTGGCCAGCTGGGCGCTCAACCTGCACCTGACCAAGGTCCTGTACCCGCGCGGCGCGCGCAGCCTGTCCGGTCAGGCCAAACAGCGGCTGACCAGCGTGCACGGCACCGTCTCCGTGATTGAGATGGCGGCCGGCCAGCTGTGGCGGCTGGTGCTGGACGGCTGGGGCGTCGCCGCGATCGGCTTGATCGCGGCCATCGCGGTGATGCTGCGGTTCGACGGGATCCCCGCGCGCTTCGTGCCGCCGGGCACCCGGCTGATCGCGGCCCTGATGGTCGCCGCGACGATCGGCATCGCGGTCACCGCGCCCGCCGCGCTCCCCGCGAATCAACCGCAGGCCTGGGCGTCCGGGCGCTATCTGGACGGGATGATCACCGCGTTCTTCGTCGTCGGCGCCGCGGTGCTCATGCGGGCCGACCGGCGGCGGGTTCTGGCCTGCGCGGCGCTGGTCGTGCCAGTGCTGGTGATCTCGGGCGTCGCGGTGGACGCCTACGCGGGCGCGGAGGTGCCCACCAACGGGTTCAGCGCCGCGTTCAACTTTGCCGAGCCCGCCATCCTCACCCAGAACTGGCTGCGCGCCAACGTCGCGCTGGCGACGATTGTCGCGCTGGCCATCCTCGGGCTGTGGGTTCTGGTGGCGGTCGTCCTGCCGGGTGCGCGGACCCGGCGCAGGATCGCGATGCTCGTCGGGCTGGCGGCGATCAGCGCGGTGGCGACGACCCAGATGACGATCACCGTCTCCCGGGCGAGCGCGGCCCAGGAGCGTCCGGCACTGATGACAGGGTTGAAACCCTCGGACCAGGTTTCGGTCAGCCGCCAGCTGAGCTGGACGATCGCCGTACCGCAGGCGTACCAGATCTGGTGGACGCAGCTGGGGTACTTCAGCCCGTGGCACCAGACGCCGCAGCCGGGGTCCACCGTCGTTGAGGTGCCGTGGGCCGGCGACTCGGCGGCGCAGAGCTGGCCGAACCCGCCGGCCGGCTGGCACGTCGACCAGGCTTCGCAGTCCGGCGGCTGGGTGTCCTGGCGCGACACGCCGTAGCCGACCGGGATCAGCGCCGGCCGCCAAGGGCCACGGCCAGCCGGTAACTGTTTGCGGTCAGCTGTGCACACCAAAGGATATCCTGGCCAGGCGCGTCTCGGTTCGGCGGCTGCGGACTGGGGATCTGCTGGCGTTCGGGCTGGCCGGCGCGTATGCGTGGAACATCTCGCACCACGGCTTCCTCATGCGCCCGCCCCCGGCATTTCACTACATATCCTTGTAACGACGCAACTGATCGGGGTTGATGAGCGTTGCCGTTCGAATGCGAGCACGGTGCCGGGTGCCACGACGGGACGGAGCCGTCGGCGGCTTCGGCGCCGGAGGCGTCGCGCGCCTGGCTGCTGATCGAGCATCCGGGCCCATGGCCGCCGGAGGCGGTCAACGCGGAACTGCCGCCTCCGCTGCGGGACCTGGTGACGGAGGCTGACTCGCTCGGCGTCCGGGTGCAGCTGATCCGCAGGCCGGGGCGGCGATCCGCGCTCGGCGACGAGCGCACGGTGCTGGCCGGCTGGACCCTCGGCGAGGAGCCTTGGCTGCGGCGGGGCGTCGTCGGATCGTCGATTGGGCTGGACGTTGCCGTGCTTGCGGAGGGGCGCACTGTCGAGTTCGGCGCGCCGGCCAGCGAGCCGGTGTTCCTGGTGTGCGTGCACGCGAAGCGGAACGCCTGCTGCGCGCGCTTCGGCGTGCCGCTCGCGCAGGCGCTGGCCGAGCGGTATCCGGAGCAGGTGTGGGAGACCACGCACGTCGGCGGTCACCGCTTCGCGGCGAACCTGGTGCTGTTGCCGCACGGGCGCTACTACGGTCCTGTCGACGTGCCGCTGGCCGTAGCCGCGATCGACGCGTACCAGCATGGCGTTGTCGCTCCGGACCGGTACCGCGGCCGGGCCGGCCAGCCGCGCGAGGCCCAGGAGGCCGAGCACGCGCTGCTGGCCGAGTGCACCCGCTGATCGGAGCCTATAGCGTGGATCGTTGGGTGCGGGTAGCCGCACACAACGATCCACGTTGTCAGCGGCGGGGGCGGATCGCGGTGAGCGCGACTACCAGCATGAGCACCGCGATGCCGGCGGCCACCAGGAAGGCCCGGTCGAAGCCGGCCACCAGCGCGTGCTGGTAGGCGGTCCGGGCGGCCTCGACGTGGTCGCGGCCCCTGTTCGCGACCACGGTCCACGCCACGGTGCCCAGTACCGCCAGGCCGACGGACGCGCCTACCTGCCGCCCGGTGTTGAGCAGGCTGGAGGCCGCCCCGGAATCCCCCTCGGCGACGCCAGCCAGCGAGAGCAGTGACAGCGGCAGGAACAGCAGGCCAAGCCCGGCGGCGACGAGCAGCATGGGCCCGAGCAGCCCGCCCGCGTACGTACTGCGCTCGGTCACCAGGGACAGCCAGTACAGGCCGCCGGCGGTGAGGATCGAGCCGGCCGCCAGCAGCGGACGGGCGCCGGTCCGCGGGATGAGCCTGGTGGCGGCCGCGGTGGCCACCAGCATCACGCCGGTCAGCGGCAGGAACGACACTCCGGTCCGGAGCGCGGAATAGCCCCACACCTCCTGCACGAACAGGCTGATGAAGAAGAACACGCCGCCGAGGGCCGCGCCGACTCCCAGCATGATGAGGTTCGCGCCGGTCCGGTCCCGGTCGCGCAGCAGGCGGGCCGGCAGCAACGCGTGCGGGCTGTGCGCCGAGATGACCCCGAACAAGGCGAGCAGGACCGCCCCGGCCGCCAGCGCGGCCACCACGTTGGCGTCACCCCAGTGGGACGTCCCGCCCTGGCTGGGCGCGGCGGTGGACAGGCCGTAGACGACCGCGCCCACCCCACCGGTTCCGGTGACGGCGCCGAGGACGTCGAACCGGCCGGGCCGGGGCGCGGCCCCGGGCAGCACCGCCCACGCGGCCAACGCGGCGACGACGCCGAACGGCACGTTGACGAACAGCACCCACCGCCAGGAGGCGTAGCTGACGAGCAGGCCGCCGGCGACCAGCCCGATCACGCTGCCGACCACGCTCATCGCGGCGTAGACGCCCATCGCGCGGTTACGGGCCGCGCCTTCGGGGAACGTCGTCGCGACCAGGGAAAGCGCGGTCGGTGCGACGATCGCGCCGCCTGCGCCCTGCACGGCGCGCGCCGCCAGCAGCCACGCCCCGGAGGTGGCGAGCCCGCCGGCCAGCGACGCGGCCGAGAACAGCACCAGCCCGAGGATGAACATCCGCCGGCGGCCGAACAGGTCTCCGGCGCGCCCGCCGAGCAGCAGCAGCCCGCCGAGCGTGAGGACGTACGCGTTGACCACCCACTCCAGGCCGCTGCCGGAGAACCCGAGTGCCGTCTGGATGTGCGGCAGCGCGACGGTGACGATCGTCGCGTCGAGGACGACCATCAGCTGGGCGGTCGCGATGACCAGCAGCGCCACGCCAAGGTGGCGGCTAGTCCCGGTCCTGTCAGGTGCGGTGGACCGCGGGGGTCCGGGGGGACGGTTCCCCCCGGTGGACCGCGGGGGTCCGGGGGGACGGTTCCCCCCGGTGGAATAAGTTGTTGCCATGACACCGATGGTGCGCGGCAGGCACGGGCCGCGTCGTCGCCCGCGGGACCCGACTTCTGCCTGGTCAGCGCGGAGGTCAGCGGGCCGCTGGCTACTCCGCCGGGAGTAGCCGGCAATCGGCACCGGTGGCCGATGCGCTCGCGGACCGGACGCGTACGCTCGAAGGATGCGCAAGGATCGGGGGCTGCGGGGGTTGTCCGCGGCCGGATGGCTTATCTCGGCGGGCGTCATGGCCGTGTCGTTCCGCATGTGGCAGCTGCACCTGCGCGAGGTCGAGCAGCGCGCCGAGGAAGCCGAGCGGACCAGAGACGAGGCCGCCCGGCGCCGGGCGATGGAGG
>Ga0207664_10000779_pt1 | contig 21509 bp, 19 predicted proteins | sample LARL83metaG_FD_184349 | JGI IMG/M metagenome (GOLD analysis project Ga0207664, IMG submission 184349) | Corn, switchgrass and miscanthus rhizosphere microbial communities from Kellogg Biological Station, Michigan, USA - LAR L8-3 metaG... | ecosystem: Host-associated > Plants > Roots >... | reverse complement strand
GGGTCTTGCGGCGTAAATCTGGATGTGATGCGGACAGTTCATAGGTTTTAAGACCATCTGATCCTTGGTCTCCTGACTTTTGACTAAAAATAGCTCTTCGCCGAATTTATCCCAGTGCCCGGACTTCTTATAGAGGTCCTGCTTAGTAATGTGGGGTATAAACACCTTGTGAAAGCCTTTCTTAAGCTGCAGTTCTTCAGAGAAACCCAAAAGCTTATCACGGAGAACCGTGCCTCTAGGAGTAAAAAGCGGTAATCCGGAGCCAACCAGATCTGAAAATACGAATAGATCCAGCTCTTTACCTATCCGTCTGTGGTCGCTCTCTTTTATATCTTCTTGCATAGAAATATCACCCTTTGTTGTTTTACATCATATCAGCTCTGTTTGCCGGTGTAAAAAACGACTTTAAACGAAAAACTGGCTTAAGCCATCTCGCAATGAAGCTTAAACCAGTTTTAGCCGTTAACACATCGGCAGAACTCAACCTACGAAAAAGTATATATGTACTAGCCGGAAAATGCTAGTACTTTTTTGTTGTTTTATCCACAGGAAGTGTGACCATAGTTTTTATGCCTTATAAGGTATAAGTTGCTTCCCTGCTTTTACTGGGGTAATATTGTGTCTGTTATCTTTTATGAGATAAGTAAATCAAAATTGTAATTCCCCCTACAGGGCGTTTACAATTTATTAAGACTAGGGCACGTAGCTCAGTTGGCTAGAGCGCCACATTGACGTTGTGGATGTCGGGGGTTCGAGTCCCTCTGTGCCCACCATTAATTTGAAGGATATATGTCAGAAATAACGAAGTTACCGGACGATCAGCGTATCGTCATCACCGGTCTTGATGCGATTACCCCTGTTGGGGATGATTTAGACTCCAGTTGGCAAGCCATTCGCTCAGGGGTCGATGGCGTTGTCCCAATCGCTGATGCCAGGGTCTCTCAGCACCCCTTTTATCAGAACGTAGGGGCTAAAGTTGTTGCTGAAGCTCCTTTTGACACAGATAATGATCCCCTAATCTATGAGAATAGGCGAGAAATTGATGCTAAGAATATGCATCGCAGCCATCTGTTAGCCTGGCGCACTATGTATTTCGCAATGAAAAGTGCCGGTCTGATAGAACCTGACTCTCTGACTCTTTCTAAGGAGATTGACCCCTATCGAGTTGGAGCGTATATGGGGACAACCTTTAGTGGAATAGCTCATCTGAATGAAGTGGATTTTAGCAAAGTCAGACCTAGCGATTTATTCCAGTACTTACCGGCCCGGGTAGCTACCGCCCCAGCGATGGCTTTGGGAATTCACGGTAAATCAGTAGGGTTTTTAGCAGAATGTGCCAGTGGCGCTACTACCGCTGACGAAGGCGCCTTAAAGCTTTATAAACATAGAGATAATCGCCTTCCGAAAGCTGATATTATGGTGGTCGGCGGCGCCGATGCGCCTATAGTCCCAGCTAACCTTAACTTCTTTGAGGCTCTTAAAAAAGCTGTTGATCCAACCGATAAACCCGAAGAGGCTTCAAGGCCGTTCGACCAAGCGGCACAGGGTCTAGTTATGGGAGAAGGTGCCGGAGCTATGGTATTAGAAACTTGGGAACATGCCAAGAAACGGGGACTACGGGAAGAACAAATTCTGGCTGAACTGGTGGAATTTGATAGTTATACAGATGGTGAGAATAAGACCTTGGCCGGAATGGAAGGCACTATCAAGGTTATAGAAGCGATGATTGGGATGGGTAATATCGCCCTTGGTGAGACTGTATACATTAATGCTCACGCTACCAGCACGGTCGGTGGCGACCGCCGCGAAGCCGAAGCTTTTAAAGAAGCTATTGCTCGGACAGGTTTAGATATAAGTGACTTCTGGATGACTTCGACCAAAGGTGCAACCGGTCACACGATGGGAGCTGCCGGAGCCATCGAGGCAGCCTTCGCTATTATGGCCTTGCGTAGCGGGGTTGTTCCACCGGGGCTGAAACTACACAATCCGATTCCAGAAGCCCTGGACTTTAATCTTAGCCCTTTGCAGGCTACGGAATTACAAAAAATAGATGCGGCCGTGAGTACATCTTTAGGCTTTGGCGGCACAGCCACGGCCTTAGCTTTCAGAAAATTTAAACCTTAACTCCTATAATTTTCGCATATTCGGTGCAAGTAACGCAGATTGTGCAGCGAGCACAAGGTGCCGGCCAGTGGATCGGCAGCCTTGAACAAATGTCGGATTAGCGCCCGGCTGTAGCCCTGCTGACAGGAGTAACAGTCGCAGTCTTCATCTATAACTTTAGGGTCTTCGGCGAATTCGGCATTTTTCAGATTGATTTTCTTGTCACCGCTTATCCAGACTGAACCGTGGCGGGCATTCCGGGTCGGCAACACACAGTCCATCATATCGACGCCATTTTGAAGGGCCGTTTTTAAATCAATTGGGTCACCTACTCCCATCAGATAGCGAACTTTTGATGGGTCGTACAATGGCGCTAGAAATTGCAACATCTCATGCATCTCTTGCCGGCTTTCCCCTACCGATAAACCACCGATGGCTACGCCGTCAACATCTTGTGACTGTACGAATTCAAGGCTTTTTTTACGTAGTTTCTTGTCCAGTCCACCCTGGAAAATCCCAAAAAGCAGAGGTTTGTCACCGTCTTTCATATCCTTAGTCAGCCGTTTGAATTCAGCCACGCAGCGCTCTAGCCACCGGTGAGTTCGCTCTACCGCCTCTTCCGTCCGACCCCTGGCTTCCAAAGCCAGCCCAGTCAGATCATCGAAGGCCATAATGATGTCACTGCCCAGATTGAGCTGAATTTGCATCGACTTCTCGGGCGAAATAAAGATGTTATCCCCGGTCTTTGGATCTTTAAACTCCACCCCTTCTTCGCTTATCTTGCGGATATGTGCCAACGAGAACACCTGGAAGCCACCAGAATCGGTTAAAATTGGCCCTTCCCATCTGTTAAACCTATGTAAGCCGCCCAGTTTATTAATGGTCTTGTCGCCTGGTTGGAGGTGAAGATGATAAGTGTTAGATAGCAGCACTTGGGCACCGCCGTCTCTGATAAATTCCGTACTAACACCTTTAACCACCCCTCTGGTAGCTACTGGCATAAAAAAAGGCGTGGCAACTTGTCCCCGGCGAGTGTTGAGAAAACCACTGCGCGCTCCATCCTCGAATATTCTTATCTGTTCAAAAGCTGATTTTGGCACAAGTTTCATTGTACCAGGATTGACATTTAAATTTATGGATGGTACCTTAGTTCACGTTAATAGTGAGGACAATTTTGAGTACCAACAAGATTGGTGATCCGCTTGATGCTTTCAAGCTGTTTTACGAAGAAATAACAAGCGTTAAGCCTGGTCAGAACCGTATAAGACGGGTCCGTCAGGCAAAAGCAGGCGCTTAAAAACAAATTAGCTTCTTTCAAACCCGATACTTTGCAGATAAAGTGTCGGGTTTTTCTATTCCTTAACAGAGGTAGAGTAAGTTTTACCCCCATATCATAAGAGTTTTCCACTGGTATTTTTAACAGGGCTATGACAATATGTTGATATGGTTTGTGTATTCTGTGGTAATGAAACTCAAGTAACTAACAGCCGGCATCAGAGACGAAATAATAATGTCTGGCGCCGGCGGCGCTGCGGGGCCTGCCACTCTGTCTTCACTACCATTGAAAGCGTTGATTATGCTTCGGCGTTAAGAGTAAACGTAAATGGCGATTTTAAGCCCTTTTTAAGCGATTTACTTTATACGGAGGTCCTGCTTACCCTTTCGCACCGCAAAATGGCTTATATGGACGCTAGAGAGGTCACTAATACTATCATCAAGAACTTGCTAGGTCTGCCTAGTCATCCCCTTTTCTTACCAACAGATATCAGCCGAGTTACGGCCCAAGTTCTGCAGAAGTTTGATAAGCGCGCTTGGCATCGTTACGCCGCCGAACACCCGTCGGTTAGCGATTAGTCTTTCTTGACGGCTTTTTCAGTGACGTCGAAAGAGCCGATATAGCGGCCGAACATAAGTCTGGTCTGAGAATAGATAGCCGCGAAAGCACTGTAGACGATAGTAGTCAGTGGTAGGTATATCCACTGAACCATCATCCAAAGTGTTCGTCGCCTCTTATAGCGGGCCGGCTTTGGAGGAAGCATTCTAAAACTCAGGAATAGCGTCACCAGGATGCCGAACATAGCGAAAGTCTGCAGCTTACTGGCAACCTGAGGTAATTGGTTAGCCAGATAACTCTGGGGGTGCAGAAAAAACGGTACCAGTGCTGCTAGCAGTAAGATGAGCGGCGAAGTCGACCAACTGACGTGCCCCTCAAGCAATCTGAAGAATTTGGCCCAGATTTTGTACCTAGGGATGTTATTAGGCTTCATAAAACCGGTGTAGGCCACGTATGCCACATCGGATGCCCCCCACGCCCAGCGGCGCATTTGGATAAATTGGGCTTTCAGGGTCCGCCGATAACCGTCAGCCAACACGGCGTCCTGATAGATGGGAGTAAATATCGGATATACCTCGTGCTGGCCATCGTAGCGGAAGAATGTCCGCCAGTACTGGTGACCGTCCTCTACTATAGTGCGCACGCTCCAAAAATCGGTGTCTATAAGAGCAGCCATAGGCTGAGCGTGTGATGAAAAGTTTCGCAGACTATGGGGCCGCATGCTTTGAACGATCATCCAGAATGAATTTCCGGTGGCTATCACCCGCATCGGCGCCGGCGCATCCCAAATATTGTTTAGGAACATCGGGATCGGTTGATAACTGGCGTGCAATGGTTCCTCGGTTGAACAATAAGTGTATGTCAGGGCGGCTAGGTACTGTTTGTCGGGGCGATTATCGGAATCCAGAGTGGTGACTAACACCTTGAGAGGGTCGATCTTCTGTTTTTCCAGATAGGTCTGAAGTTTACGGGCAGCGAAAGTAATGTTACCGCCCTTACCTCTGACTTCGCCAGGCGTAAGTGGATGTTTGATAGCCTCTGCATACATAAATTTATCACCGTACTCTTTGACTAGTTCCATTGAAGCTTTTTCCGATTGTGCCCCGTCACGGCCCTCATAGGCGATTATCAGAATCACCTTTTTCATATCGTAATCGCTTAGCATTACGGATTGGATAGTCGGCTCCAGTACGTCTTTGGACTCGTTGTAAGTTGCGATCATCACGGCGTGGATGACCTCGCTGGGTTTGATACGCTTATGCCCAATATATTTACTCACCCGCTCCAGATTCCTGGCGTGCCATTTTGGAGGGTTTTCTGATTCAACTTTTAGATTCTCCAGGTCTTGGTTCAATTTGGACCAGGCCATATTCTTGTGTTGGTTGACCAGTTGCCAACCCTGCAGCATACGAAGGTCAAGGCCGATAGCCCTGATGAACCAAAGCAGCAGATAAGCAATGATAAAATAAGCCGCCAGTTTAGAGCTGATGAGGCTCAAAACTATTGGCGACATAAGGATTATCCAGGTAAGGGCTCCGGGCAAGATTTCTAGCGCCCGATATCGCCAATCTCTTTCTTCGGGCTGGGGTATTTCTATTGAACGCATTCTTACTATTGTAATGAAATCAGGGCATTAGAAACAATCAGCGCCAAAAGGAGTAGAAAAAAGCCGGAGGCTAAGATAAATATCGATAGGTAGCGCCTTAGGTAGTAGACACGACTGGCTAATACCGCTGAGCTCAACGCTGTTATTAGAATGAATATCGCCAGACTATAGATATCTATCGGCTTCCCACTCTGGTACTGTGAGCCGGTTATATTGGGCCGGTAAGCGATGGTGGTAGTTGGGTTACGGGAAGCATCAAAACGTATCAGAACCAGGCTGATGCCGACGACCATCAGGAATGCGATAAGGGTCAGTAGCAGCAAGACGATTCTATCGTGCAGAAAACGTTTGGGAATTTCCATTGATACTTATTTTACATCTTTCAATTAACTATTCACATTGCTTTTTAACTATTCTTTAACCGGCGCTGGGTGGTGCGGGCGGCGGGAGTCGAACCCGCGTCTTAGCCTTGGGAAGGCCACATAATAGCCGTTATACGACGCCCGCGGGCTTGGAGCCACCTCGGGGATTCGAACCCCGGACCCCCGCTTTACGAAAGCGGTGCTCTAGCCAACTGAGCTAAGGTGGCTCGTCGCGACTGACGCGCTTGCCTCGTTTTGGCTATAAAACAAAAGCTTCGGCTTTGCGCTATGACGCTCCTCTTAGTTTTACGAAGCACTGCGGTGCAGAATTTCGTAAAACTGTAGAGCAGAACAGATAGAAGTATAGCAAAATAAAACAGTCATCCGAATGGATGACTAATCTTATTATTCTTGGCGGGCCCGACCGGATTCGAACCGGCGATCTCCTCCGTGACAGGGAGGCATGTTAGGCCTCTACACCACGAGCCCATAATTTTAGAACAGGTGTAATTTTAGCAATTTAACACCGTAAAGGCAATCGGTCTTTTATAAAACGTTAAAGCTTGGTATAAATCTGCGGCGGTATTTTGTTTTTAAGGTCTTGCACGTATAGCGAAGTGTCTTTCAGATTGAATACTATGTGCTGGGCGCTGACTGTTTTGCCGTCGTTCTGAGTCGTCTTGACTATCTGAAGCGTTGGGGGTGCTCCGGAGGTAACCGGGCTAGCTAGTACGATGTCCGAGGTCTCACCGGGCCGCAGTCTGAACATGGCGTCTATCACTTCAGGTGGCACATTAGGATTTGTCTTCGTAATCGGGAATCCAAAATCCCCACCGTTAGCTTTGGTGCCCGGATCTTCAGAAACGGCTTGAGCTATCTCACCGAAATCTTTCCCGGCTCTTAACTGGTCCAGGGCTGAGTGGGCTTTCTGGTTGGCATCTTTATCCATCTTGGCTGCTACCTTCTCTGATAGGATCTGCTGCTTCAGGCTACGTTTGAAATCGGAGATGGACCAGCCCCAGTAATCTCTGAGCACGTCAGAAAAGACTTTATTGTTGCTGCCTAGACGGTTCTGATTTCGGACTTCCGTGATGCGAGCATCCACTTCTCTGCCCGATACGCTGACCTTATCCTGCTTAGCCAATTGTTTTACGTAAGCTTGGTCAATTACATTGCTGAGCGCCTGATGCTTAAGCCTTTCCAGCTGCTGTTTATCGGTACTATCGAAATTCAACTGCTGCTGGGACTGGTAATAATGAACGTAATGCCGCAGCTCAAACAGATAATTCTCATAGGATACATAGTTGCCGTCAGCCTTAGCGATCGGGAAAGGTACGACCTGGGTGACTCTGTATAGGAAGGTGTTGTATTGATGGAAATGATAAAGCCCTAAGATGCAGTAAACCAAAAAGGTCACGGCGGCCGCCGAAGCCAGCCCCAGGGTAACCACTACGATACGGTGCTTGGAGTGTTGCAGCGGATATATATATTTACGGGCGCCTTTTAAGACTTCCTCTCGGTGCTCGGCGATGGTCTCGTTAGTGATCCGTGGGACCTTATCGACCACAGCCGGCTCTTCGCTGTTCATAGGGTTCAGCGTCATAGCTTTCTCGGCTATCTTATCCGGAATCAACTCTTTTACTTTTTGAACTCGCTTAAAAGGTCTCTTCATATTTAATCTTCGTCTGCCATCGGCCGTTGCGTAGGATGTATGCCAAGCTCCCTTAAAATATGCACCATCTTCTTTTGTATCTTTGCTGGATGATGTACGTCTTTAATAATCAAATCGCCCACGTAGGTCTGTACAATTATTGTACCAAAGCCCAGGAGGGTTTCCTGTAAGCCGGAGATTTGATAGTTGATCATCTGTATCTGTTCCAAGCTCAAATCAACCACATTGATCTGAAGGATACTTCTGGTCTGCTGGATAAAGCGATGACTGGTCATTATATAGATGCTGAAGTACCACTTGACCCAAGACGGCAGCATTAGCAGAGCGCCGACAAGGGCCCCTACGATCACGCTTATAAAAAAGAAATTTAAGGTCGGCGGGTTATTGGGATTGGCATAGGTCAAGATAAGTGTATAAAGCGGCCCGATAAGTAAGCCTAGAAGGCCGATTATCAGGCCTTTGCGCATCACTACGGGGTGCTTTCTAAACACCAGCAGCACTTCTTCTTCCTCAAATTGTTCTCTGAAGTGTTTCTTTTTCTGTTTTGCTTGGGGTTCTTCTTCCCCTTTTGTTTCGCTCATGTTTACATTTTATATAAAAATCTCATCAAACCAAGCATTGCTGTTTGATGAGATTGGAGGAAAAGCAGTGAAAAGCTGGAGTATTCAGATGAAAGCAACTAGAATCTGAATACGTAAGCTGTTAACTTTGCTTTGACGAGGCCCGATAGCTCAGTGGATAGAGCGCCGCCGTCCTAAGGCGGGCGTCGTAGGTTCGAATCCTACTCGGGTCACCATTTTATATCTGTGTCAGATGGTCGTGAACTGTTTTATAGGCGTGAAGTTCGGATTTATCAAACCACATATCAATCTCTGTCTGAGCCTCTTCAACGCTGCCGGAGGCGTGGATCAGATTTGTAGCGCCCATCCGCTTCATAGAAGCTCGGCCAAGACCTAGGTGGGCGTAGTCACCGCGGATAGTGCCTGGAGGAGAATCCTTTGGTCCGGTAGTGCCGACCAGTTTCCTTACCACTTCGACGGCATGGCCGCCTTCTAGTACAAAAGCGATAACTGGACCGCTACGCATAAAGTCCCGCGTAGCGTCAACGATCATCCGGCCGATTTCCTCTGCCGATTCGGTATGCTCGACCCCGTATTCGTTCCAATCCTTCTTAGTCTTATTGCCTACTATAGGCACTAGATCGTCTGGGTAATGCTTGGTAAGCAGGTCCTTATCGGCAACCATCATTTTCATAGCTACGATTTTTAATCCGGCCTTTTCAAAACGCGCTAAGATTTCGCCGACCAGGCCGCGCTGCACTGCATCGGGTTTTAGAATTACTAAGGTTTTTTCCATACTGTGAATTAATTATAACAGATACGGAACGATTAACAATTTGAGTACTTTTTGTATTCGCTATAAGCCTTACGCTAGCAATTACCCTTCTCTGTTACAATAAGCATATGAATTACGAAGATGCCGTTGGGCAGTTCCTGGAATACCTTGAGTTAGAGCAGAACCGTTCGCAAAAAACTATTCAGAACTACTCCCATTATCTGACACGGCTGAGTGATTTTGCCGGCGATATCAAGCTGGCCGACATCGATGCCGAACTGATACGGAAATGGCGCCTCTGGCTGAACCGCTTAGGTACTAATACGAGTGATGAACTATCTAAAGTTACCCAGAATTATCACTTGATAGCCTTAAGAAGTTTTTTGCGCTACTGCGCCAAAAAAGAGTGGCCTGCCCTAGCGCCCGATAAGATTGAACTGGCCCGCACTAAGCGCCCGCAGGTAACCTTCCTAACTCCGGAAGAGCTGGAGCGACTATCTGCCCAGCCGAAGAATGATACTCTGGTAGGTCTGCGCGATAAGGCGATCATTGAACTGCTATTCTCTAGTGGTTTGCGCGTCAGCGAATTAGTGGGCCTAGATAAAGACCATATAAACCTGAAGCGTCGGGAATTTATGGTGCGTGGTAAGGGTCAGAAGGACCGCCCTATCTTTATAAGTCAGGAAGCTGCCGACTGGATTACCAAATACCTGGATAAGCGCGAAGATAATGTTAAGCCTCTCTTTATCAGGTATAGCGGTAGTAAAAAAGTAGATTTATCCGGCAATTACCATCGCTTGACCGCCAGGAGCGTGCAGCGGATGGTCGCCCGCTATGCCCGTCTGGCCGGTATCACGAAGCACGTCAGCCCGCACACCCTAAGACATTCCTTTGCCACAGATCTACTGATGAACGGCGCCGACCTGCGCAGTGTTCAGGCAATGCTGGGGCACAGCAATATCGCCACTACCCAGATATACACGCACGTTACCGACCCTCACCTTAAAGAAGTGCACCAGAAGTTCCATCACCGCTCGCCTGCTACAGATTAAAACTACTTTTATTTTTACTGCCGTAGTGCGATACTAAAGCATAAGAAGTTATGGAAAACCAACCTGTTACAACTCCTGTAGTTACTAAGCAACCTTCTAAGAAACCCCTATTTTTGATGGGGCTATTGATTCTGGTTATATTAATCGGCGCTGGCTACTATATCAGCCATAAGAAATCCACCGACAAATCCAACGACAAAACGTTGCCCGCCAACTGGAGTGAGTATAAGAGCTCACAATACGGCTTTAAATTCAGCTACCCTGCCCACTGGGGAACACCAAATATATCTGCGTTGACCGCAGATAAGGGTAAGACATATTCGATAAATTTTAACAATCCAAAACAAGCAGTAAAAACAAGTAAACCGGTGCGAATATCAATCAGTTTTGATTCCGATGATATGAGCAAGAAGGTTTGCGGTCAGGACAATGCTTCTGTATGTGGAAGCGTAAAAGCGTTTACCAGCAAAGACATTCAGACCGTACTAGCATCTAACAATAAGTCCTTAATTACACACGACAACAATTCCTATGCAATCTTGGTTAATGCCCCCGAGATGAACTTACAGAATCAGTTGAACATTTATAGAACTATAAAATTAGATAATCTGAACGTTAGCGCAGTAAAAGGCAGCTACGGTATCTTGGGTTCCAATAAGGCTTGCCCTACTGATAAGCTATCGGCTAACACTAGCAACGATTGCATAAATATGACTATCTACGACGACTTAAATAACTCCTTAAAAAGCCTGCAAAAACTTTAACAAACCATAACCGTGAGCAATTTTCTTTTGGTCGAAAGTATTATAAGGTATGTATACGATCTTCCTTGATCATAAGTAAGAAACCTAGAACATTAACCTAGCACCAAGAAAGGTGGTGGTTCCCGTGACCGGGACCCGCAACACCCTGCGCTTCGTGGCGCTGGCCGCACTGTGCCTCGTCGTCGCTTCGGTGACGGCGAGCGGCACTCAGGCCACCACGACCGCATCCGTGAGCGTCGAGGCCGCGTTGAACTACGCGACATTCGCCGTTCAGGCATCAAGCCCGAGCCATTTCGTCGTGTCGGTAGGAACCGATACAGCGAATATGGTGAGCAGGAAGGAGTTGGCGTGGAAGAGCGCCGACACCATCCGAATCTCACCTCTCGCCCCGGCGACGCATTACTACTACACCGTCAGTTCGACGGCGAAGAACGGGAGGACGTCGGTCGTCAGGGATTCCTTCGACACCGGTGGAGTTGAACAGGCAAATTTGTCGGCGACCACCGGCAGATTCCTGCTCAACGGTGTGCCCTTCTTCCCCGTTATGGCTACGGCCTTCGGGGAGTGCCCTGACACGACGAATGTCGTCGAGGCCGATGTGGCGATGGGAGTCAACGTCCTGGATCATTCCGGATGGCCGATGTGCTCGAACGCGCAGCACACCGCCCACTGGCCCACGGCAGAAGAGCTGCATGGGCTTCTCCAGAACAAGATCTGGTGGCTGGAACGGGCGAATCGGCACAACCGCAACCCGGATCCGAACGCTCCTCAGCCGACGTCGTTCGACAGCCTTCCAGAGCTGCTCCATCTTCAGGGGAACCTGACGATGGATCCCAACCCGGGCGTCTGCGCCATCTCGCCGGCCGCCCTCTACGACAAGCTCGTCAGCAAGGCGGGAGGATCGAGCCCCTTCGTCTACAACCCGAATCTCGCGGATCCGGGAATGGCAGAAGGAGCTACGACTTCTTCGGGAAGCTGCCTGGATGGCGACCGGATGACGGCCGTCTTCTGGGCTTCGTTCCTGGCCGGAGTTGATGGGATGGAATACACCACACAGATTCCAGTCCGCCAGCTCGACGGTGTGGAGGTCGCCGGAGAGGTCAAGGCTCAAGCCAAGCGGCAAGCCGCGCGGCTGAACACCCTCTACCCTGCAATCGTGGGATCGAGAGGTCGGGCAATTCCTACCGCCGAAAGCTCAATCAAGGCCAAGGCCTGGAGCTACGGCGGCAACACCTACGTGGTAGCCCTCAACGCGAGTGGTCAGTCCGCTTCGGCGAAGCTGATGGTGGGCATCCACGGCAGAGCGAAGGTCTTCTGGGAAAACAGAGGGGAAAGCATCGTTCGCGGAGCGATCGCTGACCACTTCCGCCCCTATCAGGTGCACGTCTACCGGATGCCGAACTAGGCAAGATGAATACAGCTCAGCCTGGGCGGTTTTCACCGCCCAGGCTTCGAGCCTTATTGTGAGCGCTTAACGTGCTCGCTATAGAGTTATGATGGAAGAATCGAAAAGACCCCTAGGGGTCTTTTTCAATTTCTAAGGATAGGTTCGGCCGCAATCACCACCATTCCAACAGGCAGTGACCGAGTTGCCGCCACCGCCAGGCCCTGGCGTAGGACCGCTACATTGTACATAGAATGGATATGGTACGCCATTCCATCCATAAGGACCCGCCGAGTAGTATCCGCCCCCAGAACCTCCGAGGCCTCCTACGTTGGATCTAGCGCTACAACTGATTCCACTTGTACTACCTCCATCGAGATGGGAATACCAATAGACATCGCCCCCGCAAGCCGTATACCTATGCACTCCATCGGCACAGGTCGAGCCATTAGCTGGATTTACCTTGGTTGGGTCATTTCTACAAAGCCATTGGTTATAATAGCCTGTGCTGGAATCACACTCGGCGGGTCCCTGATCCCAAGCTAGGGCTTCGAAATAGTCGATTCTTACTTGGGGGTATCCGATTGTTATACAGCTGCGGCCGCCGTCTGCTAACCAGCCCCAGGGGTCGGCTCCAGAAATAAGTTCATTACAGTAGGTACCTACCCCTATGGTCGCGGTAGAGGCGTTACCTACCCAGCCACAAGGTACAGCACCTGAACAGTTTATAAGCTGATAATATCCCGAACCAGGACTGACATCCGGACAGGTGCCATTCCAAGACATTGTGCCGGTGCCATTGCCGTTATCACGCCAAGTTATAGGGTCGGCGTGGCAGGATGGCGGATCTACCGGGCCGCCACAGCTAGGGTCACCTGCAGTACAGGTTGGCGGTCGGCCGGGCCCCAGAGTTATAGTAGCGGTCTGAGCTCTGCCTTGAGGATCCCTACAGGTGAGAACAAATGTTTTCGTGCTGTTATCATTCCAAGGCCAGGTGCCCTGAGACTCACTGAACGTAGCTTGAGATACACTTGAGGATTTACCCCCGCTCCAAGCGCCGTTGGCAGTACAACTGATAGAATTCCTAACGTTCCAAGATAAACTGTAGTTATTACCGGCTCTGACGGTTGTATTATTAAAACTCACTACCGGTGGCGGCCACGCCGTGACCGTCTTGGATACCCCAGGACTGACTCCGGAGCCAGGACCAGAACAAGTTAACGTGTAGTTCTGTACATTGTTGAGGCCACCGAACGTCTGGGTGCCTGTGCCCACACCGGTAGGCGTGAAACTCATAATTCCCTTCTTCTCCCCACTCCACGAGCCTGTAGAGCTACTGGCGATACAGGATGTGGCATCGGTGGTATTCCAATTTATCTGAGCGCTGCCACCGCTACTTATGTAATCAGTGCCGTAATAGGCACCACCGGGTGTTGCGGTTTGGCTATCTACTCCATTAACATTCATTGCCAAAGTTGGAGCCGGAGTTTTAATAGGAGGCGAGGCCGGGTTGGGACAAGCACCGTCTATACCAGAGTAGTCATAGACATCATTTGTAATTTTATAGCGCTTACAGATTCCGTTAGCCGAGCGTAGGCTGAAGTCTGGCGCGCTATTCTGATCCGGACTCAGATCAGGGCTCTCGGTAATACTACCTGTAGAAGTATCAATCCCGGCTATATCGACTCTGGACTGCAGTCTTTTAGCAGCCGGACCAGCCTTGGCTGTTACATCAAGCACGGCCTGGACGTTCTTGAATTTGACTACTCTATTGTCTATGTCATTGGCTTTTATCTTTATATCTACATTGTTGTAGATAGGGGTCAGCCGTACATAGTAATAGTCGATGTTAGTAACTTTCTCTAATCCGGAAATCACGGCGTTACATTGATAGTCAGCCGTACCATTAAAGCCAGGTACGGCTGAAGTGTCGCATTGAACCTTAAGCCTTGAGCCGTCGGCCGTAGACAGATAATCATAAGTTTTGGAGGCAGCTCCACCAGAATTGGCCGGAGTCAGATACCAAGTACGCGAGTTGGATTGGACGTTATCATCCATCGCTCCGCCTGTGAGTATCGGGTATAAGGATATCCTAAGGACCGGAACGTAGTTATTATTATTCCAAGTTGTCTCATCCATAATATTGGTGGCCGGGGCTGGAAGAGCGTTCTTCGATTGGTCGCGGGCCTGCCAAGAGAACATAAAACTTGAGATACTACTTGTGATGATGTCTGTATTGAGTTTGACCACCTTGGACTTAAGGTTAGTTATGTTCTGATAGACCAAATCGGTCGGCCGTTGATTGACCAAAAGACAGGTGTAGCGGGTATTCTTGTCGCCTGAAACATTGGCGTCGTTATAAAAAGGCCCCTTGTTGCCGGCCGAATCGACAATCAGATCATTGCATCGCGTAGCGTAGACATCAGGGTTAGTGCGCAGATATGTAGCCAGGTCGTTCAGACCCGACTGGGCGGCATAGCTGGCGCTAGCGGCAGTTTCATTGCTTGTGGAGTTTTGAACGGAGCGGCCCATAATGCGGGCGAAGCCCACTGTTATAAGAGTAAGGAGTACAACCAAAAGCCCGACAACTACGATTGATGCCAGACCGTTTTCAGTTTTAAATCTCTTTATTCCGCGCATCTTGTCTCGCGCCTACCCCTCTTGTCCAAGGTTATTCCCGATTTGAATCCTATTATAGGAGTTAAACAGATGAATCACAAGCAGTTTGAATAGGATATTTGGCATAATTTTATAAACCTACTCCCCGGTTGATGCTGGCATTGTAGCGACCGACAGAACAGAATTCCCGGCCTTTTTCTGTTTTACATTGTGCCGTGGAATGGTCGGCCGCATTTGTGTAGATAACCATATCATCGGCTCCGTAGCTGGTAACCAGATTTATCGTGTAATAATCGCCACTTACAGATGCCAAGGGCTGTACATTGAAGGATTCTACGCGCATCTTGTCTCCCAACAACTCAATCGGCTTATTCCAGGCCAGCTCTCCGGAAGCACAGACGGATGGATTGGGCAAACAAGGCGGCGCGCAGGAGTTATCGCTACTCATCGTATCCTTAAGCATTCCAACTTGGCCTGATGAGATGGCGGAGGTATTACCAAGATCTACCCGCCGGGTGACATCTACGGTATAACGGTATTTTCCAATACAGATATACTGCATACCTTTATAGCTAGTCAGAGCCGAAATTTTCGGCGCGCCTTCTATACTTGCTCCAATATCCAGGCCTACCTGGTTGGTAATGTCCTGGGTCTGAGTAATTGATACTCCCTTATAAAAAATGCGGCCGATCTGGAAAAAGCCGGTCATCGCCAGTAGTAGCACGACCGAAAAGACCGTAGTGGCTATCATCAATTCAAGAAGTGTAAAACCCTTGCCGCTATCACGCTTCATCTTAGGTATAATCATAAGCTATTTCAACAGTTGATGCTAGCCAAAAGCAGTTTTGTTGACTATGGTTGCTAGCATTATTACACTAATGCTTATGACGAAGAGTTCAGAGGCTCCTAAAGTTCACCGCAACCCTAACCTGATTATCGCGCTGCTTATCCTGATTCTGGTCGTGGCGGCAGCTTTATTGTCAGCCCCTCAAAAGAAATCTTCCCAGAAGGCCAGCAATAGCGACGAGTACAAGGTCGCAAAAAATCTAAGCATTAAAGAGCTGGGCGTAAAACTAGATGTTACCCAACCGTTAAAGAATATGACTTACACCGTCAGCACCGTACCGGCTTACAAAAACATCCCGTCTCAGACCATCGTCCGGCTGCAGAGCAAGGATTACAGCGATTTGGTTAATAAATGCGTGAACAATACTTCTAATACCCCGCAGTATTTCAGCGGGTTGATAAAAGAAGATGTTAAAGCCGGTACTAAGCCGGGCAATAAGGTCCTGAAGCAATTTCCAACCTTTTATATAGAAGGCCTGCCCTATGCAATCCCTAGCGATAAGGTATGTAAAGGCAAACAGCTGCGGGCTCAGGTTGATAGTCTTAATAAAAAATTGAACCAACACCTGGAATACTCTTTTAAATCAGCTCAGCTCCTGTAGCCACAAGCGCTCGATAATTTTTTATTTGAGCAGTTGATTGACTATTGTTCTTAAGGTTATTACACTTGTGAATATGAAAAAGAATTTCTTAGACAAGAAGGGCCTTGCTGCCCCTCAAATATTGGTCGTAGTCCTTATTATCGCCGCCATCCTAGGAGCCGGATGGTTATTAAACAAAGATTATTCAACAAATTCGACAACTAACAATTCGGCTAAAACAGATACGTCTACTACGCCCACCTCAACCAGTGGAACCTTTACGTTTAAGGAGTTCGGAGTCAAAGTAGCTCTGCCGCCAGCTCTGAACGGGCTTAAATATACCGCCAGCGCTCCGCCTGCCGCGGCTAACGCTCCGTCAATCGTCTTACTGAAATTGAATAACGATGAATATACCAAGCTAGCTAATAAGTGCGTAGGCGCTCCCGATGGCACCGAGCAGAGCTTTGCTACCCTCATAAAGACCCCGGTTGTCGGCAATGCACCGCCTTCCGTTGAGAACTTGAAGCAATTCAATGACTTTTACATCGGTAACTTAGGTGGGGCGTTAAAAGACCCTGTCTGCAAGGATGCTGCAACCAAGAAAAGTCTGACAGACCTCACCAATAAGCTGAATGCGGCCCTGAAAGAATCTTTCCAGACCGCTCAAAAAGTCTAAATTAAATAGGAGCTCTTTAGAGAAAACGTTCGCTTTCTCAAGACTCCTATTTTTAATGCTTCTTATTGATCTATCTTTAAGCTGTTGGCAACTGCTTGCCAAGTAGTTTGGTTGGCTTGCCAACTGGCTTGTTCTGAGGCCATCATAAGGTAATAGGCGCCGGTATTACTAAGTGCTAAGATCATCCTCCCCTGCATTTTTTCGGGTGAGGCTACGTTGTCTTTGACTTTGGTTGCCGTAAAACCAATACTCCAGGCATATTTTCCAGTACCTGGCGATTGGAACTCTTCGGCATTATCGTATTTAACGCTATAGGTCGGTCCTAGCCTTGAGCTTACGGTCTGTTTAACGGGAGCGACGGTGGCATCATAAAGATTTTCTTTAGGATGCATCAAATTTATGCCATAGCCTTTAAGGAATTCCTCTGTACGCAGCGGCGTACCAGATGAGCTGAAAGAAATAATTCCCGCAGTCTGGGTATGATGGTTGTTCACTTGGTAGAAGTAGAAGTCGGCTGATTGTTTGTGCGCGCCTTGATTATATGGCGCGATAAATTCCTGGGGCTTTACGAAAGTAGCCGCGTGGCCCGGCTCGTCACCTAGGACCGAAACCTTGTCCAGCGCCGCAAAATGATAGGCATTGTAAGTTAGCTTAAAGCCTCCATTCTTATAGCCGGTGAAATAGTAGCCTGCGGCCAAGGCGGCTGCTATCACGATAACCACTACGCCTATATATAGTGGGTTAGTTTTTTTTGCCACAACCGCCTTAGCGACAATGTCGTTTGGAGTCTCTTGCGGTGCGGGACTAGGAGCTGTGGCCACAGCTGGCGTAGATTCTTGCGGAATTTGATTATCAACCGGCTGCTCTAACATATGAACATCCCGATAAATTTCTTTGGCATAAAGATGCTGCCGAAGTCCAAATAAGTTTGGTTTCTGTTAAAGCCGCATCCGTAGGCCGGTGGGTAGGACGGCGGATAGCCTGGTGGATAGCCTGGTGGATAGCCTGGTGGATAGCCTGGTGGATATGAAGGCGGATATGAAGGCGGCGGCGGATTAACCGATACGGTGGTGTAGGAATAGGCTGACCAGGCTGATGCCGAGTTATAGCAGGCTACCGAGTATTGGGTATTACCATAGAGAGCACCTGTTCCCCAGGCGCCGGCAGTGCCGATGTAGCCTACCTGCGGTGAGTAACAGCCGGTAGCGTTAGCTGAGCCCCAGTAGATATTGGAACCGCAACCGTAACAGATAGGATTTGGTGACGGGTAGAAGTAACTGACGGTCGGGGCCGGATTAACCGATACGGTGGTTGAGGAATACGCCGACCAAACACTGGCAGAGTTGTAGCAGGCTAATGAGTAGGCGGTGTTGCCGTAGAGAGCCGGAGTGGAATAACTGCCGGAGGTGCCTACATAGCCGAACTGTGGTGAATAACATCCGGTAGCGTTAGCTGAGCCCCAGTAGATGACCGAGCCGGCGGCATAAGCTATGGGATTAGGTGAAGCATACAGACTGGTAACGGTCGGTGGTGGTGAGACATAGACTGTGATGTTGGAGTTGGCCGTCCAGACATTGGCGGCATTGTAACAAGCTATGGAGTAAGCCGTGTTAGTGCTCAGAGTACCAGTGGATACCGAACCGGAAGTACCTACCCAGCCGAACTGGGCTGAGTAACAGCCGGTGGTGTTCTGGGAGGTCCAACTTACGGTCGTAGATGCACCGTAGGCTATTGGTGAGCTCGCACTGGTACCGCCAGCACTGGTGAAGCTTAAGACCCTTGGAGCGCCAGTGACCTGGACAGTTATGGTCTTAGACAGTGGACCGGCCGGGCCGGTACAGGTCAGGGTGTAGTTCTGGTCAACGTAAAGTACGCCTGTGCTCTGCTGACCGGAAGTAGCCAAAGCTCCTGCCCCTAGACTGCAGCCGTTGACATTCATATACCTGCTGTCCCAGTGGAGCAGCGTGGAGCCACCATAAGGGATTGGTGAAGCATCGGCATAGAGATTGACCCACTCTACTTTGACCACCGTAGAGTTACTGTCAGAGATGCCACCCAAGCTACGGGTACAGGTGATTGGATAAGTTGTGTCGACGCTCAGGGCTACCGTGGGCTTGCTGCCACTGGCACCAAGGCTGCCTGACCAACCGCCGACGTTAGGTGAAGGCGTATTGGCTGTACAGGAGGTGGTTATACCGTAGATGGTCGACCAGTTCAGTGTCGTGGTGTTACCAGGAAGGATGATGGGCGGTGTGGCGTTGATGGTCACACCGGAGCTGTTGATGGCGGCTGGGCCGGCTTCGGTGGGTGCGGCATAAGCGCCGGTAGTATCCACAAAGTTATTCTGGGTTTTATATTGCAGAGTAGTCTTATTGACTATAGTATCCGAACGCGCCGAGGGCCACTGAGCTTTGATGGTAAAAGCGCCCGTAGCCGTGCTATAGCTATCTACCAGCTGGACACTATTAGAAGTAGCGCACGTCGGGTTACTGACCCCAAGGTCAGTGAAATTGGTGGTCGAAGGATCGATACAGAAAGGTTTGTTATCTACTTTGTAGGCGTTTAGGCGGCTTGGATCGCTCAGGGCGATGACTTTCAAAGCCTCTATTTGTTGTTGAGCGGCGGTACTGGCTTGGGAGCGGAGGCTGGAGTCTACTCCGCTTTGCAGACTGCGGTTAGCGGCTACGTAGGAGGCGCCCAGCACGAAAGCCAGGATGGCCACGGTAATCATAACTTCAACTATGGTATCGCCGCGAGAACTTCGGTGAAACTTCCTAATAATTTGAGTTGTAGACATTAGAATAATAGTCCCATTTTATGTTTATTGTATTGTACTACCTTTTAGCTTAAGCAACATCTTTTTAACAATAAGTATCTTCTTAGCTACAACTGGTTATACTCAATTTAGTTACCAAACCGGTAGCCGATGGCTTGATAGTCAGGATCGCTTTTCGGCTGCTATCAGTTCCCTGCACGCATAAATCCCAGCCGGTATTCTCCAGATTGTAGGTAGTCGTGCAGGCACTTGTCTCTTCTATGCAGTTGCGAAGGGTCGCGGAAGTTTCCGCGCCGGTCTGCTCATCGCCACTTGAATACGTATAGTTACTTGAATAGGCGCTCAGTCCGCGGGAGCTAGTGTTGTTATTCTGCAAAGTACTATAAATTTTTAAGATGCCGCCGGAGGCGCCATTGGTCTTAGCCGATAATATCTTGACGCCGTTAGGTAGGGTATATTTGTCAGAAAACAGATAGGTAAAAGTTCCGCCGGCACTGAGCGAGCCAGCCGGTTCAGGCCGGGCATCGCTTAACGTCTGAACGCTCACACCGGTATCCGTCAAGCCGCTATGGATGTTCCGAAGACCCAATATATCGTATACATATATATCGCTGCTACTGGGCACTGGCAGCAATACCTTGCCTAGATAGATGCAGTCCTGATTCGTATTAGTGCCGCCTGTGCCAGGAGACAAGGCTGGTCGCTGAGTAGTAGGGTTCTGAGTACAGGTATAGCTGGAAGTTTCCAAGAAGTTTCCAGCGCTGATCTGAGTGGAGAACTGTCTGATTTTAGATTGAAGATCATAAATCGCCTGAGAAAATTCTACCCCTTGCCTGCGGCTGCCAAAAATACCTAGAACACCTACGAACATAACTGAAGAGATAGCCAACACTAGCATTACTTCAATGATAGTGTAGCCGCCAGGGCTTTTACGCATACCTGGATTATAGCATAAGCGCTAACAATTGGACCTCTGTTATTTAAAGCCCGGCGAGCCGTTGATACCAGTCTATGATACTGCTGCCGAATAGGACACAGATAAACGTAGCGATGATTAAGAACGGGCCATATGGCAGCTTGGCGTTTATTCCCCGTTTTTTACTTACCAGTGACGGTATGACAAAAAGAGTGCCTAAAACGGAAGCCAAGAAAAGCATAAGAAAACTCTTGGCCGGACTATGGAGCAGCGTTCCGGTAACCAGCCCTAGGCGAACATCACCGTAGCCTATCCACTTCCCTTTTGAAACCGTGAATAGAAGCCAGAAGATGCCGCTGGCCACCAGGATACTTAATACCCAACTTGTCAGAAAATGAAGCCGTTCAGGCGCGATTATCAGATAGACTAAGTTACCGGCAGCCGCCACAGCCAAGGTGGGATATATAAGTTTACTGGGTAGAAGCATCCATTTGAAGTCATAGACCAATAGAGCCAGCAGGCCTATGGAGGCCGCCAGCCAAGCTATGAAGAGGGCCATCTGACCCGAAGAACCAAAACTGGCCGGCCAATAGGTATAGCTAAAAGTAAAAACAAATGCCCCCGTAAGCTCCACTACCGGGTACTGGACAGAGATTACCTTGCGGCAATAGCGGCATTTACCACCAAGAAACAACCAGCTGAGTACCGGAATAAGATCCAGGGTCTTTAGTTTATGACCGCAGTGCGTGCACTGGCTGCGTTCCCTAACCCAATCTTTCTTTTTGTGTATGCGCCAGACCAGGGCGTTTACGAAACTGCCGAAGCACAGCCCCAAGATCGCCAGATAAGTAATAACCATTACAATTATCCTAGCATAGAAAAACGAGCTCCGGTGAGGGAGCCCGCTTTTCTTATTATCGTACCTTCTTTTCTAGGTCTCTTGGCACTGTACCTGAGTACCGGTAGAGGTCTCCACCATAAAC
>Ga0207664_10000778_pt1 | contig 21525 bp, 19 predicted proteins | sample LARL83metaG_FD_184349 | JGI IMG/M metagenome (GOLD analysis project Ga0207664, IMG submission 184349) | Corn, switchgrass and miscanthus rhizosphere microbial communities from Kellogg Biological Station, Michigan, USA - LAR L8-3 metaG... | ecosystem: Host-associated > Plants > Roots >... | reverse complement strand
CTGACGGTGGCGGCGAGAAAAGCGCCATCGACCTCATCCTGTCCGTGGTGGCGCTGGCCATCCTGGCCCCGGTGCTGATCTTCATCGCCACCGCGACCCGGCTGTCCGCCGCCCGCCGCGAGCAGCGGTTCGCGGCGATGCGCCTGGTCGGCGCGACCCGCACGCAGGTCTCGCAGCTCGCCGCCATGGAGTCGATGGTGGCCGGGATCGCGGGCGTCGTTGCCGGGTTCGGCATCTTCCTCCTGGTGCGCGTCCCGGTCGCGGGCATCCCGTTCATCGGCCAGCCGTTCTTCCCCGGTGAACTGAGGCTCAGCCTGCCGGACATCCTCGGGGTCGCGATCGGCGTGCCCGTGGCCGCCGCCGCGGCGGCACTGCTGGCGCTGCACCGGGTGCGGATCACCCCGCTCGGCGTCACCCGGCGAGTGACCCCGAAGCCGCCGCGGGCCTGGCGGGTGCTGCCGATGCTGGCCGGGCTCGCCGATATCGGGTTTTTCATCGTGCACGGCCGCCCGGCATCCGCGGGCGCGGACGTCCTGGCGCTCCTGCCCGGCTTCCTATTGATCATCGCCGGCCTGAACATAGCGGGCCCGTGGCTCACCATGGCCGTGGCGGGGGTGATGGCCCGCCGGACAAGCCGCCCGGGCGCGCTGATCGCCGCCCGCCGCATCGCCGACGACCCGAAGGCCGCCTTCCGCTCCGTCAGCGGCCTGGTGCTCGCCCTGCTCATCACCACCGTGGCCGTGGTGGCCATCACCACGCAGGACGCTAAGGACCTCACGAGGTGGGGCAGCGCCGCCGAGACCAACGTGGTGACGGACCAGCTGGCGGATGTGTCGAACGACTTCGGGCCCATCGGGGCGGGCACCGGGCCGGGACCGGCCGCGCCCGCCGCGCCGCTCGCGGCCCGGCTGCGCGGCATCCCCGGTGTCCAGGGGGTGCTCGTGGTCCGCGCGGTCCAGGGGCTGGACATCCCCGCGGGATATCAGGGCATCGGCGGCAACCTGGGCGGCCCGCCCAGCCCGACCCCGGCGGGCGTGGTCTCGTGCGCGCAGCTCGCGAGCGTTCCCGCGCTTGGCCGCTGCCCGGCCGGAGCGACAGCGGCCGCGTTCCCGGCAGACGGATTCGACGGCCCCATGTTCGGCGTGGACGCAACCGCGATCACCTGGCCGGCCGCGAACGTCCCGGCCGTACGGCTGGACAGACTCGGGGTGGATGCCATCAACGTGGCGACGGACGGCTCCGAGGCAGCGGTCGAAACCACGAATACGATGCTGGAGACCTCGCCCGCGTATGCCAGCGCTTCGCCGTCCAGCATCGCTGACCTGATCGGGCAGGATAATTCCGCCAACAACGCCTACCAGCAGCTCGCCAACACGGTGATCCTGGTCAGCCTGCCGATCGCCGGCTGCACGCTTGCCGCGGGCATCGCCGCCGGTCTCGGCGACCGCAAACGGCCGTTCAGCCTGCTGCGCCTCACCGGCGCCCGGCTCGCCCTGCTGCGCCGGGTCGTCGCGCTGGAAAGCGCCGTCCCGCTGCTGGCCGGCGCTGTCGTCGCGATCGGCACCGGGTTCGGCGCCACCGCGATGTACGCAAACCTGGTGATGCAACGGCCCTTGGTGGCGCCCGGACCCGCCTACTACCTGATCACCGCGGGCGGGATCCTGGCGGCGCTCGGCGTCATCGCGGCCACCTTCCCGCTGCTCGCCCGCATCACCGGGCCCGAGGTGGCGAGAAACGACTGAGCTGCTCAGGCTGTATCTGCTCAAAACAGGGTTGGCGGTCCGGCGGGCACCGGCTCAGGGAGCGGCTCCACCTCGGGCATCCGGGCTCGCACATCGGCGTGGAACCGGCGCGCCAGGTCGAGCGCCTCGACGTTGTCGGGCGTATGGATGAAGACGGTCGGCGAACGGCCCTCTCGCAGCCAGGCGGTCACCGTGCCCAGCCAGGGCTGCCAGCCCGCGACCGTCTGTGCCGGGTCATCCCGGCCGATGTAGCGGACCACCGGATACGAGGTGAGGGTCCGCGGCCGGCGCGGGAGGCGTGGCTTGTTCCGCCACGCCTCCCGCTCGGCGTCGCTGACCGGACGGGACTGGAACAGCACGGTGGTGTCGAAGGTCACCCACTCGGCACCGGCCCGCCCCAGGGCCGCCTCAAGCCGCTGTTCCGACCCCGGATCCTCGAAGAACGCGCGATGCCGGACCTCGACGCAGTACCGGTGCTCACGCGGGAGCTGGCTCAGGAATCTCGCGAGTACGTCAACACCAGTCGGCCCGAACGACGGTGGCAGCTGGATCCAGAGAAAGTGGACACGCTCGCCAAGCGGTTCGAGCGCGGCCAGGAAGGTACGGAGCGGCTCGCCGGCATCGGCGAGGCGGCGGTCATGGGTGATCAACTTCGGCAGTTTGAAGATGAACCGGAAGCCGGGTGGCGCCTGCTCGGCCCACGAGTTCACCGTGCCGGGAGGCGGCGTCGCGTAGAAGGTCGTGTTGCCCTCCACGGCGTTGCACCAGGTCGCGTACGCGCTGAGGCTGTCCCGCGAGGACAGCGAATCAGGCAGGTAGCGGCCGCGCCAGGGCGCGTAGCTCCACATCGCGCAGCCGACGTGCAGCTCCATGCCCGGCCGCACGTCAGGGAGCGGTCGCGGTGACGGCGACCCGGTTCATGAGATCCGCCGTGGGGAGCCGGCTCCGGGCCTCGTCTTGCAGGCTGGCGAGCAGGGTGTCGTCGCCGGGATCGCCGAGGTCCAGCGCGACCCGGTAGACGCGGGTGTACCCGTCGTGCCACTCCGGCCGGATTTCCACCTCGACGCCGGCGAAGCCGGCACCGCGCAGCACTCGCGTCCAGTCGATCCGCCGCCGGCCGGGAAGGCTGGTGTCATTGAGGTCCTTCGGCTGCCAGTTGGTCAGCGCAAGCCGCCGGCCAGGCCGCAGGATGCGCCGCGCTTCGGCCGCGGCCGCGGCCGGATCGGCGGCGAAGTGAAACGCGTCGATGCACACGACCGCATCCGCGCTGGCATCGGGCAGCCCGGTATGCGCTAGATCCCCAGCCTGGAACCGCGCCCGGCCGGCCAGCCCGAACAGTGCCGCCCGGTCCGTCGCCTGACTCACTCCGACCGGTGAGAAGTCCACGCCCACCAGCGAGACAGCTGCCTGCCGCGCGAGCCAGAGGCCCGGACCGCCGCGCCCGCATGCCAGATCGACGAGGGTCTCCCCTGGCGACAGGTCCAGTGCTTGCGCCACGAAGCTGAGCAGGCCTACCGAGACGAACGAGAACGGCTCGATCTCCGGCGGCAGGTCAGGCTCGGCGAGCTGCCAGACCCGGCGGATCCCGGGAGAGGCACCGGCGCCGGCGAAGACCTGATCGAAATCGGCCGGCGTCGGCCCCGACACCTCGTTCACCGCGTCGACTCGCCGGTCTGCTTTTCGGTATGGAACTCGGGGGCGTAGGAGATGCCGACGATCACGCCGTCGCTGGTGAGCAGCCTGGCCACCGTCTGGCCCCACGGCTCCGTGCGAGCCGGGTGCAGCAACTCGTAGCCCGCCTCGCGCAGTTCGTCGCCCGCGGCCGCGACGGCGTCCGTGGACGCCACCTCGAACTCGATCGACGCCTGCGGCACCACCAGGCCAGCGGGCCACTCCGGCGTGCCGAAGCACGCATCCGCCGCCTCGGCGAGCGGCCAGATGCCCAGATGATTGCAGCCGGGAATGTTCCCGCTGGAGTAGTAGCCGTCGCCCTCGCCCTCCAGCGGGAGGCCGAGGGCATCCATGAACAGCTTGCGGCTCTGCGGCGGGTCAGCGGCGATGACCGCCACGCTCGCGATGAAGTGAACCTCCACGAGCCCAGCCTACGAAAGCTTCACACCGGCAGGGACCGAGGCGGCACCGGAGCCGAGTGCACGATGGACGTGGTCGTCCGGCCGTGCGGCGTGAACAGGTCCAGGATCGGCTCGAGGTCGTCGATCGACCGAAGCCACACCTTCATGAAATAGCAGTCCTCCCCCGTGATCCGGTAGCACTCGGTCACGCTCGGCACCTCGCGGGCGATGCCCGGGATCAGCCGCAGCCCGCCGCCCACCGGGCTGATCCGCACGATCGCGAACAGCGTGTAACCCAGCGCCCGCGGGTCGACCTCGGCGCGGTACGACACCACGCCGTCCTCCTCGAGCCGCCGCAGCCGGTCCGCGGCCGCCGGGGCGGACAGCCCCACCCGCCGGCCGAGTTCCGCGATCCGCAACCGGGGCGATGCCTGCAGCTCGGCGAGAATGCGCCGGTCGGTGCCGTCCAGCTGCCCTTCAGGCATTTCGAAGGCCTGAAGGGCAAACTTCCTCTGTTTCAAAGGCATTTCCACGCCGACCTCCACATGTTTGCCCTTCACGACGCGCTCCTAACCTTCTTATGCTGCACCGGTGACCACGCTTCCGCAAGGCACGAGGCTGCCGCCACAGTCGTTCTTCCTGGTCAGCGCGATCTTCCACTACCTGGGCCCGGCCTTCGCCGTTCTGCTGTTCACCAGGATCGATGTGCTCGGGGTGGCCTGGCTGCGGATCGCCAGCGCCGCCGCGGTCTTCGCCGTCTGGCGCCGGCCCTGGCGGCTCGCGGGAAAGCTGGGCAAACGCCAGCTCGGGCTGCTGCTCGCCCTCGGCGCAGTCCTGGCCGCCATGAACTCGGTGTTCTACCTGGCGGTGGACCGCCTGCCGCTGTCCACCGTGGGCGCCATCGAGTTCTGCGGCACCGTGCTCCTCGCGATCATCGGTACCCGCACCGGCCGGAACGCGGTGGCTCTGATGCTCACCACCGGCGGCGTCGCACTGATCACGTCGATCCGGCTGACCGGCCACCCGCTCGGGTTCGTGTTTGCGTTCGGCAACTGCGTGCTGTTTATGGTGTACGTGATGCTCGGCCACCGGATGGCGAACGCCGGCGGCGGGATCGACCGGCTCGCCGCCTCGATGCTGATCGCCCTCATTGTCGCGACCCCGGTCGGGCTGGGCGGCGCGCTGCCCGCGTTCGGCCACCCGGTGCTGCTCGCGGCCGGCGCCGGGGTGGGCGTGTGCTCCTCGGTCATCCCGTACGCCACCGACCAGCTGGCCATGGCCCGCCTGCCGCGCGCCACGTTCGCGCTCATGCTCGCCCTGCTGCCGGTCTTCGCCACGCTCATCGGCGCGATCGTGCTGCGCCAGCTGCCCACCGCCGCGGACATCGCCGGCATCGCCTGCGTGGCGGCCGGCGTCGCGCTCCACAACGAGAGGACCTGACCACGTGGACTACGTACGGCTAGGCACCACCGGACTGAAGGTATCGCGGATCTGCCTGGGCATGATGAGCTACGGCTCGCAGACCGAGCGGGCCTGGCACCTGTCCGAGACCGACGCTGAGCCGCTGGTGAAGGCGGCCGTCGACGGCGGCGTGACGTTCTTCGACACCGCCGACACCTACTCGACCGGGATGACCGAGGAAATCACCGGCCACCTGCTCAGCCGCCTGTTCCCCGCCCGGGACGACTACGTGCTGGCCACCAAGGTGTTCTTCCCGATGGGCGAAGGACCCAACGACCGCGGCCTGTCCCGCAAGCACATCATGTCGGCCATCGACGCCTCCCTGCGGCGCCTCGGCACCGAGTACGTCGACCTGTACCAGATCCACCGCTGGGACTACGAGACGCCCATCGCCGAGACGATGGCGGCGCTGCACGACGTCGTCAAGGCGGGCAAGGCCCGCTACATCGGCGCCAGCGCGATGTTCGCCTGGCAGTTCGCCAAGGCGCAGCACACCGCGGCCAGCAACGGCTGGACCCGGTTCGCGTCCATGCAGAACCACTACAACCTGATGTACCGGGAGGAGGAGCGGGAGATGATCCCGCTGTGCGCGGACCAGGGCGTCGGCGTGATCCCGTACAGCCCGCTGGCCCGCGGCATGCTGACCGGCAACCGCACCCGCGGCGGCGAGCTGACCACGACCAGGGCCGGATCCGATCCGCTGTCGGATTCGCAGTACAACACCGACGCCGACTTCGACGTCGTCGACCGGGTCAGTGCCGTGGCGGGCGAGCGTGGCGTGGCGCCGGCCCAGGTCGCTCTGGCCTGGCTGCTGCACAAGCCCGCGGTGACCGCGCCCATCGTCGGCGCGACCAAGCCCGGCCACGTCGCGGACGCGCTCGCCGCGGCACGGCTGGCGCTGAGCGAGGAGGAAATCCGCCGCCTCGAAGAGCCCTACCTCCCGCACCGCGTCCTCGGCCACTTCTAGCTCACGGCGTGAGCTCTGCCCACCAGCCGATGACCCGGATAACGTGGCCGACTACCGCCGCGTGGAAGATAAACCGTCGTAAACGACGGTCGCGCCACCGCAAAGCGGCGATCCGCCACGTTAATGCCGCTTCGCCGTCCCGTGCTCGCCGTCTTGTTCGACGGGCTCCGCGCTGGCGCGTAATGTGCCTCTGTGGCCGAACGCTGGGACCAAGCCCGGGTCCTCACCCTCGCGCCGGACGCCTCGTCACAGCGGTCCGCACGGTCCCTGGTGAACGCCAGGTCCTGGATCACCACCGGATCCGCGGATCCGGCCGCGTTGTGGGGTGAGTGCCAGGGCGGCGCCGCGGCCCCGTACCGCACCGCGGTCGACCTGTCCGGCCGGCCCGCGTACAAGTGCTCGTGCCCCAGCCGCAAGCTCCCGTGCAAGCACGCGCTCGGCCTGCTCCTGTTCTGGTCGGCGGGCGGCGTCCCGCCCGGCACGCCGCCGGAGTGGGTGCGCACCTGGCTCAGCACGCGGGCAGCACGGGCGCAGGATGGCAAGCCGGCCGAGCCGGCCGATCCCGAGGCGGCGCGGCGCCGGGCCGAGCAGCGCGAGCAGCGGGTCGCCTCCGGCCTGGACGAGCTGGACCGCTGGCTGTGCGACCAGGTCCGCCAGGGCCTGGCCGCCACGCCGAAGGCCGGCTACCAGCACTGGGACTCGATCGCCGCCCGGATGGTGGACGCCCAGGCCTCTGGCCTGGCCGAACGCCTCCGCTCGCTCGCCGCGGTCCCGCATTCCGGCGCCGGCTGGGAAAGCCGGCTGCTGGAGGAATACGCGATGCTGCACCTGCTCGCCACCGCGTTCCGGCGGCAGTCCGGCCCGCTCGACACGATCCGCTCCCGCATCGGCTTCACCGTCCGTCAGGAAAGCGTGCTCGCGGACGGCGAGCGCGTCCTTGACCGCTGGCAGGTGCTGGGCCGCCGGGACATGGAGCAGGAACGGATGCGCACCCGCCGGGTGTGGCTGCGCTCCCCCCGGCACGGCCGGTACGCCCTCGTGCTCAGCTTCGCTTTCCCGGGCGAGTCGTTCGACGGCGCGCTGATCCCCGGCACCGAGGCCGACCTCGAGCTGGCCTGCTACCCAGACAGGCTGCGCGCGCTGGTGGTCAGCAACCAGAACCGGGCACGAGCCAAGCCACCCGACGGCGGCACGGTCGCCGACGTGCTCACCGACTGGGCGCAGGCCCTCAGCCAGGACCCGTGGCTGGACAGCTGGCCGGCCGTGCTGAACGCGGTCACCCCCGTCCGCACGCCCCAGCCAGCGGTATGCGACCCGGCCGGCGCGGCCCTCCCGCTGCACCCGGCCGCCGCCGCCAACTGGCCGCTGTTCGCCCTGTCCGCCGGAAATCCGCTGACCGTGGCCGGCGAGTGGACCCCGCGCGGCCTGCTCCCGCTGACCGCATGGGACGAGACCGGCCGGGCGGTGGTCCTGTGAGCGACTGGCAGGCGGTGCTCACCGCGGCTCTCATTGGCACGGAACGAGCCGTGGTACCACCTCCCCCGCTCGGCTTCCCCAAGCCGGAGCCGGGCACAACGACGGACCCCGCCAGTGCCCTCCTCGACCAGGCCGCCCTGCTCACCGTGGCCCGGCGGGCTGGCTGCCGTCCGGAAACCGCAGAGCCGCCCGCATCCGCCGGTGACGACCCCCGTCCCGCGGTGAGCGAGGCGGCGGGGGCGCGGTTGCGGCGGATTCTGGGCGGGGAGAACGCCGATTTGCTGCACGAATGGCTGAACGCCGCGGTCGCGCACGGGCTCCGCCCGCCGCCGGAGCTGCTCCCGGCGCTGCTCGACCGGGCCCGCCGGGTCGCGGCCACCAACCCGGACCCGGACGAGGCACGGCTGCGCGGCCTGGTCGCGACGGCCGGCGGTGCCCGGGCAACGTGGCTGGCTGGCCTCAACCCCGCCTGGTCCTGGCTGGTCACCGAGCAGCCGGCGGCACCGCCGCCGCGGCGGCTGACCGAGGCCGACGCGGAGCGCGCGCTCGCGCTGGCGGAAGCGCAACCGGATATCAACGCGCTGGCGCAGCTCATGGCCGCCGTGCCCCCGCCGTGGCCGGCCAGGCTGGCGGCAAAGGTGCTCACCACGGCGACCGGGTCGCTGTCCCGGACACCGCTGAACGCGAGCCGGGTGATCCGCCTGGCGGGCACGCGCGCCGACCCGGCGCTCGGCGCGCCCGGTGCGCTCGCCGACTTCCCGCCGCAGGCACCCCAGGTGTTGCATAACATGCTGGCCGTGCTGCGATTCCGCTACGAGATGCTGAGGGAACTAGATGCTGGCTGAACCGGTCCTCCGCCCGCACGCGGAGCAGGAGTACGCGGCCGAACTGGCCGCGCTCGCGGCCGGCGACGACCGGGAACGCCCGCCGGGCTGGCGGCTGTCGCCGTGGGCGGTGACCACCTATCTGCTGGGCGGCGCCGCCGCGGACGGCACGCTCATCTCCCCGAAGTACGTCGGTGCGCGACGCCTGGTCGAGGTGGCGATCGCCACGCTCGCCACCGACCGGGCGCTGCTCCTGCTCGGTGTGCCGGGCACCGCCAAGACGTGGCTGTCCGAGCACCTGGCCGCCGCTATCTCCGGCGACTCGACGCTCATGGTGCAGGGCACGGCCGGCACCGCCGAGGAAGCGGTCCGCTACGGCTGGAACTACGCCCGGCTGATCGCCGAGGGCCCGTCCCGGGAGGCGCTGGTGCCCAGCCCGGTCATGCGCGCCATGGGCGGCGGGCAGATCGCCCGGGTCGAGGAGCTGACCCGGATGCCGTCCGACGTGCAGGACGCGCTGATCACGATCCTGTCCGAGAAGACGCTGCCGATCCCCGAGCTGGCCGGCGAGCTGCAGGCCGTCCGCGGCTTCAACGTGATCGCCACCGCCAACGATCGCGACCGCGGCGTGAACGAGCTGTCCAGCGCGCTGCGGCGCCGCTTCAACACGGTGGTGCTGCCGGTGCCCGCCACCGCGGAGGAAGAGGTGGACATCGTCACCCGCCGGGTCGCGCAGCTCGGCCGGTCCATTGGCCTGCCCGAGAGCGCGGGCGGTATCGCGAGAGGCGGGGGCGCCGACGAGATCCGGCGCGTGGTCACCGTGTTCCGCGAGCTCCGGGCCGGCATCACCGAGGACGGCCGGGCCAAGGTCAAGTCGCCGAGCGGCACGCTGTCCACGGCGGAAGCGATCTCGGTGATCACCAGCGGCCTGGCGCTCGCCGCGCATTTCGGCGACGGGACGCTCCGCCCGTCGGACGTGGCGGGTGGCATCACCGGCGCGGTGATCCAGGACCCGGCCGCGGACCGCGTCATCTGGCAGGAGTACCTGGAAACCGTCGTCGCGGGCCGCGACGACTGGGGGGACTTCTACCGAGCTTGTCGCGAAGTAGCCGGATGAGTCTTTTCGGTGTCCGGCACCACGGCCCGGGTTCCGCCGGGTCGCTGCGCGCCGCCCTGGAATCGAAGTCTCCGGACATCGTGCTGATCGAGGGGCCACCGGAGGCCGACGCGCTCGTGCCGCTGGTGGCCGACCCGGACATGGAGCCGCCGGTCGCATTGCTCGCTTACGTGGCCGGAGAGCAGGGGAAAGCAGCCTTCTGGCCGTTCGCGGAGTTCTCGCCGGAGTGGCAGGCGATGCGGTACGCGCTGCGGGCCGGCATCCCGGTGCGGTTCTGCGACCTGCCGGCCGGGAACCAGCTGGCCATCCGGGAGACCGGCGGGAGGCCGCGGGTCCGCACCGACCCGATCGGCGAACTCGCCGCCGCCGCGGGGTACGACGACCCGGAGCGCTGGTGGGAGGACGTGGTCGAGCACGTCCCCGGCACCGCCGTTTTCGACGCGATCGCCGAGGCTATCGGGTTGCTGCGCGAAGAAGTGGACCGGATCGACCTGGTCCGCGAGGCGTACATGCGAAAGACGCTGCGCGCCGCGATCAAGGACGGATACCAGAACATCGCGGTGGTCTGCGGTGCCTGGCACGTGCCCGCGCTCGCTGACCCGCTGCCGCCGGCTAGCCACGACGACCGGCTGCTGCGCGGCCTGCCGAAGGTGAAGGCCACGATGACCTGGGTGCCCTGGACATACGGGCGGCTGGCGTTCGCGTCCGGGTACGGCGCCGGGGTCCGCTCCCCCGGCTGGTACGACCACCTGTTCAGCAACGGGACACATCCGATCGAGGGCTGGCTGACCCGGGCGGCCGGCGTCCTGCGGGACGAGGGCATCCCGGCCTCGCCAGCGCACGTGATCGAAGCGGTCCGGCTTGCCGAGACGCTCGCCACCCTGCGCGGCCGCCCGCTGGCCGGCCTGGAGGAGGTGAGCCAAGCAGCGCATGCCGTTCTGTGTGATGGTTCTGATCTTCTCCTTCACCTGATCCAGCGCAAGCTCGTGGTCGGCGAGCGGCTGGGCGCGGTTCCCGCCGCCACGCCGATGGTGCCGCTGGCCGAAGACCTGCGGCGGCAGCAGCGCAGCCTCAAGCTGCGCCCGGAAGCCAGCACCCGCGAGATCGACCTCGACCTGCGCAAACCCGGCAACCTGGCGCGCAGCCACCTGCTGCACCGGCTTGCGCTCCTCGACGTGCACTGGGGCGTGACGGTTCAAGGCCGGACCGGGCACCTGGGCACGTTCCGCGAGAGCTGGCAGCTGACGTGGCGGCCCGAGCTCGACGTGGCGCTGATCGAGGCCAGCATGTGGGGCAGCACGGTCGCCGCCGCGGCGGTCGCTCGCGCGCAGTCGCGGGCCGCCGGCTCCGCCGCGCTCGACGAGCTCACCAGGCTGACCGAACGGTGCCTGCTCGCCGACCTCGGCGACGCGCTGCCCGGCGTGCTCGCCGCGGTCCGGGAACGGGCCGCGCTGGACACCGACGTCACGCACCTGATGGCGGCGCTGCCCGCCCTGGTCCGCGCCGCCCGGTACGGCGACGTGCGCGGCACCGACCCGGCCCGGCTCGGTGCGGTGGCCGTCGAGATGATCACCCGGATCTGCGCCGGCCTGCCCGGCGCGGTCGCATCCCTCGACGACGACGCGGAACGGACCATGCGCGATCGCATCGACGCCGTGCACGCGGCCGCCGGCCTGCTGGCGGACCAGGACAGCCGGGCGCGCTGGCTGGCCGCGCTCGCCCGGCTCACCGGTCCGCCGCTCGTCGCCGGGCGGGCAACCCGGCTGCTGCTCGACGCCGGCCAGGTCACCCTGGCGGAGGCGGCCGAGCGGATGACCCGCGAGCTGTCGGCCGGCGCGCCCGCCGTCGCCGCGGCGGGCTGGGCGGAGGGATTCCTGTCCGGCAGCGGCCTGCTGCTGGTGCACGACCAGCGGCTGCTCCGGCTGACCGACGGCTGGCTGGCTGGCCTGGACAAGGACACGTTCCAGGCGGTGCTGCCGGCGCTGCGGCGGACGTTCGGCGCGTTCGCACCGCCCGAGCGTCGCGCGATCGGCGAGCAGGCCGCGCGGCTGGATCGCGAGGGCGGCGATGAGGCCACCGCGGCCGCCGACGACTTCGACCGGGAGCGCGCCGCGGCCGCCGTGCGGACCGTGGCCGAGATCCTGGGGCTGCCCGTACTTGAGAGCGCAGTGTGAGCGGCGGTGCGGACGAGCGGCTCCGCCGCTGGCGGCTGGCCCTCGGCGGCGCCGACGAGGGCACCGGCGAATCGCTGTCCGGGGACGACGCGAAGATGGACGCGGCCCTCGGCGCGTTGTACGACGCGCCGGGATCAGCCGGCGACCCTGAGCGGGCCAGCCGCAGGCGTTCCGGCGGGCTCGGCGCGTCCGCGCCCGGCGTCGCCCGCTGGCTCGGCGACATCCGCGGCTACTTCCCGGTGAGCGTCGTCCAGGTCATGCAGAAGGATGCCATCGACCGGCTCGGCCTCACCCGGCTGCTCCTCGAACCGGAGATGCTGGCGGCGGTCGAGCCCGACGTGCACCTGGTCGGCACGCTGCTGTCACTGAACAAGGTGATGCCGGAGAAAGCCCGGGAATCCGCGAGCGCGATCGTGCGCACCGTCACCCAGGACCTGGAGCGGCGCCTGGCGCAGCGGACCCGGGCCGCGGTCACCGGCGCGCTGAACCGGGCCAGCCGGACCAGCAGGCCGCGCCGCCCGTCCGACATCGACTGGGACCGCACGATCCGCGCGAACCTCAAGCACTACCTGCCGGAACACCGCACGATCGTGCCGGAGCGGCTGACCGGGTACGCGCGCAAGCAGCAGGCGGTCGCCCGCGACGTCATCCTGTGCCTGGACCAGAGCGGATCGATGGCCTCGTCCGTGGTGTACGCAGGAGTGTTCGGCGCGGTGCTCGCGTCGATCCGGTCGCTGCGCACCTCGGTCGTGGCGTTCGACACCGCGGTGGTGGACCTGACCGGCAAGCTGAGCGATCCCGTCGAGGTGCTGTTCGGCACCCAGCTCGGCGGCGGCACCGACATCAACCGCGCGATCGCCTACTGCCAGCGGCTCATCACCCGCCCGGCGAACACCATCCTGGTGCTGGTCAGTGACCTGTTCGAGGGCGGTGACGCGGATTCACTGCTCCGGCGCGTCGCGGACCTGACGGCCGCGGGCACCCAGGTCATCGCGCTGCTCGCGCTCAGCGACGACGGCGCCCCCGGCTACAACCACGACATCGCCGCGGCCCTGGCCGAGCCGGGCGTGCCCGCCTTCGCCTGCACCCCCGACGCGTTCCCCGACCTGATGGCCGCCGCCATCGAGCGCCGCGACATAACCGCCTGGGCCAGCCGCCGGGACGTCCGCTAGCCGCCGGGCCGCCGGTTCGCTAGCCGCCGGACCGCCGGTTCGCTAGCCGCCGGGCCGCCGGTTCGCTAGCCGCCGGGCCGCCGGTTCGCTAGCCGCCGGGCCGCCGGTTCGTACCCTGGGTGGTCACGCACGCGGCCCCTGCCGTTCCGGCCGCTCGGACGCGGATGCGGACGCGGACCTCCTGAGTCACACAGGCGACTCTGCTTACGCTACACGTGTCTTTTTACCCGAACGTCGACGTCGGCAGGCCGTTATGTGCCGTTTTGTCCCCGCCGTCTGGGTACAAAGACAGCTGTAGTGTTAAGGGCGCGGTGCATGGAGGAGCGGTTCACGATGCCTCGCCGCTGGCGATTGCCGTAGCTTGCCGCTCAGGTGCACGGACAGCAGCACGGGTACCGAGGGTCCGGGCGGCTCGCGTGCGATCACGCGACCGCCGAGGATTGCCAGCTCATCGGTGTCAATGGGCGATGCCTGGCCTGGTGATCAGCGTCAGGTTCCCGCCGCGGACAAGCGTGGGGATCTGCAACGATGGCAGCGTGATTACCGCCTGGGTGAAATCAAGCACGACCTTTCCGGCGGTCACTCGCAACTCGATGCGCTCCGGCACAACCCAGCTGCCATCGCGGCGCACGTGGCTGCCTGCCCGCTCAGCGCACGCTCAAGACGCTCGTCTAGCTCCTCGGAGGTAGCCGGCCGTCGCCCGCCGCCACGCGCAGTAGGTCAACGACGCGATCCCGGTCCTCATGAGGGGCGCGCATCCTTTCTTCCGGCTCCAGCTCGTTAGTTCGATATAGTCATCCTTATTTAGCGCGTGTCTCGGGCAGCTGGGCGAGACGTGCACCGAGTACAGTCCGGAGCATGGACCTCGGCACCGCTACGGCAACCGAGCTGACGCAGGCGATCCGCGTGCGGCGGCTGTCTAGCCGCGAGTTGCTCGACGACCTGCTGAAGCGGGCGGACGAGCGAAACCCCGCGCTCAACGCCATCGTCGCTTGGGATATCGACCGGGCGCGGGCGGCCGCGAAGTCCGCCGACGACGCGATCGTCCGGGATGAGCTCGCCGGGCCGCTGCACGGGCTGCCGATGACCGTAAAGGACGTGTTCGAAACCGAGGGCCTGGTGACCACGTCGGGCGCGCGCGAACTGGCCGGCCACGTGCCGGGGACCGACGCGGTAGCCGTCGCGCGGCTCAAAGCCGCGGGCGCGATCGTCTTCGGTAAGACGAACACGCCGCTGTACGCCGGTGACTGGCAGACCTACAACGACGTCTACGGGCGCACGAACAACCCCTGGGACCTGAGCCGGACGACCGGCGGTTCGTCGGGCGGGTCCGCGGCGGCGGTCGCCGCCGGGCTGACACCACTTGAGCTGGGCAGCGACATCGGCGGCTCGATCCGCATCCCGGCGCACTTCACCGGCGTGTTCGGGCTCAAACCGTCCTGGGGCATCGTCCCGCTACGCGGGCATATCCCCGGTCCGCCCGGCACCCTCACCCAGCCGGACATCGGCGTCGCCGGGCCGATCGCGCGCAGCGTCGCCGACCTGAGGTTGAGCCTCGATATCGTGGCGGGCCCGCTACCACAGGACGCCGCGGGCTGGCGTCTCGTGCTCGATCCGGGACCCGAGATCGGCGATGCCGCGGGACTCCGGGTCGCGACGGCGTTCGGCGAGGGCGGTGACGTCACGCCGATCGCCGCCGACGTCCGCGCCGTTCTCGACACCTTCGCGGCCCGCCTGGCCGCCTCCGGTGCGCGGGTGTTGCCCGCTCCGCTGCCGGTGCCCTTGCACGAGGGGCTGCGCACCTGGCAGCAGCTCGTACTGCCGATCATCGCCACCGACCTGCCGGACCACGTCTTTGCCCAGCTCGCCGACCTGAACGACGAAACCGCGCGGGCGATGACCAGCCGGTTCCGGTACTGGATGCAGACGAGCGAACGACGGGAGCACCAGCGCGCGGCGTGGGCGGCCTTCTTCGAGCAGCACGACGTGCTGCTCGCTCCGGTCATGCCCACACCGGCGTTCCCGCACGACACCGACCGGCCGCTGGCCGAGCGGACCGTCGACGTCGACGGCACTTCGGTGCCGCACAACATGGCAGCGGCCTGGTGCTGCGCGATCGGATCGGCGCTGCTGCCCGTCGTGACGCTGCCGGCGGGGCGCACCCCGGAAGGCCTGCCGGTCGGTGTCCAGGTGGTCGGGCCGTTCCTGGCCGACCTGCGGCTGCTGCGCATCGCGGAGGTCATCGCCGACGCGGCGGATGCCAGGTTCACGGCGCCATGAACGTTCGCCGCCGTGCCGGGAATGCCTCGCGTAACGGTCCGTCGGACCATCGGATTGTCAGGGAGCTCTGGTAGGCGGCTGACGGTCCGTGAAGTGCCTGCGGGGGTGTTCCAGGTTCTGCGCCGGGCGGCCAGACCAGTGTTGTCCGGAAGCCGAATCCGTCTTGCCGTGCAGCTTCGTAAGTGAACGTGACATGTTCGCCCGCCGTCAGGCCGCGAAGCCCGTCGACCGCGATGGCTGAGAAATGAACCCAGCATCCGCCGGGGGTCGCCGCGGAGTCGATCACTCCCCAGCCTTCGTCGCCGTTCCACTCCCGGACCGTTCCCTCGCTCGGCATGCCTCAGCCCATCGGATACCGGCGCAGGCCGAGCGCGTACTCGCAGCCCGCGGCCATGCCGACATACCCGGCCATGTTGCGCAGGAACTCGTCGGGGTCGAAGTCCCGGCCGAGCCCGTCGAGATAAGCCTGATGCTCGCGCAGCGACGCGATGCCCAGGTCGATCGTGTCCGTCACGTCCACGAAGTGCGTCGGCTCTCCGGGGAAGGCCACGTACGCGTCCTTGATCGTGTCGCAGCGCGGTCCCGCCTCGGGGAACACCCACTCGTTCGCGGCGTCCCGGCAGGCGTCGAGCACGGCCATGCCCACCACGCGGTGATCGGCGTGATTGACCGGACCCTCCTCACCCCAGGTGAGGTCGAAGCTCGTGGTGATCACGACGTCGGGCCGCAGCCGCCGGAACGCCGTGGCCAGGTCGCGCCGCAGCGGCAGGCCGTATTCCACCAGGCCGTCGGGATGGCTGAGGAACTCGACCTCCGACACCCCGACAACCCCCGCGCTGCGGTGTTCCTCGGCTTCGCGCAGCGGCGCGGTGGCGTCCGGCGCCATCCCGGCGATCCCGGCTTCCCCGTGGGTCGCGAGCAGGTAGCTGACCTTCTTTCCCTGCCGTGTCCACCGGGCGATCGCCGCGGCGACCCCGTACTCCAGATCGTCCGGGTGGGCCACCACGGCGACGGCCCGGTTCCAATCCTCAGGCATCGGCTGCATGCAGTTACCCTACGGGCTTTCTCGGCCAGCTAGCGCGGCGACCAGGCCGTCGACGTACCGTGCCAGCAGCCGGCCCGAAGGGTCATGGGTGGGGTTGACCTCGGTGAGGACGAGCCCGGACAGGGCGGGGTGTGCGCACAGCTCGCGGAGGCAGGCGAAGGCCTGATCCGCGGTCACGCCGGAGTCGTAGTGCGGGAAGTTCGCCAGCGGCAGGTCGCCGGAGTCGATCACGTCCACGTCGAAATGCACCAGCAGCGGTCCCCTGTCGGCGTTGACGACGCTCAGTGCCCAGCGCGCGGCCCCGGCCGGATCGGCCGCGAGCACCGGACCCTCCTGGAAGGTCACGCCTCGCTCCTTCAGGTACTCCCGGCCCTCGTCGCTGGTCTCCCTCGGGTCACCGCCGATCAGGGTCAGCCGGGCCGGCTCGATGAGCGGCACCGTGCCGGACAGGCCGGTCAGCTCGGGAGCGCCGGCGCCGAGCAGGTGACCGACGCCGGTGGAGTCGAGGATCCCGGACCGGTGCGCTTCCGCGTCGCCGAGCCAGCCGAGGTCCATGTCGCCGTCCTCGTACACCAGCCGGACATCGCGGCCGAACGCGGCCACCGCGCCGAGCGTCAGCGTGCAGTCCCCGCCCGCGATCAGCGGCAACCCGCCGTCGGCGAGCACCTCGGCGACCCGGTCCCGCAGCGCGCTGGCCACCCGCACCACCGCGGCCAGGTTCCGGTACGGCGGAACACCCAGCTCGAACGCGGTAACCGGCAGGTCTCCGCCGTCCGCGACCGGCATCCCCGCCGCGCGGAGCCGCTCGATCAGCCCGGCCGCGCGCAGCGCGGCCGGCGCGAGCTCCTGGCCCGCGTGATGTGCCCCAGCGCTGCTCGGCGCGCCGATATACACCCAGTTACGCATCTCGCCGTGCCCCCTGTCCGGACCGTTACAGGGATTTGATCATATGCCTCACGGGCCGACGGTGAGCTGACCGGCCCGGGCGGGCATGCTGGAGACGTGGTGCTTCCGGTCCACGACATCAATCCGGTCCGCCGGACCCCATGGGTCACTTACGCCCTGGTCGCGGCGAACGTTGTCGTGCTGGTGCTCACCCCCTTGGCGCGGTCCTCAGTGACCGGCTCGGTCCCGCAGGCGCAGCTGTGCAGCCAGGAGGCGTTCTACGATCACTACGCGGCGATACCGCACGAGCTGGTCACCAACCAGCCGCTGGCCGTGGTGGCGACCGATCGGCCGGGACCAAACCCTGGCACCTGCTACGCGGGGCCGCCCGCGTACCACAAGGTGCCGGCCCTCTCGGTGCTGTTCTCGATGTTCATGCACGCCGGCTGGCTGCACCTGCTGGGCAACATGCTGTTCCTGGTGATCTTCGGCAACAACATCGAGGACCGCTTCGGCCGGATCAGGTACCTGCTGTTCTACCTGGCCGCCGGGTTCGCCGCCGCATACGGGTTCGCGTTCGCCAATCACAACTCGACCGAGGCCCTCATCGGGGCGTCCGGGGCCATCGCCGGTGTGCTCGGCGCCTACCTGGTGATCTACCCGCGAGCGAAGGTCTGGTCGCTGGTGCCGTTCCTGTTCTTCATTCCCGTGAAGATCCCGGCGTGGCTGGTGCTCGGCATGTGGTTCGTGCTCCAGTGGGTGTACGCCGCAGGCTACGCCGCGTCCGGCGCCGGCTCGGTAGCGTACCTGGCGCACGTCTTCGGGTTTGCTTTCGGCGTTCTGATCGGCCTGTTGTTCCGGTTAGCCCGGTCCGGCTAGCCCAGGGAGCGCAGGTGCCGGAGGACGGCGAGCACGCGGCGGTTGTCGTTGTCACCGGGCGGCAGGCCGAGCTTGCCGAAGATGCTGGCGACGTGCTTCTCCACCGCGCCGCCGGAAACCACCAGCTCGGCGGCGATCCCCGCGTTCGACCTCCCCTCGGCCATCAGCGCGAGCACCTGGCGCTCACGCGGGGTCAGGGTGTCGAGGCCGCCCTTGCGGCGGCTTGCCCGGAACAGCTGGCTGACCACCTCCGGATCCAGCGCGGTCCCGCCATCCGCGACCCGCTCCAGCGCCGCCGCGAACTCGGCCACGTTCGCGACCCGGTCCTTGAGCAGGTAGCCGACACCGGCGGCGCCGCCCTCGAGCAGCTGCGCGCTGTACGAGGTCTCGATGTACTGGGAGAACACCAGCACGCCGGTGCCCGGGTAGTCGTGCCGCAGCGTGAGGGCGGCACGGATCCCCTCGTCGGTGTGGGTCGGCGGCATCCGGATGTCGCACACCGCGACATCCGGCTTGTGCTCGGCGACGGCGGCGATCAGCGCCTCGCCGTCGGTGACGGCCGCGCAGACAGTGTGCCCGCGGTCCTCGAGCAGCCGGATCAGGCCCTCCCGCAGCAGCGCGGCATCTTCGGCGATCACGACACGCATCTGACTCACTCCCCTGGCCTAGGCATGCATCGGCAGCTCGACGGTGGCCTCGGTTGGGCCGCCCTCCGGGCTCCGCACGTCGAGCCGCCCGTCCACGGTCGACACCCGCTGGGCGAGACCGGATAGCCCGCTGCCCCGCGACTGGTCGGCGCCGCCGATGCCGTCGTCGCGGATTCTCAGAACGAGCACCCCCGGCCGTTCGGAAAAAATCTCGATCTTGATCTGATTGGCATAGCTGTGCTTGGTGGCGTTGGCGATGAGCTCGGCGGCGCAGAAATAGGCGATGGTCTCGATCGCCGGGGCTGGCCGCTCGGGCAGGTTCGCGGTAACCGTCGTGGGGATGGCGCTGCTCGCGGCCAGCGACTCGAGGGCGACCGCGAGGCCGTTGTCGAGGGCCGGCGGGTGGATGCCGCGCGCCAGGTCGCGCAAGTCGGCCAGCGCGTCGACCGCGCTGCGGTGCGCGGCACCGAGCAGTTCGCGGACCGCGGCGCCATCGCTCGCGGCGGGCTCGCCGCTGGGGAGCAGAGCGTCGAGCTTTTCCTGGGCCATGCCCAGGTTCATCGCCAGCGCGGCCAGCCGCATCTGCGCGCCGTCGTGCAGGTCCCGCTCCACCCGGCGCAGCGCGGCGGCGGCGTCCTCGACGGCCAGCGTGCGGGTGCGCTCCAGCTGGGTGACGCGCTCGTCCAGCAGGTTCGGTCCCAGCAGCACCCGGATCAGCCGCCGGTCGCCGCTGTTGATGGCGCGGCTCAGCACGATCCCGGCCGCCACGTACGCGACGCCGATCAGCGCCGCGACCAGGGTCTCCGGCCAGTTGTACACCGCGTAGGCCGGCGGCACCGGGCTGAGTGTGTGCAGCGGGCTCAGGTGCGCGCCAGCCGGGTGAGTGCGGAACAGCGGCCAGATCAGCGGATAGCTGACATCGATCAGGCCGTCGATGACGCACCCCACCGAGAGGCCCTGGATCACCGCCACGGGGGCCTTGACCAGCGCGAACAGGACCGCGCGCCAGCCCGCCTTGTATCGCAGGCGCTTGTCGACCCGGTTCAGCACGCCGGTGGCGGGCTGGAACGCGGCCGGCGGCGGGACCTGGTCGCCGAGGAACCTCGCCAGCAGCCGCCGGTGCAGCGACCCGATCCGGACGGCCAGCGACAGCGAGAACGTGACGAGCGCGAGGCCGAACACGGTGAAGACCACCGTCACGGTCAGCGCCAGGCCCGGCAGCATGGTGAACGCCACCAGGAAGAACCCCATGACGCCAGCCAGCGAGCCAAGCAGGCTGTAAGTCAGCTCACGCCTGGCTCGCCGGAATCCGGTCATGCCGCTATTCTCCCCGGTCATGCATCCCTGCGAGCCAGTACCCACGCACCCGCGGCGAGCGCTACCACGGCGTACCCGCACAGCACGGCGAACGAGACCGGGGCCGACAGCGTGTGCGCCACCGGCTTGACCGCGGTCATCGAGTTCTCCGCCATCATCATCGGCAGGAACTTGTCCACCGCATGCTGTACCGAGTCGCCCATCGGGACGATCACCAGCGGCAGCACGAAGAGCACGCCCACGACGGCGCAGATGGCGCCGGCGGTGTGCCGGACGATCGCTCCTAGCGCCAGTCCGATCAGCGCGACCAGGGCGGGATAGGCGCCAGCCATCAGCACCGCGCGCAGCACACCCGGCTGACCGAGCGTCGCGTGCGGCGCCGGGTTCTTGAGCACGGCCTGCCCGGCCCAGAAGGCCCCGAACGCCAGGATCTCCCCGGCGAGCAGCGTGATGGCGGCCAGCACCCCTGCCTTGGCGGCCAGCACACGGGCCCGGCCAGGCACCGCGGCGAACGTGGCGCGGATCAGGCCGGAGGAGAACTCGGTGGTGATCACCAGCACGCCGAGAATGCCCGCCACCAGCTGTCCGAGGGCCAGGCCGGCGTAACTGTCGCCGACGCCGTCGAAGGACGCCTTATCGGACGCCGACATGCTGGTCCAGTGCTGATTTTTCATGACAAGGATCGCCAGGCCGATCATGCCGGCCGCGAACACGGCCATCATCCACCAGGTGGACCTGACGCTGCGCAGCTTGCGCCATTCCATCTGCGCTACCGCGGTCATGACAGCCTCCCCGAATAGTCGGTGACGGAATCGGTCAGCTGGAAGAACGCCTCTTCCAGCGAGTTGCTGCGTGACTGGAGTTCACTGACCGTGGTCTGCGCGAGCAGCCGGCCCTGACCGATCACGATCAGGTCGTCCGCGGTAGCCGCGATCTCGCTGATCAGGTGGCTGGATACCAGAATGGTCCGGCCTTGCTCGGCGAAGTTCCGCAGCAGGGTGCGGATCCAGCGGATGCCCTCGGGATCCAGGCCGTTGACCGGCTCGTCGAGCAGCAGCGTGCCGGGGTCACCGAGCAGCGCGGCGGCAATGCCGAGCCGCTGGGACATGCCGAGCGAGAACTTGCCGGCCCGGCGGTTCGCGGCTTTCTCCATGCCGGTGATGGCGAGGACCTCGGCCACGCGCTGGAGCGGGATATTGTTGCTCACCGCCAGGCTTGCCAGGTGGGCGTGGGCGGTGCGGCCCGGGTGGAACGCCTTGGCGTCCAGCAGCCCGCCCACCTCCCGCAGCGGCCAGCGCAGTTCGCCGTAAGCCTTGCGATTGATCGTGACATGTCCCGCGTCCGGCCGGTCCAGGCCCATGATCATGCGCATCGTGGTGGATTTGCCGGCGCCATTCGGGCCTAGGAAACCCGTCACCGTACCTGGCCGTACGTCGAAGCTCAGGTTGTCCACCGCGGTCGTCACGC
>Ga0207664_10000777_pt1 | contig 21549 bp, 17 predicted proteins | sample LARL83metaG_FD_184349 | JGI IMG/M metagenome (GOLD analysis project Ga0207664, IMG submission 184349) | Corn, switchgrass and miscanthus rhizosphere microbial communities from Kellogg Biological Station, Michigan, USA - LAR L8-3 metaG... | ecosystem: Host-associated > Plants > Roots >... | reverse complement strand
GGGTGGTGTCCACGCTGGACAACTCGACGTAGCGCATCGCGCGCCGGCCGGTCTTCATGTCGAGGAAGTGGTAGAAGAAGCCGTGGTAGCCGGTGGCGTCGTCCTCGCTGTCGTTCTGCGGCGCGGCCGCGAAGAAGCGCAAGGTCGCCAGGGTGCGAGCCGCCGCTTGTCCGCGCGTGATGTAGCCGCGTTCGGCGCCGATGCCGTAGGCGGTCAACCCGAAGCCGACCGCGGCGATCGAGGAGAACGACTGGCCCGGATACGAGTCGGGCACCAGCCCGGTCTTCGGATCCGCACCCTGCCAGAACCAATCGAAGGTGCGTCGCTCGAGATCGTTGACCAGTGCCTGCTGCTGTGGCGCGAGATCGGCGTAGCCGAGAGCCGGCTGCCTCGCCGTGGCGGACGACTGCCAACCCGCACCGATGACCAGCAGCGCGAAGAGGATGGTTACTCGCGTATGGGAAAGAAACCTGGACAAGATCATCACAACCCTCTCTTCAATGGCGTATCGGGATCACGGCGTGGCCGCCATGGCAGCCGATGGCATTCGCAAATCCGCGCCACGGCATTGCCGCAGCGGAGTCAGACAGCAGCTGCCTTGCAATAGCGATCGATGAACGCCTGGTGCGGAGGCATGGCGTCGACACAGGTGGCAATGACCTGCTGCACGTGTGCGACGAATTCGTTCAGGTCCTTTTCCGACATCTGGTCGGCGCCCGTGTGCCAGGTCGTCGGCATGATGCCTTGGCCAAGCATCACTTCGACCCAACTCACCAGACCGAACAGCTCCTCGGCGTTGCGGATGAATTGCCCGCTTTCCCGGAACAGCGCCATCACGCTGCGCAGCGTTTCGGGAATCTCCATCGTGCGGCAATAGTTCCAGAAGGGCGTGTCGTCGCGTTGCGTGGCGTGGAAGTGCAGGATCAGGAAGTCGCGGATGCGTTCCAGCTCGAAACGCGACAGCCCGTTGTAGCGATCGATGACGGCCTCGCTGAAATTCCGGTCGGGGAACAGGGTCAGCAACCGCGTGATGGCCGACTGGATGAGGAAGATGCCGGTCGATTCGAGCGGTTCGAGGAAGCCGCTGGCGAGGCCGATGGCCACGACGTTGCGGTTCCACACCTTCTTGCGCGTGCCGGCGACAAAACGAAGCAGCCGTGGCTCACCGAGGGGAGCGCCATCGAGATTGCGCAGCAAGGTTGCTGCCGCCTCGTCATCGCTGATGTATGGGCTGGCATAGACGTGACCGTTGCCCACGCGGTGCTGCAGAGCAATGCGCCATTGCCAGCCAGCGGTCTGCGCGGTGGCGCGTGTATACGGTGTCGGCGGTCCGGTCCGTTCGCAGGCCACGGTCACCGCCCGATTGGTTGGCAGCCAGTGGTTCCAGTCCTCGTAGCCGGTATGCAGCGCCTGCTCGATCAGCAGGCCGCGGAAACCGGAGCAGTCGATGAAGAGCTCACCACTGATTTTCTCGCCGCTCTCCAGTACCACGGCGTCGACAAAGCCATCGCTCGGCCGCAACAGGGTTTCGCGGATCTTTCCTTCGGTGCGTTGCACGCCGCGGGCTTCTGCATAGCGGCGGAGATAGCGGGCGTACAGACCGGCATCGAAGTGGTAGGCGTAGGCGATATTCGCCAATGGCGTATTCGGCGGCGCATCAACCGCCGAGACCATGAACTTTCCGTGCGCTGCCGCCAAGGTGTTCAACGAGTAGTCGCCGATCTCGCTCGCGTTGCCGCTCTTGAAGGCCCGCAGCCAGTACTGGTGGAACGGGAGCATGCCGATATCGAGGCCGATGGAGGTGCCGAAACCGTGGACATAGGTCTTGCCGGGCTTCAGCCAGTTGACGAACTGGACGCCCAGCTTGAACGTGCCCCTGGTTTCCCTGACGAACTCCGCTTCGTCGATGCCGAGCAGCTTGTTGAAGAGAGACAGGTGCGGCACGGTGGCCTCGCCGACCCCGATGGTGCCGATCTCCTCGGATTCGATCAGTCGTATCGAATGCCCGGGGCCGAGCACCTTGGCCAGTGCGGCGGCACTCATCCAGCCGGCCGTGCCGCCGCCCACGATGACGATGTTCTTGATGCGTTGGTTCGTCATGGCCTTCTGCTTGGAGTGGTCTGAAAGACGAAGCGCAGGATGATCCGTTCGATGGGGGCGCTGGGGAGCCTTGCATCATCAAAAGCAAGGCCCACCGAAGCGGGCCTTGCAGAACGTCATGGCTGCAGGGGATTCCGCTACCGCTCAGCTCAGAACCTGAAATCCGCCGTCAGCTTGTATGTGCGCGGTACGCCGAGAATGTTGCCGATCCGGTTGTAGCTCGGGTTGTACGCGGCACCTGTGTAGTTGTCGATGGTGTCGTTGTAGTTCTTGAAGTTCAGCACATTCAGAGCATCGAAGCGCAGCTGGAGCACCATGCCGCGACCGAGATCGAAGTTCTTGGTGGCCTGCAGGTCGATATCCCGATAGCCGAAGATCGGCCCACCCACCAGGAAGTGCGAACCCTTAGGTATACCCACGACCGGGTAAGCCGCCGACATTTCGCCCTGGACACCGACCGAGTTCGGCCACAGGTTGCAGCAGCCGATCGCGGATACCGGCGTCGGTGTGGCCAGGGTCAGCTTGCCGGCGACGGTGATGCCCCATGGCGCATCCACCACCCCGGTCATCACCAGCCGGTGCTTGGGCGCCGCACTGGAAGTCTGGAACGGGTAGTACTGGATACCCGGCAGGTCGAACGCGTAGCCGTCCGAATACAAGCGGTTCTGCGTGGCGTGCGTGTGGGTGTAGGCGATCGTCATGCCCCAGCCGCTCTCGCGGGTATAGGGCTTTTCGGCCGACAGCAGCAGCTGGGTGTTGTAGGTCGTCTTGCCGTTGTCGAACAGGATCAGATTGCCGATGCCCGGCACGCCCGCGCCGCCCCACTGGTTGGTGAAGTTCTCGTAGTTGTAGAACTTGCCGTTGGGATAGCGGTTGCCCAGCGTACCGATGATGCCGTCGTACTGAAGAATGCGCGCTAGGGTGACGCTGGTGTTCCAGTCGCCCAGCTTGTTGCGCATGCCGAGGCTGAACTGGTCCGAGTACGGCGACTTGATGTTGTTGTTGATCATGTCGACTTCGCTCACACCCGAACCCAGACCCTGCAGGTTGGCCGCGTCAAGGTACTTCGGATCCCACGCGAAACAGGACGTGCCGTTGGCCTTGCCCGGGCCGCAGCCGTCGATGGCGGTCGGGTTCTCGAAATCGACGGTCGGCTCGGACAGCGCGTTCTTGCTGTTCTCAAGCGAGATCACGTCGAACAGGTTGCGGTCATAGGCGCGGCCGGCACCACCGAAGATCACGTGTTCCTCATCGCCGTTGAGGTCGTAGGAAAAGCCGAGACGCGGCTGGATCTCGTTCTTCTGTGCGCTGCGGTTGTGGCCGGTGCTGATGTAGTTGTTGATGTTGATGCCGCCGGCAGCGAGGCTCTGCGCGTACGACTGATTGATGGTCTCGCCGTTGAAATCGTACGTCGGCGCGTTGATTGCGTCCACGATCGGCTGCAGTGTGTGGTAGTCCAGGAACTGCGGCGACTTCTCGTAGTCCCAGCGCACGCCCAAGTTCACGGTGAGCTTGTCGTTGACCGACCAGTCGTCCTGGATATAGGTGCCGAACTGCTTGTTCTTGGATACCGCCGTCAGCGGCAGGCCGGAATTGACCTTGCCGAATACCACCTTGTACGGCGTCGCTTCGGTACCGTCGGGAGACACGTTGTAGAAATAGTTGGCGTTCGTGGCGCTGTCGCGATCGGAGAGCGTCACTTCCTTGTACTTCACGCCCATCTTGACCACGTGGTCACCGTGCCACGTCAGGTCGTTGAAGGTGAGGTTGTCCTGGATGCCGTTGCCCTTCTGCGAGGCCTCGAAATACTGGCGCGGATCCTGACCGTTGATCATCAGGATCGTATCCGCCGGGGCGGGCGCGTTCCAGAAATAGGTGGTGGCCGGCGCGTCGGTGATCGGTGTGGGCGTGTCGAGCGTGCTCTCGTAGGTCCACAGCAGCTCGTTGAACCATGAATCCGCGCTGTGCTGCCAGCGGGCGTCGAAGCGCTTGTCGTCGTTCTTGTAGTTGTAATTGGCCGAGGCAGCGGTGGTAAGGCCAGCGCCGTAGATCTGCGTTTCCTTGCGGATCTTCGTGCTCAGCTCGAAACGGTCGCGGTCGGTCGGCTCCCAGTCGATCTTGCCGAAGTACAGGTTCTCCTTGAACGGCAATGCGGTCGGCCCGAGTTGCGCCTTCGCATCGGCAGGCAGGAAATCGTTGTACGAAACATTGTTGTAGGTGTGGCCCGAGCCGGTGGTGGTGGTCGGGGTGGAGAACTTCTTCCCCTCGTAAGTCACGAAGAAGTGCAGTTTGTCCGTGATGATCGGGCCACCGAAGGCGCCGCCGTATTCGCGGCTCACGCCACGGGCCTTGTTGTGCGCATCGCTTTCGGCCGGCGTCTCGGCGCGGAGGCGGTCGCTGGTGAAGGTATTGAACACCTCGCCATGGAACTCGTTGGTGCCGGACTTCGTCTCGGCCGTGATGGCAGCGGAAGAGATCTGGTCGTACTCGGCCTTGTAGTTCGAGGTGATCACGCGGTACTCGCCGATCGCCAGCTGCGGGAACGGATTGCCTACGTCGCCATCGTGGTTCGGGCCGGCCTGGCCGGAGATGCCGCCGCCATGCACGTAATTCTTCTGACCGACTCCGTCGATGTATACGTTGACATTGGCGGCAGGCTGCGCGCCGGCCTTGATCGAGGTCTTGCCGTTTTCGACGTTGAACGCCATGCCCGGTACGGTGTCGGCGAACTCGAGGAAGTTGCGGGTGATCTGCGGCGTAGTGTTGATCTGATGCAGCGAAACCGTGCTGCCGATTTCCGAGGTCTTCACCTCGGTCAGGGCCGTCGCGGTCACCGAAACCCCGGTCAGGGTGGTGGCATTGGCGGCGCCAGCCGGTGCGGCGGCTGCCTGCGTCAGGTTGAGGGTGGCGGTCGAGGCCACCGACAGGCGCACGGTCTGCTCGGTGCCGGCGCCGGCGTCGACGGTGTACGTGCCGGGCGGCAGTCCGACCAGCGCGTAGCTGCCGTCTGCGTTCGCGGTGGTCCGTCGCTGGGCGCCGGTCGCGACGTTCTTCGCCGTGATGGTCGCGCTGGGTGGCGCCTTGCCGCGCAGGTTCGCGTTGGCGGACTGCGCCCACGAGACCATCGGGACGCCGGCCACCGCGATCACCGCGGTGCTGATGAGGCTGGCGAGCAGTTTCTTTCTGAGTTGTATGGATGCTTTCATGACTTCCCTCCCGTACCGGATGACCGATTCCCCGAACCGAAAACCTTGCCTTTTGCTGCCCCAGGCTGCCGCGCCGCGCCGCAGGTTTCGCGGGTGACGATCTCGCAGTCGAGCGTATGTGCGGATGCCGCGTCCGGGCGGGACTCCTCCAGCATCGCCGCCAGCTGTTCGAGCGCGCTGCGGCCCAGGTCGACGATGCGCGCGCGCACCGTGCTGAGCGGCGGCGTGACGTAGCGCGCGATCGGAATGTCGTCGAAGCCGGCCAGCGCGATCTCGCGCGGCACGTCCACGCCGGCTTCCTTGAAGGCATAAAGGCAACCCACGGCCATCATGTCGTTGGCGGCGAACACGGCGTCGGGCCGCGGCTTGCGTGCGAGCAGCTGCTGTCCGGCGCGATAGCCGGACTCCTCGTTGAAATCGCCCGCCACCACGTCCAGCGGTGCGTGCGGGGCGTACTTCGCCATCGCCGCGCGATAACCGAGCTCGCGCTGCTGCGCGTCGAAGTTGCCGGCGGGACCGGCGATGAAGGTCACGTTGGAGTGGCCTGCCTCCAGCAGATGCCGCACCATGGCGTAGGCGCCGCCGTAGTTGTCGATGTTGAGCACCGCGTACGCCTTGCTCTTCACCGCGCTGTTGAGCAGCACGGCCGGCACGCTGGCGGGAAGGTTGGCGCGCAGGAACGCGGCATCGACGTGCCCGGACAGGATCAGCATGCCGTCGACGCGGCCCTGCATCGCGCGCAGCGCGGCGGCGGCATCCTCGGCACCGTCGTGCGAACTGGAGACCAGCAGGTGCAGGCCGCGCGCACGCGCGGCCAGGTCGATGCCGCGGATCAGTTCGGAAAAGAACTCGCCGTGCAGGTCCGGCAGCAGCGCGCCGATCGTGTGCGTGCGCCGCGTGATCAGGCTGCGCGCGCCGGCGTGCGGCACGTAGCTCAAGCGCGTGGCCACGTCGTGGATGCGCTGGCTGGTGGCTGCGGTGACGCCGCCACCCCCATTCAGCGCACGCGATACCGAGGCCACGGAAACCCCGGCCTCGCGCGCCACGTCTTTGATTGTCACGGTTGCCATGCGAGTTGCCCCGAGTGCCGAACTCCATTGCGGCGACAACGTAATCGTTTTCATGAAGACTTGTAAAGCATCCGCTAACAAGGCTTCTGCTGCGCTGCGGAAGGTTTACGCAAACGTTTTCATGAGTGGGCCGGACAAGTGGCTGGCCGAGCGGAAAATGCGTGACCGGATCGGGCGGATCGCGTTATGGCAATGCAGCATGCCGCGGATGAGGCGGGTGCCGGGCTGGAGCGTAATGCGCGGCATTTGCGGACGACGTCTCAATTCGGGTCGTTTTTGCCTGTTGTTAAAAATTTCTTCCTGTCGTTAAATCAGGGTTAATCTATGTCCGCTCAGTCGGCTGTATCCTCAACTTGCCGTGATAGCGAAGAAACACTCACCAAGTAACTGATTTGCATGCCATGACCCTGCTGTCCACCCTCTTGCTCCTGTGCGCCGTGCTGATCATCAGCGCAGTCAGGCGCGTGCCGGCCGGACAGGTCTACAGCCTGTACCGCCGCGGCAAGCTGGTGCGCGTGCTGCAGTCGGGTACGCATCTGGTGTTGCCGTTACTTGATCGGGTCGCACATAAGATCAACCTGGCCGGCCAGACCCTGCGTTTCGAGGAGCCGCTGGCCGAGGCGCACGACGTGCGCGGTACGGTGTACTGGCAGGTGCTGGAGCCGGAGCGGGCCGATGCGGTATTCGAGCAGGTCGACCAGCTGATCCGCCGCGGCGCCCAGGAAGCGCTGCGCAGCGAGCCGGCGGCCGATCGCGCCGATCGCCGCGATCTCGGCGCACGGGTGAAGCAGGCCTTGAACAGCGCGCTGCGCGAGCGCGGCATGATGGTGACCCGGGTCGACCTCGACGTCGCCTGACCACGGGTAGTGCGCCAGGGCGCCCGAGAGCGCCCGCGCCGCAGGGGATTTGCAAGCCTTCGACCCGCCTCGGCGGGTTTTCTTTTGTTGGCAAGGCCGGTCGCGCCGCGGATACTTTGCGCCCCACGCCTCTTGAGTGACCCGATGACCACGCGCGACGCCTTGCAGGCACGACTCGAACAAGGCATCGCCGCGCTGGGGCTGCAGCTGCCGGCGGAGGCGGTGCCGCGGCTGCTCGACTACCAGGTCCTGCTGCAGCGCTGGAACGCGGCCTATAACCTCACCGCGGTGCGTGATCCGGCGGAGATGGTCACCCGTCATCTGCTCGATTCGCTGGCGATCCTGCCGTACGTGCAAGGGCGGACCCTGGCCGACCTGGGCACCGGTCCCGGCCTGCCCGGCATCGTGCTGGCGATCGCCGCGCCGGGGCGGGAGATCCTGCTGGTCGATTCCAATGGCAAGAAGGTGCGCTTCCTGCGCGAGGCGATCCGCGCGCTGAAACTCGATGGCGTGAGCGCGGTGCAGTCGCGGGTGGAAGACGTGCAGGGACAGTACGACTGCGTCACCGCGCGCGCGTTCGCCAGTCTCGCCGACATGCTCGGCTGGGGCGGCCACCTGCTGGCGCCGGACGGGATCTGGCTGGCGATGAAGGGCAAGCGGCCGGACGACGAACTGCCCGGCATCCCGGCCGGTTTCGAGCTGCGCGGCACGCACGAGCTGGCGGTACCGGGGCTGCCGGCCGAACGTCATCTGCTGGTGCTCGGCCGCGCCTGATCCGCGGTTTTATTCGTCCAGCACGCCGCCGTTGCTCTCGATCACCTGCGCATACAGCTTCGCACTGGCTTTCGGCGTGCGCTGCTGGGTGGCGAAGTCGACGTGGTACAGGCCGAAGCGCTTGGAGAAGCCGAGCGACCACTCCAAGTTGTCCAGCAGCGACCACGCGTAATAGCCCTTCAGATTCACGCCCGCCGCGATGGCGTCGTGCAGCGCCCTGAGGTGCTTGCGCAGGTAGTTCGTGCGCAGCGGATCGTCGAGCACGCCGTTCTCGGCCACCGGCGGGTCGTAGAACGCCGAACCGTTTTCGGTGATGAACAGCGGGATGTCGCCATAGCGCTGCTTGAACCAGGTCAGCGTGTCGGTCAAGCCCTGTTCGAATACTTCCCAGCCGGTCTCGGTGTGGGTCTTGTTCGGCTGGCGTACCGGGACCGCCCGCAACGGATACGCGTTCGCGTCGTGCTTCACCACCGCGCGGGTGTAGTAGTTGATGCCCACGAAATCGACCGGCTGGTTCGTCAGCTCGAAATCGTCGGCCGGGAAATCCGGCCATGCCTCGCCGAAGATCTCCTTCAGCTCCGGCGGATAGCTGCCCAGCAGTGCCGGGTCGGCGAATTGCTGGTTCATGTAGGCATGCGCGCGGCGGGTGGCGGCGAGGTCCTCGGCGCTGTCCGAGTACGGGTACTTCGGTTCGATGTTGAACACCACGCCGATCTCGTGTTTTCCGTGCGCGCGATACGCCTGGATGCCGGCGCCGCTGGCGCGCATCAGGTTGTGCGCGGCGATCGGCGCCTCGAACTTGTTGCGATGGCCCGGCGCCAGCGCGCCGTGCAGGTAGCCGCCGTCGGTGACCACCCAGGGTTCGTTGAGCGTGGACCAGCGCGGCACGCGGTCGTCCAGCGCCTTGAACATCACTTCGGCGTAGTCGGCGAACCAGTGCGCGATGTCGCGGTTGAGCCAGCCGCCGCGGTCGTCCAGCGCCGCCGGCAGGTCCCAGTGGAACAGCGTGGCGTTCGGCGCGATGCCGTTCTCCAGCAGTTCGTCGACCAGCCGCGAATAGAAATCCAGCCCCTTCGGATTGACCCGGCCGGTGCCCTCGGGCAGCACCCGCGCCCAGTTGATGCTGAAGCGGTAGCCCTGGAGGCCCAGCGCCTTCATCAGCTGCACGTCGCCCTTGTAGCGGCGGTAGTGGTCGCAGGCGACGTCGCCGGTGTCGCCGTTGACCATCATGCCCGGCGTATGCGCGAAGCGCTGCCAGATGCTGGGGCCGGCGCCATCGGCCAGTGGCGAGCCCTCGATCTGATAGGCCGAAGTGGCCGCACCCCAATGGAAGCCGTCGGGAAAGCGGAAGCTGGGGCGGGTCATGGAGGTTCCTGCAGCCAAAGTGCTTGATGTAAACGATTACATCGGCAGAATAGCCGAATGTTTCGCCGATGTGCAGACAAGTGCATGCTGCGGCGATGATGGCCGTCGTGGCCAACCCCCGGAGAATTCATGGCTGCCGTGCGTCTGGACCAGCTGCGCAAGGTTTATCCGAACGGTCACGTCGGGGTGGCCGACGCCAGCTTCGAGATCGCCGACGGCGAGCTGCTGGTGCTGGTGGGGCCGTCCGGCTGCGGCAAGACCACCTTGCTGCGCATGATCGCCGGGCTGGAGTCGATCAGCGGCGGCACGCTGAGCATCGACGGCCGCGTGGTCAACGAGGTCGCGCCGAAGGATCGCGATATCGCGATGGTGTTCCAGAACTACGCGCTGTACCCGCACATGACGGTGGCCGAGAACCTCGGCTTCGGCCTGAAGCTGCGCGGCCACAAGCAGGCCGACATTGACCGGCGCGTGGCGGCGGCGGCGAAGACGCTGGAGCTGGAATCGCGGCTGGCTTCGCGTCCGGCCGCGCTGTCCGGCGGCCAGCGCCAGCGCGTGGCGCTGGGCCGCGCGCTGGTGCGTGACCCCAAGGTGTTCCTGCTGGACGAGCCGCTGTCCAACCTGGACGCCAAGCTGCGCCTGTCGATGCGGGTGGAGATCGCGCGACTGCACCGCCAGCTCAGGGCCACCATGATCTACGTCACCCACGACCAGATCGAGGCGATGACCCTGGGCCAGCGCATCGTGGTGCTGGATGGCGGGGTGATCCAGCAGATCGACACGCCGATGAACCTGTACGGGAAACCCGCCAACCTGTTCGTCGCCGGCTTCGTCGGCAGCCCGGCGATGAACCAGCTGCACGGCACTTTGCGCCACGACCGCGGCTGGACGCTGGCCACCGCACACGGCGACATCGTGCTGGGCGTGCCGGCGCAGGCGGCGGCGTGGCAGCCGTGGCGCGATCGTGAGGTGGTGCTGGGCATCCGTCCGGAAGATCTGCAGCCGCACGATGCCGGCGATGCCGCGCTCAGCGCCCAGCTGGAGGTGCTCGAACCGGTCGGCAACGAGATTTTTCTCAACCTGCGCTACGGCGACCAGGCGCTGGTCTCGCGGGTGGCGCCACGGACCCTGCCCGAACCGGGCAGCACGCTGCCGCTGGGGCTGGTGGCACAGCGGCTGCACTTGTTCGATGCCGCCAGCGGCGCGCGGATCGGGCCCTGAGAGCGGGCAGCACTCGGCTGGGCGAGGCATTACACTAGCCCTCCCGCGTACGGTAGCTATCCATCCATGGCCCGCATCATCGCTGTCGCCAACCAGAAAGGCGGCGTCGGCAAGACCACCACTGCCGTCAATCTCGCCGCTGCGCTGGCCGCCGCGAAGCGCAAGGTATTGCTGGTCGACCTGGACCCGCAGGGCAACGCCACGATGGCGTCGGGCATCAACAAGCGCGACATCACCTCGAGCGGCTGCGAGGTGTTGCTGGAGGAAGTGGAGATCGCCGCGGCGATCGTGCCCACCGACGCGCACTACGACCTGCTGCCGGGCAACGGCGACCTCACCGCCGCCGAACTGAAACTGATGGACGCGCTGGCGCGCGAGCACCGGCTGAAAGACGTGTTGGCCAAGGTCGCGGACAAGTACCACACCATCCTGATCGACTGCCCGCCATCGCTGAACCTGCTCACCCTGAACGCGCTCACCGCGGCCAACGGCGTGCTGATCCCGGTGCAGTGCGAGTATTTCGCACTGGAGGGATTGTCCAGCCTGCTCGACACGGTCAAGGCGGTGCGACACCGGCTGAACCCGACGCTGGAGATCGAGGGCCTGCTGCGCACCATGTACGACGTGCGCAACAACCTCGGCAACGAGGTTTCCGCGCAGCTCACCCAGCATTTCGGCGACAAGGTGCTGCGCTCGATCATCCCGCGCAACGTGCGCCTGGCCGAGGCGCCCAGCCACGGCCAGCCGATCCATCTGTACGACCGCAGCTCGCGCGGCGCGATTGCGTACATCGGCCTGGCCGGCGAGATCATCCGGCGCGAACGCGCGCTGACCCGCGCCGATCACGCCGATCCGGCCGAAGACATCGAACCGCTGGCGGCAACCACCGCGCACGGCGACAACGGCCCGGCGCTCAAGGCGCCGGCCGTCAACCATCAGGACTAAGGCATGGCTGCTGCGAAAAAACGCGGATTGGGACGCGGGCTCGATGCCCTGCTCGGTGGCGACGGCGATGCCGCGCCGTCGGTACTGAGCCAGGAGGGCGAGCTGCGCGTGCTGCCGATCCAGCAGATCCAGGCGGGCAAGTACCAGCCGCGGCGGCACTGGAACGAGGAGGCGCTGGACGAGCTGGCCGCGTCGATCAAGGCGCAGGGCCTGATCCAGCCGGTGGTGGTGCGCGAGATCGGCAAGCACAGCTACGAGCTGATTGCCGGCGAACGGCGCTGGCGTGCCGCCCAGCGCGCGCAGCTCAGCGAGATTCCTGCGCTGATCAAGAAGGTGTCCGAAGAAGCCGTGCCGGCGATGGCGCTGATCGAGAACATCCAGCGCCAGGACCTCACCCCGCTGGAAGAAGCGGACGCGCTGAAGCGGCTGATCGACGATTTCGACCTCACCCACCAGCAGGCCGCCGATGCGGTCGGCCGTTCGCGCGCCTCGGTGTCGAACATGCTGCGGCTCACCGAGATGCCGGAGTCGATCAAGCGCCTGCTCGATGACGGCAAGCTCGAAATGGGCCATGCGCGCTGCCTGCTGACGCTGGAAGAATCCATCGCCGTGCCGCTGGCGCGCCAGGCAGCGACCCTCGGCTGGTCGGTGCGCGAACTGGAAGAAGCCGCCCGCCGCGCGCAGACCGTGCCGAAGGGCAAGGCCAAGAGCGCCTCGCCGCACGACCCGAACATCGCCGCGCTGGAGCGCGAACTGGCCGAGCGCTTCGCCACCCGCGTCGAACTGGCGCAGAGCCGCGGCGGCCGCGGCAAGCTGGTGATCCACTACCACAGCAACGACGAACTGGAAGGCATCCTCGGCAAGCTCCGCTGAGCCCCGCCTTGCTCCCTCCCCTGCTTTGCAGGGGAGGGTTGGGGTGGGGTTGCTCTTGATCTGGTTCTTGCAAGTCAAAAGCCAACCCCCTCCCAGCCTCCCCCTACAAAGCAGGGGGAGGAGCAGTGCGCGCTTTGGCATTAAACTGCCTCGCTGTCGCGCCAAGTGCGGCATCCGCTCCCGCTGAAAGGCTTCCCCCATGCCGCAACTCTCCGTCGTCGTCCCCGTCTTCAACGAGCGCGACAACATCCCGCCGCTGCTGGCCGAAATCGCCGCCGCCCTGCGCGGCCAAGTCGATTACGAAGTCATCTATATCGACGACGATTCCACCGACGACAGCCGCAACGTGCTGGCCGCGCAAAAAGCCGCCCATCCCGAGCTGCGCGTGCTGCACCACGTCACCCGCAGCGGCCAGAGCACGGCGGTGTGGAACGGCGTGCGCGCGGCGCAGTCGCCGTGGATCGCCACGCTCGACGGCGACGGCCAGAACGATCCGGCCGACATCCCGAAACTGCTCGCCGCACGCGATGCGGCATCGGCTGAAACGCGCCTGTTCGCCGGCTGGCGCACCACTCGCCGCGACAGCTTCAACAAGCGCATCTCCTCGAAGGTCGCCAACGCGGTGCGTTCGCGCATGCTGAAGGACGCCACCCCGGACACCGGCTGCGGCCTGAAGCTGTTCGAGCGCGAGGTGTTCCTGCGCCTGCCCTACTTCGACCACATGCACCGCTACCTGCCGGCGCTGGTCAAACGCGCCGGCTTCGCCAGCCAGAGCGTGCCGGTCGGCCATCGCCCGCGTACCGCCGGCGTGTCCAAGTACGGCATGCTGGATCGGCTGTGGGTCGGCCTGGCCGACCTGCGCGGCGTGGCTTGGCTGATGCGTCGCGGCAAGGTGACCCGGGTCGAGGAACTCTGACCTGGATCAAGCCGGCCCGATCTGCGCGACGTATGCTGGAAGCTTCCGCCGGATCACCGCCTCACTGACCACGCAGCTGGGCATTCCGGGTCGATCACTCCTGGGAGGTCGTCAGCCATGGCCATCGCCGTCAAACGCGTCTACGAACCGGCAACCCAAGCCGACGGCTATCGCGTGCTGATCGACCGGCTATGGCCGCGCGGACTGAAGAAGGATGCGGTGCCGCTCGACCTGTGGGCGAAGGAGCTGGCGCCCTCGACCGCGTTGCGAACCTGGTTCGGCCACGAACCGGTGCGCTGGGACGGCTTTCGCCACCGCTACGCCGGCGAGCTGGATGCGCTGGCCGAACACTGGCGTCCGCTGGCCGAGCGTTCGGCGCGGCACACGGTCACCCTGCTCTACGGCGCCCGCGACGAGGAGCACAACAACGCGGTCGCGCTGAAAGCCTATCTCGACAACTGGCTGCGCACGCACGGCCCGCGTTGAGGCGACGGTTCACGCCTGGCGCTTTGGCGTACCCGAGCGTGGCCAGTTGGCCAGCGCGGCGCGCGCCTGCTCGCGGCCCAGCTCGATCAGCTCACGCGCACGATAGAACTCGTAGACGCTGGCCATGTTGCGCGGCAACTGGACCAGCAGGTCCGGCTCGTAGGCGGCCAGCCGCAGCCGCGAGAGATTGGCCTGCATCAGGTCCATCGACTGCGTCAGCAGGTCGAACGTGCCCGGCACCGGCGGCTGGCTCTCGCCATGCGGCATCAGCCGGTTCATGAATTCGCCGATGCGGCGGCGGTAGCTGCCCTCGGCCCCGGCCTGGCTCGGTGCTGGCGCCGGCGCCGCCGTGACCGCCGGCCCGTCGACGCTGACCGCCAGCAGGTAATCAGCCGTCTCGCGGATCAGCGGCGTCACCGGTACCGGGTTGAGCAGGGCGCCATCGATCAGCCGCCGCCCGCCGATGACGTGCGGACGGAACACCGTGGGTATCGCGATCGAAGCGCGGATCGCGTCGAACAGGCAACCGCGCGTCAGCCATACCTCGCGCTCGCGGTCCAGGTCGGTGGCTACCGCGGTGAACGCGAGCGGCAACTCCTCGATCTGGGTGTCCCCGATCAGCGCGCGCAGGGTCTCGATGATGCGCTCGCCCTTGATCAGGCCGCCGCCGGAGAACGTCCAGTCGAGCAGCCGCAGCACGTCGAATTTGGCCAGCGCGCAGACCCAGTCGCTATAAACATCCAGCTTGCCCATGGCATAGATGCCGCCGATCAGCGCACCCATCGAGCTGCCGGCGATGGCGACGATCTCGAAACCCTGCGCCTCGAGTTCCTCGATGACGCCTATGTGCGCCAGTCCCTTCGCGCCGCCGGCGCCAAGCGCCAGCGCAACGGTGGGCCGGGGCGAGCCGGCTGTGCCGGCGAGTTCGGTGGTCTGTATGTCTGCGGGCATCGCTGGATCGTCACGGCATGTGGGCGGTGTGCTGTGCTGAAGTCATCGCCGTGCAACCGGCACGACTTCCGCCATGATGCACCTCAACCATGACCAGTGCGCACACCAGCATGTCCATCGACCGCGATCCTGCCGGGCCGCGGTGCGCTTGCCTGGCGGGCGCTCGCGCGGAGCCGGCCGGGTGAGCTGGCAGGCGTGGGCCACCGTAGCGATCATCGTGCTGGCGATGGGCCTGTTCGCCAGCGAAAAGCTGCGCATCGACCTGGTCGCGCTGATCGTGCTGGGGGCGCTGGTGATACTCGGCATCGTGAGTCCGGCCGAGGCGCTGTCCGGCTTCAGCAACGAGGCCACCGTGACGGTGGCGGCGATGTTCGCGCTGAGCCTGGGCATCGAGCGCTCCGGCGTGCTCGATCCGCTGACCCGCCTGCTGATGAAGATCCGCAAGCCCTGGCTGCTGACCCTGGCGATGATGCTGGCGATCGCCCCGCTGGGCGCCTTCGTCAAGAACATCGCGCTGGTCGCCACGTTCCTGCCGCTGGCCTTGCGCGTGTGCCGGCGCACCGGCACCTCGCCCGCGCGCGTGCTGATGCCGATGTCCTATGCCGCGCAGATGGGCGGCGTGTGCACGCTGATCGGCACTTCCTCCAACCTGCTCGCCGACAGCCTGGCGCAGAAGCACGGCATGGCCGCGTTCGGCGTGTTCGAGTTCACCCGCATGGGCGCGGTGCTGGCGGTGGTCGGCATCGCGTACCTGATGCTGATCGGTCGCCATCTGCTGCCGAAGCAGGTCGATGCGGCGTTGCCCGAGGACGTGGACGTCGGCAAGTACGTGGCCGAGCTGGAGATCGGCGAAGAATCGCCGCTGCCCGGTACGGCCATCGCCGAAGCGCGGCTCGGCGAGAAATACGGCATCTATCCGCTGGAGCTGCTGCGCGGCGAGCGGCGGATGTGGTCGCCGCGCGAGCAGCAGCTGCAGGTGGGCGACGTGCTGCTGGTGCGCGGCGACTGGGACAAGATCGAGGAGTTCCAGCGCAGCGCCAAGCTGCACAACGCACCGGAGCGCCGCTACGCGACCGGCAGCGACCAGCCCCGCGTGCTCGCGCAGTTGATGGTGGCGCCGGCCAGCCCGGTCGACGGCCGCAGCCTGGCCGAGATCGGCATGGACTGGCGCTACCGTGCCACCGCGCTGGCGTTGAACCGCCGCGGCGAAGTACTGCGCGACAAGCTCAGCGACACCCGGCTGGCGGTCGGCGACGTGCTGATGGCGCTGGTCGACGACGAGGCCATGCCGAAGCTTCGCAACGACGACGCCTTCATCGTGCTCAACGAGCGCGAGGACGTGCGCGGAATGTCGCGCAAGGCGTTGCTGGCGGCGGTCATCATGGCGGCCGTGGTGGTGGTTTCGGGCATGCACTGGCTGCCCATCCCGATCGCCGCGGTGTGCGGTGCCGTGGCGATGGCGCTGGGCGGATGCTTTGGCCGTAAAGACGTCTATGAAGGGATGGACTGGAAGATCATCGTCCTGCTCGGCGCGATCCTTCCGCTGGGGCTGGCGATCGAGAAAACCGGGCTGTCGACGGTGGTGGTGAGCGCCGCCATGCACCTGGTCGGCGGCCATGGTCCGCTGGCCGCGTTGCTGATGGTGTACCTGCTCACCGCCTTGCTCACCGAGCTGATGGGACACAATCCGTCGGTGGTGCTGATGGTGGGCATCGCCACCACGGTGGCGCACGCCAGCCATGCCGATCCGCGACCGTTCGTGGTCGCCGTGGCGTTTGCGGCCGCCACCTCGTTCGCGACCCCGGTCGGCTATCCGACCAACACCATGGTGTACTACGCGGGCGGCTACCGCTTCACCGACTTCATGAAGGTGGGCATTCCGTTGATCGCGCTGTTCTGCGCGCTTTCGATGTGGCTGATACCGATCTTCTGGCCGTTTCAGTAAGGCAAGCGCCTTGCGTTCGCCCTACTGAAAGTTCCGTCAAGGCGCGGGTTCGATCGCCTTGCGGCGAGCATTCGCCTCTACTCAATCCTCTCCCCAGAGGTGGGAGGAGGCGATGGTGCGCAATGCGGGTTCCGGGCGGTCGGGCGGCGGATTTTATTGATAGCCGCCCAGTGCCAGCTGCAGCAAGATCTTCATCTCCTCGCGCAGCGAAAGCGGCGCGACCACTTCGGCGTCGGGTCCGTACTTGAGCACGTCCATCAGCAATTCCTTCGAATTGGAGTAGGGCACTTTCAGTTCGTAGCGGCCGTCGGGCAGCCATTCGCCTTTCTGCTGCGAATGCCAGTGCTCGTCGGCGACCCAGCGCGCGGCATGCGCGGAGAAGCGAAGCGTCGCCCACGCCTTCGGCTTGCCCGCGAAGATGCCGTAGCTGGAAGCGAGCAGTTCGTTGAGATCGGTCTCGGCCACGTCGGTGGCGGCCTCGTCCAGCGAGTGGGCATCGACGATGCGGTCGACCGCAAAACTGCGCAGCGCCTCGCGGTCGTGGTCCCACACGTCGAGGTACCAGTTGTCGCGGTAATGGGTCAGCCGCTGCGGCGACACGGTGCGGCGGCTGTCCGCATTGGTGGTGCGCGCGCGATAGCGGAAGCGCAGCTGCTTGCGCTCCAGCACGGCGCCGGCGACGATGCGGAACACCTGCTGGTCGAGCTTGCGTTCGCCCCACGGGATCACCCGGATCCGTTCGATCGGCAGCGCCTTGCCGCTGTCCTGATGCGACAGCAGCCCTTCGATGCGCGCCTTGAACGGCGCCAGCGCGCCGGCCAGCACGCCGGGGCCGGAGCGGCTGATCAATTCGTTCAGCGCCAGCAGCGCGGCGAGCTCGTCGGAGGTAAGCCACAGCCCGGGCAATTCGAATTTCTCGCCCTCGCCCACTTCGTAGCGGAACGCGGCCTGGTCGGTGCCGGCGCTCTCGATCGGCGCGCCCAGCGCATCGCGCAGGAAGGCGACGTCGCGGTACAGCGTGGCGCGCGAGCATTCCAGCTCGCCAAGCAGGCGCGACAGCGGCACCGGATAGTGGGCCGATTTCAGCAGGCGATGCAGGGTCAGTATGCGTTCGTAGCGATCCATGGCACTCGTCGAGGGCATGCGTGGGTGCAGCGTTGTAGCATGGGTGCGCCCCACGGTGCCCGCAAGGCCGGCACCGGGCCGATGGCGCGGCGCGATCGCCGGCCTCTTCTTTCCGATCCAGCCGGTTCATCCATGCAGCCTGCCCGCGATTTCCCCTCCAGCACGCCCTCCGCCAACGATCCCGCGATGCCGCCCGCCTACTGGCGGGTCGAATCGGTGGCGCCGCTGTGGCGCGTCCTGGCGGCAAGCGGCTTCGGCCTGTGGGCATGGCTGGGGCTGGCGTTGGCGCTGGGCCTGTATCCGGCGGACCGGAACGGTACCTTGATGCCCTTGCTGGTCGGCACCTTGCTGATCAGCACCGGCCTGCTGGTGGCATGCCTGCCGTGGCGCGGCGCATCGGACTGGTACGGCTGGCGGCCGCGGCTGGACAGCCGCCCCAATCGCGCCGCGTTGCTGGCGCTGGCGACGTATCTGCCGATGCTGGCCGTGGCAGGCCTGGCGCGCGGCCAGAATGTGTTCTGGGCCACGCGGCTGGCCGGTGCGGCGCTGACCGCATGCAGCCTGGCCAGCCTGGCCTATACCGGCTATCGCTTCTGTCGGCAGCTGTCGCCGCCGGCGCGGCGCGCCGCCAGCTCGTTGCCGATAAGCCGGCTGGTCTTTGCCGCTTACGCCGGCGGCTTGTGGCTGTGGCTGTGCGTGCTGGTGGTGGACGAACCCGCCCCACGCCACGGCCTGTATCCGTGGATCATGCTGCTGCTGGCCATGGCTCTGCTGCTGGGGCTGCTCGAGGGACTGGCCTGGCATTCGCTGGCGGGCTCGCCCAGCCATGGTGGCGTGGCGCGCGAGCAGGCGTTGCGGCCCGCGCGTTTCGCCGCGGCGTTGTTCACCTACGTGGTTCCGTGCGTGGCGCTGCTGCTGACCCGGCACGAAGGCGTCGACCTGATCGCTGCGGCGCTGGCCGTGCCGAGCTGCCTGCTGGGCAAATGCCTGGAGCGGAGCCTGTACGAATCGCTGCTGCTGCACGGCGCCGCGGCCTGAGCGACAGCCGGCCCCATTCATTGCGAGTTCAAGCCGTCCCGTTAAGGTAGCGGGCTACGATTGTTTAACAACCGGACCCCTCCCCGATGAAAAAGACCTTGATCGCCGGCCTGCTGCTGGCTGCCTTTGCGAGCTTCGCGGCGCAGGCCCAGGACGCCGCCACCGACACCGCCAGCAACAACGGCGGCTGGAGTGGCTCGGGCGAATTCGGTTTTGCCTCGTCCACCGGCAATTCGCGCTCGCAGAACGTCAACGCCAAGCTCGGCCTGAACCAGGAAAACGAGCAGTGGAAGAACAGCTTCTTCGTCGACGCGCTGCGCTCCAAGAGCCAGCAGACGGTGGTCGACAGCGCCGGCAACTCGGTCGAGCAGTTCAACACCACCGCGAACCGCTATGACGGCGGCGCATCGGTCGGCCTCAAGCTCGACCCGCGCAGCTACATCGTCGGTGCCGCCCGTTACGAGCACGACGACTTCGGCGCCAACCTGTGGCAGGGCATCGTCTCGCTCGGTTACGGCTACATCGCCCTGAAGGACGAGCGCAACGAGCTGTCGTTCGAAATCGGTCCCGGTTACAAGCGCTATCGGCCGGCGGACGTCGACGTGGTCGTCGCCGGCGTGCTGGTGCCGCAGCGGCAGGAGACACAGAGCGAAATGGTTGCCCGCGGCCTGGTCAACTACAAGTACAAGCTCACCGCCAACACCGCTTTCGAGGACACCTTCCTGATGGAAGCGGGCTCGAAGAACACCTACCTGCAGAACGACGCCAGCCTCGCCGTCAGCATGACCAAGAAGCTGGCGTTGAAGATCGGCTTCCAGGTCCGCCACAACAGCGACGTCCAGCCGGGCACCAAGAAGATGGACACGCTGACCACGACGAACCTGGTCTACAGCTTCTGAACTGACGGCTGCGGCCGCGCATGACGGCCCGGTGGCGCAAGCTGCCGGGCCGTTGTCATGTGTGGGGAAAAATGGCCGGCGCGATGCCTGCCGGCGTCACGGTGCGAGGAAGTTGCCCGCGCCCTGCTCCAATAATGCCGTCGCCACCTTTCGGCCCAGCGCCAGCGCCTGGTCGCTCGGGCCGCTGGCTTCGGCGCGCAGCACGCGGCCGCTGGCCGCATCGCCGACCAGACCGCGCAGATGCAGGCCATGTTCGCCCAGCACGCACCATGCGCCCACCGGCACCGTGCAGCTGCCGCCGAGCGCGTGGTTCATCGCGCGCTCGGCGCTTACGGTGAGCCGGGTGTCCGCATCGTCCAGCGCGGACAGCAACGCCAGCACGGCCGGGTTGTCGTTGCGCGCCTCGATGGCGATCGCGGCCTGCCCCGGCGCGGGCAGCCAGTCCGGCGCGGCCAGCCGCGAGCGGATGCGCGCGGCCAGGCCCAGCCGTTCGAGCCCGGCACAGGCCAGCACGATCGCGTCGTAGTGGCCGGTATCGAGTTTGCCCAGCCGCGTGCCGACGTTGCCGCGCAAGTCGAGCAGCACCAGGTCGGGCCGCAGCGCACGCAGCTGCGCCTGCCGCCGCAGCGACGAGGTACCGACCCGCGCGCCGTGCGGCAACGCGGCGAGATCGGGCCAGTCGTTGCTGACGAAGGCATCGGCCGCGTCGGCGCGCGGCAGCATCGCCGGCAGGACAAATCCCGCTTCCAGTTCCGCGGGCACGTCCTTCAGCGAATGCACGGCGAGGTCGGCGCGGCCTTCCAGCATGGCTACCTCGAGCTCCTTCAGGAACAGCCCCTTGCCGCCAATCGTCGCCAGCGGCTGATCAAGGATCTCGTCGCCGCGCGTGCTCATCGGCACGAGTTCCACCGCCAGCCCCGGATGCGCCGCGCGCAGCAGCGCGGCGACGTGCTCGGCCTGCCACAGCGCCAGCGCGCTCTTGCGGGTGGCGATACGCAGGGTGGAAGGATTCATCGGAACTCCGCACGGTTCGGCAAGGTCGCATTGTCGCGTAGTTTGCGCATGCGGCGCAGCGGCGTATCGGCGCAGGCGGCTGTCAAGCGAGCCGCCCGCGGGCTAGGATGGGACGGCATTCCACGGGAGTTTCCTCATGCAAAGCGGCAATCCGGCACTCAACAAGAACACCTTCCTCGATGCGGCCAGCGGCGCCGTCGTCGCGCATGGCAGCGAGGCCATGACGATCAACGGCACGGTCAACCGGACCGGTCTGCTGCTGGTGCTGGTGCTGGTCGGAGCCATGTTCAGCTGGAGCCGCTTCCATGGCGTGGACAGCGCGCCGGCCATGCTGCCGCTGGTGATCGGTGGCGCGATTGGCGGCCTGGTGCTGGGCCTGGTCACCTCATTCAAGAAGACCTGGGCACCAGTCACCGCGCCGCTGTACGCGCTGGTGGAAGGCGTGTTCATCGGTGCGCTGTCGGCGATCTTCGAGCTGCGCTATCCGGGCATCGTGATGCAGGCAGTGGCGCTGACCTTCGGCACCATGGCCGCGATGCTGCTGGCCTATCGCAGCGGACTGATCCGCGCCACCGAGAAGTTCAAGCTCGGCATCGTCGCCGCCACCGGTGGCATCATGCTGCTGTACCTGGCGAACTTCGCGATGGGCTTCTTCGGCCACTCGATGGGCTTCATCAGCGGCAGCAGCGGCATCGGCATCGCGTTCAGCGCGGTGGTGGTGGTGATCGCGGCGCTCAACCTGATCCTCGACTTCGACCTGATCG
>Ga0207664_10000776_pt1 | contig 21568 bp, 23 predicted proteins | sample LARL83metaG_FD_184349 | JGI IMG/M metagenome (GOLD analysis project Ga0207664, IMG submission 184349) | Corn, switchgrass and miscanthus rhizosphere microbial communities from Kellogg Biological Station, Michigan, USA - LAR L8-3 metaG... | ecosystem: Host-associated > Plants > Roots >... | reverse complement strand
CCTGCAGGAGCGCGTCCGCCGCTGGGTTGAGCTCGATCCCGAACGGGCACTCGCCCCTCCTGCGGTGGCGATGACGACGGTGCAGCCGCGGCAGAACGGCAGCCCGGACGTGAGCGTCGAAGGAACTCTGGCTGCGCTCTTTGCAGCGCTGATCGGGATCGAGCGCGTCGGCCCGGACGAGGACTTCTTCGCCGATCTCGGCGGCGACTCGTTGCTCGCAACGCAGCTCGCGTCGCGCATTCGAGCGCGGTTCGGCGTCGAGCTCCCCTTGAGCGTGCTCTTCGAGTCTCCGACGGCTGCGAGCCTCGCAGCGGTTGTCGAGGAGCGAAGCGCCGAGACCCCGACCGGACGCGGCGAGGCGGAGCTGACGCACGCCTCCCGCGCTTCGCGTAGAGCCGTCCTCGTCGGCGACGAGATCGCGACAACGCCCCCGTGAGCTCGAACGCCGATCGGCTGGTGGTCATCCTCTCGCCGCCGCGATCGTTCTCGTCGGTCGCGTGCGCGATGCTCGGGCAGCACCCGGAGCTCTACGGCGTCGCGGAGACGCACTTGCTCGCCGCCGAGACGGTCGGTGAATGGTGGGGCATGTGCGCCGAAGCCGGATTCCCGATGGCCGACGGGCTGCTCCGCACGATCGCCGAGCTCCTCTTCGGCGGCCAGGCCGAAGCGACCGTCCGCAGAGCCGAGCTGTGGTTGCGCAACCGGCCCGACCTCGCCTGCGCCGATGTCCTCCGCCTGCTTGCTGAGCGCGTCCAACCCCGCACGCTGATCGAGAAGAGCCCCGTCCTTGTGTACCGAGTCGAATGGATGCAGCGGGTCGCGGCCAACTTTCCGAACGTGCGCTTCATTCACCTCACTCGGCATCCGCGCGGGCACGCGTACTCGGTCGCGAAGCACATCCGCGAGTCGCGGAAGTTCGGGCAGACGCCGGGGTGGCTCGTCAACCTCGGCTGGCTCGAAGAGGACGGACGCACGCTCGGCCGCGACTACGATCCGCAGCGGAGTTGGTACGCGCTGAACCGGAACATCGATTCGTTCCTTGCCATACTGCCTCGAGACCGTTGGCTGCGCGTCCGGGGGGAGGACCTCCTGGCCGATCCCGACCGCTACCTCCGGGAGATCGCAAGCTGGCTCGACGTGCGGACCGACGCCGACGCGATCGCGCGCATGAAGCACCCCGAGCGCTCGCCCTTTGCGACGATCGGTCCGCCCGGCGCGTGGTACGGCAACGATCTGTTCTTCCTCCGCGATCCGCAGCTTCGCTCGCGCTCGGACGAAGCGCACGACCTCGAGGCGCCGCTCGAGTGGCGGAGGGACGGGGCCGGGTTCCACCCGGAGGTCAAGACGCTTGCACGCAAGTTCGGCTATCCGTGACGGCCGATCCGTGAAGGGGCGGGCAGCTCGCCGGGGCCGCCTGTTCACGGACTTCGAAGCCGACGTGTACTGGTGGGAGCCCGACGGCCGCGTTGCGACAATCTCGCCGGGCGACGGCGTCTACCTCATGGCCTGCATCCATCCGAGCGGGGAGCACGCGGTGTTCTGGGGCGGTGCCTCGGGGCGGCCTCGCCTCTGGATCGGCGACGGCGCCGGCGACATCGATGCGCTCACCGAGCCGCATGCCGCCGCACGCCACCCTGCCTACAACTGCGACGGAGATCTCCTCGTCTACAGCCGCTCGGAGCACCGAACGGAGACGATCGAGCACATTCAGCGCGGCGTCACCGCCGTCATGCCCGCCGACGACGCGATGATGAGCATCGTCGTTCGTGCGTCGGACGGGCGCTGGGAACGTCAGCTCACGAGCGGGGAGCATCAGGATCAGCGACCCGCGCTGAGCCCGGACGGCTCGCAAGTCGTGTTCGTGTCCAACCGCCTGCGCTCGTACGAGCTCTGGCTCGTGGCGACCGACGGCATGACGCCGCCGAAGCCGCTTCTCACCGGCTGGCGCGCGTACCGGCCGTGGTGGTCGGTCGACGGAAAGTGGATCTATTTCGTCTCGCTCGGCGCGACGCGGCACCAAGTCCATGTGCTGCCCGCGGGCGGCGGTACGCCGAAGCCGCTCGCGAACGACGATCGCGGCGACACGCACGGTCCGTTTGCCGACCCAGAGGGCGGCTGCCTGATCGTGCACTCGACCCGTGAGGGGTCAACGCAGCAGTCGCTCGGCTTCTGGGGCCTCTACGAGCTGCCGCTCGACGGAACTCCGGCGCGCCGTCTCGTCCCCCCGGGCCATGCGCGAGGTGCGCATGGGAGTCGCGCGCGCAACGGCGTGCTCACGTTCGACGTGAGCCGCACAGGCCGAAGAATCAGCCGCGCGCGCCTCCGCGACGGCTTGCCTGCTTGAGCTTGGTCGCGCGCCGCGAGAGCTCCTCGGCAGTCGCCTCCTTCATCACGTTCGCGACGCTCTCGTCGATCAGGTACACCTTTTTGTAGTAGTTCCGCACAAATGGAAACGGGGTTCCCTGGCGCGCGACGGTGAACCCGATCGACGAGAGGCGACCCGCCAGCTGCGGACCGGTCATGCCCATGCGTAGCTGGAGGTCGCGGAAGCTGAGACGCGGTGGATGCGAGGCGATGACGCTCAAAGCCTGCAGCGCAGGCCCGGTCAGCTCGTGCACGAATGCCTGCGCCCGCTCCGGCGTCCACCAGGCGACCGCGTCGATCTCGTCGCCGAGCTTCGCGTCCTCGTCGAACTCGTCGCCCACGATCGTCTCGCCGATCTGCGCCAGCAGCAATCCGACTTCCTCCGGCTCGCCGACGAGCTCGAGGCTCACGCGAATCTGCATCGCAGGATCCTAAATCAAGGGAACGTCGGGCCCATTCGAGCTCGACTCCACCGTCGCCCCTCGGTTCAGGCCTCCTCGTGCGCAGCCGAGCCGCCGAGAGCCTGCGCGAGCGCCACTCCGTTCGGGCTTCCGAGGCCAGTGCACGCATCCCAGCCGGCGCGGGCGGCGTACGCGCCGTTCGAGCCGTGCGTGATGTCCCTGAACGCGCTTGGATGTTGATAGAGCGTGCCGAGAACGGGTGCGACGCGCTTGCCGATCTGCTGCTGAATTCGCGCGAGCAGGCCGGACCAGAGCGGCGCGACCGCGCTCGTGCCGCCGATGACGAGCAACTGGCCGTCGACGAGGATCTCGTAGCCGGTCACCGGGCTCGCGTCGCCTGACACATCCGGGACGCCTCGCCCGGGACGCCGGGCCGGATTGGCCGAGACGGGATTGATCGACGCCTGGTACGGCGGCACCGCGAAGATCCGGCTGACGCCACCGCCGGTCGCGCCGTCGCCGGGATCGTTCCACACGACCTCGTTCGAGATCGAGCCGCCCGCGGCCGTGAGCGCCGTGCCGCCGCAGCCGACCACCCACGGGCTCGAGGCGGGAAAGTCGACGTGCGCGAGTCTCGCGAGGCCGTCGCTCGAGCCGCTGTCGCCGGCGGCCGCGAGCACCGTCACGCCGAGCGCGGCGCACGCTCGAAATGCCTGCATCATCGACTGTCGCGCCTGCGCGGTCCAGGTCTCCTCGGCAGCTCCCCAGCTGATCGAGATGATCGACGGCTTTCGCTGCGTGTCGTGTGCGGCGGCGAGGATGGCGGACACGAAGCCGCGATCTGTATTCGGTGCAAAGTAGACGGCGATCTTCGCCGCAGGAGCGACGCTGCCGACCACCTCGATGTCGAGCATGACCTCGCCGTCGGCACTGTTCGGGTTGCCGGTCGGAGCGTTTTGCCCGCCGGCGACCGAGACAGCATCGACCTTCGGCGGCGTGATGCCGAGGCGGGTGAAGTACTGGTCCAGCTCCGACGTCCGGAAACCGCCGCCGAGCTCGATGATCGCAATGCACTCGCCTTTGCCATCGGTGTTCGGAGGGAAGTCGTAGAGCGTGGCGAGATCCGCTGGCGTGAACCCCTGCGGGGCTGCCGCAGGCTCGATCCCGCGGTCGATGACCCGGCCGCGGCGGATGTGAGCCCGAGCAACGGTGCGTGTGTCGAGCCCGAGCACCGCCTGAACGTGCGGCGCAAGCCAAGCGGGCACGAGCACCGGTCCGACGCGGCCTCGGAAGACCCGCTGCCTGTTGCGGTAGAGGTGCAGCTCGACCCCGAACGCGCGGCTCATTGCGCGCACCGTTCCGCTGAGCTCGACCGTGCGCTTCGACCGGTGCGCGTCGATGACGGCGAGGCCGTTGTTCGCGGCGAAACGCCGAACGGCGTCGACGGCTTCGGGGCTCGCGCCGAACCGCTCTTCGAACTCGCCGCTGGTCATCGGCTTGCGGGCTGCGGGCGCCGCCGTCTCCAGGTGCTGGACGTATTCGTGCAGCTCCTGGTCCGGGCCGCGCAGGATAACGGAGACCTGGATGTGCTGGAGTTGCGGGGCGGGGCCCAGCCAGAGCCCGCCCGGTCTGCGCCGGAAGCTGCCGGGCAGCAGGACTCGGGTGTAGCCGTCAGCCACGCCGGCGTACGACTCTGCGGCGGCGTGCGAGCGCGCGCCGGCGCGCGGCGATCCGCGGCCTCCGCGCGCGGGCGAGCCGTGCGCGACGGCGGGCGGCGATCCGCATGCGACGCCCGGCCGCAATCCGAGCGCGGCGCCGGGCCGCAAGCCGCGGTCTGCGCGCCGCGAGCCGCGGTCGGCGGGCTACGAGAAGGCGAGCGCGACGGCGCGCTCGCACACGCGCGACGAGACGGCGGCGCTGCAGCGCCCGGCGCCTGAGCAGGGCTCGGCGGCGACGGATCGCCAGGCCCGGGCGCCCCCTCGCCGCTCCGGGAGCCAAGAGCTCCGAGGTGGGATCGCCGGCCGGTGCACTAGCCATGGGACCTCCTTCGCCTGATCGAGGCCCGAATGTATCACTTACTCATATCTAAGTCAAAAATAGACATGAGCAACTCATGACTATTGCGAGCCCGGATCAAGCAAGGCTTGCGAGCAGGCGGTCGGCGGCGGACGTGAACCGGGCGAGGTCGCTGTACGGGCGCGCGACGAGCATCGCCCCTTCGAGACCGCTCAGGATCATGTGCGCGGACTCGGCCGCGGGCTCGGCGAGCGACAGCGTTCCCTCCACCTGGCCGTGCTCGAGCACGGCGGTGAGCCACGCCTCGTTGTCGTCGAAGAAGCGGATCACGGCGTCGCACATCGGCTGCGGGAGCGTCTGGTACTCGGCGGCGAGGATCCCGCACAGGCACATGCGCTGGCCGCTCAGAACCTGCGCGTAGAGATCGACGTACGCGTCCAGCTTGGCGCGGGCGTCGAGGCCGCTCGCATCGATCGCGGTCAGCGCCTCCGCAAAGCGCTCCGCGTAGCGGACGATCAGTGCCTCGCCGAGCTCGGCCTTCCCGGCGAAGTGGTAGTGCAGGCCGGCCTTCGTGATCCCGAGCTCGGCCGCGATGTCCGCGTAGCTGAACCCGTTGAACCCGCGCGTCTGCACGAGCCGCTCGGCGACGTCGAGGATCCGAGTCGCAGTGCCTGCTTCCGCTTTCGGGCGAGTTGCCGCCATCTCCAGGCCTTTCTACACCTTGCCGGGGTCTTGACTAATTACCTACTAGTTGGTAAGGATACACGAAGCAACCCCCAGGCGGACGAAGGAGCCCCTCATGCAGGCGACGGAGCACAAGAGCTTCCAGGTGCCGGACGAGACGCGCGCGTTTCCGAACGGCAGGGCGGACATCCTCAAGATCGGCGGCGGCGAGGTCGGCCTCCTCGTCTTCGAGCCGGGCTGGCGCTGGTCGGACGACGTCAGGCCGATCGCAGGCACCTCGAGCTGCGAGGCGCCGCACTTTCAGTACCACGTGAGCGGGCGGCTCGCGATTCGAATGGACGACGGCACCGAGTTCATCGCCGGCCCCGGCGACGTCACCTCGCTCCCGAGCGGCCACGATGCGTGGGTCGTCGGCGACGAGCCCGTGACCGTCGTCGACTGGTTCGGCGCGAGCACGTACGCGAAGGGCCGGTGAGCTCTCGTGACGCGCGTGATCGCCGACTGCCGCCGCCTCGAGGCGAGCACACCGGCCTGCACGCTGACGATCATCGGTGAGCCGGACGAGGTGATCGCCGTCGCGGCGCAGCACGCGGTCGCCGTGCACGGGCAGAAGGACACGCCGGAGCTGCGCGAGCGCTTCCGCGCGCTGCTCGAGCCTGAAGCGTCCTATCAGGAGACGGCGCTCTGGTTCCAGCTTTGAGCTATCGGCGAGAGACGCCGGCGACGAGCTCGAGATCCGGCGCCCGGTCGACAGCCTCCGCGATCGGGCCGCCCGTCCAGCCGGTGCTGCCCGCGACGCAGACGCGAATCACAGGCGCGGACGCTAATCGATGCTCTTGCGCAGACGCAGCAAGTCGGCGTCATCGCGGCCGGCAACTTCTCGCTGACCGCTGCGCTCCTGCTTCGCTTCGCGGCCGATGCGGCTCGCCATCTGGACGCGTGGGAGGTGATCGACTACGCGAAGGCCGGCAAGCAGGATGCTCCGAGCGGCACGGCGCGCGAGCTCGCGGAACGGCTCGACGAAGTTCGTCCGCCGGCCCTCGGCGTCCCGCTCGGCGAGATCCACGGCGCTCGCGACGCGCGCGGCGTGACCGTCGCGGGCACGCAGGTGCACTCGGTTCGGCTACCGAGCTTCGTCGTCTCGACCGAGATCGTCTTCGCGGCCGAAGGCGAGCGCCTGTCCATTCGCCACGATGCGGGCGAGACTCCGGCTCCGTACATCGCGGGGACGCTTGTTGCGATCCGCGCGCTTCCCGGCCGTGTCGGTCTGACGCGCGGGCTCGATCAGCTGTTGCACTGAGCGTTGACGTAGCCGGAGCGGAACGGCGACGCCTCGCCTGTCTCTGCGTCGTACGTGTGCCGGAGCACGCAGCCGGTGTCGTTCGCGAGTAGATGGATCGAGACCGACGTGACGTCCGACGTCGTGCGCACGCAATGGATGTCGTCCTCCGGCGGCAGCAGTGCGTAGAGGTCGCCGGGCTGCAGCGGGCGCTGCCGCACGAGCTCGATCGTGCCGTCGCCGGGACGGTAGAACTCCTCGTCCTGGTTGCCGCGGTAGAGGCCGATCAGTCCCCACGCGAGGTGGTCGTGGATCGGCGTCTGCGCGCCCGGCGGCACGACGAGGCTGAAGAGGCAGAGCGAGCGGTCGGCGGCGCGGTAGAGGAGCCACTGCCCGATGCCGCCGCCCATGCCGCTCTCGGGCGCATCGTGCTGGAACGGCTCCGGCAGCCACTCGCGGTCAGCGAGCAGCTCCTCGAAGTGCGGCCGCACCGCGTCGCACGTCTCCCGCGCGCCGCCCGTGCTCGCGCGGAGCTCCTGCACGCGGGCGACGAAGCCGCGGACGAGCGGCGTGTCGAGCACCCATTCGTCGTGCTCGAGCGGCTCGAGCTCGTGCAGGTGCAGGTCGCACATCGCGTCCGGTCCTATCAGACTCCGGTCCATGGTGTTACCGACCGTGCAGCCCTCGCTGCCGCCGTGGTGGCGCGACGAGGCCGGCGTCGATCCGCCGGCGCCGGCGCTCGACGGCGACACGAAGGCCGACGTGTGCGTGATCGGCGGCGGCTTCACCGGGCTCTGGACGGCGCTCGCGCTACGCGCACGAGAGCCGTCTGCGCGCGTCGTCCTCATCGAGGCCGACCGTTGCGGCGCGGGGCCGAGCGGCCGGAACGGCGGTTTCGTCCACGGCTACTGGGCCGGCGTCGCCGGCGTCCGGGAGACGCTCGGAGACGAAGGCGCATTGCAGCTCGCGCGCGCGGCCGAGGCGATCGTCCCCGGCGTACGGGCACTCGGCGCGGACGTCTGGCTTCGCGAGGGCGGGATGCTGAAGGTGTCGACGACGCCTGCGCAGGACGCCGCGATCGACAGGGCCGTGCGCGCGGCGGCAGCGCTCGGCGCGCCCGAGGAGGCGGTCGAGTTCGACGAGCAGGAGCTCGCAGCGCGCGTCGCATCGCCCGTGTTCCGCCGCGGCGTCTACTTTCGCGACGGCGCGACGGTGCAGCCGGCACGGCTCGTGCGTGCGCTGCGTGCCGCCGTGCTCGCCGCGGACATCGAGCTCTACGAGAGCACGCGAGCGACGGGCATCGCGGACGGGCTGGTAACGACGCCCCGCGGACATGTGCACGCGGACGCGATCGTCGTCGCGACGAATGCCGCGGCGGCGGGCTGGCGCCCCGTGCGCCGGCACGTGACGAACTTCGGCTCGTATGTCGTGCTCACCGAGCCGGCCCCGGACCTCCTGCGCGAGATCGGCTGGACGGGCGGCGAGGCGATCGTCGACTCGCGCATGTTCCTTCATTACTTCCGCACGACCGAAGACGGACGCGTGCTGATGGGGAGCGGCAGCGGGCCGATCGGATTCGGCGGCCGCGTCGACGCGCGCTTCACGAGCGATGCGGCGACTGCCGCGCGCGCGGAACGCGGGCTGCGCCGCCTGTTGCCCGGGCTCGCTGCCGCGCGGGTCGAGCGCGCGTGGGGAGGGCCGATCGACGTGTCCGCCGACCACCTGCCGTTCTTCGGCACCGTGCCGCGCACGCGCATCCACTACGGGCTCGGCTACTCCGGTCACGGCGTCGGGCCGAGCTGGCTCGGCGGCCAGATCCTCGCGTCGCTTGCACTCCGCCTCGACGACGAGTGGACACAGCTCCCGCTGGCGACGCGACGTGTGCCCAACCTCCCGCCCGAGCCGCTGAAACGGCTCGGCGGCGGGCTCGTGCGCGCCGCGGTCATGGCGTGCGAGCAGGCGGAGGAGGACGGCCGCCGGCCGCCGCTCGCTGCGCGCGCGGGTGCCGCGATCCCACGCATCCTCGGCATGGAGATCGGGACGCGATAGCCGTAGACTCGGGCGGCATGCAAGACCGGAGCGTTGCGATCGCGCTCGAGAGCGTCGGCAAGCGCTTCGGCAAGGCGGCAGCCGTGCGCGACGTGTCGCTCTCGATCCTCGAGGGCGAGTTCTTCTCGCTGCTCGGCCCGAGCGGCTGCGGCAAGACGACGACGCTGCGGATGATCGCCGGCTTCGAGTCGCCGGACGAGGGGCGCATCCTCCTGCAGGGCGAGGACGGGACGTCGGTCTCCGCGAACCGCCGGCCGGTCAACATGGTGTTCCAGCAGTACGCGCTCTTCCCGCACATGTCGATCTACGACAACGTCGCGTTCGGGCTGAAGGTCAAGCGCGTGCCGAAGCGCGAGCATGACGGTCGCATCCGCGAGATGCTCCGCGTCGTCGAGCTCGAAGGGCTCGAGCGGCGCCGCCCGCGCCAGCTCTCGGGCGGCCAGCAGCAGCGCGTCGCGCTCGCGCGCGCCCTCGTCAACCGCCCGGCGGCGCTGCTGCTCGACGAGCCGCTCGGCGCGCTCGACGTGAAGCTGCGCAAGCAGATGCAGCTCGAGCTGAAGCGGATCCAGAACGAGCTCGGGACGACGTTCGTCTACGTCACGCACGACCAGGACGAGGCGCTCGCAATGTCGGACCGGATCGCAGTGATGAACAACGGCCGCGTCGAGCAGATCGGCGAGCCGCGCGAGATCTACGAGCATCCGACGACCCCGTTCGTCGCCGACTTCATCGGCTCGTTGAACGCGCTCGACTTCACGGCGCAGGAGATCGTCGGCGGCTTCGCGGTCATGCGCCTCGGGGAGCGCGACCGCCTCGTCGTCCCCGTCGGCTCAGGCGTGCGCGCGGGCGACTCCTTCCGTGTTGCGGTGCGTCCGGAGCGCGTCCAGATCGGTAGCTCAGCAGTGGAAGGCGGCTCGAGCCTCGAAGGGACGATCGCCGAGGTCGTCTACCTCGGCATGGTCACGCAGTTCCACGTCGACACGGCCGCGGGCCGCGTCGTCAGCCACCGCCTCGCAGAGGAGCCGGTCGAAGCACAGTCGCGCGTCGTGCTCTCGTGGGAGCCGGAGCACTCAGCCGTGCTCGAGGGTCCCGAGCCGCCGCTCGACGACGCGCCGGCCGATCTCGGCGGCGACGACGACGAGCAATGAGATCGTGATCACGACGACGGCGACCGCGATCACCTGCGGCAGCTGGTCCGGGAACCGGAGCGCCGAGTAGAGATAGATCGGGAACGTCACGCGCGTCCCGACGACGAACGAGGCGACTGCGTACTCGTCGAACGACGTCGTGAACGCGATCAGGTACGCCGACAGCACGGCGGGGAGGATCAGCGGCAGCGTGATCGAGCGGAAGGTCCGGAGCCGGCTCGCTCCCAGGTCGTACGCCGCCTCCTCGAGCGACGCGTCGATCTGCTGCAGGCGCGGCATCAGCACGAGGATCGTGTACGGGAGGCTGATCACGATGTGCCCGATCACGACGGTGAGGATCGAGCGCGGGATCCCGAGCTGGTGGAAAAGGAGCAGCAGCGAGATCCCGAAGACGACGTACGGGATCACGAGCGGGCTCAGCAGGAGCGCGGACACCGGCGCCTTGCCGCGGAACGAGCGCCGGACGAGCGCGATCGAGGCCAGCACGCCGAGCACGACGGCGCCCGCGCTCGAGAGTGCGGCGATGATCGCGCTCGTCTGCAGTGCGGCCCTCAGATCGCCGTTCGCGAGAAACTGGTGGTACCAGTGGAACGTGAAGCCGCTGAGCGGGAACGCAGGGATCTGCGCGTTGTTGAACGAGAAGATGACGAGGATCACGATCGGCGCATAGAGAAAGACGACGACGAGCGCGAAGAACACCCGCATCAGCCGCGCGCCGTTCCTCGAGAGCGCGACGTCCATCAGTCGGTCACCACGCGCCGGGGCTGGAGGAAGCGCGAGAAGGCGACCGTGAGGAGCGCGACCACGCCGAGCAGGAACATCGCGAGCACGGAGCCCGTCTCCCAGTCGGGAAAGCCGGTTCCGAAGAGATCGACGATCTGGTTGCCGTACATGTAGCCGGAGGCGCCGCCGACGAGCGACGGCGTCACGAACTCGCCCAGCGTCGGGATGAAGACGAAGAGGAATGCGGCGACGATGCCCGGCGCAGAGAGCGGTAGCGTGACACGGCGAAACGCCTGCAGCCGGCTGGCGCCGAGGTCACTCGCCGCCTCGAGCAGACGGCGGTCGAGGCTCTCGAGCGAGACGAAGATCGGCAGCGCGACGAACGGGAGCCAGATGTAACCGAGCACGAGCATGACCGCGAAGCGGCTGTACAGAAGCGCGGAGATCGGATCGCCGTTTGCGCGCAGCCCGGTCCAGAAGAGGAAGCTGTTGATCACGCCCTGATCGCCGAGAATCACCTTCCACGCGAGCACGCGGAGCAGGTAGCTCGTCAGGAACGGTGCGATCAGGAGCAGGAGCAGGATGTACTTGCGCTTGGTTCCCGAGAGCGCGAGGTAGTACGCGAGCGGATAGGCGAGCACGACGATCACCGCCGAGACGATCAGCGACATCTGCACCGACTTCCAGAAGAGGCGCAGATACACCGTGTCGTGCACGAACGCGCGCCACGCACCGAGCGTGAAGCCGTGCGGCCCGGGGAAGAGCGAATAGACGTCGAAGCTGTACGCCGCGACGATCGCGATCGGCAGCACGAAGAAGACGACGAGCCACGCGAGCGGCACGCCGAGCAGACCCGGTGTGGTGAGGTCGAGCCGCAGGCGGCTCCTCAGGAGGCCTTCACCTCTTCCCACAGCTTCGCGTACAGCGCCCGGCGCGGGACGTCGCGGTCGAGGTAGGCGTTCGGCAGCGTGACCGCCTTCGGGTTCGTCAGGTCCAGTGCGCGTAGGAGGTCGCTCGACGCCGGCCGCGCGACCGTGTTCGCGTGCCCGTAGCCGTAGTTGTCCTCGAGCCATTTCGCGGACGTGGCCGAGCTCCAGGCGTCGACATACGCATGTGCGAGGTGCGGCCGCGGCGTCCCTGCGAGCAGCATGAACATGCCGACCCACGCGATCGGCTTCTCCTTCGGGTGCATGTAGATCACGGGCAGCTTCTTCGCGCGCATCTGCACCCAGTCGTTCGGCCACGCAAGCGCGATCCAGACGTCGCCGCTTCCGAACGCCTCGTCGAGATTGGTCTCCGACGACCAGATCATCCGGACGAGGTGCTTCTTCGAGATCAGGAACTGCTGCGAGCGCTTGAGCTCTGCGTCCGACTGGTTCCAGGGATCCTTGAAGCCGAAGAGCAGGCCCGCGATCGTCAGGTTCTCGACCGGGTCGTCGAACCAGGCGATCTTGCCCTTGTAGCGCTCGTCGTAGAGCAGCGACCACGAGTTCGACTTCGGCTTGACTTTGTCGCTCCGGTACAGGATGGCGTCGAAGCCCCAGTCGTCGGGGATCCCGTACTGCTTGCCGCCGTACTGCCCCGCCTTGACCATGAACGGGTTCAGGTGCTTGAAGTTCGGGATCAGCGACGTGTCCCAGGGCTGGACGAGGCCGCTCGTCGCGAAGTACTTCACCCAGCCGACGTACGGGCGGAACAGATCGGGCTTGAGCCCCGCGTGGATCTTCGCGAGCGCGTCCGATTCGTTCGTCATGTACGTGAACTGCGGCTTGTTGCTCGGGTAGTGCTTCACGTACTGCTTGAACATCGCCTGCCCGCCGTCGTTGCCGTAGCCCGCCCAGTCGAGCACCTGCAGGCGTCCGCTCTCTGCGAGCAGCCGCTCGAGCGCCGCGCCCGCGACGCCCGCCCTCGATGCCAGCAAGCCTGCGCCGCCCGCCGCCGCTGCGAGCTTCAGCAGCTCGTCGCGGGTGAATCGCCGTGCCGGTACCTCGCTCACTCCGTCCTCCAATCCGTTGTCCCCCCCGGTGGTTGTCAGTAGCTCGGCGGGCTGATGACCCACATCACCTCCGCGATCTCGTCGCCTGCGTTCGACAGGCGGTGGGGGGTGGAGCTCCAGTAGCCGATGCTGTCTCCGGTCGCGAGCTCGTGCACGCTGTCGCCGAGCTCGAGCCGGACCGTCCCGTTCAGTACGACGAAGAGCTCTTCGGAGTCGCCGTGCGCGTACGGCTCGGCGCCGGTCGACCCGCCGGGATCGATCTCGCCGACGAACACCTCGAGGTGATGCAGAGGCCGCGGCGTCAGCAGCATCTTCCGGCCGAGGATCCCGAACGCGAGCGCGGGACGCTCCTCGCGCCGGAGCACGCGCGGCTCCGCGAGCGTGCTCGGCTGGAAGAGGTCGGCCATCGTGACGCCGAGCCCGTCGGCGATGCGCCGCAGCGAGGCGATGCTTGCGCTCGCGCGGCCGCGCTCGACCTGGCTCAGAAAGCTCTCGCTCAGGCCGGCGCGCTCGGCGACCTCACGGAGCGTCCGGCGCCGCGCCATCCGGATCGCCCGCAGACGCTTGCCAACATCGACCTCGCTCGCAACGTCGGGTGCGCTTGTGGGCACCGGGGGCTCCCGTCGGTGAAGAAGACTGAAGTGACCCTACGGCGTCGCTGAAGCCGAGTCAACGTGCGGTTCGAAGACGGGGCCAGGCCCTGTCACGTAAGTGTCACGACTTCGTCACGCCGTAGAGCTTTTGCCTGCACACGGCGTGACGAAGTCGCGAGCATTTCGTTTTAGGGCCTGGCCCCGCCTCTCTTGCGCATCCGCTTGAGCCCGTCGAGGATCAGGTCGAGCCCGAACTCGAACGCGGGTGTGTCGTCGTGGCTCGACGGGTCGAGATGCTGCTCGATGTGCTCCGCCAGGTGGGGGTACTCGTCCGCGGGGAAGCCCTGGAGGAAGCTCGCGACGAGCTCGTCCAGCGGTTCCGACGGCATGACGCCGTGGCCGATCTCCCAGAGCGTGAAGCCGAGGATGTGGCTGTCGAGCGCGTGGTAGCCGTGATAGGTCAGCTCGGGCGAGAACCCCGCTTCGCGCAGGCGCCCGAGGATCGACTCCATGTAGCGAAGCCGCGCGGGGATCATCCCGACCGAGTTCGGAAGCAGGAGGAGGCTGCACGCCCACGGGTGCCGGAGCAGCGCCTCGTGCGCCGAGATCGCACTCGCGCGCATCGCCGGCTCCCAGTCGCCGGCGGGCTCGAGGTCGATCTCGCCGAGCGCGAGCTCGACGAGCCCCTCGAGGATGTCGTCCTTGCCCGCCACATGGTTGTAGAGGGACATCGCCTCCACGCCGAGCGCCTGACCGAGCTTCCGCATCGTCAGAGACTCGATGCCGCCCTCGTCCGCAAGGCTCATCGCCGCGCGAAGCACGCGCTCCCTGGTCAGGGGCGCCCGGGCCTTCACGCTTGTCTCGATCCGCTTCGCCAAGGTCTTGACAGCCTTACACTGTATGTTATAGGCTTACGCCATAAGCTTACAACGTACGTGAGAAGGAGCGGGAAGATGATGAAGGCGATCGTCAACGACGACTACGGCTCGCCCGACGAGCTCGAGGTGCAAGAGGTCGACAAGCCGGCGCTCCACCCCGAAGGCGTCCTCGTGCGTGTCCGCGCTGCATCGGTCAACCCGTACGACTGGCATGTCATGCGCGGGCTGCCGTACCTCGTCCGCCTCTCGGAGGGCCTGCGGCGGCCGAAGCTCCCGATCAAGGGCGTCGATCTCGCCGGCGTCGTCGAAGCGGTCGGCGAGAACGTGACCGAGTTCGAGCCGGGCGACGAGGTGTTCGGCGGCAGCGTCGGCGCCTTCGCCGAGTACGCCTGCGGCAAGGAGAAAGGGCTCGCGCCGAAGCCGATCGGCATCACGTTCGAACAGGCAGCCGCCGTGCCGATCGCCGGCTTCACCGCGCTGCAGGGGCTCCGCGACCGGGGGCAGATCCAGGCCGGCCAGCGCGTGCTCGTCAACGGCGCGGCAGGCGGCGTGGGCACGTTCGCCGTCCAGATCGCCAAGGCGTTCGGCGCGGAGGTGACCGGCGTCTGCAGCACCCGCAACCTCGAGCTCGTTCGCTCGCTCGGCGCGGATCACGTCGTCGACTACACGGCAGACGACTTCACGACGCAGGGCCGGCGCTACGACCTGATCCTCGACGCGATCGGGAACCATTCGCTCCGCCGGCTCAGGCGCGCGCTGACACCGAAAGGCAGGCTCGTGCTGGTCGGCGGCGGCGGCAGCGGACGCTGGATCGCCCCGCTGTTCGGGCCGCTCAAGGCCGTCGCCCTCTCACCTTTCGTGAGCCAGGAGCTGAAGCCGATGCTCGCGACGCGCAAGAAGGCCGACCTGCTCACGCTCAAGGAGATGATCGAGGCCGGGCAGATCACGCCTGTGATCGACCGGACGTATCCGCTGACCGAGACACCCGAGGCGATCCGCTACCTCGAGGCGGGGCACGCGCGCGGAAAGGTCGTGATCGCGGTCTAGCGGTCGATCGTCATACACGACCCGAGCAGCTCCGCGCTCACGGACGGAAGGCCGTAAGAGCAACGAAGCGACGGCGCTCGCCTCTTCTTGACTTAGCCTGTGGGCTGCTCGAACATCCGGTGGGGCCAGCCAACCGCAGAAGGGGGAGCAACATGGAACGCGACGAGAGAGAGATGCAGGACGAGGCCGCAGAGGCCGCTGAGGATCTCGACGTGGGCGAAGAGGCCGAGAACGTCAAGGGTGGCGTGCTCAAGATCCCGGCGAGCCCCGACGCCGGCGGCCATTACGCCTAGCTAACGTCGCAGGAGGCTGCACACCACCTCGCGGTCGTCGAACCGCACGGTACGGCCGCCTCCCAGCTTCTGCAACGTCTCATGGCCGCGCCCGGCGACGACGACCACGTCGCCGGGCCGGGCCAATTCGATCGCGCGCTCGATCGCGCGCCGCCGGTCGAGCTCGACGACGTCGGGCGTCGCGCCTTCGACGACGTCGGCGACGATCGCCTGCGGATCTTCGTCTCGCGGATTGTCGGTCGTCAGGATCGCGACGTCGCTCAGCGTCGACGCGATCGCGCCCATCAGCGGCCGCTTGCCGCGGTAGCTCTCGCCGCCGCAGCCGAAGACGCAGATCACCCGTCCGTCGGTGAGCGTGCGCGCAGTGCGGAGCACAGCTTCGAGCGCCTCCGGTTTGTGCGCGTAGTCGACGAAGACCGCGAACCGTTGCCCCTCGTCGATCCGCTCCATGCGGCCGGGCACGTACTCGAGCGCCGCGACGCCGGCGGCGATCGCCTCGTCGGGAATCTCGAGTAGTCGCGCTGCGGTAACCGCGGCGAGGATGTTCTCGACGTTGAACGTGCCGAGCAGGCGCGTGCGGAGCTCGAGGCCGCCGACGCGGAGCCGCGCACCTTCGCGCGACAACTGCATCTCTTCCGCCGAGCTGAGCGCGAACGTGAGCACGCGGTTGCGGCCGTACAGCTCTTCGGCGAGCCGTGCGCCGTACGGATCGCCGATGTTGATCGCCGCCGCCGGCTCGCCGCGCAAGAAGAGCCGCCGCTTCGCCTCGTAGTAGCTCTCGAACGTGCCGTGGTAGTCGAGGTGGTCGTGGCCGAGATTCGTGAAGACGAGCGCCGCGAAGCGGATGCCGTCCAGCCGCTGCAAATCCGAGTCGTACGACGTCGCCTCGATCACACACGCTCGGTTGCCGGTGTCGAGCATCTCGCGGAACGTGCGCTGGAGGTGGAACGCGACCGGCGTCCGTGCCTCCGACGGCATTCGCTCCGAGCCGATCTGCGTCTCGATCGTCCCGTGCAGGCCCGGCGCGAGACCGGCCGCGTCGAGGATCGAGTGCAGCAGGTACGCGGTCGTCGTCTTGCCACTCGTGCCGGTGATGCCGACGACCGGCAGCGTCTGGGTGGGGCGTCCCCAGAACTCGTCCGACAGCTCCGCGAGCACGGCGCGTGCGTCGGGAACCACGATTACGGGCGCGTTGACATCGAGGCCACGCTCGGCGATCACGGCGATCGCGCCGTTCGCGACCGCCTCGGCGGCCCAGTCGTGGCCGTCGACGCCGAAGCCGCGGATGCAGAAATAGACGCTGCCGGGACGCACGTCAGCCGCGGCGACGGCGAGATCGGCGACCTCGCTCTCTCCGCCCGCGCCGACGACATCGCCCAGCTTCATGGGGCTGATTATCCGCCGCACCTTGTCTTCTCACCCCGCTCTGTCACGATCGGCGTGAGGAGGACGATGATCGAGATCGTCGGCAGACAGCAGGAGCTCGAATCGCTCGCAGTCTTCGCCGACGAGGCGAAGGCCCGTCCCTCCGCGCTCGTGCTCGAAGGCGACGCAGGGATGGGAAAGTCGACGCTCTGGTTGGCGGGTGTCGAGCGCGGTCGCGCGCATTTTCGTGTGCTCTCGTCGCGCCCGGCCGAAGCCGAGCGCAACCTCGCGTACATCGGGCTCGGCGATCTGCTCGGCGCTTCCCTCGACGAGTTGCTGCCGGCGCTCGCGCCGCCGAGACGTCGCGTCCTCGAGGTCGCGCTCATCCTGCAGGAGACCGCCGGCGACCGGGTCGACATCCGCACGCTCGGGATGGCCGTTCTCGACTCGTTGCAGCTGCTTGCGGAGAGCGGCCCGGTTCTCATCGCAATCGACGACGTGCAGTGGTTCGACGATTCGTCGGCGCGGGTCCTTGCGCTCGCGCTCCGCAGGCTGCGGACGGAGGACGTCCGGCTCCTGCTCGCGCGACGGGTCGGCAGCGACGGATCGGCTTCGGAGGTGGAGCGAGCGTTTGATGCTGAGCAAATCGAGCGGCTGCACGTCGGCCCCGTCAGCGTCGGTGCGCTGCAGGGGCTTCTGAAGGCTCGACTGGGGAAGGCGTTCGCGCGGCCGACACTCCTTCGCCTGCATGAAGCGTCCGGCGGAAACCCGTTCTATGCGCTCGAGCTCGGCCGCGCGCTCGATCCAGCCGTCGTGGCCGCGGATCCGACGCAGCCCCTTCCTGTACCCGCGAGCCTCGAACGGCTCATGCGCGCGAGGCTCGCGGATCTGAGCGAGGAGACGCGTGGGGCCCTGCTGCTCGTGGCTGCGGCAGGTCGCGCATCGCCCGGTTTGCTCCACGCCGCCGGTGTTTCGGGCGACGCACTCGAGCCGGCCGTCGCGGCGAACGTGCTCGAGCACACCGACAGGGTGATCCGCTTTTCGCATCCGCTGCTTGCATCGACGCTCTACCGGGACCGATCCATGAAGGACCGGCGGTTTGCGCACCGGCTTCTCGCAGGCATCGTCGAAGACCCGCTCGGTCGTGCCCGCCATCTCGCGTTCGCCGCGGACGGCCCGGACGCAGCCGCCGCGGCGGTACTCGACGAGGCTGCGGCCCAGGCAGAGAAGCGCGGCGCGATCGGCGTCGCCGCCGAGCTCGGCGAACATGCGCGACGGCTGACACCGCGCGAGGCCGGCGGGGACCGCCACCGGCGAACAATCGTCGCCGGGCGCATGCATCTCGCCGCAGGCAACCCGCGGCGGGCGCGCACGCTCGCCGAGACACTCTTACCGCGCGCGCCCGCGGGCCGGTTACGCGCGGAGGCGCTCAACCTACTGAGCGACGTGGAGGGCGAGACGGATCCGACACGTGCAATCGCGCTCCGCCGCGAGGCGCTCGTCGAGTCGGACGGTGACTCTGCGCTGCAGTCGGCGATTCACAGCTGGCTCGCCGTCGGAGTCCGGCAGGTCGAAGGGCTTCGAGTCGCCGAGCACCACGCTCTCCTCTCGCTCGAGCTTGCTGAACCGCTCGGCGACGGTGCGCTGCTTGCGCAATCGCTTACAACCCTCGGACTGATCCGCTTCAATCGCGGACAGGCGGATGCGGTCGGCCTGGTCGAGCGGGCATATGACACGGCGGTCGCGATCGGCGACTTCGAGCAGCGGTTGAAGGCGTGCGTCGATCTCGCCCACGTGTTGACGTGGTCCGGCCGGCTCGACGAAGCGCGCCGGCTCCTCGAAGCCGCCTACGCGGAAGTCGCCGGTCGCTACGAGCCTGAGAGCGCCGCGATTCTCTGGTACCTGTGCCTCGTCGAGCTGCATGCGGGCAGGTTCGAGCTGGCAGCGGACTACGGGGATCGCCAACGGGAGATCTTTCTCCAGTACGCGCTCGACGGCCGCGAAGACCCGACAACCGTCTGGATCGTGGCTCGTGTTGCGGCGTCTCGCGGCGACCTCGGTCGCGCGCGCGCGCTCTCCGAGCGTGGCCGGATGCTGGCGGACGGACGGCCGCTGGCGCTGAGCGGGCATGACGCGGTGCTCGGCCTCGTGGAGGCCTGGCAGGGCAGCCTGCAGGCTGCGCTCGAGCACTTCGCCGCAGCCGAGACAGACAGGCGCGACTCCGGCACCGGTGAACCGAGCATGTACTGGTGGCGCGCGGACTACGCGGAGGCGCTCCTGGAAGCAGGGGACGTCGATCGTGCTGTTGCGCTCCTCGACATGTGGGAGGCGGACGCACGTCGACTCGGCCGCGAGCCTGTGCTCGCGCAAGTCGCTCGGTCCAGAGGCCTGGTTGCGGCCGCCCGTGGCGACGTCGAGCAGGCGTTGACCCTGCTCGAGGCCGCGGTCGAGCGGCACGAGGCCGTCGAAGACCCGTTCGGCTGCGCACGCGCGCTGCTCGCGCTCGGCGTCGTGCGACGCCGCGCCCGTCAGAAGCGGGCGGCCCGCGAGGCGATCGAGGCCGCGCTCCACGCGTTCGAGTCGATCGGGGCGGCGGGTTGGGCCGCGAAAGCACAGAGCGAGCTCGGGCGGATCGGCGCCCGCAGCCGCGAAAGCGGTCTTACGGCCGCAGAGCGCAGGGTCGCCGTCCTTGTCGCCGAGGGCCGCACCAACCGTGAGGTCGCGAAGGCGCTTTTCCTCGGCGAGCGAACCGTCGCGAGTCACCTGACCCACATCTACGCGAAGCTCGAGGTGCGCTCACGCACCGAGCTCGCGCGCAAAGTTCAGATGTTCTGACGTTTCCGCAGCGTCGGCCCGGCCGTACCGTCGAGGCGTGCCGAGCTACCTCGTCGAGACGTATCTCACCCGCGGCCAAGTGGAAGAACGGGCTGCCCGCGAGCAGCGCGCACGTTCCGCTGCGAAGGAGCTGACACGGGAGAAGACGCGCGTTCGTTTCGAACGCTCGATCCATGTTCCGGAGGATGAGATCTGCTTTTTCGTCTTCGACGCGCCGTCGGCCCGCGAGGCTGCGCTCGTTGCGCAGCGCGCCGGCCTTGACGCTTTCCGCGTCGTCGAGGCGGTCTCGCTCGAACAACAGAAGGAGGAGAGATGAAGTCGAAGGTGTTTTGGGTTGTCGTCGTGCTCGGTCTGCTCGGCGCGGCCATGTACGCCGGGAGCGTCCTCGCCACGCCGAGCTCGGGCGTGTCGACCACTATCTACGGACAGTCGAGTTTCAGCGACATCGACGTCAACGCCCACTCGATCCCGGCTGATATCTGGCAGGCCAAGGTCAAGACAAAGGGACAGTCCGATGTGTATGTGGTCGACAACAAGCTCGCCGTCGGAGGGACGACGGGCTGGCACACACACCCAGGCCCGAGTCTGATCCTGGTCGTGCAGGGCTCGGTGACGAACTACACGAGCAGCGACCCGACGTGTGCGGGGCAAACGTACACGGCCGGTCAGGGGTTCATCGATCCGGGCCAGGGAGAGGTGCACACGCTGCGAAACGAAGGCAGCGTCGTCGCGGAGACGATCGCCGTGCAGCTGCTGCCAAAGGGTGCTGTGCGGAAGACCGACGAGCCGGTGCCCGACAACTGTCCGTTCTAAGACCGGGGGCGGAGCGGGAGGGTGGCGGCTCGACGTCGCCATCCTCCCTACGCCGCGAGCAGACGCGCCGGCGGCCTGACCCGTCTCGCGATCGCGAGCGCGGGTGCTGAGCCGTAGCGCAGCGCCTGGCCCGCGAGCGGCAGCGCGAGCTCGTGCAGCGGCGTCCAGCGGAGCCCGTATTCCTGGCGAAGCCGCACCGGCAGGATGCGCGCCGTTGCGAGCCGGTGCGCAGGCACGAGGACACGCAGCGGCGCGGGCAGCGGCGACGCGAGGATCACCGATGCCACCTCGCGCCCGGGCTGAGTCACGGTGATCGTGTCGCTCGCGATCTGCGCCTCGAAGTAGTCCTCGAACTGGCGATACGAGCGCGGCAGCACGCGCGCCGGCGCCCCGAAGAGCTCGGCCACCAGGCTCATCTCCGCGTGGTACTGCTCGAGCTCCGCCGCTGTGAGCGGCTGCACGAAAAGCTGATAGGCGGCGAGTGAGCTGTGCACGAGCGTCGCGTGCACCCAGAGCATCAGGTCCGGATCGTTCGCCGAGTAGCGCGTGCCGGCGGGGAACCGGCCGAGCGGTGCCGTCGTCGTGCCATGCACGCGCGCGTGCACCTGCCGCACGAAGGCAGCCGCGCGCTCGGCTTCGGCCTTGTCGCCGAACGTGATCTGGTAGAGCGCGCGCAAGGTGCCGAACAGCCGCTGCCACAGATCCTGCTTGTACCCGGAGTGCTGCACGACGCCGGACGCGACGAGCGGATGGGCGACCTGGAGCAGTACCGCCGCGCCGCCGCCGAGAAACGGCGTCACAGGCGTGTCGCCCAGCCGCCGGACGAGGCTGTCCGGGCCGAAGTAGCCGTCCTGCGACCGCAGTCGCTCTGCGTGCGTCCTCGGCACGAGCTACAGCTTAGGCCTGGCTCGGCTTGCGCCGGTGGTCGAGCTGGTCGCGCAGGATGACCTGGATCGCGCCGGCGACCGGAATCGCGGCGAGCGCGCCGATCACTCCCGAGAGCTCGGCGCCGACGAGCACGGCGATCAGGACGGTCAACGGCGAGAGCTGCACGGTGCGGCCGTAGATGACCGGTTGCAGGAAG
>Ga0207664_10000775_pt1 | contig 21577 bp, 21 predicted proteins | sample LARL83metaG_FD_184349 | JGI IMG/M metagenome (GOLD analysis project Ga0207664, IMG submission 184349) | Corn, switchgrass and miscanthus rhizosphere microbial communities from Kellogg Biological Station, Michigan, USA - LAR L8-3 metaG... | ecosystem: Host-associated > Plants > Roots >... | reverse complement strand
TGAGCGCCACCACATGGCGATCGTGCTCGCCCTTCTGCTGGGCGGCGATGGCCATGCCGAGGGCGGCGCTGATGCTGGTGCTGGAGTGGCCCACGCCGAAGGTATCGAACTCGCTCTCGGCACGTTGCGGAAACGGCGCCAGGCCGTGCAGCTTGCGGATGGTGGCGAGCTGGTCACGGCGGCCGGTCACCACCTTATGGGGATATGCCTGGTGACCCACGTCCCAGACCAGGCGGTCCTTGGGGGTATCGAACACCGCATGCAGGGCCACGGTGAGCTCGACCACCCCTAAGCCCGCCGCGAAATGGCCGCCCACGCCACTCACTGTCTTGATCAGATAGGCCCTGAGTTCGTCCGCCAGCTGCTGCAATTCCTGTTCGTCCAGCTCGCGCAACTGCGCGGGCGAGTCGATGCGGTTCAGCAGTGGGAATTCGGGGGTAGGGGTCATGGGATGCCTGGAGGTCAGGGGCCTATTATCGGCCCTTTGTCCCTGCTCTTAAAGGCTTAGTTTTCCCTACAAACGATGTATTCCGCGAGCCAGATGAGGGGTCCCGCGGCTTCGCCCAACGGGGCGAGAGCCTGCACCGCTTCATCCTTCAGCTCCCGGGCCCGCTGCTTGGACTCGGTCAATCCCAGGATGCTGGGATAGGTGGGTTTATTCCGTGCGGAATCGGCACCCGCTTGCTTGCCCAGGGTCGCAGTCTCACCTTCCACGTCCAGGATGTCGTCCTGGATCTGGAAGGCCAGCCCGACGCACTTGGCATAGCGGTCCAACGCCGTGAGTTTGGCCGCTTCCAGGCCGGCCAAGCTCTGGGCCGCCAAGAGCACGCTGGCGCGGATCAGGGCGCCGGTCTTGTGGATGTGCATCAGCTCCAGTTCAGCCAGGCCGAGTTGGCGGCCGGCAGCGGCCAAGTCGATGGCCTGGCCGCCCGCCATGCCGGTGGAACCGCTGGCGATGGCGACGCTCTTCAGCATCTCCACCCTTGCCGCCGGTGTCACGGCCATGGCCGGGTCCTCCGCGAGGATCTGGAAGGCCAGCACCTGCAGCGCATCGCCGGCAAGGATGGCGGTGGCTTCGTCGTAGGCGATATGGCACGTCGGCCGGCCGCGGCGCAATGTGTCGTCGTCCATGGCGGGCAGGTCGTCGTGGATGAGCGAATAGGCGTGGATGATCTCCACCGCCGCCGCGGGACCATCCAGCCGTTCCGCCGGCAGCCCCAGCGCTTCACCGGTGGCGTATATCAGGAGTGGCCTTAGGCGCTTGCCGCCACCCAGCACCGCGTAGCGCATGGCGCTGTGCAGACGCTGCGGGATCTTCTCCGCCGGCGGCAACCAGCAGTCCAGGACTCTTTCTATACGCGCGGAATATTCTGAGACGCGCTCTTTGAACGGAGCGGTCATTCGTCGTCTTCGGGCTCGAAAGGTTCTAACGTTTGTTTGCCGTTGCGCTCGACGAGCTGTTCTACCTTGAGCTCAGCCTCCTTGAGAGAGGTCTGGCACTGGCGGGTGAGGGCGATACCGCGCTCGAAGTGCTTGAGGGCCGCATCCAGGCTGAGGTCACCCTTCTCCAGGGTGGAGACGATCTCTTCCAGCTCCGCCAGGGCTTTCTCGAAGTCGGGGGCGGCAGCGGATTCGGGCTTCGCGGCTTTGGCCAAGGGGTTCTCCTCGAGGACGGCGGCACGTTACACGCGGGGTCCGGGGCGGTCAAACCCGTTGACATGCCTGCGTCCCGGGGGTAGAGTTTAGACTTAGTCTAAACCAGTCGCCGTGTCCGAAGCGGCGATCGAACAGCACCGGAGGATCGAAGATGAGCAACCTGAAAGGCAGCAAGACCGAGAAGAACCTCAAGGAGGCCTTCGCCGGCGAGTCCCAGGCGAACCGCCGTTACCTGTATTTCGCCAACAAGGCCGACGTGGAAGGGTTCAACGACGTCTCCACCGTGTTCCGCTCCACCGCGGAAGGCGAGACCGGCCACGCCCACGGCCATCTCGAGTACCTCGAGGCGGTGGGTGACCCGGCCACCGGCTTGCCCATCGGCGCCACCGACAAGAATCTGAAGGCTGCTATCGCGGGCGAGACCCACGAGTACACCGACATGTATCCGGGCATGGCCAAGGCCGCCCGCGAGGAAGGCTTCGGTGAGATCGCCGACTGGTTCGAGACCTTGGCCAAGGCGGAGCGCTCCCACGCCAACCGCTTCCAGAAGGCCCTGGATACCCTCGGCAAGTGATCAGCTAGGTCTTTCAGGTCGAACCGACGCGGGGGTGTTCAGCACCCCCGTGTCTTATCTGGAGAGAACATGTCCCAAGCGGGTGGCGAAGGCAGGAAGGAAGGTGGGCTGGAGGCGCCTACCCGGCATCCCGTCGATTGGCAGAAGCCCGATTTCTGGAACGAGGAATCCCTCACCCAGGAGCTGGAGCGGGTCTTCGATATCTGCCACGGCTGTCGCCGCTGCTTCAGCCTGTGCAACTCTTTCCCTACGCTGTTCGATGCCATCGACGAGTCTCCGACCATGGAGCTGGACGGCGTCGACAAGAAGGTCTACTGGGACGTGGTGGACCACTGCTATCTCTGCGACATGTGCTACATGACCAAGTGTCCGTACGTGCCGCCGCACCCCTGGAACGTGGACTTCCCGCACCTGATGCTGCGGGCCAAGGCGGTGAAGTTCAAGAAGGAGGGCGCGAGCTTCCGCGACAAGATCCTTTCCTCGCCGCAGAAGCTGGGTGAGTTCGCCGGCATCCCCATCGTGGTGCAGGCGGTGAACGCCGTGAACAAGAACGGCGCGGCCCGCAAACTCCTGGACAAGACCCTCGGCATACATCCGGACGCGGTGGTGCCGGAGTTCCACAGCGACACGGCGCGCAAGCGCCTCAAGGGTCACGAACCCCTGGCCGCGCAAGCTGAAGCCGTGGGTGAGACCAAGGGCAAGGTGGCGCTCTATGTCACCTGCTATGGCAACCATAACCAGCCGGCGATGGCCACGGACCTTGTGAAGGTGTTCGAGCACAACGGCATCCCGGTGCGTCTCACGCCCCAGGAGAAATGCTGCGGCATGCCCAAGTTGGAGCTGGGCGACATCGAGAGCATCCGGAAGAATAAGGAAGAGAACATCCCCCTGCTGGCCAAGCTGGTGGACGAGGGCTGGGACCTGGTGGCGCCGATCCCCTCCTGCGTGCTCATGTACAAGCAGGAACTGCCGCTCATGTTCCCGGATGACCCGCAGGTGCTGAAGGTGCGGGATGCTTTCTACGACCCTTTCGAATACCTGTCCATCCGCCAGAAGGCCGGCAAGCTGAAGACCGACTTCAAGCAGGAATTGGGCAAGATCTCTTACCACGTGCCTTGTCACCAGCGGGTGCAGAACGTGGGGCTCAAGACCAGGGAGATGCTGGAACTGGTGCCCGGCACCCACGTCGAGGCCATCGAGCGTTGCTCAGGCCACAATGGCACCTACGCCGTTAAGAGCGAGTTCCACGAGGTCTCCATGAAGATCGGTCGGCCGGTGATGCGCCGGGTGGAGGCCGCCGCTCCCGACCATTACATAAGCGACTGCCCCATGGCCGCGGAACAGATCCAGAACGGCCTCAAGGACAAGACCAAAGAGCCGGAGCTGCCGATGGAGCTACTGAGAAAAGCTTACGGTTTAGACTAGAGCGGCGCGCGACAACAGGAGATCACCATGTCCAGCGAGGGGTACCACGAGCCCATCGAAGAGTTGAACGACGAAGTGCGCGACATGCACCGCGCCATCGTATCGCTGATGGAAGAACTAGAGGCGGTGGATTGGTACAACCAGCGTGCCGCCGCCTGCAAGGATCCGGAGCTCAAGATGGTCCTCGCCCACAACCGGGACGAGGAGGTGGAGCACGCGGCCATGACCCTGGAATGGATACGCCGCCACAACAAGCGCTTCGACAAGGAGCTGCGGGAATACCTTTTCACCGAAGGCCCATTGAAGGATCACGAGGACTGACATGCACATGAGCGCGCACAAGCTGGAACGCAAGGACCTGATGAGTCTGGAGGAGTACGCGCAGAAGCGCGGCGAGATCCGCCAGCAGATCATCGCCCACAAGCGTGAGCGCACCCTGCACATCGGTCCGAACCTCACCCTCCTGTTCGAGGACCGGGAGACCATGCGCTACCAGGTGCAGGAGATGCTGCGGGCCGAGCGCATCTTCGAGGCCGCCGGCATCCAGGACGAGTTGGACGCCTACAACCCGCTGATCCCGGACGGTTCCAACTGGAAGGCCACCCTGCTCATCGAGTTCGGCGAGGTGGAGGAGCGGCGCGAGGCGCTGGCCAAGCTCATAGGCATCGAGGACCGGGTGTGGCTGCAGGTGCGCGGCCAGCCCCAGGTGTTCCCGATCGCCGACGAGGACCTGGAACGCGAGACCGCCGAGAAGACCTCGTCGGTGCATTTCCTGCGCTTCGAGCTGACCTCCGACATGGTGAAGGCCCTCAAGGCAGGCGCAGCGCTGGACGCGGGTGCAGACCATCCGCAGTACCGCCATTCGGTCAGGCCGGTGCCCGACACTTTGCGCACATCCCTCGTCGCCGACCTGGCGTAAGTCCGCTGCATCTCCACTGAGTTCAGGTTAGAATCCCCGGCGAAATCCACGCTGGGGTGACCTGAACCGCATGGCCGCAAAATACGATGCCGCAGACATCGAGGTCCTCTCCGGCCTCGACCCGGTGCGCAAACGCCCGGGCATGTATACCGATACCTCCCGCCCCAACCATCTCGCCCAGGAAGTCATCGACAACTCCGTCGACGAGGCCATCGTCGGCCACGCCAAGAAGATCGAGGTCATCGTCCACAAGGACGGCTCGCTCTCGGTACAGGACGACGGCCGCGGCATGCCGGTGGACATCCACCCCAAGGAGAAGGTCACCGGCGTCGAGCTGATCCTCACGCGCCTGCATGCGGGCGGCAAGTTCTCGGACAAGAACTACCAGTTCTCCGGTGGCCTGCACGGCGTGGGCGTCTCGGTGGTGAATGCCCTTTCAGCCAAGCTCGAGGTGTGGGTGAAGCGCAACGGCAAGCGCTACCACATGGGCTTCAAGGACGGCAAACGCGTCACCAAGCTCGAAGAGCAGGGTGACGTGGGCAAGGCCAACACCGGCACGCTGCTGCGTTTCTGGCCGGACACCAAGTATTTCGACAGCCCCAAGTTCTCCATCCCCAAGCTGAAGCATGTGCTCCGCGCCAAGGCGGTGCTCTGCCCCGGCCTCACGGTCAAGTTCATCAACGAGCAGACCCTGGAGAAGGAAGAGTGGCACTACGTCGATGGCCTGAAGGGCTACCTCGTGGATTCCCTGGAGGGTGCCGAGTACCTGCCGAGCGAGCCGTTCCTGGGTTCTGTGCAGCAGGGCAAGGAAGCGGTGGACTGGGCGGTGGTGTGGCTGCCGGGTGAGGGCGGCGAGGTCTTCAACGAGAGCTACGTCAACCTCATCCCCACCATCCAGGGCGGCACCCATGTGAACGGCCTGCGCACCGGTATCACCGAGGCGGTGCGCGAGTTCTGCGAGTTCCGCAACCTGGTGCCGCGCGGCGTGAAACTCGCCCCCGAGGACATCTGCGATAGAGCCGCCTACGTGCTCTCGCTCAAGATGGTGGACCCGCAGTTCTCCGGCCAGACCAAGGAGCGGCTATCCTCCCGAGAGCCCGCCACCTTCGTGGGCGGCGTGGTGAAGGACGCCCTGGCCCTGTGGCTCAACCAGCACACCGAGGCGGGCGAGCAGATCGCCCAGTTCGCCATCGAGAACGCGCAGGCGCGCATGAAGGTGGCGAAGCAGGTGGTGCGCAAGAAGATCACCGCCGGCCCGGCACTGCCGGGCAAGCTCGCCGACTGCACCAGCGGCGATCCCAAGCAGTCGGAGCTGTTCCTGGTGGAGGGCGACTCCGCCGGCGGCTCCGCCAAGCAGGCCCGTGACCGGGAGTTCCAGGCCATCCTGCCGTTGCGCGGCAAGATCCTCAACACCTGGGAGGTGGAACCGGGTGAGGTGCTGGCCTCCGAGGAAGTCCACAACATCAGCATCGCGCTGGGTGTCGAGCCTGGCTCCTCCAAGCTCGACGGCCTGCGCTACCACAAGGTCTGCATCCTCGCGGACGCGGACTCCGACGGCAAGCACATCGCCACGCTGCTATGCGCGCTGTTCGTGCGCCACTTCCGGCCGCTGGTGAGCGCGGGCCACGTGTTCGTGGCCATGCCGCCCTTGTACCGCATCGACATCGGCAAGCAGGTGTTCTACGCCCTCGACGAAGAGGAGCGGGACGCGACCCTGGCCAAGCTCGTCAAGGACAAGGTGAAGGGCAAGCCCACGGTGATGCGCTTCAAGGGACTGGGCGAGATGAACCCACCGCAACTGCGGGAGACCACCATCGCCCCGGAGACGCGCCGGCTGGTGCAACTCACCCTGGAAGCCAAGGACCAGACCGACAAGCTCATGGACATGTTGCTGGCCAAGAAGCGGGCCAGCGATAGAAAGGACTGGCTGGAGAAGAAGGGCAACTTGGCGGAAGTTTGATCTTTATATAGGTAGACGACCATGACAGAGATGTTCACCGTCAAAGGCGCCGAGCAGCAGCCCCTGAAGGAGTTCACGGAGAAGGCGTACCTGGATTACTCCATGTACGTGATCCTGGACCGGGCGCTGCCGCACATCGGCGACGGACTCAAGCCCGTGCAGCGGCGCATCGTCTACGCCATGTCCGAGCTCTCGCTCGACTACCAGGCCAAGCCCAAGAAGTCCTCCCGCACCGTGGGCGACGTGCTAGGCAAGTACCACCCGCACGGCGACTCCGCCTGCTACGAGGCCATGGTGCTCATGGCCCAGCCGTTCTCCTACCGCTATCCCATCATCGAAGGCCAGGGTAACTGGGGCTCGCCGGACGACCCCAAATCCTTCGCCGCCATGCGCTACACCGAGGCCAAACTCTCCAAGTACGCGGAAGTGCTGCTGTCCGAGCTCGGTCAGGGCACCGTGGACTGGGGCCCGAACTTCGACGGCACCCTGGAAGAGCCGCTGATCCTCCCGGCGCGCCTGCCCAACGTGCTGTTGAACGGCACCACCGGCATCGCGGTCGGCATGGCCACCGACATCCTGCCGCACAACATCAAGGAAGTGGCGAGCGCCTGCATCCACCTCCTGGAGGATCCCAAGGCCACGGTGCGCGACCTCTGCGAGCACATCAAGGGTCCGGATTTCCCCACCGCCGCCGAGATCATCACGTCCAAGACCGAGCTGCGGCAGATGTACGACACCGGCAACGGCAGCGTGCGGGTGCGCGCCAAATGGAGTCGCGAGAAGGGCACGGGCGAGATCGTGATCACCGCGCTGCCGTACCAGGTGTCCGGCGCCAAGGTGCTGGAGCAGATCGCCAACCAGATGCGCAACAAGAAGTTGCCCATGGTGGAGGACCTGCGCGACGAGTCCGACCATGAGAACCCGACGCGCCTGGTGATCGTGCCGCGCTCCAACCGCGTGGACAGCGATGAGCTCATGGGGCACCTGTTCGCCACCACAGACCTGGAGCGCAGCTACCGTGTGAACTTCAACATGATCGGCCTGGACGGCCGTCCGGCGGTGAAGAACCTCAAGGAGCTGCTGGAGGAGTGGCTGCATTACCGCCTCAAGACGGTCACGCGCCGCCTCGAGTTCCGCCTGGACAAGGTGCAAAAGCGCCTGCACATCCTGGCCGGCATGCTGATCGCCTACCTCAACATCGACGAGGTCATCGCCATCATCCGCAAGCACGACGAGCCCAAGCCCGTGCTGATGAAGAAGTTCAAGCTCTCGGACATCCAGGCCGAGGCGATCCTGGAGCTCAAGCTGCGCCACCTGGCCAAGCTCGAGGAGATGAAGATCAAGGGCGAGCAGAAGGAGCTGGCCGCCGAGCGCAAGAGCATCGAGGAGACCCTGGGGTCGAAAGCCAAGCTCAAGAAGCTGATCCGCACCGAGCTCGCGGCCGACGCCGAGACCTACGGCGACGAACGCCGCTCGAAGCTCGTCGAGAAGGCGCCGGTGGCCCAGGCCATCGACGAGACCCAGCTCCTGCCCACCGAACCCACCACCGTCATACTTTCGAAAGCCGGTTGGGTACGCGCCGCCAAGGGCCACGAGATCGATCCGACCACGCTCAGTTACAAGTCCGGCGATTCCTTCCTGGCCGCGGCCTACGGCAAGAGCAACCAGTCGGCGGTGTTCCTGGATTCCACCGGCCGCGCCTACACGCTGCCGGCCCATTCCCTGCCGTCCGCCCGCAGTCAGGGTGAACCGCTCACGGGCCGGGTCTCGCCGCCGGACGGCGCCACCTTCGCCGGTGCGCTCATCGGCGAGCCCACGGACCTGTGGCTGGTGGCGAACGACCTGGGGTATGGCTTCGTGGTGAAGCTCGCGGAGCTCATCACCCGCAACCGCTCCGGCAAGGCAGTGCTGAAGCTCAAGCCCGGCGCCAAGGTGGACGTGCCGGCACCCATCAAGGACGTGAAGACCGACCAATTGGTCGCGGTCAGCAACGAGGGTCACATCCTGGTGTTCGGCATCAAGAACCTGCCGGAGCTGGCCCGCGGCAAGGGCAACAAGATCATGGGTATCAACACCAAGAAGCACGCGGCCCGCGAGGAGTTCATGTCCGCGATCACCAGCGTGCCGGCGGATGAGAACCTGGTCATCGTCTGCGGCAGCCGCCATATGACCCTTAGCCCGAAGGAACTCGCCGAGTACAAGGGCGACCGCGGCCGCAAGGGCCTGAAGCTGCCGAAGAACTATAGGAATGTCGACGCGCTCTATCCGGAATCCCGCTGGCCGGGGAAGTCCCAGAAGGGCTAGGCTAGGGGCATATCCGAGCGGGGAGGGGAAGTCCGATGGTGCTTAGCACGCGTTTCATCCTGTTCATGGCGACCAACTTCGCCATCCTCATAGTGATGGCCTTGGTCATGCTCCTGCTCTCCTACTTCCTGGGCATCCCCGACTTCATCCGCTCGGGTACCTTCGCCGGGATCCTGGCAGGTGCCCTGGTCTACGGCATGACCGGTGCGCTGGTGTCCTTGGCCATCTCGAAGTGGATCGCGCTTCGGGAGACCAAGGCGAAGATCATCGTCATGCCTGCGGATGCGGATGAGGCCTGGCTCAAGAGCACGCTGGAACGCCTGGCCTCCCGGGCCGGTATCGGCATGCCGGATGTGGCGATCTACGAGTCCGATGACCCCAATGCCTTCTCCACCGGCATGCGCCGCGACCATGCTTTGGTGGCGGTCAGCAGCCGGCTCATGAAGGATATGGACAGGGACCAGTTGCAGGCTGTGCTCGGCCACGAAGTGGCGCATATCGCCAACGGCGACATGGTCACCATGACCCTCCTCACCGGCGTGCTCAACGCCTTCGTCATCTTCATCGGCCAGTACGTCATCCGTGGCCTGCTTACCTCCTTGGAACGCTCGGGACGCAGCAGCGTCGCCACCACGCTGGGCGCGATCCTGGTGACCTTCCTTCTGCAACTCTGCCTGGGCGTGCTGGCGACTGCGGTGGTGATGGCGTTCTGCCGCCATCGGGAGCTGCGCGCGGATGCGGGAGGCGCCAAGCTCGCGGGCAAGACCTCGATGATCTCGGCGCTCAAGCGCCTGGGCGCGCTGGAGGACCAGCAGCCCAAGCAGGCCTTGCCGAAAGCCTTGAAGGCTTTCGGCGTGCACGAGCCGGCGGGCGGGTGGGGTGCCGGATGGTTCCTGTCCCATCCGCCGCTGGAACAGCGCATCATGGCCCTGGAGAAGATGCAGGCGTCCTGAGACCTCAGCGCGGTGCGCGGGCGTCGCTCATCACGACTTCGGCCTCTTGCACGATGTTGCCCTGGATGAACTCGATCCCCAGGGTATATAGCACCGCCATGGTCTCCGGCTTCTCCACCTTCTCGGCCACGGTCTTGATGCCGGCCCCCTGCGCCTTCTCCACGATCTTCTTCACGGTGTCGCTGCGCTTGGGATCGGTGGCCAGCACCGCACTGATGGAGCCGTCGATCTTCAGGTAATCCACGCCCTTGATGAGGTCGAGGGTGTGCATCGGGTCGTGGCCGATGCCGAAGTGCTCGAGGGCGAAGCCGCACTTCAGCTTCTTCACGTTCTCGGCGAAGCTGCTGGTGTCGGTGAGGTACTTCTCCGCCGACTTCTCCGGGATCTCGAAGATGAGGTGGCCGGGCTCGATTCCGGTCACCCCGGCCAGGGTCTTCTCGATCCAGGGCAGCAGGCCCTTGTCGGTGAGCGACTGGTCGGAGAGCCGCACGAATAGGCTGCTCTTGTGACCTTGCTTGGCACGGTCCGCCATCATCTTCACCGAGTTCTCGACGATCCAGCGGTCGATGGCGGTCATCATGCCGATGCGCTCGGCCGCCGGCAGGAAGTCCTTGGGCGGGATCTCCTCGTCTTTGTCGCCGCGCAGGCGCACCAACACGTCGTGCAGGTCGGTGGCGTCACCGGTGAGGCTGGCGACGGGCTGGAAGGCCAGCACGAACTTGTTGCCCTTGAGGCCCTCGGTGATGCGGCGCTGCCACTCGGTGTCGGTGACCCGGCCCTCGGCATCCACGGTCGGCGGCGTCCAGCCCACCACCTTGTTGCCACCCTGCTGCAGGGCGGTGCGATGGGCCTGCTCCGCGTCCTCCAGCAGCTTCTCGGCGTTGGTGCGCGCGGCATCCATCTCCACGTAGGAAAGGCTGATGGTGAGGCTGGTGGACTTGCCGCCGGCCTGGAAGATGCGGCTGGATGCCGTGGTGCGCAGCTTGTCAGCCCAGGCGGCCACGTCGGGCATCTTGCCGCGGCCGACCATGGCCATGAACACGGTGCCGCCGAAGCGCGCGACATGGTCGTCCTTCTCAGCCACGCTGCGTATCAGGTCCGAGAGCGCCTTGATGATGTTGTCGCTGGCCAGCACGCCTACCTTCTCCGCCACCGCGGTGAACTTATCCGGCTTGATGATGACCAGGGCGCGCACGCCGCTGTTGGGCGGCTCCTTCATGGCGTTGGTGAGGATCTCCAGAAAATGGTTGCGGTTCAGCAGCCCCGTGAACAGGTCCAGGTTGCGGAAGGTGGTGAGCTGCTGCACGCTGGCGGCGAGCTTCTGGCTGAGCTGCTCGTTCTGCTGGGTCAGTTGCGCATTCTGATGGCTGAGCTGCTCGATCTGCTGGGCGAAGCCTTCGGCTTTCTCCTGGGCCTTGGCATGCACCTTGATGGCGAGTTCCTGGGCCTGCTGGGTCTTGGCCTGGGCTTCCTTGGCGCCGGCGTCGCTGCGGATGGAGATGGCGATGGCGGGCTCGCCGTCCACCTCCACCTTGGCGAACTCGAGCGTGGTCTTGAAGGGTTTGCCCTCCACCGGCCGTCCCTTGACCTCCAGCGGTTCCACCGGCTGGTTCTTGCCGGCCAGCTTGAGCGCCTCCTTCAGGGCGCCCTGGGACTCGCCCTCGAAGAGCTCCAGGATCGGCGTGCCCTCGATGTCGCTGCTCTCCTCATGGCCGAACAGCTCCAGGAACGCGGGATTGGCCGAGAGGACGATGCCGTCATGCACGTAGGTGAGGGCGTCCTTGGATTCCTTCACCACCAGGCTGATGCGCTTCTCGTACTCGTGCAGCTTGACGCTGGCCTGCTCGAAATCGCGTGCCAGCTTCAGCACTTCCATCTCGCGGGACACCACCGCCTGCATGTGTTCCACCTGCGCCATGGACACCACGTCACGGGCGCCGGTGTTGATGAGCTCGGCCACGATGACCGGCTTGATGTTCTCGCTGATGGCGATGATCGGCACGTTGGGCAGGGTCATGTCCCGCAGGCGGACCACGTCCGCGAACGGTGCGTTGGGCACGCTGGTGGAGCAGAGGATCAGGTCGGGCTTCTGCTGCTTGAGGCTCTTCTCGGCGTCGTCGACGCTCGCCACCCAGATGGGACGGACGGCGTGGCCCGCGTTACGCAGCGTGCTGTTCAGCGTTTCGGCGTCGTTCTGCGAGGGCGCGACGACCAGGACGGGCAGGACGCTGCGTGGCGACAAGATGGCTCCTAACAAGACCCCGGTAAGCCTTTGCGCGGACGAATATTTTTATCCCATCCACGAGGGTTTTACCAGTGATTACGTGTGTTTACCCGCCGTCCGATGCGGTCCCGATGCTCGATCCGACCGGCATCTTGGAGGGTGCCCCCGGCACTTCCCGCACCAGCCTGGGCACGAGATAGCCAGGCAGGCGTCCGCGCAGCGCGTCCATGAGGCCAAGGGCCTCGGCTTCGGGCACGTTGAAGTGTGCCGCGCCGGCCACCGGGTCCAGGAGGTTCAGGTAATAGGGCAGCACCTGCGCTGCGAACAGGGCTTCGGAGAGTTCCGCCAGCGCATCCGTGGAATCGTTCACTCCGCGCAGCAGCACCGTCTGGTTGAGCAGGGTGGCGCCCGCGTCGCGCAGCCGGGTGCAGGCAGCGGTCACCGCAGGATCGATCTCCCGGGCATGGTTGGCATGCAGGACCACGACTTTCTGCAGACGGCAGGCTTTCAGCCATGACAGCAGGGCGTCATCCACCCGCGAAGGCAACACCACTGGCTGGCGGGTATGGATGCGCAGCCTCCTTAAGTGAGGTATGTGCTCCAGGGAACGGACCAGTGCCGCGAGGCGTTCATCGCTCAGTGCCAGCGGGTCGCCGCCGCTCAGGATCACCTCGCAGACGGAGGTGTCACCCTTGAGATAGTCGAGCGCCTCCTGCCACTCGCCGCTGCGGGCGTTCTCCTCCGAGTAAGGGAAGTGGCGGCGGAAGCAGTACCGGCAGTGAACGCCGCAAGCGCCGGTGGTGACCAGCAACACACGGCCTTCATATTTGTGGAGCAGGCCCTTGGCGGCGACGCTGGGCATGTCGCCCACCGGGTCCCGAACGTACCCGGGAACGTCCCGGAGTTCCTCGCCCAGGGGCAGCACCTGGCGCAGCAGCGGGTCGGCAGGATCGCCCTTCTTGATGCGCGCCAGGAAGGCGCGCGGCACCCGCAGCGGAAAGGCGGCGGCAGCCCGGCGCGCCGAATCCAGCAGGGCCGGGTCCAGGTCCAGGAGTGCCAGCAGTTCGCGGGGGTCGCGGACGGCTTCGGCCATGTCTGTCTGCCAGCGGGTGGTCATGGGAGGCTGCCCGGAAGCGGGCGGTAGGGTATGATGACGCGCTTTTTCGGGGCCCCCGACCGATATATGCGGGCGACCCGGACCCATTTTAACACTTGGCGGATATTCCATGAGCAGCTACAGCACCAGCGAATTCAAGTCCGGTCTCAAGATCATGATGGATGGCGACCCCTACGCCATCCTGGAGAACGAGGCCGTGAAGCCCGGCAAGGGCCAGGCCTTCAACCGGATCAAGATCCGCAACCTCAAGACCGGCAAGGTGCTGGAGCGCAACCTCAAGTCCGGCGACACGGTGGAAGCCGCCGACATCGCCGAGCTGGACGTGCAATACCTGTATGGTGACGGCCAGTTCTGGCACTTCATGAATCCGGAGAACTACGAGCAGCTGGCCGCCGATGCCACCGCCATGGGCGATGCCAAGAACTGGCTGAAGGGCGAGGAGCTCTGCAAGATCATGCTGTGGGACGGCAAGCCACTCGCGGTCACCGCGCCCATCTTCGCCATCCTCAAGGTCACCGAGACCGATCCGGGCGCGCGCGGTGACACCGTCACCGGCGGCAGCAAGCCCGCGAAGCTCGAGACCGGCGCCACCGTGAAGGTGCCGCTGTTCATCAACGAAGGCGATCTCATCAAGGTCGATACGCGTTCCGCCGAATACGTGGCTCGCGCCAAGTAACTACATGGTCCGGCCGTGAACCACTGGCGGCCGACTGCACCTCTCGAGAATCTAAAGCTGCGCGCCGAGCTTCTCACGAAGCTCCGCGCTTTCTTTGCGGCACGCAACGTCCTCGAAGTGGACACGCCGGCCCTGTCCCGGGCCGGCGCCACCGATCGCCATATCCACAGCTACCGCGTCGAGAATCCCCAGGGCGCGGCGCTGTATCTGCACACCTCGCCCGAGTTCCCCATGAAGCGGCTGCTGGCCGCGGGCTACGGTGACATCTACCAGATCTGCAAGGTGTTCCGCAGCGGTGAAGCCGGGCGCATGCACAACGCCGAGTTCACCATGCTGGAGTGGTACCGCGTCGGTTTCGACCATCACAAGTTGATGGCGGAAGTGGCGGATCTCTTCGCCGCCGTGGTACCGGAACTGGGGCCGCCGGAGTATCTGACCTATGCGGAGGCCTTCCAGCGGCATGCAGGGTTCGATGTCTTCAACTCCGGCAGCAAGGACTGTGTCGCCGCCCTAAATCGTGCCGGGCGCCAGGTGCCGACCGAGGACCAGTTGGATTACGACGGCTGGCTGGACATGGTGGCCGGGGACCTGGTGTATCCGGCGCTCGGTAAGGGCCGCCTCACCTTTATATATAACTATCCGGCCAGCCAGGCGGCCCTCGCCCGGATATGGCCTGGCGAGCCGCCGGTTGCGGAGCGCTTCGAGGCCTTCGTCGATGGTGTGGAGCTGGTCAACGGTTTCCATGAGTTGGCAGATGCGAAGGAGCAGCGCCGGCGTTTCCAGGCAGACCGCACTTATCGCGGACGGCATGGTCTCATGGACATGCCCTACGATGAGCACCTGATCTCGGCCCTGGGCCAGGGACTGCCGGACTGTGCCGGCGTGGCCCTGGGTGTCGACCGGCTCGTGATGGTGGCGGCCCGGGCCAGGTCCCTGGAAGAAGTGATCGCGTTCCCGGCAGACCGGGCCTGAGGCAGGGAGGTCCCATGCGCTATCCCATATATATGTTGTTCCTGTTATTGGCGGTCGCCGGCGGCGCCTGTGCCGCTGTGCCGACCCAGGCTCAGCAGGATGAGGCCTCTATCCGCCAGTCCCTGGCGGACTGGCTCAAGGCCTTCAACAGCGGCGACTACGCCAAGGCGGCACAGGTCTGGGCGCCGGACATGCGTGGCTGGGGGGATGGGGAAGAGGACAGTTATCAGAAAGAGATGGATGGCGCGAAGAAGACGCCCAAGGTCTCGAACCCGCAGTGGCACTACGCCCTGCGTATCGACGAAGTGATGTTGGAAGGCGACATGGCCGTGGTGCACGACACCTGGACCGAGATCGGCCCCACCGGCAAGGCCCGCACTTTCCCCAGCTTCGAAGTGTGGCGCCGGCAAGCGGACCGGAGCTGGAAGATCAGCCGCTGGCTGGATGGCGCAGCGACGCCGGACAGCAGCGTAAAATGAGCGGCCTGACGCCGCGGAGCCAAGCATGTTCGAGATGAAGAAGATCGAGGCCGCAGACAAGGGCCAGCTGTATGCTGACCTGCTGTCCCAGGCCAAGGGCTTGCTGCACGATGAGCATGACCGGGTCGCCAATGCCGCCAACTTCGCGGCGCTGCTCTACCACAGCCTACCGGAAGTGAACTGGGTGGGGTTCTATTTCATGCAGGGCGGCGAGCTCCTGGTGGGGCCTTTCCAGGGCAAGCCCGCCTGCGTGCACATCGCCTTGGGTAAAGGGGTCTGCGGCACCGCCGCCCAGACCCGTGAGACCCAATTGGTGCCCGACGTGAACGCCTTCCCCGGCCACATCTTCTGCGACAGCGATTCCCTCTCGGAGCTGGTGGTTCCGCTGGTCCGCGACGGCGTGGTGATCGGGGTGCTGGACTTGGACAGCCCCAAGCTGGGGCGCTTCGACAAGGAAGATCAGGCTGGATTGGAAGCCTTGGCGCAGGTCTTCCTGAACAGCCTCAGATAATAGAGGCCATCTTGCGTCCCATACGGACTGCAGAAGCCGGCTGATAGTCCGGCTCCCAGCGGATACGATCTTTGGCGAACAGCAGGATCACCGTGGAACCCATGTTGAAGCGGCCTGCTTCCTCGCCCTTGGCGAGCTTGATCTTGCCCGAGTCATAGTCCCAGGCCTGCACCCGCGCGCGCTGAGGCGGCGTGACCTCGCCGGCCCACACGGTCTCGATGCTGGCCACGTTCATCGCCCCCACCATCACCAGCGCCAGGGGACCCGCCGGCGTATCGAACAGGCAGGCGACCCTTTCGTTGCGTGCGAACAGCCGCGGCACCGCGCGGGTGGTGGGCGGGTTCACGCTGAACAGCCGTCCCGGCACGTGGATCATGCGGGTGAGGGTGCCGTCCACCGGCATATGGATGCGGTGGTAGTCCCTTGGCGAGAGGTACAGCGTGGCGAAGCTGCCGCCGTCGAACTTCGCGGCGGCCGTGGCGTCGCCTCCGAGCAGCTCCAGTGCGGTGAAGCTTTGGCCCTTGGCCTGGAAGATGCGGCCGCCTTCGATGGCGCCGATCTGGCTTACCGCGCCATCCACCGGACAAGCCACGTCCTTCGCACCGCCGGCGATTGGCCGCACGCCGGCCCGGAGGGCGCGGGTGAAGAAGGCGTTGAAATGCACGTAGGAGGTGAGGTCCGGATCCGCTGCCTCGCTCATGTCCACACCGAAATGGCCGGCGAAGGTGCGGATGAACCAGTGCTTGAAGCCGCGATGCCGGATGCGGGTGAGCCGGTGCGTGCCGCGGGAGATGGCATGGTGCGGCAGCGGATGCTGCAGCCAGGCCTTGAGACGGTCGCCGAGGGAAGCGCCCATGTCAGTGTTGCGGCGGATCGCGGCGCACCGGCGCCATCAGCGTCAGCTCCGAGCCGTCGGAAAACTCCAGTGTGAGGGTCACCACGTCGCCAGCGAACAGGTTGCGCTTCGGCTGCATCAGCATCAGGTGGTAGTCGCCGGGCTTGAACTCCACGCTGCCGTGGGCGGGAAGGGTGACGCTCGGCACCGGCTCCATCTGTTCCTGGCCGTCCTTCACGAAGCTGCGGTGCATCTGCACCGAGGCGAAGTCGGGGCTGGTGACCGACTCCAGCTCAAGCGGCTTGTCGGTGAGATCGTGCAGAAGGAAATAACCTGCCAGCACACTGATACCCGGCGGTGCCTGGCGGATCCACACGTGGCTGGCATTCACCGAAGGCCCGGCACTCCAGGCGGCGATGGGCAGCAGGAGCAGCGACAGGATGGCAGGCAGACAGGAGGGTCTCACCAGGTCTCTCCGTAGTATTTCAGGATGTCGCTGTAGTCGGCGACGGTACGCTTGGCATCCAGGGGTGGGGTGAACAGCGCCACCTGACGGCCCTGCCGGTCCACCAGCACCACGAAGGCGCTGTGGTCCACCGCGTAGTCGCCCTCGGCGTCGGGCTTGCCATAGGCGTAATCCACCCCCAGCGCCTGGGTCAGCGCGTGCAGCGCGTCCTCGCCGCCGGTGGCGCCGATGAAGCCGGGATTGAAGTAGCCGGTGTAGGTCTTGAGCAGCTTGAGGTCATCGCGCTTCGGGTCCACCGAGACGAAGTAGACCGTCGGTCTTGGCAGGCGCGGGCGGCGCGCCAGCTCACCCATCACCTGGTTCAGGGCCGCCAGCGTGGTGGGGCAGGCGTCCGGGCAATGGGTGTAGCCGAAATACAGCAGGCTCCAGTGGCCGAGCAGGCTCGACTTGGTGAAGGGCTGTCCGTCGCTGTCCTTCAGGTCGAAATCCGGGAGCGGCTTGGCGTCGTGCAGCAGCAGCGCCGCGGTCTGCGGACGCGGCTGTTCGTGGCGCTGGAACACCAGCCAGCTCGCGAGCAGGCCGGCGGCGATCGCCAGGGCTGCGAGCCCGGCGTAGACCAGCGAAGTCCGGAATTTCATATGCGGAATTATATCAGGGGCCCGCGGGAGTCCTTTATCATAGGCGTCTTCCCAGAGCTTGAGCCCGCGCATGGAACGTTTCGAGGATATCGATCCGCGTCTCGACACCGCCAAGGACTTCGTCCGCTGGGGTGCGAGCGCCTTCAATCGCGCCAAGCTCCAGTTCGAGCATGGCACTTCCAACGCCGTGGACGAGGCCTTGAACCTGGTGCTACACGGCCTGTCCTTGGGCCACGACATCCCGCCCTGGGCGCTGGACGGCCGGCTCACCGCTGCCGAGAAGCGCGCCTGCTACGAGCTGCTGCGCCGCCGTATCGAGGAGCGCAAGCCCTACGCCTACATCACCCACTCGGCGCGCTTCGCCGGCCTGGACTTCTACGTGGATGAGCGGGTACTGGTGCCGCGTTCGCCCATCGCCGAGCTGATCGAGGCGGGTTTCGAGCCCTGGATCGAGGCGGAGCGGGTCAGCAAGGTGCTCGACCTCTGTACCGGCAGCGGCTGCATCGCCATCGCCTGCGCCTACGCCTTCAGCGATGCGGCGGTGGATGCCACCGACGTCTCCAACGACGCCCTGGACGTAGCCCGCATCAACGCCGACAAGCTGCACGTCGCCGACCGCGTGCTGTTGCACAAGGCCGATGTGTTCGAAGGCCTGCCGGAAGCGCCCTATGACATCATCGTCAGCAATCCACCGTACGTGGACGCGCAGGACATGGCCACGCTGCCGGACGAGCACAAGCACGAGCCTGCACTCGGTCTCGCCGCCGGCGACGACGGCCTCGACGTGGTACGCCGCATCCTGACGGGCGCCGGCAACTATCTGGCGAAGGACGGCATCCTGGTGGTGGAAGTGGGCAACAGCCGCTGGGCGCTGGAGCAGGCTTATCCGGACGTGCCCTTCACCTGGCTCGAGTTCGAGCGCGGCCAGGCCGAGGTGTTCCTGCTGCGTGCCGACCAGCTCGGCGCGCTCGGCAAGCCCCACAAGAAGGCGGCGCGTGTCCGGTAACACTTTCGGCCGTCTCTTCAGCGTCACCAGTTTCGGCGAGAGCCATGGGTTGGCGCTGGGCTGCATCGTGGACGGCTGCCCGCCGGACCTCGAGCTCAGCGAAGCCGACATCCAGCCGGACGTGGACCGCCGCCGCACCGGCACTTCGCGGCACACCTCACAGCGGCATGAAGCGGACGCAGTGAGGATCCTCTCAGGCGTGTTCGAAGGCCGTACCACCGGCACGCCCATCGGCCTGCTCATCGAAAACACCGATGCGCGCTCCAAGGATTACGAGACCCTCCAGGACAAGCTCCGTCCCGGCCACGCGGACTACACCTACCTCATGAAATACGGTCGCCGCGACCACCGCGGAGGCGGGCGCGCCTCGGCCCGCGAGACGGTGATGCGGGTGGCCGCCGGCGCCATCGCCCGCAAGTACCTGCAGCGGCGTTACGGCGTGACCATCCGCGGCTGGCTCGCCGAGCTGGGTCCCCTGAAGCTGGACGTGAAGGACTTGGCTGCTGCGGATTCCAATCCCTTCTTCTGCGCAGATCCCGCGCGCGTGGCGGAACTGGAGAGCTACGTGGATGCCTTGCGCAAGTCCGGCGACTCCATCGGTACCCGCGTCGGGGTGCGCGCGACCGGCGTCCCGCCGGGCTGGGGGGAACCGGTGTTCGACAAGTTGGATGCGGACATCGCCCACGCCATGATGGGCATCAACGCCGTGAAAGGCGTGGAGATCGGCTCCGGCTTCGGCGTCATCGGCCAGAAGGGCAGCGAGCACCGGGACGAGATCTCGCCGCAGGGTTTCCGGAGCAACCACGCGGGCGGCATCCTCGGCGGCATCTCCACCGGCCAGGACATCCTGGTGAGCTTGGCCATCAAGCCGGCTTCGAGCATCCGCCTCGAGGGCCAGACCGTGGACCTGCACGGCAAGCCCGCCGAGGTGAGCGTGCACGGCCGCCACGATCCGGTGGTGGGCATCCGCGCCGTGCCCATCGCCGAGGCCATGCTGGCGCTGACGCTCATGGACCATGCGCTGCGGCACCGGGCCCAGAACCTGGACGTGACGCCGCCCCTGGAACCCATCCCGCCGTCCCCGCGCTGAGGCGCGCAACAACGACCGTGAACCTGGAGTCCGCGTGAAGACTTTCGATGTAGCCGTAGTGGGTGCCACCGGTGCCGTGGGCACTGCCATGCTGGAGATCCTGGCCGAACGCAAGTTCCCCGTGGGCAAGGTCCATGCCCTGGCCAGCGAACGTTCCGCCGGCGGACGCGTGGAGTTCGGCGGCCGCGAGCTGGTGGTGCAGGACCTAGCCAAGTTCGACTTCGCCCAGGCGCAGATCGGGCTGTTCTCCGCCGGCTCCTCGGTATCCAAGGTCTATGCCCCCAAAGCCGCCGCCGCCGGCTGCGTGGTGGTCGACAATACCTCGCAGTTCCGCTACGACGACGATGTGCCGTTGGTGGTGACGGAGGTGAACCCGCAGGCCCTCGCGGGTTACAAGCAGCGCCGCATCATCGCCAATCCCAACTGCAGCACCATGCAGTTGCTGGTGGCCTTGAAGCCCATCCATGATGCTGTCGGCATCGAGCGCATCAACGTGGCTACCTACCAGGCAGTCTCCGGTGCAGGCAAGTCCGCCATCGAGACCCTGGCCCGGGAGACGGCCCTGCTGCTCAACGGCAAACCCCTGGAAGAGGGCGGCAAGTTCCCCAAGCAGATCGCCTTCAACGTGCTGCCCCAGGTGGATGAGTTCCAGGACAACGGCTACACCCGGGAAGAGATGAAGATGGTATGGGAGACCCACAAGATCCTGGACCCCGCCATCCAGGTGAACGCCACCTGCGTGCGGGTGCCGGTCTTCTATGGGCATTCCGAGGCCGTCCACCTGGAGACCCGTATCAAGATAAGCGCCCAGGAGGTCCGTTCCCTGCTGGCCAAGGCCCCAGGGGTTGTGGTCCTGGATGAGCGCAGGCCCGGTGGCTACCCCACCCCCGTGACCGAGGCCTCCGGCCGGGACCCGGTCTATGTGGGGCGCGTCCGGGAGGACCTGTCCCACCCCCGGGGACTGGCCCTTTGGGTGGTGTCCGACAACATCCGGAAGGGGGCTGCCCTGAACAGCGTCCAGATAGCCGAGTTATTGGTGAAAACCTATTTATAAGCTATAGTTAGCCCATCATTGTAAAGAGCGTTCTGAGCTTTTTAGGGCACATGACCCGGCCCCTAGGCCCTTGGGGGACGGGAGGGTTGGGGGAGAAGAAAGTGATGAGCAAGCTGAAGGTTCTTCTGGCCTTGGCGTCGGCTGCGCTGCCCTTGACGGCAAACGCGCTCGGCCTGGGCGAGATCAAGCTCAACTCCGCGCTCAACGACAGGTTCAATGCCGACATCCCGGTGGTCGGCGCTACCAGCGACGAGCTGGACAGCCTCGAGGTCAAGCTCGCCAACCTCGCCCAATTCAGCCACGCCGGACTCGATCGCCCCGAAGTGCTCAACCAGTTGCAGTTCGTGGTGGTGCGCAATCCTGACGGCAGCTCCTATATCCACATCACCAGCAACCAGGCGGTGCGCGAGCCGTTCCTGGACTTCCTGCTGGATGCCAATTGGAACAACGGTGAGCTGATCCGCGAATACACGGTGTTGCTCAACCCGCCGGCCTTCCAGACCACCAGCACCGCTCCGGCTCAGCCTGCGCAGGCGCCTGCTGCCGCATCTGCGGCACCGCTGGCCGCCGCGCCAGCTCCTTCTGCTGCCACGCAGCCCGCCCCGCAGACCACTGCGCCGGTGACGCAGCCGCCCGCCGAAGTCGCGGCGGCTCCCACGCCTGCGCCGAGCGGAGCCTCGGCACCTGCACCGGCGGCTTCACCGCCTGCAGCGCCCGC